>Ga0247770_1000536_pt1 | contig 36046 bp, 45 predicted proteins | sample UWRJL136409B6_FD_179943 | JGI IMG/M metagenome (GOLD analysis project Ga0247770, IMG submission 179943) | Plant litter microbial communities from Arlington Agricultural Research Station in Wisconsin, United States - UWRJ-L136-409B-6 | ecosystem: Environmental > Terrestrial > Plant litter >... | reverse complement strand
AGTATGGGAAGGTGGCGGTGTGGGTCTGGGGGGTTGAGGAGGAGGGGAGGGGGTTGTCGAGGGTGAGTTCAGTGCAGTGTGATGACAGGGGGGGTGAAAAGGGGTTTTGTTGACATTGGGGTTTGGCGTGGGTTTTAGGACAAGCGCCTCTTGCGACTGGCGAACAAGGCGCGCGCTTTGACTGAGGCGTACAAGCAAGCGACTATTGTGGTTCCGCTGGCGGTGCCGCGCCCCTTGTTGGGTTCGGTCGCGCTGGACTATTCCTCGCCGTGGCACGCTTCTGGGCTTCTTGCGGCGGCCATGGAGAGCGCCATGCTGCCGTCGCGGCTCAAGGACCGCGCCAACAGAGACACGCTGAGCGGCATGGCTGAAACGCTCAACGCCATGGGGAAGCAGAATATTGCCGGGCTGCAGATGAGCTTTACTTCTCCTGAATCCGAGGAAGACATAAGGGACCCCAGCCTCATCAAGCGAAGCAAACTCACCGAGGACGAGCTGACCGAGGGAGTCACCCTCGATATCCGATTCGCCCCTACTGATCAGATTGATTCGAGTTACGGCCGACGGAACGGCTTTGCCGATAAAAAGAAATCCAAAGTCTTCAGCCAGCTCATCGCGTTGCGAGGATATCCGCCTGCCGAGGACGACGAAGACACCGAGATGGACCAAGACGCAAGGAATATCCGACGGCGCCGAAACCCATCTGAGCCCATCACAAGAAGGTATAGTTCCCTGCACATACACCAATGCTTCTCCTAATATCCGGAACACTAACACGAGTTTGTTAGCTACATCTCGGATCTCCGCTTCCCTATTTTGGATAGCTTTCCCCAGATATTCCGACACCAGGACAACGGTTCGCCGCTTTCAGGAGACGTCAATATCACCAGCAGCCTCTCTACTGATTCGTCCGTATCGAACCGGCTCAAGCTCCTCAGGACGACTGTGGCGCGGTCCATTGGCCTCGAAGACCGTGAGACCATTGGGAATGAGCTCGCCGAGATGGCAGATGAATACCACGAAGGGTGGTCGAGTGGTAGTGACGAGGGAGATGATGACTAAACATGGATTGTGGCGGAGACATGATTTCACCACGGACAGGAACTTGCAAGGTCACGATTGAGATGACAAAAGATCCTTGTGATGCTCAAAATACGTTGACCGCCTAGACACCGCGTTCACATTTGCTGGAACTCGCGGCTGTTACATCTTTGACTATGTACAAGCAATAAATGCCCACATCAACACGCCATGTTATATACATGGGGAATGGGAAGCAAAGATGCGCTACATTCCGCAGGTGAGGCTCAATCGAGCCACCGCCAACTTGACCTTTCTCCGGTTGACCACTCGAGCAGCGATGTTTTCGCCTCCCTCAACCAGACACTGACAGTAGGATGCTGGTTCAACATTCCCTTCAGAAGCCACACCTTGAATGTAATCCACCCAATTTAATAAAGAAAGAATATAATGTTCAGATGGTGGTATCATGAAGCATGGCAGCCGACCCTAAACAAGTCCAGATCCCAGACACTGTTTCTCCTTCCAAGTAAAGTAATAACAAAGTGACTTTCAGCCCCGCCAGATAAGGGGGTGAAGCTGGCAAGAGCCTGAAGCGGTGGAGGGAATTGATAGTCGTGAAAAGGGAATCGGGTGAGTATCCGAACAGAAATATGCATGCGGGCTCTAGGCCCTAGGTAGGAAAACAGGGCGGTCGTCGGACCAGTTAAAAGTAATAGGGTGGTCTCGTTGCACACGAAACCATCCAACTGGAATGAGGGCATCAAAGACCAAAGTTCGTGTGGTTGTGGTGCGCTTCTTGGAGGACTAATAGCACAGTTAGCAATGAATTTCAGAAAACAGCCAGCAATTGTCATCACTTACCATGTAGGACATTCATTTGTCCGGCTCTATCCTCACAAGCAACCTGCAGCCCACTGCCGTCCACAAAGTCGAGGACGACGCTGTTAGGAAGCTCTTGGACCTCCATCTCAGGGGTATAGGGGGTCCTGAAATCGCTCAGGTGGTAGCGCTTGACAGCTCCCGCCTGATGATGTCTGTCCTTGCCTTGGACGGCAAGCGGCACGGCGGTTGCCCCTTGGACGGCACTCAGGATCAGAAATCCTTGGCTGTCGAGGCAAATGGTCCGACGCTTCCATAGGAGATTGTCCGGGAATTGTACGTTGACGTCGCCCATGTATGATATAATGGTAGGCTGAAGATACGACGTCGCTCCCGTGGCGGTGCTTCCCCTAGATTGGGGGAACCCCATGCCGGCAGCCTCGACCTCAGCATCCTCCTCTTCAGCCACGGTCGGAGAGATTGAAGGGGTGATGTTCTTCCTACCCGAGCTGAGCGAGTTGGAGAGTCGCCGCATGAACCGGGTGGCACGGCTGGCATTACTGCTTTTCCCTACTGTAGGGCTGGTTGGATTGGAACCACCAGACGCGGATCCGCTCCTCTTGTCACTATACCCGTTGACACTTCTACCCTCAGCCTCAGAGTCGCCACCCTCGGCCGTCCTTGGCGGGGGAGATAGCCCAGCGCTAGCGAGGTTAGTGGTAGACAACGCCACCGGTGATGTATTCTGCTCGATTGACGACCTACGGCTACCGATGCTGAGTCTGCGGGGGAAGATGCTGTTATGGTGCACTGAAGGTGGCCGCGAGCCGCCAGGCGACTTTGAAGGTGTGGCAATTGCCGGGGAGGCAAGACCGCCAAAGCCGGCTGAGATACTCAGACCTAAGTTGTCCGTCGATGGTGACCTCACGCCAAGCAGAGATTCGCGGCGGTCTTTGATGAAATCTTTGACTACCGTCAGTGATGATCGCCTGCGGGGCCTCGGGCCGTCAAAATCAGTATTTTCTGCGTCGGTCCCTTCCTCGGTATGTCGATCTTGCGACTGCGACCTACGCTCCTTCGAAAAGCGTCTCTGCAGCAAGGATTGTTTAGGTTCGGGCTGCGGATCTTGTGCCAGAGGGCTCGGGGCCAGAACAGCACTTGCAGCCTGGAAGGGATTCGGTGAAGGCGAGCGCTTTTGGACATTTACCAACAACGGCGACTGCTTCAGATCGAGGGGCTCAAATTCTGTGGGATCAGCTTTGAGGTCCGGGACCTTGGGAAATCGCTGGTTGGCATCACGGATGATCCGCGCTGTCACTTGGATTGACTCGGGTCTGCCTCTGGGTGGCTTCCCTCCTTCGAACATGGAAAGCCGGCTGATCATAGCCCCAGTCCTCTTGACAGACTCAGGAGAAGATTCCCCAGATTCCGGCGGCGACGGTGTCATGCCTCTTGGAAGTGAGCCCCCCCTGTCGGCCACAGATGGCGACCTCGATGGTTCCCTCCCGCTGGGTTTCCGGACCGAGAAGAACGTGGCGGCGGGTCGATCCTTTGAGGCGCTCTCCCCAGTGCCAGTGCTACTAGAAAGCTTCTCAAGAGCCTTGATGCGTTGCGAAATGCTAGATCCTATCTTGTTGCTCTTCGGTCGCAAATCTGCTGATGAGTTCTGTTGGGTGATCTTATGTAGAAATGCGGCGCCGGAGGAGACGGTTCTGGCCGAGCTTGTTGAAACATCGCCTGGAACAAGAAGAGGCCCGCGAATCGGGTTCGACACAGTCCTCACGATGCGAGGTGTGGACGACCCGCTTTCCAAGGCGGTGGCTGGCCGCTTTGCATATGGCTCACTGGGTTGGAACGGTGACATTGTGGATTTCGAAACCGTTATCGGCTTTGCCTGCTGCACTGTTGCGGATTGCAGCTCATCAATGAGGCCATCATCATCGAAGAGGCTGCTCACGGACCGACGCTTGTCTATTTCCGGGACTTCCAGATCGGTTCGGATCTCAAGCGTTTTTCGCTTAGAGCGTTTGGTCGACACCGATTCCGTGTCCGAGGCTATGTCGGCCCCGCCATCTGCCGTGAAAATGTTCTCTTCAGCCTTGACGTCATTATCGGCGTCAGATAAGTTCGTAACGATAGATGGAACTTCAACGGCAGCCAAACCCGGGCTTGTAGGTGATTTGTCACCCTGGGTGGAGAACTTTGAGACCGGAATGCGAATCTGCGGTGATTCGGGTGTCTGCGGCACAGACGGCTCGACAGATGCTTCATGCTTGCTGGGAATATTTTCTTTCTCTGTTGTTACTTCAGCTGCTGCGCTGATGAGGTCGAAATCGGCGCGCATCGGCGACAAGGAAGCTGCAGAGAACTTGGATATTGGCAGGGTAGAAACCGTTGGCACATTGTCCGTCAAAAGCCTCTCTGACGGCGCTGGTTCTGTGATAGCCTCGTTTTCACCCTCATTTCCGGTATAGAGAGCTTCACCCTCCTCCTCATCTGACTCAGACTCAGACTTGTCTGAGTCGGACATATCCAGTTGCCCGTCAAGGCTGTCGGCCTCTGCCTCGCGTGTTGTCTCAGTAAGCGATTCCTCTTTGATGATCGGCGATGGCTCAAGTGGCGGTAACTCCGACTCTTTAGCAGCAAGGATAGTTTCATCTGTTGACTCGGATAATGACGAGGCCTGGGTAGAGTCTCCGATTTCTGATGTCGCCAAAGGTGAGGTTGGGTGAGAGTCGGAGTGAGTATCGACAGATGCCTGGTCTGCACCAACATCGATCCCGATCGCAGAGTCAGCCTTTGTGAGGGAGCGGCGATTGCCCAGATGGTTATTGCCTTCGGCAGAAGCGTCCTCTGCTTCTCTTTCATCCGCAGATACCCCGGTCTCTGATGTTTGTTCCATAATACCAGGTGTACTTGGAGAAGACGGTGAGCCGGTGTCCGGCAACTCTGGCGAAGGCTGCAGGTACATCATCTTCTTTTTCTCCCGCAGCTTCATCGCTTTCAGAAGCCGCTGCTTCTCGGGAGTCATTGTGTTCTGTTTGCTTGGGGGTGGAGGAATCGGAGGTATTGCCAGCTTGAAAGAGGGCATACGCGTGATCTGGACAGGAGCGCCGCTGCTGGTATGCGGCCGTGCTGGTTCGCTGACGGCAGGAACTGGTTCAGGACTTTGCGATGGCACCGGTGGAAACGTCGTCTCTGCCTCCTCCTTGATCGGCGAGTCGAGAAAATCGTCGTCCTGGTCGCGTCGGCCCTTTTTGGGGGTCTTGGTGAGCTTGAGCCCCGCAGGGATTGTTGAAACTGGTCGGAAAGTGGCAGCGCCCGCCGAGGTTCGTGGCCGACCGGTCAAATCAGCTGAAGGGCGGGGAGCGAGCTTTACACGCAGTTTTCCATACGGGTAGGAAGATGGGCTGTAAAGATCCGGCCGTGCAGACTGGGAGGACATGCGCCGTCCAGAATCATCAAAAGATTTTGAAGGGGATGGTGGACTGGCGAATCCCAAAAAGTGTGGGGGCTCGGCTTCGTCCGTGAACTTCGATGCCTCAGGCGAACTCGCAAGGTCTGCGTTCAGTTTGACAGGACTTTCTGGCGAGGTGGGCCCGAGGTTTTTCTTTTCCCTATCAGTAGTCGGCGGTGCCTGGTCTTCCTCTTTGACAATAGACTGTCTCTTTCTGTCTCTTTCTTCGTCCTCCTCTTCTTCCGCAATCTCCATTAGCCGCCGGCGTCGCAACGAGCTCGTAGACGAGGATGTCGAGCCAGAGGCAGCATGCAAAGAGCAGGCGGCTGATAGCTTTGTGTCCTTCAGCTCCTTTGCGTCGCTGATCGAGAAGGCTGTATCGAAGGGCGAGAATCGGTCGCAGATAGAGTTGAAGTGAACAGTCACGCGTGCTACATCAAGAAACACACGGTTGAGTAAGCTGTCTATCCCTCCAAAGCGTAACAAAAATATAGAACGCGAGCTGGTGGTCGCAGGGAGGATCCTATAACAAAGAGCGCGCTGAAACAAACCTTGGACTAATCTGGAGCAGTCGTCGGGGAGGTACTTGATGATGACATTCCGACGACGGTATCTGAGGAACCCATACAGCGGCGACTTGTCCTCATACTCAGCTATAGCATTGCGGACTTCGACAACGCCACCATTACCCCGATCCAGGAGCTCAACTTCGTCGCGACTCGCGTATTTGAGGAGGAACCTGATTTGAGAAGGACAGAGTCAGCAACTCAGTGGCATTGATTGGGAAGACATTAATATCTCGAGACCATTAAGGCCTCGCGCCAGACAATTGAGATGATGGGCGAGGCCGGGTGCGGCAAGACATGAGAGCGCGGGACATGCGCCGGGGGTGTGTGTGTTCGTACCATCCTCCAGGCTCCGCGACGGCAGCATCATGAGCATCCTTGACCTTTGCGTCGTCCAGTCCATTCAGCGACATCTCCGGCGTCCCCTCTAGACCTCCCTGGCCTCAATCCGAGGCTGCAGGGTAAATGGTTGAGTTGTGGGTAAATCTTTCGATTGTCGATCCGGGTTGCGGTGCAAGACGGGAGCTTCAGAGGATAGTTTCAGGGGTAGGCAGGGCTGGACCGCCGAAGCTGAACCAGGCACAGCAGCAGCCCGGGCACGGCGCCAAACTCATGGAGATGATTCTGCGGAAGCGTTGCAGTCGCAGTTGATCAACGGCGGGCGAGGCACAAGGAAGCGTCTAATAAAATTGGCATCGAAAACTTGGGCGACAAGCCAAAACGAGCCACGAGAGCCACAGGTGGTTCAAGGTCGGGGACTGTGGAGCCCCGGCCACCATTAATTCTAGGTATGGACCAAGCACGGATGGCAATCGGGACAGAGTCCAGGTCGGAATGCGTGCCGGGAGGCTGGCTGTGGCACATGTAACAAAGGCCTATGAGGGAGAAAATCAAAGAATGGAACGCAAAACGAATGAACGTTCAAAAAGGATAATAAAGCAGAGGGATGTGGTAGTATGAAGTTGAGAAACAGCACGGTTAACCGTTACCTGTTCTCCGAGTCACAAGCCCAGTGCGATACTTTATTTGGAGAGAGCTAGGGAGTTTGCAAGGGATCCTCGAGGGGGTCCCTGAAAAGGAGAGGGGCGACAAGCATCTGAGGTGGTCGTGCCTTCTCGCCCGCAAGCGACCGGCTTGAGGGGCCCCATCCCACTCAACTCAACGGAAGCTTTCCAGGTTTTTCATGCTATATCTGTTTGATGATATACCATCGCTATCATCTTCTGTTTCCGACGGTGAGCCCCAACCGCCATCATCAACGGCGTTGCGTTTTCTGTCATCTGAGGGTCCACTCATGTCCGCCACCCCTGTCTACATATTGCTAGGTACCCTCCCCCATGACAAAATTAACGAGACACCAAAAACCTTAACCCCATACAAAATCTAATTTGATAGAAGAATTACAATTGAAGTAACACCACAACGGCAAATGTGATTGACGTAAAACTTCATACACAATTATCTAACCATTGAAAACATCCGTTGGAATTTTTGGGGATTTCTTTTGGTCGTGATTTGGCTGTGAAAACGATAATTCAAGTTCTTGGTGTCTCATTTATTTTGTCATGGGGGAGGTACCTAGCCCATTCGGACCGCAACACCAGGGGAACACAGGCACATCCTCCCTCCCTCCCTCCGTGTGGACAGCGAGAACGACGCTGCAAGAAGAACCTCGGAGACGAGCACAATAGGAATGGCCGGTTGATACATCTGTTCCCATTCGCGCCTTTCCGGTGCCTGCGTCTGCAGCAGATTTGTACGTCGAGAACTTCAGGGTTCACACACAAACTGAATCCCAACATCGGAACTCACGGGCACTGCCGATCCGCCCACACATCCATTGACTTGGACTTGGCCTCAGCGCGTGTGAAACGTGCACATCAACATGCACCGTGCCTACGAGGCATGTCGTGCTTGTCCCTCCAAACATCATGGGGGAAATGGAAAATCGAAACCTTCCACCAACCATCCCCAGCCCGCACACACAACCCAACGGCACGCTGCAGGGCTCCAATGCAGAGCCGAGGGGATACTATCATCATCCCAGCTCGAGACTGCATTGGCGAGCCCACAACGATGCAACCACCACCCCCATTCTTTGCTCTGGCCTCGGACACGCTTTGACGCTGCAGTCGTCAACTTGCATGCTGCCATTCTTCCTCCACCGCGCTTCGCTGCGAAGTGCGAAGTACCCTCCCCTTTTTTCTTCTGAGTTGCGCCCCTCCCTTGGGCCATTAATGCGATGCGACACCCACCTCATTGCGCACAGGGACCACTGTCCAAAGGGCGGGGCCAGCTGTAGCTGCCGGGTTGAAGACAGATGTCGTCAAGTGCTTGCACCTTACATTAAGTGCGTGCACGCATTCTTAGAAGATTCACGTATACATGAAGTACTGCAGCGAAGCGAGGCGTCTGCGTTCGGGAATCTCCACAGTGACAGATGGTAGCTCATGTCAGGTCTCTCTTGGTTGCCGCTTGTCACATCAGTTCAGCGTAGAGCAGACAAACCGTTCTGATTAAAGAAACTGGGGCTTTACTCCGAGTATCATAAAGTTTAAAGAGGGGGGCACGTGGGAAAGAAGAAGAAAAAGAGAAAGACAAACATCGAAAAAGCACTCGCACAGTTTATAGATAATTACACGTACAGCAAAGACTGTCTTACTCGTTGGTAAGCTACCTGCATCATAATATAGGCCTTGCGGGAATTGGGAATGGGCTCCAAGATGCAGTAATTCCCCTTGCAAATGCAGTATGGAAGACCTACAACATTAGACGCTATGACCTGCTTTAGTCGTGCGGAAGCATCTTCCGCACCGGCGTAGGTCACCCTTTTTCTCGGCCGGAGCCTTCAACAATATGCAGTGGATATCGCGTATCGGTCAGACTCGCCAGATATCTACCAGCTGCCCCAAGTGAAACAAATGAACGGGAAGAATAAATACCATACCTTTCTCACGTATCCTCAACCAAGACAAGTATATACTGCTGCCGTACCGGATGTCTGCTGGAATCTTTGCAACATGTCACTCTTGCTTACCAACACCACACTTGGGCTGGCCAAATGTAGACACACAAGGAACGAACGCGCCGTATTGAACTTTCCCACGTATAACTGAAAAGCAATGCACATCTGCTACTAATCGCATTTGTTTCCTCCGTGACGATACAGTTGAGACTGCCGGATAGCCACGGCCGACCTTGAAACCGACATTTCCATTTCTCTTATATGGTTGTAATGCTCATCCGCCAGCAACCCAAATCTGCACATAAATCCGAGATCCCCTCCATAGCTAGGCAATTACACACCCATAGGACGGGGACGAAAGAAGCCCAAAGAATTTCGGTAATAGGCGAATCGCGTGCCCAAAATGATCAAGGCAGCTAACGGGAGTTATCATTTCGACGACCCTGAACTCTTCTTACCCGTCGATGCATCGGGCGTCACATTAGGTGACTCCTCAATTGAGCTTGGCTCTTCCTCCACAGACCCCTCGATTATGGTCGGGGTGAAGGATGCTTCGCCGTCCTCAAGGGGGGCGAGGTCATGGCCGCGACCACTGTTGCTGGCCGAGACGCCAACAGCAGGGACATCTCCTTCTGCAATCTTCTGCTTCGTTGCGCCAATGATTTTCTCTACCTCGCTGACTCCAACACCTGTAGATGCGTCGCCCTCCACTCCGATGGCGCTGTCTTTGTTGACTTGCTTCTCGATCACAGCCTCCTTATCGAAGCGGATGATCATACAGGATAGGTTATCAGTGCTGAATCGCGAGAGAGCATGATCAACAAGCGTCTTCGCAGCGGTGACGGGTTCCTGGATATTGCGGACGAGATCGACCGCGTCCTGATCAGAGCAAACATCCCATAGCTATTCGATACAGTCAGCTCCGGATCTCCTCACGTTTCAGGGCTGGCAGGCATGGTTAGACTTACCCCATCACAGGCAATGATAATAAACTCATCGATCTCTGGCTGTATGACCGTCTCAGTCGTGTAGGGGTGCCCAGTGACGAGGTCCTTCATGTATGTGTCACCCAGGGCCCTCGTTACTGCAAGCACGCCATTCACACGGTTGTTCAATATCAAGCCTCCAGCATTGGAGATGCGCTTGCCCTCATTCTCGTCGCTGCCCTTGTGGTCGTAGGATAGCCGCAAGGCCTTGCCCGAGCGGCAAAGAATGATTCGGGCGTCGCCCACATTGGCGGTATAGAGAACACGCTGTCTGGATGCCGAACCTTTTAACCTCGCATGAGCTGCTTCCGGCGCAGCCAAAGTAGACGAAGATTCGGCCTTTTCGTCAGATTTCGAGGCCTCCTCCGCTGCCTTGGCCACCGCAGGCGCGATGGCCTGGGAGCCAGTGGCCGAGGACGTGCTGGGGACTCTATCCTCCCAGCGAAGCACGGCAACGGCAGCGGTGCAGCCGCTATTCTTCAGCGGCAGCTTTTCTAATTGCACGTCAACGGACGTGAATGTCTGGTCAAGCAGCTCCGGTATAGGGGCGTTGGGGTTTTTCCTGATGATTTCTTCGAGGATGATGTGGAGTTTCTTCCCGCACCAATCCGCAGCAAATGTGCCGGCGTGTCCGTCAAAGATGGCAAAGTAGCCGTTATCCGTCTCTATCATGTCCTGCCCCTGGGCATCACCCGTATCCTCAGCGAGTCTGGGCTCTTTCTGCCCAACGCCATCCCCACCGAGGGCGGGTGCCGGGGTGTGGAGGAAGTTGTAGAGGAAGGCATGCGTATCCTCCATGGTCCGTCTGCATTTCTTGTTGCGGTCCTCCCAGACACCGACCTTGAAGGTGGAGCGGGGACCCGGGAGCGATTCTCCCGCGGCATTGTTGTGCTGGCCCTGGGGTACGGCGAGGGCTTGATCCTGTTTGCCGAGCTTCTGCAGGGGGGTCTGGTTCAACGCCTTGGAGTCAGCACTCAGATCGCTGTTGGGACGACTCCCAACCTGCGTAAAGAGAGTGTTTTTAGCTTGGGCTATCAGGCTGCTCGCCTTGCCGCTCACCCCGCTGCTCCGGCGCTTCTTTTGCTCAGCTGAGCTGCCCGCGCTGGGAGGGCTCCCGTTACCACTGCGCTTCTCGCCGCTCGCGGCTTGGTCCGTCGACTTTACGGGCGGCGGGGACGATCCCCTGGCGGCCGCGCCGTCCTTCTCCGGCGAGGGCGATTTGCTACCCGATTTCTCCTTCTGGACAGCGGCTTCGGCAATGGAACTGCTCTCGGATTTGGAGGCCGACGAGTTGGAGCCGCCAAACATCCTATTGAGCAGACCTCCCTGAGAGGAGAGACTGCGGCGCTTGTTGCCTGCCAGGTTGGTCGGTGGGAGGAGATGAGCGACGACGTGTCCGGGAGGGGTACCGATGTGGGATCGTGACAGGGTTAACTGGAACGCGGGGTGTTGCTGTCTTGGACCGTGAATGACGGCTCGCAGACCTCAATCGTAAATCTTCGGGCGGAATGTAAGCGTTCTTGCGCAATCGCGGAAAGCAATCGTCTTAAGATCTCCAGCGGTCTGGTCTTGACGATCTGGCGACCTCAAGGCTGTGGAAGGATGCGGAAGCTGCGAGGGGTCTTGTGATGGCCAGGGCGCCCGGTATGATGTAATCGTCGAAACCAGGTTGTTGGGAAACGCCAACGGAACGGCACTTCGGGTCCGTAGGATGGAGGAGAACGAAAAAAGAATTCCGTCCTGGTATGGAGCTTTGACAAAATGCTAATCAGTTGGTCGAAGCTGACGGGCGATTGATGTGTTGCGACAAGAAGCTGGATGGTGGTCGCTGGCTGTTGGAGTGGGAAACGGTGGCCAGCGGATCTCAAGCACTGAACGGCGCTGAGTTGCATGGACAGCCCAGGAGAGCTCTGCGTGAAGCGAAATACTTAGCCACTCACATAGGCAAATTTAAGTTCGCGCACAGCTTGAGGCAATACATAAGCTTATATACCCTCTTCCAGCTTTAATGTTCATTCATATTTCTCACAACTACGTACTTTGGTGGCGTAAAAACACATACGGTTCTATCTCCAGGTGGTTGAGCCCTGGAGCTCGAGCTGGGTGCCTGTGTGAGATTCGGTGCTGTATGAATTGCTGCGCTTAGCGCCGCTTGTCGGCCCGGCGCTTCGCATTGCTCCCCAGTCCCGACCACACTGATGAGGGACTCCGCACCGGAAGGTAGCCCGTTCTTGTGGCCTGCAAGCATGGTGTATTAACAAGTGTTCACGAGATGATCTGCTGTGCCGTTGGGCCTCCTCAGTATTCATGCCTGGTCTGGGGAAACGAGAGGAGCCTGAAGCACAACTTGAGTTACGTTGTTCAGAGGTTATGTACTGGAAAGCGCGGTTCATCTGTGGACGGGCAGTCACTTCAGAGCCGGGATCCTAGGAAGAATTGCGCTTCGCGTCGCATAAAACAGAATAGCCCCTTGCAGTGTTTCCCAAAGCATCACCGTTAAACCCCCAAACTCCTTCGTAAACCATAGCCCATGGCTAGCATGGGAATCATGCCGCAAGCCCTACCACAGTGCTGCTTCTTGTGGTATTCGCCTATCGCAAGAGTAGCAACGATTCTTGTATTATCTCCTTAAACTGTCCAGTCGTGCCTGGAGGTCGTCATCGGCGGCACCAGCTCCACCCCCAACAGCCTGGGCGACCTTGCCCTCCGGCACAGCGTTTGACTGCAGACCTGACGGAGTCTCGCCCATCTAAAAGGGTAACGTTAGCAGATGTTTACTGACAGGGATATGAAGCCGTCTTACCGCTTGGTTTAAGTCTACGCCAATCTCCTCCAATACCTGCTCCACAACCTCATCGCCCTCCTCCTCAATACCCACATCCATAGCATCATCGATCGCGTCGTCCATCATTTCTTGCCTCTGCTCCATGATGTCGCTCTCGCGCTCAAATTCCATGGCAATCCGCTGCAGGGAAGGGAGGTTCATTGCGCGGTTCATGCTGCCCAGTGCCATCGTCGCGCCCTTCATGGCAGCCGCCATCTGATCCTGGGACTGGTACGTCTGTAGGCGAAGACTGATTTTCTGAAGATTGGAGCGCATTGAATAGAACTGTTCAATATATCTCCTCGTGCGGACCAGGTCCTTGGCTTGTATTTTGCAGGCCCCCATCTGGCCCTTCTGGGCGGAAGTACGAATCGTTGCGACGAGTGCCTTCTCCTGCTTCTCGAGCTTAACTCGCTGTGTGTCGAGTTCGCGGATAGCTTTATCGAGCATTCTTCGGTTCTTGCGCAGCCGTTCGGCCGGCGTCATGCGCTTGCCGAATGCCCATTCTAGGATCTAGGAGTCGTCTTCGTCAGCTGCCGAGGATACGATTGCGTCAAAAGGCGCAGAATGATCTCACATTCATGTTGGGGACCCGGGAGCGTCCAGCTGGGCGGTATTATTGACAGGAATAAGTCGGTATAGCTTTTGCGAGTGGAGGTACGCTGAGATGCTTTGATGACTCTGGGGTTGATGCGACAACGAGAGGCTTCGTCAGTGACGACGGTGCTTGGAGACGCTGCCTGCCAAGACCGCCCCACCAAAGACACGACTGGGGCCTGGCCGGCGCCTGCTTGTTCGGTACCTTGTCGTCACGGACTCAGCAATGCCAAAGTCAGATGAAGCATATTCATCGTTCCGGAATTAGGTTATCTAGAAATTGCGTATTTTGCTGAAGAATTCTAGTACGTCTGTATCACAGAACACCCCCAAGGCACCATTCCCTTCCCTCAGCCACAGCACCAGCTGCTCTGCGCGCAAGGAGCCACCCAATGACGTCTCCCTCGAGCTCCATGCGATTGCAAGTGGCATCCTACGGTAACAATTATACCTATGAACCAGAGCTCGGAACCGAGGCCTGAGTTTCTAGCGATGGTTTCTGAAAGGTGTGATCACACTGAGATATCTATCTACAAGACCCTGGGCCATAAAGACCGTCAACGCATATCAAAAAGGTGATGTAATGGCGGGAGCTGGGTTGTTGTGCACATGCCACCTGATCCAATTTCAGGCCGGCGCTGATTGGATGTCTCCGGTGTCATCGCCTTTAGCGTGCTGAAGTACACCCCGTCTGGGTTTAGCCACCGAAATGACAAATGAAGAGTCGCTCCATAACGAACGATTGAGAGAAAAATGTGAACTCGCCGCATTTTTCGACAACACGCTTTCAATGCACGCCTCGTCAATTATCGCCAACCTCTCCCGGTAGACGCCGCCCCCGATTGACCATGAGCCAGGAATACTTCTCGCTGAAAGGCAAGTCCGCTCAGGGGCCCGAGGCTGACATCGACGACGCCGCCGAATCCGAATCCGCCGCTCTGTCGCCGCAAGCTTCGGCAGCCCCATCCGCGCCCGCCTACATGACGGTTGGCACGGGCTCGACATCGCAGCATGCGGCACGCCTGCAAGCCATGCTCGAGCAGGATTCCGGGTACGGGGGCAGCATCACTGGTGATGAAGTAAGCTCGTCTCTCTTCAACCCTGCCGCTGCGGCCTGGGACTCTGCGATGCATGAAGACAGGCCAATACATCCTCAGGCAACGACCAGCACCAACGCCGATGCAGGCCACCGGGCTCAAACGGGCGCTGCCCACCAGATGTGGTACAATCTACACCGCGCCGCGCTCGGCCGCTCCATCAACACCGTCGTCGAGCTCCTGAAGGGACTGCAGGAAATGAATGTGACATGGCCGGCGCACTATCCGTCTGTCCAACGGGCGGCCCTCGATGCGCCGTCACGACCTCCGTCCAGACCAGGTATGCACCACACACATACCATGTCGGGAGATCTCGCTGGAGAACCTTCCTTCCCGATGGCAGTGCCGCCTCTTCGACGATCTATGACGTCCCTCGAGGAGGCTGAAGCAGAGTCGAGCAGGTCTGCTGAGCAAAGGGCTGTCCCAGAACCCCGGCTCGTGACGCCCCAGATTGCGCAGGAATTCTCAATCCTCAAGCTCGACCTGAAACTTGGCGCCTTGCATCAGGTGGAGCTCGTCCATTCGTTAGAAAAGGCGTCCATCGCTTCTTTACTCGACGGCAAGATCAGCACCAGTATCAAACATCTTCTGTCTCTCCGGGAGCGGATTGAGGACACGTCAAGCAAGGTTCTAGTGACGGGCGATCTGAATGCTGGAAAGTCCACATTCTGCAATGCTTTACTTCGGCGGAAGATTCTGCCCGAGGACCAGCAGCCTTGTACGAGCATATTCTGTGAGGTTCTGGACTCGAGAGAGAATTGCAACGTCGAGGAGGTGCACGCCGTGCACAAAAATGCCACTTACGACCGGCATGACGAGACTACTTATGACGTCTTCGGCCTCCAAGAGCTGGAGAAAATCGTTACCGACAACGACACGTACACACAGTGCAAGGTCTACGTAAAGGATGTGCGGACTATTGATGAGTCCTTGCTCAACAACGGCGTGGTCGATATTGCTCTCATCGACGCGCCCGGCCTCAATATGGATACTACCAAGACTACGGCTATCTTTGCGCGACAAGAAGAAATTGATGTCGTCGTATTTGTTGTCTCTGCCACCAACCACTTCACACAAACATCGACCGAGTTTATCAGGGCTGCCGCTGCTGAAAAGGCGTATCTGTTTATCGTAGTAAACGGTTACGATACTATCAGGGACAAGGAGAGATGCCAAAAGTTGATTCTGAATCAAATTAGGGCTCTCAGCCCTGCAACTTACAAGGAAGCTGGGGAGCTGGTGCACTTTGTGTCGAGCTCAGCCATTCCGGTAGCACCGGGACCACCTGGGGGTTCCGGGGGCGGAGGATCAGGCAGCGCAAGTGGCAGCGGCGGCGGCGGCGGTGGTAATCCTGGGGACGATGATCCGAAGGGCAAGGGAAAGAGCAAGGAACAGCTCCGGGACTTTTCGACACTGGAGCAATCGCTTCGCAGATTTGTTCTGGAGAAACGAGCTCGCTCCAAACTGGCCCCGGCAAAGACATATCTCCTCAACATTCTGAACGACGTAAACGTGCTTGCTACGGTCAACCAGGAGGTCGCCCAAACAGAGCTAGACAGAGTAACCCAAGAGCTGAAGGAGATTGAGCCGGCACTTGAGTCGACCAAGAAGGCGAAGACCGAACTCAGCGAGCAGATCGAGCAGACCATCGAGAAGACGTGCACTGAGATTTACGACTACTCCCGCTCAACAATCAACGCGGCCATTGAGCGTTCTGGCGACGATAGTCTTGGGATTGAATACCCTGGACTTTTCGGGGCCTTTCAGTACGCTGAGGAACTCAAGGAGGCCATGTTGTCGCAGATTGCGGCGTCGGTCACCACCTGTGAGGAGCATGCGCGAAGCAAGACGGTTAACGGCGTCAACATCATTAAGCAGCTCGGTATCCTTCATTTGGGGACCGAGTCGGTGAATCTTAGCTTCCGGCCAGAGATCATGTTCCGCCGCAAACGGGACGCCTTGGCTCGGCAAGTCGACATCCCCACTGAGTTGTGGGATTTCGTTGACTGGACGACGTTGGTGCAAAGAGAGGAGAAAGCCAGCATGGCCCTGACAGTTGCTGGAGTCGTGGGGACTGGGGTCATTGGCAGCTACGGCCAAATGAACATTGCTCTCCGCGCTGCCCAGGCGCTCGGAAGCGACAACTTGCGCCGGCTGATCATTCCGGGTGTGATTGCTGCTGGTATGTACCCCCTCAGCTTGTGCAAGCAGCCTCTTGTACTATGATGCTAACACGTCTGATATAGCCGCGGCGACAGCATTTTACATTCTCAGTCAGATCCCGCACTCTCTGCCGCATCGCCTCAACAACAAGATTGCTAGCCAGCTTGCTGCTATCGACTATGCACACTCAAACAGCACTCGAATCGCGGGCTCAGTGCGCAAAGTCCTACGCTTCCCTGCCGAGCAGTTGCAGTTTGACCTTCAGCGCTCAGTAGAGCAACTTGGTAGTCGTCGTGATGAAACCCTCAAGATACGTGCTGAGAGCGATGGGGCACTGAAGTACTTCGGCAACCTGGTGCGCGAGAGCGCCTACCACCAGCGCATGATCCAGGCGGTTGACCTGGACGGAAACCCACCTGCTACGGTTGGAATGAACGGCAACCACTAAAAAACAATGATATCCATTTCCTTTAGGTTACCTTGGCGTTGCTGTTTACGAAGAATGTCATGGGAGTAAAAAATAGGGTTCTCTCCTTTCAATGCACATACCTTTCGTTCGTGTACGAGTTGTATTGGTGGTGAGGATGGCTGCGTTTGGACCGGGGCGTTCCTATGAAGATGCGAAAGCATGGGGGGATAGATCATGGTGTGTATAGATAAGGGGCGGCAAAGGTTCCTCCGTTACCTCCTTTTGCGGTTCAGCATTGCTAGATAGGAACAAAACATCTCTGGTCCTACCGTTCAAGGAGGGGGCAACCATTAACCAGTGGTTACATACAGCATTATTGTTGTGCTACGTGCGCCACATAATCCGTCTGAGTCTCGCCTTCTCCTCGTCGCCTCCGAAAATAACATCGATGGCTCTCTTGGCGAGAGCACAGATTTGGGCGCGCCCCAACCCAAAGTGGTTTGCGACAAGTTCATACTCGTTGGACAAGGAACTACCAAACACGCCGACGTCGTCCGTCTAGGTGACCCTTATGTAAGTAAGTCGCCTCTTATCACCTCAGCATTGGAATCTCGGGGAAAGGTCGACGTACACATAGAACGACAGCGACATCTGCCACCTCCCACCACTCTCCGAAGTGACTATTCCCGTCAGCAAGTTTCCGATCCGCCAAAATATTGAACGACATATAGGAGAGAGGGAAAACACTAACTGTGACTCAAACCCCCCACGTATCATGCCCGCATGTACGTTGCAGCTCAGACACAACTCGAGCCCCATTCCGCCCCGTAAAATTATAGCCTGCCGGACCGGACCCGGTACGTGAATCACATGTCCGATGCGGTCCGGCTTCCACGCCAGCAGCATATCCAACTCTTCCTTGGTCCCGGAACACTCGGCCTCGGCGAAATGCAGCGTCAGCCCCAGCCCGGGTGCTATATGCCGAGCCTTCGCAAACGCTGGTGCCAGTCGCTCGATTCCGCCTGCGGTTGGGTCACCGCAGAGGTCAAGCCCAACAACACCTTGGTCTGCAAACTGCGCAGCTAACTCAACCGTCTCGAGTGCTTCCGACAGGCTGTTTCGCCGGTCGACCGAGAGGATGAGACGCGTATGCATGGTTGAACTCTTAGCCTCGAACTGAGAGATGGCTTCGAGCACGTTGCGCACATAGTCGGCCTTGGTCATCCCGGCCGCGGGCATGGCGCGCGGGGTGGTGCGCAGTTCGAGATACACGACGCCATCACTGGCGAAGTCTTGTAGTACAGAGCACGTGGTGTAAGTGAGCGACCAGGCATCGTTGATGAGGTGGTAGGTGTAAGATGAGAAGAGCGGGAAGAAACTGGTAAGATCGAAATCATGTTTCCCCGGGGGCATCACGATTAGGGGGTCTTGGAGTGTGGAGGTATTCTTCTTGTGGAGCCAGATCTCGTGAAGGCATTCTCGAGAAATACTCCCGCTAAGGTGGGCATGAAGCTATTTGTGTTGTCAGAACTTAGGTCCTTGGGATGCTTCATAATCTTGGGGGGGGAGGGGAGTGGGCGGTTTATGTGCTTGGGTAGAAGCCGGAAGTGAATATGTCCGTACCTCGACTTTAGGGAGAGCAATAAAGTCAATAATGGCGGCGCTATTTTCCCCATCTTCTGCCATCTTGTTTCCGTTTTGCTGTTGTTTTCCCGTGGATTTGCATATGGGTCGCGGGTCTTGGCTCGGCCCCGAAAATGGATCCTGTTGGGAAGGTGCTTCCCGGAAGCAGATATGTCTCGCCGCGCCGCACATCCGCCAACCGGCGCGCTGTTTGGCAACCACCCCCGAAATCCACGAACCTGAAGAGGAATTCCTCGCTTGCCCGCTCTATGTAGGACTTCCTCCTGTGACCGAGCCAACGAAACTGTTGTAACCAGCCCTACGGAATACCCGTCCCCGTCCCTCTTCCCAATCCCGCCGCCGCGGGACCACAGGTGGGTAGTGCATGCTTGGCCGCCAGCGCAAAAGACTAACTGAAGCTCCTGTCGTGCTCGGGTAGTAGGTCGGCCCAAATAAAGGCAAACACAAAATGCCGGATGCCGCTACGAATCCGAGGAGGCCATCGCCAGTTGCCCAAATAGGAACTCGACAAGACACGCAGTACGCGGCTACAGCCCAAATCAATGCATTTGGGTGTACGGATTAAAGGATTTCCTTCGAACTGGGGTGGCCCGCATCTCATTCTCTCCCGTCCCGTCCTGCAGGGTCCGACACCCAACACTATTTTCTAACAAGCTCTGCTCCCCTCCCCTCCCCATCCTGGAGATGAGACTCTGGTGGAGCAATGTTGCTGTGTCGCCGGTTGGATCGACCGGCCGAACTTACCCAGAGGTGGGATGGGCATAAACCGAAAACAACCTCCCCTTGCAGCGGGTCACCGATCTTGAAGAAAACCATCATCTCAGAGTAAGTCCAGTTAGTGTTGACCAACCCTCAAAGAACGTGCATTAGTTTTGGCACGAGCCACAGCGCCGCAGCGATGCATGACTCTGTGCAGAAAATAAATCGCGTCTTCTGGTCTTCTAGCCAGACCACCTGAATCGGGGACTGAGATGCGCAGCGGATCTTCGCACCCGGCAATGCGGTTTGCGATGGATAAGTGGTTGATTGGGGATTGCCTTGCCAGCACAAGATGGATCAACCTGCCAGAAAGCAGAAAGACCCATCAAAGACCCATTGACGGTGAACTAGCGATTGTGCCCATTCATAAGCTCTGATTGCTGCTGTCTTCCAACTTCTTGGCAAGGGAGCAAGGAAGGGCGGGGGTCCGTGCTTATAGCTAATGGATGTCGCTCCTTGCTTGGCTCCGTTCTGATCGAAAGGTGCAAATCTACGAAGGCCCCAGCCAAAAGGAAGGAGCCCCCCTGAGCCAGTGCGTAATATGCCTTCTTACTGTCGAGAAACGCCATGGGTTTTCATGTGCAGGCTGTATCGCAATCCGAAAAAGACATTATTGCATTCTCCAGCGGCCAGTTCGAATGCAATTAAGGTCCATTGTAATGGAATCAAGGCCTCCCACAATGCTAGCAAGGCCTGCAAGGTGATAACAGCACAGGCCTTGCTGTTCTGGCACAAGCTGTGCGAGGGTTCCCCAACGCATTTTCGCACGGAGCAGCGAGACTCTCTCTTCTGGCCGGAGGCTTCGAAGGGGTTCGTGTGTGCTTGATCAAGCTGCAGAGAGGAGCGACCTGGACGCTCCTATTGCTGGTCCTTTGCCAGCTTACATATCCGATTTCCCATGCCCGGGTTCCCGTCGCCTGGATGCTGAGGTGCTGCTGCGGCCAAAGCCAGTCCTGCTCTGCGACCTGACCTTCCACTTTGCTTGAACCCCGGCTCCCCCCCCCCCCAAAGCTCGGCTCCTCTCCACCCATCATTTCGCTCAGAAGCGTCGGGCCCTCCCTAGCCACCCACCCCCTGGAACTTGTCTCCCACAACACGGACGAGAGCATCTGGCCTCCCATCCCTCCAGGTTACTTCTGCCTCATTCCGCCCATCGCCACGTCCGCCGGCAAACCCACACTTCACCCCGCCGCCGCCAATTCCGAACCTGGTTGCCCAGCACAGCGTCGACGATGGACCAAGGCCGACCGAGCGAGGTGTCGCCAGAGGCGATGCAAGCACGCATCCAGCAGGCGCGTCGCGAGGCTGAGACGCTCAAGGACAGGATCAAGCGGAAGAAGGATGAGCTTGCCGACACAACGCGTGAGTAGTCGTCCTCGACCTTGTCCCGCCGCGACATGCGACCGGCCTCCAAGCCAATCCGACTCGCGAATTGCTGCTGACCATGCTGCCTGATTAGTCCGCGCTGTCGCCGCGCAAGCGCACGATTCGATCCCGAAGAACCAGCTGATGAGGACGAAGAGGACATTGAAGGGCCATCTCGCAAAGATCTATGCCATGCACTGGTCGACCGACCGAAGGCACCTTGTTTCCGCGTCGCAGGACGGCAAGCTCATCATTTGGGATGCCTACACCACCAACAAGGTCCACGCCATCCCGCTCCGGTCGTCGTGGGTAATGACCTGTGCCTATGCTCCAAGTGGCAACTACGTTGCCTGCGGCGGTCTCGACAACATCTGCTCGATTTACAACCTCAATTCCAACCGCGACGGGCCCACCCGCGTCGCGAGGGAGCTGTCAGGCCACGCCGGTTATCTCTCGTGCTGTCGCTTCATCAACGACCGCAGCATCCTCACATCCTCCGGCGACATGACATGTATGAAGTGGGACATTGAGACGGGGACCAAGGTTATTGAGTTTGCCGACCACCTAGGCGACGTCATGAGCATCAGCTTGAACCCCACGAACCAGAATACATTCATTTCTGGTGCCTGCGACGCATTCGCGAAGCTTTGGGATATCCGCGCCGGGAAGGCCGTCCAGACATTCGCCGGCCACGAATCCGATATCAACGCTATTCAATTTTTCCCCGATGGCCACTCCTTCGTTACCGGGTCCGACGACGCCACTTGTCGGCTGTTCGACATCCGAGCAGACAGGGAATTGAACGTTTACGGGGTGGGTTGCTACTTGCGATGCTCCAATTGAGCCGTCTTGCTAACTATTGTCTTCTCCAGTCGGAATCAATTCTCTGCGGCATCACGTCCGTCGCCACGTCGGTTTCTGGCCGGCTCCTCTTTGCTGGCTACGACGATTTTGAGTGCAAGGTATGCAGCGCCGAGTTTTCCCGCTAAGTGCTGCGTTCTGACAATCTACAGGTCTGGGATGTTACGCGGGGCGAGAAGGTTGGTTCTCTCGTGGGCCACGAGAACCGCGTCAGCTGCTTGGGTGTCTCGAACGACGGCATAAGTCTGTGCACAGGCTCCTGGGACTCTCTGGTAGGAACAACCTCGCTTGCTTTCTTGTTCGTCACGGATGTATTTACTGACAACCACACAGCTCAAGGTCTGGGCCTACTAAACACCGTGACGATGCTGATACGACTGTCTTCCTCCGGATACCCGACCTGCCGCGCCGCTTTGAAAGGACTACCGAGTGTACCGCTTTTTTTTCTTCTAATTCAACCTGTTAACGCCATTTTAATCACCGCGGTCTGGCGTGGACAGGACGAAGTCACGACATACTTTTTCACAATACCTCGGCCTCCCCGATATGGATTGCGATTTCTGGCTCCATGCAGACGGTTGGAGGCATTTGCTTCGGCAACATGGCGATTTTCTACCTCCCTATTCTCTGCGCAACAGTTCCGGAAGTTTTGTTTAGGCGGGTGGCGGCAGTTGTATTACCTCGGTTTTTTTCCCTCTCGGGCCGTTGGATGGAGCTCTTGTCGCTTCGATGGTGGCACCACGTCTTTTTACGACTCAGCTGGTCAGGAATCACGAATCTTGGAGACGAGAAAGCTATGGGGGATGGCGCCCCGGGCTTTCAATCAACCACCCTCTCTCGGAAAAGCCCCGATATATAACGGCCATCAAGTCAAGTCCTTCGTCCCGTCGCCTTTTAACTTGTTGCACGGGCTCCCCAGCGTCGGCTTGATGCTGCCGCCCCAGAGACGCAACCCCTTCTCGGACCTGTCTTCTATCCCTGTTTTATCGGTGTTACCGCATATTCTCGACCTCGGATTTCTATCTTGTCGTTGTCTTACCCGCCAGAGGTCAGAGAGAACATAGGGGTTTTCTCTTTCCACATGTGTTGATAAAAATAACCCGGGAATGCAAAACGGTTTCATTTAACCTTGCGAGCTGTGTGTTTTTATAACTTTGGCCAATGGAGCGTGGCGGTTAGGAGAAGAGATTAGGTAGGTTACTGAGCCGACCAAGAAAGAATAAGTTGAGAATATCTGGCAGCCTTGTTTTGTGTTGTTATTTACCGCAGCAAGCAAAGGTCGTCGGTGTCTTTCTTTGTGCCATATTTCTTCCGTACTCTCCTTTCCGATTCGCGCATTGCGTTGTCGAAAAGAGAAATGGTTGGCTCATTTACTATGGCCGCCATAACCCCCGTGGTTTTCTTTTCTTTACATTGTACGTTGGTGTTATACTCTCACAGTCATGATAGCCTTTGGTTTTGGGCCGTCTGTCACAGGGTCCCGTTCTGGGTCTGGAGGGAGGCATCGAGACTTTTCGGGGTGGATGAGGAAATGACAGTGGAGAACGGGAGACATTGGAGATTTATGGTGAGGTAAGAGGTGCTTAGCTGGTTGGTAAGAGTTGTTGCGCTGTCCCTTCTTGGGGTGGGCCTGATTTGTATCATACGTCACGATATTTGAGCTACTTTGTCCATCCCATGACCTCTTATTGCCTGTTTGTGCATGGTGTCTAGATCTGATCAAAACAATGGGATTGCCCTTTGCTTTGGTGCCCATCCCGCCCAGATACACCGTGACGCAGCAGTGTTGGGATATCAGAGGCCTCTCCATAGAGTGTCGAACTCGGCCAATGAGTGCTCTCTCGCAACAACAGTATCCCTGAAGCCTCGTATGTTTTGACCACTGATATCTAGCCAAGACAGCCCATATGTCTCACGCAATTGGTCCTGTAGAGCCTTCCACTGGCTTACATCGGAATGGTAACTCTTCACGCAGTAATCTTATTGATAGGGCATATATTTGACTACCGCCTTGGTCTATTTGTGCGGTGCTTGGTTTTGCGGCGGTAGCAACGGTACGCCTGTCCCAAGACACAGCTAAATTACTCTTTAACAGGTGGAGGTCGGTCACTTGGAATCCAGTTCGAAGGCTGGTGAGTTTAGATAGAAAAGAGCTTCTTGGGCACTGGTGTCAGTGATCCCTTCGCTCGGTCAGGGTCTTAGTATTTTTTGACCCAATGTTGGTTGGTTCCTCTGCTGAGATCCAAGCTGAGGGTTAGAGATATCAACATTGCACCCACGTACCCTGACTACGCACAATGTTCAGAAAGGCCCGGGGCTCTCAGGTCCCATTCAAGATAACCGGATGACAGAACGAGGCATATGTACCCTAGAAGCAGTAGGACGAGGAACACAATCTGTGATATCTTGTAACATTAGATGCGCCAGACCAAGTGGGAATCGTTGAAGGGGTGCGGCATAGGTACTAGCACTCTAGGGGTGTTCGGCCCATTTGGTACCCATCAGAAAGAAAGTTGACTGGCACATCTCAGCATCAGCAAACAGGAAATTATCGGGTGATCAAGACATTCGGTTTGTTCGGGGTCGACTCCACTGTCGGATGTGTGCCGGAACTAAAACGAGTCATCCATGTATTGCAGGGGCTGCCCGAGCAATTCTGGTTGCCCATCATATTGAGGATGATCTCGGAGCAGGCCTGCCCAAGAGCTGCGTACTCCTCGTCTGCCGGCACGCTCCCTCGAGTACATAAAATGTGTAAAGCGTGTTCAACTTGGGGGAGTCGGGTCAAGATGTGCAGGATATGCAGGGCGCCATCGTGGTGTGCTTCTGGAAGGCTTCGATCGCCGTTTTCCTCTGCGCCAAGCGCCCAAGCGCCGCCCCGCTCAATGATGAAACAAGTGTCTGAAACAAACTAACCTCTTCCTTCTTTTTTCCCGAGCATGCAGTCACCAGACTCGAGGGCTCAGAGGGGAAGTCAAGAATGCATATCGCATTTTTGCATGCAATCGAGAGGGTCTGTGCATTGATGATTTGCACTTGTGCCCCCCCTGTGGCGGCTCCACAGCTCCGGTTTCCGTGCCTCCATCGGCAAACGCTCAACCGTCAAAGGCGAGTTCGTCGTTTCCACGGCAAGACGGGAAATTCTTTCGGACAAGCAATGATTATCGTGAACAAAACCTCTCAGCCGTGCAGATCATCAAACTGACCTAGGCTATATCGCTGGTGTCGACCTGGCGTGATCCGATGGAAGAAGAGGCGGGGTCATGCGTGTGATGTTTCTTTCCCTTTTCCATTCGGAATAACCGTAATGAAGGAGGAGTCTTCTGTGCCGTCTCGAAGCATCTGAGAACGCCTGTGGAAGGCACGGGCAGCTGGGAGCTTAGTTTCGGGCCCAGGCGCCCGGAATTGCCCTCCTGACTAAAGGCCAATGACGGCAGTTTTGATGGTTCCTCGTATTGCAGAGGCTCTCAAATGGTGCCCGTCATCGCAGCGCCACCTCACCTCATCTTTGCTTGGGTAAAGCATTCCTTTCAAGTGGCCCGAGGTGCAAGATTTCGGGCAGTGGCGGCCCTACCTATTTCCCCTGTTCAGAACCACTACCCCCTGTCCCGGCATGTCCCTTATTTGCGTGCACTAATAACCCTGTCACCACGTTTTACTCTGCGGCACTGCGTATCCCAATCCCAATCCAGGGCAGCGCCCCTCTTCCAAAAACAACACCCTCTTGAGCCTCCCACGATCGTTTCTCTCCTCAGGCCCTTCTCGGTAAGTTTGTTACCCTCTGCCTCTCTCTTCGCACTCACGCACTGCTGACACGTGGCTCGGCCAATCAGACATCCCAGCGTTGTGTTTTTCTGCGCTGCAGCCGTCGCCGTCGTCGCATTCGCCCATCTCACGGCCTGAAACTTTCTGACGCATCCCCAGGGGTTCGAGTCAATCCCGCCCTGGCCCCAGCTCTGCTGTGTGTGGTCTGCAACCGGCTATTACTGGACTACTGCGCGCCTCCCAGACCTCTTCAACCAAATTCCATCACACCTTCACCTACGATTGCCAGTCTTCAACTGCGGGACACTCACGCGGATTGATCGTCCGGTCCAGACCTAACCACCAACCACACCTCTCTCCTCTCCCCTGCCCCCGTCGACCAAGCCTGGCCGTAGCCGCCCACTTTTGGCTACTCGCTGTGTGGTCCTGCCGCTGTGGAGGTGCGATTCCACCGTCGTACCTACGCTGTCTGGTCTACCGGGCTTGCCGTGTACAGCAGCCTTCGCGCTACCTGTCACCCAACCCTGCTTCCCCGCCCTGTCCCTGCACGCCAACGTAACGTACACACATATATCAGCGTGTCCTCCCCTCAGGCCACCCACCACCCCATCGCAACCATGTCAAACCCGACCCCAGCCCAAGAAGAGTTTGCCGATTTTCTCAGCAAGAACACGGCGAACGACCACAGAGAACACCCCGAGGACAGAGAGTCCGCTGGCAGACACTCCGCTGATCGCAGCGAGGACGAGGAAGACCAGCTTCGCAATATGCAGATCGAGTCGGCCATGAGGCTTCCAACGATGGACAGCCGTGGTGATATCAAACTTCCCCCGGCGGCCTTTGACGCCAACCACGCAACTGGAGTAAAAGGCGTCATCGCCGATGCTCGGTCCTACGAGACAGCACGGCGGATGAAGTGGAAGGATAGAGTGCGCGCCGCACGTCGCAGCGTGTTTGGCCTGGATGCTGGGAAGCACGACCGGGGAAGCGGTCCAGATAGCGACGGCAGCGGACCTGAGGACCCTGACGAGGAGTCTTTTCTCCAGCAATGGCGGGAGAGCCGCAGGCGCGAGCTCGAGTCGGAGACCAGGGGCTCTGCCGTGCGAAATCGGAGAACGAGTCCCAGCGTGAGGCTTTATGGCCGTCTGGACGAGGTTGATGCGATGGGCTACCTCGATGCGATAGAGAAGGTTGGGAGAGAGACGATCGTAGTCGTGTTTGTTTATGATCACGAGGTATGTGCCAGCCATAACAATCTTTCCCTCTGACGCATGATGCTAACCCCCCAAAAAATAGTGCCCTGTCTCAGCAGCTGTCGAGGGTGCGCTCTTACCGTTGGTCGGCACACACCCCGTTGTCCATTTTGTCAAGGTGCATTACGAAGACATCGAGTTCGACAACGCTGCCGTACCGGCTGTTCTCGCATACCGGAATCAGGGCGATCTGTTTGCCAACCTGACCGGTATGATCGAGATGATACCCGAGAACGAGGATTTCGATAGCAACTCCCTCAAGAGGTTGTTCAAGAAGCATAACATTTTCTGAAGCCGGATCAAACGTCGGCATCTCATGCATACATACCCCTTTTATTCTTCACCGGGGCGGCAGAAATAGCTCTCGCATTCCTGCTGTCTCTTCTTTCCAGGAAACAGTTCGGCTCGATATCAAGTCAGGACTTCTGGATGTGGGTCTCTGGGTCGACCAAGATTCTTTCGGTGTCGGTGGTGGAATGACCGTTTTACGCATGACGATCAATGTGTTGAGAGTTTTCAAGATACCATCAATTTCCTTGTGGTTTGGGGATGTTGGGCTACTTTTCTTTTTGCTTTACATAACGGGTCGAAGTCCTCGCCACTCGACTGTTGTCTGTGTACTTACTTGTGGATATACTGTGGTATAATATGGGTCGGCGATCTCGCCAGGGTCTCTTCAGGACTTCCATAGCCAGGTCAATGATTAGATGAATTTCAAACGCAAGGGTTAAGCGTGAATGTATATCAGATAACTGCGCTCGAATAATCCTCGGTGAGCAGGACACATCACGGCGTTGTTGGCGTCAAATCTAGGTTCCACGCAAATGTTATTATGTGCCTCATCGCACAGAGAAAAGATACACCCAATTTTGCTGTAGACTTCGTGCTCGTGGGGCTGTAGTGACACATGCTGTACCTACTATGAGGCACCCAATCTTGTTCACTGGTGGCATCGCCTTTTTGGCGTCTGAGTCCAGCATGGAACGAAGCTCAAGCTGGGTTGTGGGTCGCCCTGCGTGGATGCTGCCAAGTAAGTGAGCTGAGTTCAGCTGCTGCCCCAACCTGCCGCCCGCTCTGGAGGGACGCTTCCAGGTTCGACGACGGTGCGGGGGCTTAGGAAGCCCCAGCATTGCGCATCATGCATCATGTTGAAATCGATGATGCTCCTCCGCCCTCTAACCAGGAGAGGAGGATGAGACCCTCTTGCTTTTTCTACCTTCCTCGCCAAAACCTCCCTGCTAGGCGGTTGCTAATGAAGGAAGCTAGGTAGGAGCTTTATCTCGACAGCAGCTCCAGCCTAGCTTGGCGCCAGGGATGCCTGGCAAGTGGGAACTTGGGAAGTCCTTTGCCACCCAAAATAGGCGGAGAAGTACCAACAAGTCACCCCTGTGGGGCCGCTACGAACCTTTTGCATCTGCTTGGGCGTGACTGCCTAGGAGCCCCCGCCAAACCCCACTATCAACTAACACATTCGCGGGGATGAATCGCGCTGGCTTTGATAGCATGACCATCGATAAGCAGGTGCACGGAACTGGTAGGCTTTGGGGGGCTGTCAGGCTGAGCTTTGCGCCAGGCAGTTGCACCCAGCAAATGAGAGTGATTTCATCGTCGCAGGCCTGAGTTATGTGGCCCGTATCACAGCACACCTCTATCATCCGGTGCCCCAATGTCTCCAGCTGGCCGTCCTCTGCCATCCAGCAACCACCTCACCTTGCTTCCGCCCATCGATCTGCTTCCTTTGTTGCCCGGATATCCTCTCCCAATCTGCTGCTTGCATGCTAGCTCGGCCAGCACACTCTGTGACCCGTGCTTCCGACTCTCTTTGGCCCTGGTTTAAAGCCCAAGGAGGAGCTTGCCGATAAAGCCCGAGGCTCAACAGGCTGACACGGCCTCTACCCCACCCTGCCCAGTGTGTAAAGGCAAGGCAGTCGAAACCCAAACCTACCAAAGAATCAACCAAAAAAACTGGAAATTAGGTGCGCTTTGAGCGTGAGAAGCGAAAGCTGTCTGGTACATTTGATTTCCTCCCACGCCGTCCCTTTCGTTGTTTCAGTCGCCTCTCATTGTCCGTTTTGGGTCGTACCTTCTTCGTCATCGACACGCCCAATCTGACTCCGACTGCCCCACCTGCCTACCTCCTCGACCTCAACCACCACCCCTCACAATTCTCCCTCTCTCCAGCTTGCCAGAACCGACATTCCCGGCGTCGGATGGCACATCATCTCTTGATTCTATGCGCAAGGCTGACGCTTTCCCCCTCGTAATGGAAGTGAAGAACAAAGACTCCTCACAGACGCCTAGCTCGGTCGACAATCAAGACTTTACCCCTCTATTCTCGGCGACCTCTTCGTCCTCCAGCTCAGTCCCAAGCCTCCGCTTTCCTCGGCCTCAAGGCAGCCGTCACCTCGCCAACTGGATTTCTAACAGCTCGCCCGACATTCTACAGCCGCCCAGCATGTTGGAGTCGAGCAACTTGGCCGACTCGGCCTTCGAGATCATCAATGGCATCGATACCGAGAGCCAGGACGGCCGCATGTCCGAGTCGACCGGCTCACTCGAAGTCTCACGACCCGAGGACGTCCACAGTTTGGATGGGTCAGAGAACCATTATGACACGGATACAGACGAGGACTCGGTCAACTCATCGCACGCCTCGTCCATTCGTTATGCCGACCAGGCCCTTCAGAACCCATCCTCACAGGCGCCAGCCGGTACTATTCCTTACAGTTCCCCCTCCGCAGAGGGATCTGGAGTCATGCTCAGCTCGATCGAGTTTCGAGAGGAAGATGGCGGCGAGTCGGTGGACATCGACAAGATCTCGGCAAAGCATGTCATTCGGGAGTTCACAGAGGAGGAGTCAAGAACCATAGCACAGCGACACAACTTGCCTGTCGCGCCGCGGCGCTTGGTTGCGACGGTTCGTCAGACTATGTCTCGGGCGTTCCTCTCGATCAAGGAACCGTTTCGTGTCCTCTACACTGGCCGGCAAGAAGCAAAGAGAGAAATAGTGATCAAGATCTCGAATGCCCTGTGGGCATCGCCAAAGAACGGTTCGGCGGACGAGGACCCATATCTGAGACATCACGATGGTGTATACAACATCGTTCCGATATCCTCATTTGGTCCTACTCCGGAGCTTGATCTCATGGAGGCGTCTCAATACCAGATCAAGGTGGAATACTGCACATCTGCTGTTGACTATAGCGGAGGTGGCGAGCACCCAATGTCGCCCATGTATTCGATCACGATTGGACATGACTGGGACAAGACATATAGCACCGTCATCTCTCCCAAGGGAGCTGTTATGCGGCCGCAATGGACGCTTCCTCATATTGCCGTCTTCTTCTGCGCCGACGACGAAGACGAGAGTGAAAAACAGACAAGAGAAGCTGCCTGGAAATTCATGAAGGGCCATGACGTCCCCTGTGTCTTCATCTCCGACTCTCAGCTCCTCGAGAAAGCTGCGACGGTCCGATGGGAAGACTACATTGACGAAAACGCCGTCCATTTGTGTCTCGAATCTCGAGACCAAGAGAGACAGGTTGCTCCAACACGACTTCCCATCGACCTCAGGTCCTTCATCAACATCGACTCACGGCAAATGAACCGAAACCTTGCTTGCCTGACTGGTATGGCCGAATCCACCCAGAAGCCATGTGTTCTGGCCAAGAAACCAACCGAGGTGTCGTGGCAAGCGGGCATAAGGAAAGCTTGGGACCAACGGCCCTCACGAGATCAGATCCTCCAGAGCTTTGAGCAAAACAAGTGGCTCCTTAGGATTCTCGTGCCTATCATACTGACTCTGCTTGCCCCATTACTGTCCGCCTTCATTATAGGCTGGCCAGTTGGGCAAGGTATCTCAACAGTCCGACACACACCATTGCCAGACATTCGTGGACCTTCCTCCGCTGTCTGCGCTAGGGTTTCTACAACTTCGTCTGTCTCTGTCGCTGCGTCAACGACAACGGTGGTAATCAACGTCACATCGACAAAAACTGTCCAGATTTCTCACGTATCGCCGTCAACTAGTTCTTTGGCTTCTGTGCTCCCCTTTGGATTTCCATCAGATCGGCCATCAGATACACCCGTCGAAACCGATGCGAAGAAGACGGTTTGCTCTGTGCGGGTTCACAGTCCGAATGAGCTTCTGATTACTCTTCCTTTGGGGAGCAAGACCGTCTGGCTTGCAAGAGGTGCAATCAACATTGATGTCTACCGCGGCGACGAGCATCTTAAGTCGAAGCTATCGTCCGTGGACGAAGGGATCCTCATTGAAATCAACCAAAAGGATGCGCACGGTGTCTTGAATGTCTCTGTCGTCACTGCTCGCCGCCCCAAGATCAACGAGACGTTTGAAGTGGACTTCGGCACCACTCTGATCGCCGAGGCATTCGAGGCAGGTTTACATCTCTTCCAAGGAGTCACCAAAGCGGTTTTCTCCACAGTTGACGAAGCTGCTCATGTGATCGAGAAAGCCCAGCTCTCTCGCATTTCCAAACTGCGGGGCGAGGCGGCTTCCGTATGGGACCAAGCCTTGGAAGCCGGCAGGAAGTACGAAGAGACGCTTAGCCGGGTTAAGGACTCATTCGATTTGAATTACCAGCGAGCTAAAGAGGCAGTGTCACAACAGCTGAAACCAACTCAACGACTGCATGCCGAGGCGGATTTGTCGATCCTTGGTGCCCAAGTCAGAGCTAAGCTATGGTGGCTCAGGATTCAGGGCAAGGAGAAAGAATTTGCCGACTACCAGCGCAATGCAGCTCGCTTGCTCAAGAACAAGTATAGCGAGATGATGGAAAAGTACAATTCCGCCGAGGCCACCCGTGGCCGGCTGGCAGCTGACAAGTGCGGAAAGCTTCACAAGGGCCGTTGCCCGAGAGGCAGGGACACGGCTAAGCCAGACGAGAGCAAGGATCGGCGGTGGAAGAAGATGATTCTGGGCTGAGAATACGTGTGTCTCTCTTATGCTGAGCATTTGTTTATTTAAGGACAGCCATCGGATGGCGAATGGGACAGGGAATCAACTATCGGCCAGGATGGCAGGCTGGGGATTTGGACCGGAGTTTATTGGCTGTGCTTCTAGTGTGCTCAGTAAGGGCTGCATATCTTTTCCCTATTCAATTATGCGATGAAACTGTTCTCCGCATGGCCTGGCTTCTGTTCTCGTGGTTCTTTGGCATATCTTCTAAACAGCGATCCTTACTCTATTTTCACCAAGGTGTAGGCCCCGTCAAATGGGCCCTGGGGGGTTTGGCAGCGCCATGCATTGAGGCAAGAAGCACGAGATATATATCAGGGCCTTGCCCAGCGACGATGGAGAGGAGCAGTGAGCAATCAATCTCTCTTTGACTGACTTGAAAGTAATGTGGTTTTTGTCGGAATCAATACCGGTATCCACTCCAACTCAAGCCCCCAATAAAAGCGATGTTCAAATTGTGTAGTCGTCAGACGACATCCAATGGGCAGGTTCTGTCTGTGCCTTCCTTAATACCATGGGCTATACCTGATAGTTCGGCTCTGGGTAACCATGAAGCGTGTGACTCAGTGCTCAACACCTTGATAGAATATCATGCTTCCTCGACGCGTACTTTCCTTTGCCCTCGTTTAACGCTGGACAGCCGCAGTCTGAGATGTGTCTCGGCACAGGTGGATTTCACAGGTACAAAGATGAACGACCTGAGCCTGAGGTCAGGTGAAGCCTGTGTGCCTGTGTCGGGTCGTGTGTTGAATCAAGGAAAGCGCCGGCCTGGTTGTGGTTGATGCAGCAAATCGATCCATCTGGCCAAGATGGCACGGGCCATTTCGAAGAGGGGAGCCCAAGTACACAAGCCAGGCAGGGGCCCTTGCGACCCAATCGTTTGTTGATTTTTGGGAATCATTTTTCCCCCACTTCGGTTTCTCCTTTTGCTCGGGTGCCCACGAAGCTTTGCGTCGCAAAACAACATCCAAGGCAGATTTATTTCCACCAGGACTGAGCCTTGAACTGTTTTCAGGAACAAGGTTACTTTACCCTAGAATATACAGTAAGTCGGCATTCCACTTTCCCCGCTGCCCGTCGCTGCTGAGATGCGAGCGCGTGCCTGCTCGATACCCCGCCTGCCTGGCTGAGCCCGAGCAATGGCGGGGTGGTGGTGGCGGCGTTTGGAGAGGGGTGGCAGATGATGATGATGCATCCCCATTTTCGGACCTGTTTGGTTTTTATTGACGACAGAGACACTATAGATACCCGACAGCATCATCCCAGGTCCTACCGCCAATATGTCTGCGGAGAACACCGACAAGCCGATCGAGGAGGTCAAGGCGGTTGAGGAGGCTCCAAAGGAGGTATGTGGTTCCCCATATTTCACATTCGCAAATGCGCGCCCTCTCAGGTGAGGGGGGTGTTTAATACGGTCGATGAAGCTAACTTGGTACTGTTTCTTCTCCATAGACCGCTGCTCCTGAGCCGGCCGTGACGACCTCCTCCGTTTTCTCCATGTTCGGTGGTGGCGCCAAGAAGGAGAAGAAGGACGACGATGAGGATCGCGGCGACAACTCTGGCAGCGCCAAGGCCCAGCGCGATGCCGCTGCCGCCGCCGCCGCAGCCAAGGGGGACGAGGTGAGTTGCGAAACGACAGGCTGGTGCCTACAGAGATGCGCGGAGGCTGATACAATATTGCAACAAGCAGGAAGAGGTTGCCCCCGAATCCGAGGACATACACTTTGAGCCCGTTATCCACCTGACGGAGAAGGTCGATGTCAAGACGAACGAGGAGTCCGAGGAGCAGCTTTTCAAGATGCGTGCCAAGCTTTTCAAGTTCGTCAGGGAGACCAGCGAGTGGAAGGAGCGCGGTACTGGCGACGTCCGCCTTCTGAAGCACTTGGAGAATGGCAAGACCCGTCTCGTCATGCGCCGGGACAAGACCCTCAAGGTCTGCGCTAACCACTACAGTACGTGTCCAGACTTTTCCCGCTCTACCGCTGTGATGACAGCTCTGCTCACACAAAACAGTTGTCCCCGAGATGAAGCTCTCCCCCAACGTGGGCTCCGACAGAAGCTGGGTTTGGAACGCCGCTGCCGATGTGAGCGAAGGAGAGCCCGAGGCCGTCACCCTCGCGATCCGGTTCTCCAACGCGGAGAACGCCAACGGGTTCAAGGATGCCTTCATCAAGGCCCAGAAGGAGAATGAGGCACTTTTCGACAAGTCCGAAGCCGCCGAGGCTGAGGCTGAGGCTGCGGAAGAGAAGAAGGAGGAGGAGGCTACTTCGTAAAACGAAGATACATCTTGACTCTTTATGGAAAGGAGCTTAGGAATAGGCCCAAGAAACACCCAACCCCACAGCGCAACTCCTAGGACAATGATATCAGTTAACTGGAAAGGGAATGGTGGATGATGGAGTTTCATGGCACGGTAATGGAAGGTTGTGCTGACTAGGAGGAATCTTGCTCTTGTGTCTCGTGGGCGGAGCGAGCCATCATCGGCTGTAGATAGACCAAACCATCACAAACCCCCCAACTACGCGGCTGTCTGGTGTATCTATCGACCAGTGCGTGTTCCATTTAAGACCACTGGAGACCACAAGAGCTTAGCCAGAGAGCAATTGAGGCTACCTTACCAATGGACAGCATTGCTGTCGGTATAGCCACAGTTAGGTGCACTTCCATTTTCAGAAGCCGAAAACTGGAGCTGCATTCAAGATATTGAAGCTCTACGCCTCGCCAACTTGCCTCCCCGTGTTGAATATCCGGTCAAGTGGAATGTATCATTTCAGATCATGACGAATCCAGCCCCCCAAAAAAGGTCTCTATCTACGAGAAGAGAGGTGTCCAGGGAAAGAACCCACACAGAAAGCATGCCAGAAGAGCAAGGCCTGGTCTTCTTCCCTCTATACAAGGAGGGGGGCTTACCCCATTGAGAGGCTGTGTGAAGTGTGAAGGCGATACAGCCAATCTCATCGAAACCCATGGCCAACCTAAGGAAGAAGAAGGCATCCCGGGCTGGACTATGAGGGCTTTCTTTCCCCGCCAGAATCGCGAGAGTTGTGGGCTGTCTGCTCACGAGGTACCGTGAAAACTTTGCTGTAAAAGTAGAAGATAAATCCCATCTAACCATAACCGCGTTCCGAAGCATCACAACAACTCATTCATTAGAACCAAATCGTCGAAACTCCTTTCAGATATTCCTGAGAACACTCAAAGATTTTCGTGGACGTATTCCTGTCGATTTTGGCTGTGGACCAAAGTGTAGGTGGCTGTTGTTTCCGGCATCAATGGATTGTCATGGGTCCGCCGGCCTCAAATGTTCTCACCCATGAAAAGCGGGACCACTGTGCCAGCCACAGGCCTGTGACCCACTTCTGCACCAGCGCCACAACTATAATGTCTACTTGGCCCTTAGAACGCCACAATTCCTTCCTGACGCCACACCCCACACACTGCAACGCCACGCCACAGCGTTGCACCGCCACATCACGTGTTACAAACCCCACTACCACTCGCGCTTCAACCGCGAAGATGAAGCTACGCGAGAGGGTCAAACGCCCTGGTAAGTGACCCAATCCCAGAACTGCACTTCGTCACTCGCCCTTCCCTCGTCGGCATTTACGAAACCCTAGAGCTTTGGGATTCTTCCTGGAGCCTAATTTTACCTAAGGTATAAACTGTAATCTCAAGGCAGCCCACAATTCCCTTCAGCCCTGCCTACTCGTCCCCCCCTGGAGCTTGTTTGCCTCATCTCCAGCCTCCCCCACCTTCAGCTTCGCCCGAGTGAGAAGGTACGAAATCTAAAGTTTGGACCCCTCGTCTCCCCGCAATTTCCTGGTCGCGCAAACGTCCCGAATTCATTCTCTTGCTATATATTGTGGTTTCATCTTGGCTGACTGTTGCGCCCTTCGTTTACAGAGCGCTTTCGTTCTGCCAACTCCCCCCGACGCCTTTGTCACCCGCCGCCGCGGTCTCAGTGTTGCGGTCTTTGAAGAGGTCATCGAGGTCGACTCGGAGAATCACTTGGCCAAGAAAAACTTGGCGGAGAGCGCCAAAGCCGACACCATGATTGTTGAGGTAAGTTGGCCGATGCGGCGCGCCGCACGCGACTCTTGGTTTCGTGGAGAGCGGTAACTGACATGATGGGGCTCGCAGCGCAAGATCAAGATCGTGACTGAGCAGCACAACATGTAAGTCGCGTTGGTTTTCAATCGTGACAATTGGACACATTCTGACGCGCTGCGACCTGTAGCAACAAGCCTGCCGTCAACGAGGGTTTCCCCATGAAGGAGTGGACCGTTGAGCTCTACATCGTTGACCAGGATGGCAAAGAGAAGCCGGCAAAGTGCTTCACCAAGGCAGTATACAACCTGCACCCGTCGTTCGAGAACCCGACCCAAAGTGGGTTGATTTTGCCCTGGCTGCCACTATGGGACCATGCTGACATGTGGTAATAGCCTTCACTGAGCCGCCCTTCAAGTGCACCAATGAGGGCTGGGGCGAGTTTGAGATGAGCATTGACGTCTATAC
>Ga0247770_1000535_pt1 | contig 36279 bp, 11 predicted proteins | sample UWRJL136409B6_FD_179943 | JGI IMG/M metagenome (GOLD analysis project Ga0247770, IMG submission 179943) | Plant litter microbial communities from Arlington Agricultural Research Station in Wisconsin, United States - UWRJ-L136-409B-6 | ecosystem: Environmental > Terrestrial > Plant litter >... | reverse complement strand
TCTTTTACTGACTTTTTTTTTTCCCTATTAGCACTTATTTTCGTGTGGAGCTTATCAGGGGCTCTAGAGGCCCAGCCTCTTTATTAGGTCTGAGGTCCTTATAACCCTGGTTAAGGTTCTGATAAATGTCCTTCCATACTTATTAAGGAGTTTCCTGCCACTTTTTAGGCTTTAAGTCCCACAGTGGTCTTACTTTTTAATATGGTAGTTTAAATATTAGATCTTATTTTATTTCTGGTTTTTATTATTAATTTTAGTTAGTTTAGATTCTTTTAATGGAACTCCATAATTAGGTTTAGGTATTTAAGATTTTTAACTAACTTTTATAAGTTACTTTTAAGGCTGTAATTTAACTATTTAACGAGATATTTAAATATGTTTCCTCCCTTTTATAAATTTATAACTTCCTTAACGTTATACTTATCCTTATTAATGTTAACCTTAACCTTCTTTTTTAAAGGAACTCCCTTTAAGGTAGGTTTTAGAAGTGAGATGTGAAAAACCTTAATCTGTACCTTTATGCTGGTAGGTAGGTTTAGTTTATAATTAGAGGTGGTGACCTTTTTCTTAATTTAAAATAGTTTATATCTTTTAAAGTTAAGCTTTTTACTAAGCTGTTTTAAATGTAGGTTTTAGGAAAAAAGGTAGATATAATCCCCCTTTTAAAAAGTCAGTCCTTTAACTTGTTTACCACTATAGTGGAGTCCTTCCTTAAGTACTGGCTGTTTAGTTTAATGTTTATTAGTAAATTTCTTTATCCGTTTATATATAAACTTAAGTTTAGCTTATAGGTGGTTATATAGTTTTTATATCCGGTCTGTATAGATTATAGCTTAGGGGGTGCTGGTAAGTGGGTTTTAATAGAGTTTAGGCTCTTTACTGTAGTTAGTGAAGAATGGTAATATACTTATTAACTTAACTAGTGTTATATTATAAGTTATTTATGCTGTTAGTAACAGTTTAAGCTAATTATCTTATTTAAAGTTAATGTAAGCTTAGAGATATATTATAAGTATCTAATTAACTTACTTTATTTAACTATCCGTCTGTGGGTAGAATATTATTAAAAGCTTACTTTTTACACCTATTCTTTATATTAGCCCTTATTAAAACTTCGACATAATTAGCTTATTTTAATCTGTAATAATGTTATCCGGCTAAAGGTGTTATAAAACTACCTTTTTTTTAAAGATATAAGTAAGTTACTTTACTGTTATGTCTTTTAAGGTTAGTAAAAAGTAGGCCTATTTTATTAATCTGTTAACTATTATAAGGATCTGGTTATAAGTAACTCCTGTAACAGGGTCCTTAGATTTTAAGATCCTAGTGATAAAATTAAGTAAGATTAAACTTTATAACACCTGTGGTATAGGGAGTGGTTTAAGAAGCCTATAAAGCTTATAATGTTAATTCTGCTTTTAATGGCAGATGTTACAGTTATTAACCACTTCTTTAATTAACTTTTTCATTCCCGGGAAGGTGTATGTTTATTAGGCTTATATAAGAGTTTTAATTTAATTTATATATCCTTTAAGTTAAGATTTATAAACCTGCTAAATGTACTTTTTCTGCTTTCCCAGGTTATAAATGTATGGTTTCTTTTAATATTAAAGCCTTACTCCTAATTTAGATGTGCCGTCTACACCTTTTAATAACTGTTTTAACTGATAACTAGTTTCGTTATAGTTTAAATATATTAAATATTCCTTTTTACAGTTTTATATATACCTTAAGAAGTCTCCTAAAGGGCACTTATGCTTACAGGTGCCTTCTGCTAACCTTCTTACTTAAAAGTCCTGTTATTACTAATAGATGTTATATTTTATTTATAAGTTTATATAAATATTAATAATTTATTCCAGTGTCTAATTATCTAACACTTATAATGTATGCTTTAATGTGCTGTTCTTAGCTTTATTAAATATGGTAACAGGGATTAAGATTAGATTAGCATCCTTATAGTCCTGTCTTTAATTAAGAGCGTTAGTTTACTTATTATCTTTTCCTTTAACATAGTGGATCTAGAAGTAGAATAAGGCTATTAATTCTGCTTATTATACTTACTGTAGATTAAGTTCCTTTATTAGGAAGTACTAAAAGTTATTATAATCTGAGAAGACCTGGACTGGTTCTTTTATACCGTTTAAATACAGTACTTATTTAGTAAAGCATTAAATAATTACTATTAATTCCTTATTATAGATTAGATATTATAAGGCTAGGCTATAGATTCCTTTTAATAAAAAGGTAACTGGGTAATGTTTCCTATTATCCTAGACTTAACTAAATTCTCTACTAATTACGAACTTTAAAAAGTCTATCTTAACTTAAAAAGGTTTTAAGAAATCAAGGAGGGTTAAGACTAATACTGTGATAAAGGTGTGTTTAAGGTCCTTAAACGCCTTTTACTATCTTTTAATTTACTTAAACGGCTTTCCTTTACCTGTAAGTTTATAAAGTGGTTTTATAATCTTTATAAAGTACTTAATAAAACAGTGATAAAAATTTATAAAACTAATAAAGGTTTATAACTCTTTTTAGTTTTTTAAAGTAGGTTAGTCCCTAACTGCCTCTGTCTTTTTTAATTACATTTTAAGCTTTTTAAGGGTTACTTTAAACCTTAAATAGTTTAATTCCTAAATATAAAAATGGCTCTTCTCTAGGTTTACTATCAGCTTCGCTTTTTTAAAAGCTATTAAAACCTATTATATATATTTTTAGTGTTCTTTTAAGGTTTTAGAATAAACTAGAACGTTGTTTAAATATATAAAGATAAACCTGTTAAGGAAGGGGTGGAGAACACTGTTAATAAGGCCTTAGAAAGTTATAGGGGCGTTTATTAATCCCATTAATATAATATAGTATTAGTAATATCTGTTACGCATCTGAAATGCCATTTTATATTTATCCTCTTCCTTTACTCTAACGTAGTTAAACCCTATGGGAAAATTAAGGCTAGAGAATTAATTTACTTTAATAATTTATTTTTACATCTTTATAATAAGTAGTAATAAGTAACAGTTCTTAATTATATCTTTATTTAGTGTTTAGTAATTAATAACTATATGTAGCTTACTGTCTCCCTTCCTTAGGATAAATAGTACTAGGTACCCTGCTGGGGATTAGGACTTTATAATAAATCCGTTTTTCAGATTTTTATTAATATACTCCTTTAAAGCTTCTGCTTATTAGGGGTTTAAATGGTAGGGCTGGAAGCTGTGGAGCTTTACTCCTAATTTTAGCTTAATTTTATAATCTTATAATTTATAGTCTGGTAGTTATAGTATCTTTTTTTAAAACAGGGTAAACTTCTTATATTTTACAGGTACTTTAGATAAGTTAACTTTTTTACTTATTTATAAGTTAGCTTTTTACTTCTTTCCACCTTTTAAATTATCATTTAAGTAATATAATAGACCTTTTAATCCTTTAACTGTCTTAATAAACTTAACTTAAACTGTATTTAGTTTTAAAGGTTTAGTGTGCTTTTAAATGCTTTATATATCTTTAAAGCAATTTAGTGCCTTTTTAACTTCCTTTAAATAATAATTATAGTTAGGGGATTTGCTAAAGGTAAGGTGGCCACTCTTTTAATTAATCACAGGGTTATACTTTTCCAGCCAGAGTAGATTTAAGATTATATTATACCTTACTATTAGTGTAATGTTAAAGTTTATTTGTTATTTATCCCTGTCCACTTTAATTAAAAGTGGTAAATAGTGGGTAACTTTACTGTTATTATACTAATACAGGCTTCCTTCTCCATTTTAAATAGGAATAGCCTTTTTATACTCTTTATTAAGGAGTTTCCTTTAATTAATTAATAAGGGGTGTATTAGGTTAGAAACACTTCTGTTATTAATTATTACTTTTACCTTAAATAACCTCCCTTTTCCATCTGTTATATTAATATTAACGGAATAATGCTTATATTCCTTTAACATCTGAGTTATAGTAACCATTTATCCTTAAAGTCTTATCTGGCCTAACCTTTAAATGCCTCTCCTTCTTTTTAGGGTTTTTACTAACTAGTAAACTACTGGTTTCTAGCCCTTTTAAAGGGCCTGTAACCTTTTCCCAGTTCCTTTTAGAAAAACAGGCAGCTTTAATAAACTTAACAATTAACCTTTTTTAAGTTTTTATACCTTAACGTCCAGTTGACTTTAAACAGTATAATGTTCTTAAAGTCCTTAATAAGTTAATAGTATGCTTTATAAGCTTAAATTACAGTAATGTCTTTTTACTTTTAAATCTGTTAGTAATCTTCCCGCTTTTATTATTCTTTAGCTTTTCTGTTAAAATGTAATAAGTACGTTATAACTAGGCAGTTATTAAGTACCCCTCTTTACTAGCATGTAGTAAGGGCCTGGTTAATTATAATAACCTTCCACTTACTATTAGACTTTTTTACTAGGGAGTAGGAGATTTGGTAATAAGCTAGTTCTAGCTTTACCCTTATAACAGTGTAGTCCCGTTTTTATGTGTTTAGGAAGTGGTTATAAAGGGCCTTAAGTTTGTAATACTGGTTAAAAGTGCAGTTATTATATATATAGTTAATTTATAATATATCCTTATAATTAAGGTAGTTAACGTTAATTATAAGTGTAGTAATTATAAAGTATAATATGGGGGAAGTGGTGCCTTTTTTCTTTTCTTCTTCTACTTATCTCCACATATATTACTTTTCCTAAACTTCTTTTTAAAACTTAGGTAATAATAACCTAGTTTGTTCTTTTATAAAACGGTCTTCTTTAACAAGACGGTGTTTAAGCTGATTAGTAAAGTGAACTCTATTATAGAGTTTTAACCTAATTTCCACCACTTTATCTTTAAACGTTACAGTAAGGCCTTTAACTTATAGGTCTTTTATTTCATCTACTAACTTTTAATATTTCTCCTTTAACTTCTGGATCCTCTATTAGTGTACTTACTTTATACCTTTTTAGGGAACCTTTAAGGTACCGGTTTAAGGTATACTAACTTTAATATAAGGCAGCTATCTAAGCTGTCCTTCTTTTAAAGAAGTGAGGGTGCTAATCCACTTAGCGTATTTAAAGTGTTTAAAAGTCTTAAGGGGTATTGTTAAAAAGAACTTTCGTTTTTTTAACTTAATTCTTTCAGCCTGTTCTCTTTCACTTTCCAGGGCTTACTTTACTACTTATATAGCCTGGAGGGCTAGTTCTTTAACTCCCTTAACTATTTTAATAAGGTTTAAGTTAGGGTCCTTTCTAGACTTCTTTAATTCCTGGGCTTATAAGGTAAGGTTTTTAAGGCCTGTAATAGCTAACTGGAATATCTCTTCCTAAAGTTAGTCTTTTATAACCTGCACCTTTAATAGTTTTAAGTTTCCACCTTAAAGTCAGTTTTTTACAACCTGCACCTCTGTAGCTGACTCTTCTAAGACACCTTTAAGGACTAGGTATATTATATCCTAAGGTTCCTCTTCCTTCTTTTCCTTATCTCTTAACTTACATTTATCTATCTAGATATAATCTTCTTTATTACCTACCATCCTAATATAAACGTCTTTTAAGTTAAACCTAATATACTTTCCTCCTTTTAAAACCGGCTTTTAACTAACTTATTTTAATAACAGGTACTGTTATACTATATAGCCTTTCTTATCACAGTTAAAGTATTAGATTTAAAACAGGTCCTTAAACTGTTTCTACTGTTAGTGTTATTAAGGTTTATCGCAGTTAGGTTAGTTTTAACGATTTATTATATTAATATCTATTAGCCTGGGGTGATGACTTATTATAGTTAACTGGTTCCCCTTTTTCAGTTTACTTAGCTAATAAGGGGTCTGTTCCTTTTAGAAGTTCTTTTAATAATAGTGATTATAATACCGATTATTAGCCTTAATGGTTATTTCAACCAGTTCTTATAAGTGGTCTGGTCGGTCTTTTTAATAAAAGTCTCCAGTGACGTGTTCTTTTAAGTTACTTTAAAACAGTATTATTAAGGCCTTTTAGCTAAGTTTAGTCTTTATTACTTCTAGTTTAAAGTGTGTAGAGAATTTAAGGATTAAGGACGTCTGCCTTAAAGTTATAAGGTGTTACTTAACCTACTGGGGGGTGTTTAGTTCTTTAAACTTAATCCAAAGTTAGTTGATGAAAACGTTAAAGTTATTAAAAAGAGCTTAAGTTTTAAGGGCCTTTTTACACGCTTTATTTATAAAGAGGTTATTAATTATTTTTATATAAGGTTTATATTAATAAGTGGCTATTTTATCTAGTAGGGCTTTAGTGAACCTGACCTTTCCTTCTTTTTTAAAGAACTGTTTATTATAATAGGTGATATAACTTTAGAGCTGGGCTATTTAAGACTCTAATTACGTAAAGTCTCCCTTAAAGTATAAGGGTGGGGGGAGCTTTACTTATTTCTTTTATAACCTTTTAAGATTGTTATTCTCTAACTTAACAGTGTTAAGTTAAGCCTGGAGTTTCTTAATAAGACTAATATAACTTTTAATATCCTTAGGGAAGGTTTTATTAAGCTTTTTAACTAGTCTTTACTGGTTAAGGTTTAAGTTTTTAAGGTGTGCAGCTAACTTATTAATAGTGGGGAGTTAAGGTTAGGCTTACACCTCCTTAATCTCCTTTCCTTTTCCAGAGGTTAATATGTTAGTGGGAGGAAGGTAATGTCTGGGAATTTAATAAATAATATTTAAAACTGGGACGTTAATATCGTATTACGACTTACACCCGTTACAGGCCTTAAAAGGACTAGTGTAGGTTAAGATAAAACGTATAGTAAGATGTTAATAAGTAAGGGGCGTTTTAAAGATGGCTTATTAAGTTAACACTTTTAAATAGGGGTTTAATATTACTGTAGGTTATTATTACTATAATGTATAAAGGTGAGTCTGAATAGTAGGATATAAATGAATAATTGAATACTAGTGTGAGGAACCAGAGTCCCTTATGGTGGTTATGGGCATAACCATGGCTATCTATACTAATTAACTAGGGGGTACTTTATACCTTACTTATAGTGCCATAAGTGCTTGTTATGCAAGCACTTTGCACCGTGTGAGCGTTCTGCTCGTGAGGTTTCTCCTGCTTGCGATGCGAGCACTTGGTATGCTACGAGCAGCACCTTATTGGTTGTAGGGGCTTCGGGTCTTTACACCCCTGGCCCAGTGCGCCTGGACGGTGCGCACCGTCCTTCCGCACTGTTCCTTCTGCGGGGGATTCGTCGGGCCGCCCCGGCCCAAGTGACGGCTTGCAGGGTCGTTACATGCACAAGGCAGAGGACCTATTTCCTAAATAACTTTATATTAGAACACTAATTCTTATATATAACTTTAAAAAGCAGGGTTATGTAATTAATTAAGCGAGATTATTATATAAAAATAAGTATTATATAAAATAATTTATTACTGTTTTATTTAAAGTGTATTTGTTTTAAAAAAATAAAATTATTATTAACTATATTAATATATAATTTAGTTTTAATATTTACAAACTGATTAATACACAGCTAACTCTAATCCTGTTAGTATTTTAGTTTAGTTTAGTTTAGTATACTAGGCAACTAATACTAAATACTAAGAACTAAAATCAAAGCCCTAGATGGCCTCCATGACATTACAATAGGTAGATACCAATTGAACGCATTGTACAAGACCTTACCGTAATGTGAAAGCGCCCGGCTATGCATGCTAAAGATGTTGGAAATATCCCCAAGCCCTCGGCGACATTGATCTCCATCCCCAACTGGTTAATCGCGGACTTCCGTCATGCCGATGCCAACATAATCCTCTCCCCATCTCGCGCAAGCCTCACCCTCGTCACCTTCGCCTTCTCCTTGATATCAACCATCGTCCTCCCCACACCGAGCTGAAGCGAATCATCCCCACGGTCCAAGCCATTATACAATGAAGCCAGCAGTGAATCCTTCCACAGTCCGGCCACCTGCCTTTTCCGGACTCGAACTGCAACCAATAGGACCAGCCCAAGTAGTTCCAGTGCGAGAAGAAGGGATAACCATGCCCACCGAACCTCAACGACCGTGTCCGTCACCCTAACAGAGCCCCTCACGGGCTCCTCTTGGCTCCGCGCAAACGAGATATTGTTTAGCGCCGCGGCCATTGACCGTACCATGGACCCGAGCGTGATGTTTTCCACCCTCGTGAAAACATCCTTTGCTGATTCGGGTTCGTAGAATCCGGGGTCAGTGGTCGTCACACCTGGTTTTGGATCCAAGATTTCCGGGTTTGAACCAGTCCAGTTGGTCCTAGACATCAATCTGTCTTTCGTAAAAGCGCTCTTGAGACGGAACCCAACATCATCGGCCCAGCCAGTGAAGGTCGAGCAGAATGTCATGGCGGTGGGGTCTGAAACAAATTGTGATACATTGCCGCTGAGTAGATCGATTTGAGCTGGAAGGCTTGTCAGGTCGGGCGTGCCTGCCCCTTCCGGTGCCCAGCAATACCATGGCTCCAGGCCCTCATTTATGGAACCGCTATTATTCTTGAAGATAACATACTGGTGTCCAATTTCAGGCCGGCCATTCACGTAGGAGACAGTGGTGACTCCATTGGTGACTGAGATCTTGCGTGTGGCTTTGCACAGGCCCAAAACTGCCCATTCCGCCCACTCGAGCTTGGGGTAACGGAAGTCGAGGGCTCGGAGTGTTAAGGGGTCGGTGTCAGAGATGCGGATGAAGCCGAAGGACACTAGTGGGCGGGGAACACGAATCAAAGACGAGTCGCTGACCTCGTTGGATTCGTCACCGGAGAGCCACTTCAAGACCGAGAATGGAAAGCCGATCAAAGGGCGTGGTTTGCCCGGAGTGTCGCTGATATCCTGGTCACCAAAACGGCTGAGACTGTAAATAATCGGATATTCCAGGTAAGGCGTATTGTTCTGATTCCGCCCAAACCAGACTTTGCATTCCTCCGAATGGGTTTGTATTCTCCTATCTTGGTCCCAAATCTTGAAGATGCCCTCAAATATCCTCCAGTCCCAACGAGCCGAACAGTTCCAGTCCAAGGTCAAGATATCCTCCACGATCCCACTGTCGACACAAAACTCCAGTGTTTCGAAGCTGTCAAACTGACAGTCCCCAGAGGGACAGTGCGCACGATAGTTGTAGGTCTCGGCACTGTTCCAGACTGCGCCGGTGAGGAGTTGCAGGTATTCTGAATCGTTTCCCATTGTGCCTGGTAGCGGGAAAAAAGAGGGCCGTGTCATTCGCGGAGTCCATACTTCATCCGAGGGCACGAAAGACACCTGCTCGGCCGTCCCGATGACCTGTTGCACGAATGGCTCAACTCCGAGTGCCAGAACCGTGACGATAGCCCCGATAGATGCGGTCGAGAACATCGTGTGTCGCCCAAACAGAAGTTTCGCCGCACCAAGGGGCCCTCTGCTTGCTGCATCGAATGTCTCGAGATCTTCCAGCTTGTGAGGTTCCTGTTCATACCAGTCCCACTTTAATTGTCCAATCGCGGCTGAAACTGCAAAGATTAAGCTCGACTTGGCTACCGTGGAGAGGGTGGCGACGATGGCGTTTAGCGAAATATCACCAGGGACCTGAGGGAATTTCTGATGATTGTAGACGCTCAGGATGGCGACAATTGCGATGGTGGATGCGATCGAGAGCAGGATAGAGGAAACCTCCCAGGCCCAGTCATTGTCTCTTTGACTCAGATAGTGGCCGAAAGAGGTCCAGAGACGTCGAAGTTGGTGTCGAAATGATGGTTGCAGGGCTTGGAGAGCAGGTGTCACAGTGCTCTGAACGTTTGACTTTGCATTGTTGGCCTGGGGGCTTGAGGCGGTGTTTGGAGGGCCCGGGACCGGCGCCGCGGCGCCCGCGGAGATCGTGGCCATTTCGCAGGGAGAACGTTGATGTCAGAGGGATTTGACGCGAGACCGGGATTTTTGTGGGCGTGGGCGATGCGAAAGAGCACTTGCCCTTCTGTCCAACTGTCACTGGGGAAGGTGCGTGACACAAATGCAAGCCTCTCATGCACTTGCCATATCTAAGGCCAACCATTGGCGCGGGTGCAGCCCAGATGTTATTTTGCAGCCAGTGGCTTTTCTGGTGTGTGTGTTATCAACACCCAATGGCAGCTGCAGCCCTATCCCCAAATCTCTCACATCTCTGGGGGCCACAGCAAGGCCACCAATTATGCTTGATAATTTGAAGCGAATGGAAACGCTCTGACGTCACCGAATGGAAGTTAGAAACGAGAGGAAGACAGGTGCCTGCGGCGCGAGCGCGGAGCTTCAACACTGGCACCTCAACCATGCCAGCACCTTGCGCTCTAGGACGTTGAATAACTCGGTCGATATTGTCGGCTCTGTAAGGCTCTGCTGGTGGTTTGCTTGGAGCGGTAAGATGAGATGAATGGCGGGAATGGTGGGTGTAGAAGTTCTGAAAACAGCATGGGGAGCTGGAGAGATGTCGGCAAACGATTCCCTAGGTGCTAGAACCTCACCAGGCATGCTTTTGCCAATGATATTGTGTGGTGGGTAGCTGGTTTTGTGCTGTAACATTTTCTCTAGTGTTGAGGCGAATTCATCCTCCTCTACCGTGCCTTTGTTTTCCTCACTGAAGAAGAATACGACAATGTGCGAGTTGCCACCAAAGATACGCTGCAAGCTGGCCAGGGCGACCTGGGTAGCCCCATACATGCTGTAACCCTGGCTTTTTAGGCCTGGAACCCAGAGAGTTGCCCAAAAGGTGGCAAGGACATCGATCTGGCAGAGCCAGAACATATCCATCCTGTCGACGATGTGATAAAATCCACACTATTGTGGTCGCCCCTTTCGGTAATGGGGCGCTTCGTGGTGGGGTACTCGGTTCTTTCTTGGACCTTCCTCGTGATCACTGGCTTGAGATTCGGATGTGATTGGGAGTATGGCAGCTTTTTACACTCGGGAAGAAAATGCCAGTCCCCCGTAGTAGTGTCGAACTTACAGAAAGGTTGGACGATAATGACCGGCACTGAATAGTAAGCGGCGTGACTAAGACGCCACCTCTCAACCTAAGCTCCCGATCCACGAGGATTGTGCCGAACCCAAGGTTGTCGCATAGTTTGAAATGGTGCCGGGCGGTCAGATATTGCTTAGCAACCTGAACGATCCCAATGATGCCCATTGCGAATCTGCCGCTGTCTTCTGTTGCAAGCCGGCGGTAAGCGTGCCAAAACTGTGACACACTGCGGAACAAATGACAGCACGACTACAGGAAATATAGCAATGCCCTGACCAAAGTTCCTATATTTACGATGACAGCTACTACGACGATCCAGACGATTAACAACACGCAGATGAGATTGAGAGATATCTATCACAACGTGTCAAACCTATGGAGCAGCCTATTCCTTAGCGACAGGAGCAGAAAGAGCAGTTCCCTCACCTGTCTGCAATGGTCCTGGATATGTTGGTTATCCCTCTATTGTCTGATATCGCTAATGCTTGATGAGCTTGCCCAACGGTGCTCGATCGCTCAGTCAGACGGATTACGGCCCCCTTGCGATGCTTTCCCGCACCGATCCCCATCGAGACACAGACGCAAAGTGGTAATGCGGAGACGGTCAAGGTCTAGCCCGGCGTCTGGGTGGCTGCGTGGTTCAAGGGCATCTGAAGGCCCCCTTTGGCGAGTTGGAGACGACGATGACGGTGTTACTGCTCATGCTGGCTGTCTGAGGTTGGGAGATGAGAGTCCACTTCAAGTCTAGCACATAGCAGCGTACTGCCTTGCAACACATTTGACCCTTTCCTTCGGACAGCGCACCTGCGTTAAGCGGCAAGCATGAAAATGCGTCGAGAGCTGAAAACATACATCAGGCAGGCCTGGGATGGGCATATTAGCTTTGTCAGCGCCAACTTCCCCTCTTTCTTGGAGGAGTGCGTCGAGGTCGTGGGTGCACGGAAGGCGAGTGCTAGAGGTCACTTCTGTTGGGCTGCCTCAGAAGTGACAAGGCATCACCGTTTTCTTCCAACATGCCGATTTGGAAATACCTCCCATAACCCGGGGCCTCGCTTGGTATGATAATTCCATGCTCGCCAGAAGACATGCCGGTTACCGACAGGTCAAGGTTCGAGTGGCATAGATGTCGGCCATCCGAGGGCATTGATCTGTCCAGCCTTCGGACAAATCTTGCAAGATTCATAACCAAGTCGATCCAGATGTAGGAATAGCCCAGGTCCCGGGCGATTTGGAACGAGTCGAAAAACGTCTTGTTGAAATTGGACTGATGGATGGGGAACCTCGTTGAGAAACGTTTCGTAGCTGTCCTTGTGGAGGAGCAGGAATTTGTTGGAGCGACAGCAATAGCTGAGGGCTTCTCCGGGCCTGGGCTGTGCTTTTCACATGGCCCCATCCAACCCAGTCTGGCTTGAGAAATCTCACCCCTAACTGTCAGCGGCACTCACCTGTATTGATATCTACAATTTATGCATCTCATGATGAGCAGGTTAATAGCGCTTACAAATTCTCACCTCATACATTTATAGATCCCAAGTGGCTGGTGAATTGCTTTCGCTGTATCATTCTCAACTGCCGGCAAACTTAGTGATATTGTCAGACAAACAGCGCTTACCACTTGTCAGAGCAATTGAACGTTTTCCTGCTTTTTAGTGCAGTGGTAATGCGCGACAGTTACTGATACTTGTAAGATTGAGGAGGAGTATTAATCTGTCTAACAAGGTCAGCCATTCATCAAGATAAATATCCCTAATACAGTGGGACAAAATCTAAATAATGCTTTGACCAGGCCAAATATTCCCGTGATTCTTCCCCCATTTTTCTGTGGCTCTTGGGCTAATATTCCCGAGTGATTTACTCTAGTAGAGTTCTACAGTATAACAATAACTTGAACAACAGCCTACAGGGCACTTTCATCCCTCTGTAGGCTACTTGCTGCCGAATCCAGAGCCTTTAGAACACTCACAACGCCTTGAAGGTTATCCAGAGGCTTTTCCAATGCCTTCAAGCCCTACCACAGGCTCTCTAAGAGCTAGTCAGCTAACTTATTCGGCCCCCTAAGCGTTTCCAGCACCTGTAGCAGCTTCTTCACCCTCGGTTAACACCGACTTTAGCAGTCTTACCGTACGAGAGCTAGCTAAACAATCGCTCCACCTTGCTGAAAAATAACGGCTCTCAGGCCCTAAGAACTACTAACAGTGGTTTCAGGCTATTTCGATCCAGTTCTAAGCCCTGCAAATTTAGAATTTCTGGAAAATCCAGAGGCTATAAGCCACCGGCTTAGCGATCCTTAAAAGGCTGCGTTACTTCTCACGCTCCGAAACACCTTGAAAGACAGCTCCTTATCCACTATAGCCTTCGAAACCGACCCTGTAATAGCCTATAGAAGGCTCCGGCTACAGTATGCCCCAGCACAGTTAACGCTCCGGCACAACCTCTATCACTTTTTAAATATAGTACAGGTTACCTTCGTATAATCATGTGTATTATTAGGAAAATATTAGAGACGGTTAGATAAAGCAATCCACACAGCACAAATGGATAAGGGATGCAAGAAGTAGGAAGCTAGGATTTTACCTTCTCTCTGATTTTGTGCTCCCTTAACGTCTATTAGCTTCCTGTGTTCAGTAGCGACGCCTCAAGACAATCGGCAGCATTCCGCGAGAGAGATTAATGAAGATCGTCTGGGCGCCGCCACTGACGACGGCTGAATGCCCCGCGGAGGTCTTGGGGATCTTGGTGACAAGAGCTCATGTGCTCCATCCATCCAAGATCGAATTGTCAATGTTCGGTTCAAGGCACTCTAGGCAGTGGGGTTGGAGCCAGTTAGCTTACAGCCAGAGAACTGGTTGTGGAGTGTGAGGTGCCAGTAACCTGGGAAGTGGTGGGTGTGGAAGGCGCGTGATTAGCGGACTTTTGATGGAAGCTGTCCATTTAGCCTGAATCTGCATCCAAAGTCGAAGCTTCCATCAAGCCTGCTTTCATCCCGCCGGGCCTCCAATCTCCGACCGACCAGTGCTATTTCAATTGCGGTGCCCCACGAGGCACATGCTCAACGTTATCGGCTCTAAATCGAACCTTCCGCTTTTTCCACTTTCGCATCCATTCCACGTCACGCTTCAACGTCTAACTTCAATGGCCCTTTCGAGTTTCCACCTCTTCCCGTGGCTCCCGTTCGAACTGCGCTGGGAAATCTGGCGCCTTGCATGGGTCAGCCCGCCGTCTCATCCAAGTGTCTGCGCGCCAACCTGCGCAAGGAGTTTGATCGTTGTGGCAACCGGAACGCCCGCAATACTAGCCGTAAACCGAGAAGCGCAAGGAATAGCACGCCAATATTTTTCAGCAGTAACCCGCGCATATAACCCTCTCGCCGACGTCATTTACATTCCCCGTCTGGATTCATGGCGAAGACACCCAGTCCGTGGCCCTCCAGAATGGGAGAAGAGCGTTCGCCACATCGCTATCCATTCTCCGGCGTCTGAACCCGAGATAGAGGCGCTTGCCGTCCTGCTAGAGTCGCTGCCGTCTCTTCGAAGCATATCCGTCATTTATTCGAGCGCAACCGATGGCGCGGACCCGACCGCATACACTCCCTCCTACTGGAAGGGCGCGGGGCTGGAGCTTCTGGACACGCTTGAGAATAAAGAAGGCCAGGGAACAGACCGCAGCTACATGGAGAAGATTCGACATTTCTACTACTACATGCCTGAAAAGGCTACCTGGTTTGACCGGCGTGCGAAGGGGCCCACGACGGGGTCGGCCCCTGTTTACAGTCCTCCACCTGCGACTCCACTTCCCCGTAGCCAAGCCATTGATCGCCGGCTTGCCGCCGGCACTGAGTGGCTCTTCTACTGCAACTACTTGATGCAGGATGAGCTCAGACTGTTCGAGGATGAATTCAAGACGAGGAAACGCCGAAGCATCAAGGATCATCTCGCCAACCTGGAATTTGAGCTCAACAGCGAAATCATGCTCCGTCGCGAGCCAATCATCTGCTGGGACAAGGTTCGAGGCGGGTTAAGAGTTCGCTATCAGGCCAGATGCTTTTCTTGGTAGTTCTTGGACTCGGCCCAACACAAGCTGCCACAAGTCTCTCAGGGATGGTGCAGCTAGCCAGCCATGGCGCCTGCAAAATGCTCACACCAGAAACTTGAGACGGGACAAGCTTCTAGAGGCCAGAACACCACGAGCGTGTGGATAACCGAGCTGAGTTATGGTGTGGGCATCTAAGCTGAAAGGAGCTCAGGGGAGCTGAACTGACGCAGTCAGTTCAGCTGGTATGGGCCACCGTTTTCCACCAACCTTGCCACCATTCACAACTATAATAGAGGCTCCCTGGTTCTGCCAGAGAGCCACAGAAGAAGGAATACAATCACGCAGTTTCAACCCCTTTCAATTACACAGAATCCAGAGTGCCGCGCTTCAAACACGACCTAGGTGTTGACCTGCAGGTCGTTATAAAGTCCTGACGTGCTGGGTTAATAGTTCCCACTGCAAAACGCGTTAAGCCTAAAGACATAGAATACTATATCTAAGTTTAATATGCCATTTGAAACCAACGTGATACACAGTGCGCACCGCGACTATTAGGAATAAGTAGCTCCTTTCTATTCCTAACAGTTATCTAAGTATTAACTATTAATATACAAAACTTACAGATTACGATACGATCCCTAAGATTCCGCCGTACGTATACTGTTATACATTTAGAGCTACAGAGAGGTCCTCTTTAGAGACCCGGTGGAGAGTACAGCCAGAAAGTAAACGAGCTATTTAAAGATTAAGTTTTATGAAAATTAAATCTGGTGTAATAGACTGAAATACTTTAAGGTTAACATATATTATATTAATAAGTCCGACGCTGCAGAGTTCTAGCACGCTCTTACCTTTATATTTTAGTAGTATTATAACACTGCTAAATACTATATCCATCTTATAAACGTCTTAATATACAAATAGAACACTTATGTAACTTTAAGTAGGAACTTATATTTTAAAATTACTAATAATGCATATATAAATAAATTCTCTAAAAGATAATTACTTTAATTAAGGTTAAGTTCTTCTGTATAAAAAGCATGTTACTTAGAGATATATAATCCCAATTCACAACGTAACTAATATTCCCCTTAGAGGTCTTTAGAGTATAGTAATACGTTGTTAGATTTCAGCATTGAGAACCGTAATACGATACATAAGAAAGACAAGTCCTACTCACCATTTGGCATCTTCAGCGTATATATGCCTATTCTCTACAGCTAAAAAGAAGACAAAGCATTTAAACAGCTACGTGAAGAGATCAGCAAGCACAATCGTTACCTGGGTAATCTATATTCCACCAATCCATACCTTAACAAAAAGCGCATCGAAGAAGCAACGGGAGGAATCTGTATCAATGCTTACCGCTAGTTTTAAACAGCTCCAACTTTAGCTAATAACATAACTGGTCCGAAAGCCACTTTCTCTAAATCAAGTGCGATCCTGGCAAGTGTAAGACAATATTACTCTACGGCATTATCAAGATGTTATAGAATCCAGGCCTCGTAATAGCCTTTAATTATGGTGATCTCACTACAATTGCTAGCGCCAGCCATTAGAAGAGTGGTAATATCACCACTCCAGCCAGCGATTCAGAAGGCCCACTGTAAGGAATTATATGAAGGCCTTCCACGGCTTAATCTAAAGAACAGGACAGAGCAATTCAATCCATCGTTAAAGCCTTCGATTCCATTACGTGTCACACAAGACACTAACGCAAGCCTTTACTACTAAAGAGTATTACTACGATTTAATATACTTCTTTGTTAATTTACTAACTTACTATTAACAACGTAACTGCTGTTCTACATAGCTTAACATACTTACTTACCGGCTAGTAACTACACCTCCTCTCCTACGTTCGGAAATATATCGAAATAAGGAAATCACTGTCACATAAAAGTATATAAGTTGTTTTATCGGATATTTTATAATAGATATTTAAAGATCTAAACCTCAAGACAACCTAGCTGGTTATTAATATTCTTAACGAATACATTATTGACCTGCTAAAGCTTTTAAACTTCATAGTCCGTATCTTACTTAACTATATAAAATTGCTTTTAACAAACCAGGACGAGATCACTATTAAAAGAAAACTAAGATCTAATAAAAGGTAAATAAGGTTCGGATGCAGATATTGACAGTTGGGATGGAAACTACAGGGCGTAAACGAGCTGAATAATGGGATAGTGTACGGGGCTAACGACTGAACACGTGGATTTTGTCCAAGGATGCCCCAGTGCCCCTCGGAACTAACTAACTGCTTTGGAGCCGCGGAACGGGGCCGACAGTGGCCCCTTCTAGGCAGTGGTTCCACGCCCGCCGAGCCTATGATAGCAACCAGAAGGGAGTAGGAGTAGCCAGTTTGCAGCGTTTACGCTCTTCCCTGTTTTATAACATACATCTTGTAGGGCACTAGCCTGTTATCAAGCCTGGTAGTCGAGACCAGTTAACTTAAATATTTTGGAGGAAGATTACGAAAGTTGCATGTGGCATGTTTACGGACCACGCGCTGTACAATTAGCTTTATATTTTAAATCTGTAGAGGGACTGCTTACCTTTACGGGGGTGGAGCCTTTAGCTGCTTCGGTGTAAGAGAAATAATTATAACAGGGAAATAAGACTCAGTCTTAAACTTAAGTTAAATATAATACAGGTGTCTTAACCAGTTACTATATACATTAGTAATAAGTGATCTAGTCCCAAACTGCTTTAAGATAATACGCTGTTAAAAGACAAACCTTACTGAATGATTAAGTACGGAATATTTTACAGGATAAAGTAAATGATACGTTTAAGTAAACTGCATCGTATAAGCACTTAACAAAGAGTATATGAAGAGCTAGTATGTTCTGTAAATTATTAAGAAAGTACCAGCCAGCTTAAACAGGATATATAAGCGCATGCTAAATAAGAATCAGTAATATAAACGGGACTTAGAACTTTACCAGCATATACTTTTAACGGCGATAGTGTCAGAAAGAAGGGGGTTCTGTCCAGGGGCCAGAACACCCTCAAACGGAGCAGCTGTACAGAGCGGAGTGGAGCGGCTGCACGAAGCTGAATAGAGCTCTACGTGGCTGAGTGAAGCTAAAAGGAGCTGAACTGGCACTGCCACTTCAGCTAGGCACAACGTACGCCTATAATAGAAGGTCTCTGGCAAAGCCAGAGGGCAAGAGAACAAGCAATACAATCACGCAGTTGCAACACCCGTTAATTCCACCAAATTCCAGAGTGCAGTGCTTCCAACAGATGGTAATACACAGGTTACTTCACTTAGCTAAAACTGGTACTATATCTGGATTACCAGAACAGATTACAAAATTAAGAAAAGTGAAGAGAATCGTAACTAAATATAAGTCGTCCTTACGATTTAAGATAATTAAATCTAACTAATCTATTAATTCGCTAAAGACTTTCTACTTAACGGGAGCATAAACCAAGCTCCTCAGAGTATATTTAACTAGGTTGTTCTTTTAGGAATAAAGGGAATACATAACATTATCTTCTTAAAATTACTTAACGTAATACTTATAATACTATGTAATATATACGGGTTACAGGCATTAGGATTCACAGTTAACGAGATTCAAACGCTATATTCAGACTTACTAACTACAGTACGGTACACTCTCGTCTTTTAGATTAATTATCTCTATAATTTAATATCTATATGATGACCTTACAGGTCGCTTCGAGGGCCGGTACAGCCTGACGATGTTCCCTAGAAAGGCTTACCTAATCATGCAACGACTTGACTTTGCAACGGGTTTTCCACCAAAAATCTCCCTTTTCAATAGCGTCTATCTCCACAACCCCTACTAGTAAAATTGAGGAAAAATTACTAATACATAATTTACTACCTATTATATAAGTAAAGCGTATTATGTATTTAGTTTTTCAATACTTAATATTAATAAACACATGTTAAAGGAAGGTATAAGTTCTACTATTATAAATATATTAATATATATACTTTAAAGCTAACTAACAGTAATTTTTAATTTATATTATGGTTATTTATGATATAAATATTATATTTTAAACGCCAATTCACTATCATTACTTAATAGGAATTAACTATATATTTCTATTGTATAAATTTCCAATCTTCATATATTACTTAGAATATAACTATTAAATATATTTTTACATCGCTTTTTTATTTTATATACTTCTATTATAACGTCACATGATGTTTATCTCCTATATATTGTTATTAATTAATGTTCATAATTAATAATCATTTTCTGCTAAATACTCTTATATAAAATATAATAAGTGTATATTATATATATATTAAGCGTGTAAAATCTAGTTTTAAGTATCAATATATAAGGTAACGATAATATGAAAACTATATACAGTATAAAATAATACAATTAATGTATAGTAAATTTATATAGCATTAAACTATAAGTTTAGCAAAATTGTTATATATGCATTTTTATATTCTTTCCGTATTACTTAAATGTCTAGTTAAAGGCTGTATTATATATTATAAAGATAGGATGACGTATATCAATTAATATTTAAGTTATAAACCTATTAGTGAATTTACAATATATTATTTAAATTAATTAATAAAAGTCATGTATTTTAATACTTTACTATCTTTTATATAGTTTTATTATAATGATATAAGAACCTTGAAGGTATGTTAGTATGATGAATAATCTATATAGTAATTTTTCCTTAACTTTACTAGTCGTGGTTGTGGAGATAGAAGCCATTGAAAAGTAGGGTTTTTAGTGGGAAACCCGTTGCAAAGTCAGGTCGTTGCATGATTAGGTAAGCCTTTCTACATGTAACACGGTATGAGGGTGCAGAATACCATATAACACACACGAAGAAGAAGCTGCTTAATCTTAGCATAAGCGCTTAGCTGCTAAGCACGACGAATAATAGTAAGTAGTGTATGCTAGACAAAGTTACACTCAAAGCGGTATTAAGTAAGGGATTACTAATTACGGTATAAGTTACTTTTAAATAGCTTAGTATAGATATTATTATCATAACCAAAATAGGTAAGGGACCTTAAGTTCCTTACGTAAGTAATACACTGTTCCATTACGCTTTAATGTTTAGTTTACCTTATATATTATAAAGTGGCGGCTTATAATAATAAGTATATTCCCTACCCCCTAAAGAGTACTTGCCTCTTCGGTTACCCTTTAACCCTTAACAGATCGGTTCCTGCCTTTCGCCTTATAACGTAACGTATACTGGGGACCTGTTAACTTACCTTTACTTGTAAAGATAGTGCGGGCTGTAATAATCAACTAGTATCCCTTACTATTATAACGTATCTGTTATCACGTTTAATATAAAGCCTGCTATATAATGAAATGTAGGATAAGGGTAGTGTTAATTTTCTAGCCATTAAGTACCCTGTACTGGGTACCTCGTAGTGTAGTTGCGTACCCTGAAACTACTAGCCGAACCTTCTGGAATTTGAAGGGAGTGGAACCCCCGCTAAATCCAGTAGAGCTACTGCCCCACAGAATTAACTAGAACATTACAGTAGCTACGTCAGCCACTACATTTACAGAACCACGTAAAATGGTTCAGAACCGTGTTATTCTATTATTGTATTAGTTAGTTCCACTTTACAGAAAGCTCTAGAAGAATTCCAGAGCCTCCTACAGCCTATAACTGTTGGAAGCGCGGCACTCTGGATTCTGTGGAATTGTAAGGGTTGCAACTGGGTAATTATATTGCTTATGTTCACTCTGTTCCTCTAGCTCTAGCTGGAAGCTAGAGGCTTCTTTATAGACTATTCTACAGGATTCAGGCTTCGCCACTCTAATCGCTGAGGCTCACTAGCGTACTGGCAGTGCCAGGTATCCAGTCAGCTCCGCTAACTAGATGCCTAGGGCTTCTAAACCCCCTTCTTTCTAACACACCCCCTTAGATCTAACAGGTTTTAGGTCTAGACCATATTATTCTGAATTACAGTCTTTCTTTTAATAATAGCTCCTATAGCATAATAGTAATGCATTTCACTCCTTTATAGAAAGGTTAAGGATTCGATTCCTTCTAGGAGCATCTCTACATCTTGATTTATGGGAGAAACCCTAGAATTAAGGTGCAGATAACTTTTGTTTTAGCTCTATAACCCGTATTTGCTAGAGGAACTGTTAGTGGAGTGGAAAATTCAGGGCTTTAGTTAAGCCGTCAGCCATTATACTATTTAAAGGTGTGAATTCGATTTTTATCGTTTTATTACTTACTTCCTAGCGAAGCTAATAGTTATAAATATCCACATACCGGAGTTTAGTTTGCAGAGTAGCTATTTCAACCGTTACTAATCGAATAGTTTGCTTATTATTACACTAGATAGTAATGTGGTAGTTATTGTAACGACCCTGCAAGCCGTCACTTGGGCCGGGGTAGCCTGACGAATCCCCTGCAGAAGGAACAGTGCAGGAGACAGTACGTACGGTACTGCGCACTAGGCCAGGGGTGCAAAGACCCGAAGCTCCTACGACTAATAAGATGGTGCTTGCAGCATGCTAAGTGCTTGCACCACGAGTAGGAGAAGCCTCGCGAGCAGAGCGCTTGTGTATTGCAGAGTGCTCGCTTTATAAGCACTTATAACACCACGATTAAGGTATAAGGTACCTTTTAGCTAATTAGTATAGATAATTATTATCGTGACTATAATAGATGTAAGGGACTCCTCGTTCCTTATGTTAGTATTCTATATTTATTTATATCTTACTGCTTAAACTTACCTCTATGCATTATAGTGACAGCGACCTACAGTGACATTAAACCCCCTGTCTAGGAGTGCTAGCTTAATAAGCCGTTTTCGCAACGCCCTTTCCCTGTTAGCGTCCTGCCATACGCAATGTCTTAACCTGCGCTAGTCCTCTCGAGGCCTGTGTCGGGTGTAGGTTGTAATACTAACGTGAACTGGAGATATTATTATTAAATTAAGGTTAATTCTATAGTTACTTCTTATCGGGCTAAGCGTATAATTAGCTCCTCCACCGTATCCTCCTCTTTATTTACTATTTCTTTACCCTTATTTACCCCCTAGGGAGAAGAGTTATCTACCGGGCTATTATACTTAATTTTCTTATAGTCCGATTTCAGGCTAGAGCAGCCTTTAAGTTCCAGATCTAAGTATTTCCATTCCAGGCTAATAAGATCATTATACTAATTCTCTAAGTTAACTATCCAAACTTATCCATCAGTTACTATAAACCTAACTTCCTTTAATTTTAAAACTAGCCTTTAGTTATCCTTTTTATAGCTATGGTATTCTCGTATGAAGTACCTAAGCTTATTATAGTTATAATACTTATCTTTGGATTTGTCATTCTTAAGCTTATTATTTTACCGTCCGGGTAGCTTATTACGTAGTATAGCTTCAACTTAAGCTAATCTGATCTTTATAAGTCCAGTATACGTTCCTTATAAGATATTTTAATTTTAAGGTAATATATCATTCCGATTATTATTCTTCTACTATTACTTAGTAGATTTATTATTCTTTTACTAGGTTTTGTTTTCCTATCGGCCTTTAATACAGTTAACTTTACAGTAGTAGTTAAAGTACTAATTATCTACCCTAATAGCGAGTTCTACTATTTCCTACAGTATAGCGGGTTTATTAAGTTTATAAATCTTGTCAATAATATATAATTTAAGCTAGTTATAAAAGAGTATAATAAGGACTTCTTCTCTAAGGTTTATTTTTACTACCTCGAACTGAAAAGCTGTAATATACTCCGTAACTAAGGTACGTTATTGTAAGCCGAGGAGCCGTTACTTTACTCTACGTTTTATATTAATATCTCCAAACTCTTTCTGGAAGTTTATAAAGAAGATTTTATTGTCATCAAATATCTTAATTATATCAGAGTAGCGTTTAGTAAACGCCTTTTCTTCTTTACTTCCTTTAGCTAGTACCCTCTACTTATAATACTGCTTAAGGAATGGCTCGAACCATCGGGTAGCTACTCCCTTAAGTAGGGCTGCGGTAAAGAAGACCTTACCCTGAATATCCTCAAACTTGATATTATTATACTTAAAGTAAGTTTAAACTTATAAGATCTTGTTATTAAGGTCTGGTAAGTTTCCTTTAAAACGTAAGGGCATGGGGAGCTTAATAAATTTGTATTAAAAACTTTTTATCTCCCTGTCCTTATCCTTAATTTTACCAATCCTTTTACTTACCTCTACTTAAGTAATATAAAGCTTATTAACTACGTTAATTAGCTCTACTACTAAGGCTGACTTACTTACCACTCTAGTTATTAATCTAACTATCGTTTCGGTAAGATCTTCTTATATTATTTTCTAGACATAATGTTTGTTCCGAAAGACGTAAGCAACGTATTATAACTTATACTTAAAGTAAGTTAGACTATAAGACAGGACGCTAAGTTTATTAACAGTAACGGAAATAAAGGTTACGTAAGGTCTAGATAGTAATATTACTATCTTATAATAGGGTATTTTATAAAGAACTTAAGTAAGGGGGTTTATAAAATTATAAATGTAAATATATAATTACTTATATAAGGAATAAAAATAGTTCCTTATAACTAAGGTATATATAGCTACCTATATAGTCATTCTACCTACTACTGTTAAAGCTGTATATCTAGACCTAAGTCTATAGTCCTTTAGGTTCTTAGTAATTAGTCAGGACCGCTTCTTACTAACGATTAGTCTACTGTGTATACCTCAGGCACCTGCGGCTTAATATCGTGACTTGGGTTATAATATCTAGCTAATAGCCATATCTGGTAATATCCTAATAAGCGAACTTCGGAACTACGTATCTAGGACTAGGCTTTGCGCCGATATAGCCCTTATTTACACACGAAATAAAGTATCATATTTAATTATATTAACGATACTACTGTTAAAGAAGAAGTACCAGTTTAAGGCTGAGAATACCTCTTTCAATATAATTTTCGAGTTATAGAAGTACTTTTAGGCGTCGCTGAGTAATTAAACAGCAGTACTTGTATTTTCTACACGACTGTTAGCCTTTTTATACGCCTTGATAGCTAATTTAAAGAGACGTTTTCACTTGCCTTTTTCTAGGAAGTTAGATGTCCGGCCGCTGAAAATCGTTTTTTAAAGTTAGTTAAGCTTTTACTATTTCTTATTATGGTAAGCGACCTGAATTTCAAGAGCCTATATTATAAATTACGTTACCGTTAGCCACGTTTTAAATACCTTATTAGTTTCGTTCTCGCAATACTCTTATTAAAGAGTTTTAAGTATTCCGTCTCTTCCTTATACACTTCAAGCTCAAATACTTTCCGCTTACTTATAACGTAGTAAACAAGGCAGTGGACAATAAAATCGCAGTACTATTCGTAATATTTAAGCTCTGTAAGACGTTTAACTTCCTCAGTTACAACACGTATATCAGACGTAGCGATATTAATCTCTAAGTCAGCGATAAGCGTCTTTTATTCACCAAGTACAGGGGCTGTATAATCAGTTTCAGCAAGTATGCAGATAAGTCCCTTATTCTTAGCGGCTACTAATTAGATTTATCGCTTGAGATTTACCATAGTACCTAGAGAGCATGTATGATAGGAAGCCTAGAGAATAATACAGTTATAGTTAAATAGGAAGAAACTAAGATAAGCTTTATAATGATAATGTACAGGATTCACCTAACGCTAGGTATAACGTTATAAAAAAACGTTTTAGTCCCGATATAGACATTTACTTAATAATAATAAAATATACGGTCGGCTAATCTAGTTAGCAGTAGCCGAGTGTTATCGGACTTGGAGAGCGAGAAGTGGCTGCGTTCAATGCTATATGAATAACTAGCGTACGCTATAACAACTAGGCTTCTAAAGCTCCCCTTTACCTTAAAAATAAACAAGCTTTATATTTTAAGTACAAATCTAATGCCATACTTTAACTTAGCCATTCTTATCCCTTCACTATTAACAATAATGAAGCGAAGCGCCAAAAATACGACCTGATGCTTAATATCGAGGCAGGGCATATAAGAGTAATTCGGCAGGCATTAATAGTAGTCCGTGCCTTAGCGCATTTCCTAAACGAAATAAATAATACTACAGGTTAGCGTCGTATTCCTACCGATCCTTCTCCCCTGCCGTCACTTCACTGTAATCTAAACGATAGATAACGATATAACCTTCCTACTTAATCTCGTCATCCTCAGTAGCCCTTTAACTATATAAATAGCGACTGTATGATTCTATTAAGGGATTAATAATCTCGTAGATATATTTAAAAGCGACATCCGACGAACAAGTATAAAAGTATAGCTATTCCCTTGCTACTACGATTGCAAATCTTAGTACCCGATAAGATAGCGTACGCGTGTCTCCCTAGCAGTTTCGCTATCGTACTAACTATCCTTTATATTCTTTCCCTCCTTATCTATATTCTTATTATCGGTATAGCTGCCTACTTGGTAGTAACTTATCTAAAAACTATTATTATTATTCTTAGTATATTTATTACGTCCTTTTAAATAATTAGGGTGGATATCACCAGGGTCGCCGTATTTGTAGATAAGGTATAAAAGCGTATTAAGCGATATCTTATTAAGTATCTATAGCTTCTAGAACTTACTACGGCTATATTTTACTTTAAATTGCTGGCAGCTTCGTTCTTAAGGTATAAAATGGCTAAGTCTGAGAGGTATAAGTATATAAGGCTTAGCGATAAGAAGGAGATAAGGTATAAGCGGGATCCAAGGATAGTAGATATTATGTAGATAGCGGCGTTTAGCAGTACTTATATTACTGCGTAAGTAAGCCTAGCTATCAGGTTTGGATAAGAAGAATACTAACCTTAAATAGAACAATATATTCTATCTTATTTATAATAATTACGTTTCAGTTTTGTATAATAAGGTGGAAGGCAAAGCGGGTAAGGAGCGGGGAGAAGGGGGGGTTAGTAGTGCCGGAGCCGGAACGGGAAAGTATATTAGCGTTACTGCTAAGAGCCGTAGTTAGAAGTTAAATAAATTCTATTTTACAGTAATGTTAATATATAATATCTTGACGGTTAAGTAATGGTACGCGAAGTTTATAGGTAATGATATAATAGAACTTATCCTGATTCTTACTCTCTTAAGTTATAGGGTTTCTTAAGATAAAGGGTATTAGATAATGTTATCGTTAAGCTTATGTTTCTATATATTAGATCTTAGCGGTAGTGGTTAATCTCCGCTATTCTGATTCGATAAGATCGATATCCTAGAGATTAAGTATCCTTCCGTTTCGTGTCTCTGCCAGTCATTAGCGTTAGCTTAGCCTTATGGTGCCCGAGTTACCGTTTCCGAATTTTAATCTAAGGTCGGCCCGTATATAAGTTAAAACGTTTTCTAACAGACTTCTAATCCTGCTAGCAAACCCCTCCCCCCGTCCCCCCCTTCCTCCCCCCCCCTTACAAATCTCTCCCTTTAACCACTTCTCCCTTCTCCTGCCTCTTTAAACATCTCGATCTCCTTCTAGCTTCGTCAAACTCCATTATTTTCCTCCACTATATCCATCGTAGGTGATGTATCCAACTCAGACTTCTGAAACTCTCGCGCTTCTCCAACTCGGTTATTATCAATTCAGGCGCCACCTCCTTTACCCCGGGCTGTCCGTCATCGCTGTCCACCGCTCTTTTTCCGTATATGCGCCGTAAACGGAACATCAAAGCCACTATAACTAACATCAGCAAGCCACCAATCACAGACCCCACAGCAATGCCGGCAATTGCTGCCTTGGACAGACTTCTCGGTTCCGCTAGCGGCGGCTCGGGAACCTCTGTTACGAAGGGTAAATACCGGCTCCTAGTCCTCGACGGCTACGAGAGCTACCACTCCGACCAGTTTAAGATCTACTACCAGGAATGCAATATCGTTACGCTTTATATACCTCTTTACTCATCGTATCTAGTTAACCATTAGACGTTAGTTATTGTGGACCATTAAAAAAGGCCTACAGCTACTAAATCGAGGAACTTATATGTATATATATTACGTACTTCACCAAGTTAGAATTCCTTTCTACGTTTGAAGACGTATTTCTTCTCTCTTTTACTGACAAGAACATCTAGGGAGCCTTTACCGGAGCCGGCTTTATACTGTATAATCCGGGCAGGGTGATTTCTAAGATAGATATACAGCTCCGAACTCCAACTCTACTAGTCTTAAGCCTAGGCGCGGTACTACCTTAGCTATCTCAGATACTACAAAACCCCTAGGAGGCTACCTTACAGTCGGACCTTATTAAAGGCCGGATATCTAGCCATCAAGGCAGCTCTCCGACATCTATACTAGTTGCTGTAGACCAATTGGCTAAAGGTGCAATAGCTATAATACATAAGGTAGCTCTTCTACGTACAGAGGTCTCTCTACTACGTAAGGCCAACGAGGGGCTTAGTAAGAGACGGAGAGTTAGATCAAATACGTTTACGGCTTAGAGGGTCTCTTACCATGTAAGAGGTATAAGATCTACTGGACTAGAAGGCTGTGGGTAAACAGTTAGCCTAGGAAATACGATAAATTGGTAGTGGTGCAGGGGGATTTTATAGGAAGATTTGGTGCTGTGGCGTGTGCGGCAAGCCTGGCCATAATGTCCACACGTGAAAAGGCTAAAGAATCGCCTGATTCATCTATTTCTAGTTTAGTTATTCTTATTTCTTAGTGTTGTGGTAGTATAATTGCGGATAGTTATAGTAAAGTGGTGAAAAGTGCGTCGCTCGCTTACATGCGTCGCTCGCTTATAACAAACGTTAAGGCATTTTTGTATGATAAATGTTCTACTTCCCAAGCTCCTACCTCACGATACTATCTCTACGTAATTATTTTTACAGCCATGCATCGAAGTTCCAATGTGTGGAAGAAATAACTAATGTATTCCCTGTACCTCACGATATATGAGGCAAAAATCCCATCCAGTCCACTTGGTTGTAGACATCTTGCGGCATAGATGAGAAACAGTATAGTGTAAGTACCAGGATGCCCAGTCTAGAGGCGCAGTATAAGAAAAAAGAGGTGACGCATAAGAGTGTAGATACTACCCTGATAGCCTTCCTACTATAGGTTGTTAAAGGGCCAAAAAAACAAGTTGAAAATGAGGTGATAAGAGCCACCAGCGCGAATACCCTCCACAGGGTCCTGATCAGGGGCGACGGGAAGTCCCAGTTCCAGGCGGCAAGGTGGAGAGCAGAGAAGAGGACACCCACGCCGCCCAGAATAGTGGTCCCTATGATATCCCCCAGTTTGGTAAAATCGGAGCTAATATCTTGTGCGAATGCTTCACAACCGTCAATGTCGGCTTCGCTGATCCGACATGTGGGCTCACAGGCGGGCTGGCCGGACGGCTTGTTTCCGGTTAAGACTATCCTTCGTTCCATGTCAAACGGCTTCTCCCACCATAGCACGTACATAACGAAGGCGCACATAACAAAGGCCGCGGTGGAGAGCTCCAGCTCTGTGATGGCAAGACCCTGGGCGGTCCGCGCAATCAGCTGGATAAGTAGCCAGCTACATTGAACTAGTGCGAGCGCTTTGGCAAGACCGTCCGTCTTGCTCTTATCGTTGATATCCTCCTCAGTAATGTTGGAAATGGCCGAAGACTCATACAAGTGGTCTGCCGTCATTTCTCATGTCAGCCTCAACTTCTCCAGTCTCCCCGGGCAAACGTACCTAGAGTGCAGACAAAGTAATCCAAATTCTCTTCGCCCTCTGCAGTAGTACGTATTTCTTGACTCTCTAACTTCTCCGGTTCTGTTGTTTTCTGAGACACTTCGGGTGTACGAATCGCAATCCCGCCCATCTGAGTGCAAAATGCGTGTGCCATGGTATACCGGCTGGCCTCATCCGGAAGCAGACGCGCTCGCAGATTCCTCAAGGTGCTACGAGCGGAGAGTCGGTGATCAGCTGCTATAAGGACTCCGTACTCGGGAGCGATGATGATGGTAGCCATCCAGATCAGTTTCCTGAGCCACTTGCGTCGTAAGAGCGGATCGGGCCAGTAAGGCACTTTCCAAATCCAAAGACGGAACGTGTAGCACCGCCCACGGCTCTCTTCGGGCGTCGGGAGGTTGAGATGGAGACACCTCCAAGAGCATATGATAAAAACGGTGAGGCAAGTCCAGGCGATATCCATAGTGCTGCGTCGGCGGCTGGGAGCGACCCAACTAACTCTCTCGCTGGACCCGGTTGTATCGGGATCGGCCCGCACAAATAGCGGGCTGCCCGAAGCGGTGGCAGTCAGGATGATCAGAAGAGATGGGGTCAACATGTTGGTGTGAACAGAGCAAAGATGTTGATCGTCTGATGAAGCTCGACAAGGCTCTGTCTTTATGGATGCCCCATGCCGGCTTGGCAACGCTAAGCGGCAGTTGTCTGCGTTGGCGAGTCTACAACCAATCATCAGAACACCCATGACGTGTCTCGGTGGAGCGCTTTGGCATGAAACTACGTGTCAGAAACACTACACACTGGATTCGATCCAATTGCAGTGGGCTTCTACAGCGCTGTACTATAGTGACGACCTTGCAGGCCATCATTTGGGCCGGCGCGGCCAACAACTCCCCGCGCTTCTGATGGTGTGCACCACCGTGCGCACTGGGACTATGGGTACAAAGGCCCAAAAAGCCCCTACGACCAATCAGGAGTTGCCCAGTGTGTCCAGATTGCTCGGTGCTGAGCAACGAGGTGCTCCGTCAGGAGTGCTCAGCCTCCACTCAGCAGGAACAACTGAGGTGAGAGTTACCTCTAGATAGCTTAGTATAGATATCATCATCGTAGCCACGATGGGTTGAGGGACCTGGTTCCTCACGCAAGTAATTACATGTTCATTTGTGCTTTACTGTTCAGTTTACCCTGTGCACTGTAGAGCAGCGGCCTACACTAACTGTGTAATCCCCTTTGTCTGAGAGTACTTGCCCCTGTCAGATGGAAAGGGTCCCTGTCAGAAAGAAAGGGGCTGTTAAGGAGAAGGCTCTGGAATCCACCATTCTGGTGGATTGGTAACATTGGCCACACATCGCGCAAGCGTTGCCACCATTCACAAGTCTATAAAAGAAGCGGTTCTGGCTGAAAGATAGAAACGCAGCAGAAGAGAGAACAACTTTCAATAAGCAATACAATCACTCAGTTGCAACCCCATCATTTCTACCAATTCCACGTGTGCAACGCTTCTGACAGCCCCTTTATTTAGTCTCCCGATCACTTAAACCCTAGGTTACCTGCCTTACGCTCCGGCGTGACGCTTACCCGCGACCTGTCTTAACCCCCCCGGAGTGCGGGCCGTAACAACTACAGCTCTGTGAAGCCTACTGAGCAACGCTGAGTCTCGCTTCAATGAGGAGGTCTTGGACGCATATAGCGTCTCCAGCACTAAGAGGACGACCGAGTGGGCGGCCGTGTTGCCGTGGTATTCTTAGATAAGAGAAGCTTCTAAAAAGCCTCGCTTCCGAATTCCTAAGTCAGGTGGGATGTGTTCAATTCTCCATTCCGATATAGTGCGGATATAGTGCGGGGAAGATATATTTGGGTGTGCTGCGAGACGTACAATGCGCAACGCGCATAGAGCCTTATAGCTGCGTACTATGTACAGCTGGTTGCTTACTTATTTGGTCTCCTTAACTTACTGTGAGGAACTCACCTTTAAACAGCCCTCCTTATCCTTGTCCTATCTTATTGACCCGATTTCTATATTTGGGACCAAAATTTGCGATCATGGCACCTATAATCCCCTTATATAAATCGCCGCCTGAACTAGATCCTTTATGCGATGAAGAACCGGCAACGTCGACAATATCGAGGCGATCTAGGGCTGAACTTATGCCGTACTATGATGATAAGAGTATTACAGACGGTCCTTGGGAAGTTCGTATCGTTCTGGTACTATCAGCTTTAGATATAGCCCTACCGACAAAAGGAACTGTTGCTAGGTGTGCTCTAACAGGCCTATGAAGATAGCACCTGTATAGAGGTACTATAGCAGCTATATGTAATAACATACGCAGCGGAAGGTGGTATAGCGGTAGTACCAGAGTGCAGTCTATAGTACAGTACTGTAGTGATACGGAAGCGAGTACTACAGCCTGTAGTATAGCGCTGTAGCGAGTGGCTTAGTATAATAGCAGAGCTTAGTAAGTTGCTAAGGGAAGCGAGAGAGCAAACACAGTGGACTTACCCACTGGAAAGAGGGTTCTTGTAGTGGACTCTGCACTGTAAAATAAAAGGTCTCAGTGGACTCTGTACTGAAGAGAGCTGTGTTGGATTTGGTTCAGATCTGTTTGCTTGATTCAACTATCTACAGTGGGAAAGGAAGGTCTAGATATAAGCGTTGACTGGCTTCTGGAGCCTTCTGTGGAGTGGAGATAGACTAACTATAAAAGGAGAGTGGAGAGTTTTCCAGTTGGTTCTGTAGGGGCGCTGCCCCTGGCTTGGATCCGTAGATCTGGAGGGTTCTGTGGATCCAGGTAAACAAACCCCTATGGTGGGTCCTGTAGGCCTGTGCGCCTTATGGGCCAGTGCACCCTGTGGACCACTCTGTGAACTACCCTGTAAGCGGTGCCCCTAAAGTAAACAAACCCTTATAATGGGTCCCTGTGGGCAACTGCGGCCACAGTGAACGCTGCTGTAGCAGTAGCCGGAGGCCACTGTAATACAGGGCACTTGACAGCCATATTTTAACAACTAAGTTATTAAAAGGCGACTTAAGCCGCTGTACGTGAAGCGTAAGGGCTAGAAGAGTAAACCAGTCCTCTTAACCTTTTAAACAGGATATGACTAGGCAAGATATGGCCGATGGTTAGTGTTTTGAATGTCGGGACCGTTTTAAGCGTTTCGCATAGTATGACTATCTTAGTGTTTAAAGTCTGTCATGCCCGACGTATTGTTAAAAGTATAAGATTACGTACCCACTAGCTTACTTCTCTTGTATTTAACACTGTTACGGATGTCCACTTTAAAAGTTTTAACCAACACGCTAGTCTGTTTTTAGGCTTGCCTAGTGTCAATATTATACTGATCGGCGTTTTAAAGGAGGAGGCCTATATTCAGGAGATGCAATCGGTGGGGCATTAGCGCAAGGTTTTGCTTATCCTGGGTTTTCAGTGGCTGAAGCTCAGCAGTAAATTCATCTGGCTAAAAAGATTAATTACAGTCCCAATAAAGTATAGCGCCTTATTTGGCCTCGTCAAAACTTTTGAAGTGGACATCCGTACAAGGAGGCTGAACGCTGCATCGGCTACTAAAGCTTTTTCTGCCTCTGCGGACATAAGACCCTGCATTAGTATAAAGTTATAAGCGCAGTTTATTAACTACCAGTAGGACGCCCGACTCGAATTTAAATTTTTTAGTGTTAGGACCCGAGTTACCTCTCCACCCTTACTATATTATTCCTTAAGCGAACTTATAGACTTATTATGTAACTTGTCATAGAATAGTTAACCGCTTTATCAGTATTAACTTCTGAAAACGACAGCTCCCACGATAAAGCTTGTGACTTAGAGAACTATATACGCCTCTTTCGCCCTGGAACCCCTGCTGAATTTATCGCCCTGGAACCTAGTCCTGGCGTCCTCCTTGAAATGAAGTCACTTAGCCTCCTCCTCCTCCACAACACTACGAAAACCCACACCTCTAACTATTACCCCCTTAACTACCCCACTGAGCCTGACTACAGATTATCTATCACTGTCTCCCTCCCTCCCTAACAACCAGACACTTCTTACGGCTACTTTAATAACATATTAGAAATCACTTACCGCTGCACTATCTTACTTATATCCTAGGGATCTATAACTCCTTACTCTATTACCTACTCTTAGTTCTCTGCCCTAGATCCCTCCTCTTACCTAGCCAGTTATAACGAAGAAGGTGAGAGGTAATAGGATGGTTTAGGGTGTTGGAGGAATGAAATGTGTGTGAATCATGTGTCTTATTTAAATAAGCCGGGGTTAAAGAAGTGTTTAGAGGGGTTTAGACGGCGGGAGAGAGAGTGTAGGGATTCTTATAAAGGGGACAAGTGTTAGAGAGGAGATTAAGGCAGGAGGAAATAAGGGAAGTAATAGTAGAGAGGGTGGAAGTGAAGGTAGAGGAGGAGGAGTGGGTGAGGAATAACATGAGGGTATAGTAGGAGAGAGAGAGGAAAAGGGAGGAGAGGAGGAAGGGAGAGGAGAAGAGAAGGGAGGGGGACAATGATAAAAGGGGAGATCTAAAGGGTTATAACTTATAGCTTGTATGGTTAAGTCTCCTGTTATTTCTTTACGGCTGCTTGTTATAACTTACACTTAAAGTGGGTTAGACTGTAAGGCAGTACGCTGCGGGGTTGTTAACAGTGACGGGAATAAAGGTTATGTAAAGTCTAGACAGTGATATCCACTATCTTAAATAAGGTATTTTATAAAAAGCTTAAAGAAGGTGCTTGTAAGATTGTAGACGTGAACATGATATTACTTATGTGAGGAACAAGAACAGTTCCTTATAACTGGGGCATATATAGCTACTTATATAGTGATTTTACCTACTGCTGCCGAAGCTATATGTGTTAGAAAGAAGGGGGTTCTGGCTAGAGGCCAGAACTGTCAGAAGAGCCTGGAAACCACCCGAATCATATATTTGTAACCATTGCCACAGACAGCTGCGTGGCAAAGCCACGCAGCTTGCCACCATTTGTAACTATAAGGAAAGCTCTCTAGCAGAGCCAGAGAGCCAAGAACAAGCAATACAATCACGCAGTTGCAACCCTTAAAATTCTACAGAATCCAGAGTGCCACGCTTCTAACAATATGCCTGGACCTGTAGACCCGTAGACTTAGCTCCGGGTTTACACTATCCCAGATCCTTATTAATTAGTTAAAGGTCTTTCTCCTAGTAATTAGTCCGCCACGCGTGCCTTAAGCACCTGTAGCGTAATGTCGTAACCTAGGTTATAATACTGCTATCAGGTACTAATTATAGCTATAAGCATCATCTAGTACTTAGTTAACTCTTTAGCTATAAGAGATACTAGCAACTTAAAGCCTTAAAGCTTTAAAGTTTATAAAGAGCGTGATGGGAGTCTGCCAGACTAAGTTAAGCTAAAGCATAGAGTTTCGGACCACCCTACATTCAGACTACTATTACAACCTACACCCGACACAGGCCTCAAGAGGACTAGCGCAAGTTAAGACAGAACGTATGGCAGGACGCCAACAGGTAAGGGGCGTTCCGAAGACAGCTTATTAAGCTAGCACTCCTAGAGAGGAGTTTAATGTTACTGTAAGTCGTTATCACTATAATACACAGAGGTAAGTTTAAACAGTAAGACATAAATAAATAATTAAATACTAATGTGAGGAATTAAAGTCCCTTATAACGGTTATAAGCATAACCATAACTATCTATACTAACTAACTGGAAGGTACTTCGTACCTTACTCGTAATGCCGTAAGTGCTTATTACGTAAGCACTCTACACTATATAAGCGTTTTACTTAAAAGGTTTCTCTTACTTACAATATAAGCATTTAGTATATTACAAATAGCACCTTATTAGTCGTAAGGGCTTTAGGTCTTTACACCCCTAGCCTAATGCGCCTAGACAGTATACACTGTCTTTTTACACTATCCCTTCTATAAGGGATTCGTCAGGCCACCCTAACTTAAGTAACAGCCTGTAAAGTCGTTATATAATTCCCCCTCTTTAACGTTCTTTTCCTATAAAGAACTTAAAAAGTAAGCTTCTCCTTTTCACTACTTTACTATATAATAAGTGTTTAGCTTTTAAGTCTTAAAACAGGAACAGGGTAAAAGCATTAACCACCGTTTAAACCTTACAGCCTATATATATATATATTTAGTAGCGAAATGTCCCCTTATTCTTTTTACAGGTTGGTTAACCCTCTACTTATCTGCTGGGTTTTAAACCGATCTGACAGTTATAATTACTGTTTAGAAAGGTACTAGTTTTCCTAATGTAACGCTTTTAGTATTAGTGAAGCGAAGTTAAAGGCTCTTCTTATTAAAAAGCAGGATCTTAACTTGTAAGTTAAGTCTACTGCTTAACAGCTTTATAAGACCACTGTTAAGCTTTAAGAGATATTAGCGCGTTTAATGCACCTTTATAAGTAATAGTCTCGCCTTAAAGACTAAGCTGTAAAAGTGTTTAGTTATAAAGCAGAGTTACTAAAGTTCCAGGAGAGTAAGGAGGCTAGGTTAAACGCCCCTCTTAAAGACGTAGAGTCTTTTAACTGGGGAAACTTTCTAATAGGGTCTCTGTAATAAACAGTTACTTTATAATTTGGTTTATAACTTCTTTTCTTCTAACTAATAAGAGGTTATAAGTTTAAGTCCTATAATAGTCTTCTGTTACTTTAAATCCTCACTCCTTAAGGCTAAAGGGCCTAAGGTAACTCCTTTTTTTTTTCTTTTTATTAACTTCCTTTTCTAACAGTATTTATTCTTATGTAAAGCTTATCAGGAGCTCTAAAGGCCTAACCTCCTTATTAGGTCTAAGGTCTTTATAACCTTAACTAAGGGTTTTAATAAATATCCTCCCGTACTTATTAAGGAGTTTCCTACCACTTCTTAGGCTTTAAATCTTACAGTAGTTTTACTCTTCAGTATAGTAGTTTAGATATTAGATCTTATCTTATTTCTAGTTTTTATTGTTAGTTTTAGTTAGTTTAGATTCTTCTAGTAGAACTCTGTAATTAAGTTTAAGCACTTAAGATTTTTAACTAATTCCTATAAATTACTTTTAAAACTGTAATTTAACTACTTAACAAGATACTTAAACGTATTCTTTCCCTTCTGTAAATTTATAACTTCCTTAATATTGTACTTATCCTTATTAATATTAATCTTAATCTTCTTTTCCAGTAGAACTCCCTTTAATGCAGATTTTAAAAGTAAGATATAAAAAACCTTAATTTGCACCTTTATACTAACAGGTAAGTCTAGTTTGTAATTAGAAGTAATAACCTTTTTCTTAATTTAAAACAGTCTGTACCTTTTAAAGTTAAGCTACTTACTAAACCGTTTTAAACGTAGGTTTTATAAAAAAAGTTAAATATAATCCCCCTTTTAAAAAGTCGGTCCCTTAACTTACTTATTATTGTAATAAAGTCTTTTTTTAAGTATTAATTACTTAATTTAGTATTTATTAATAAACTTGTTTATTTATTTATATATAAACTTAAGTTTAACTTATAAGTAGTCGTGTAGTTCTTATATCCAGTTTATGTAAACTGCAGCTTAGGGGGTGCTGGTAGGCGGGCCTTAATAAAGCTTAGGTTCCTTACTGTAATTAGTAAAGAATAGTAATATACTTATTAA
>Ga0247770_1000534_pt1 | contig 36369 bp, 13 predicted proteins | sample UWRJL136409B6_FD_179943 | JGI IMG/M metagenome (GOLD analysis project Ga0247770, IMG submission 179943) | Plant litter microbial communities from Arlington Agricultural Research Station in Wisconsin, United States - UWRJ-L136-409B-6 | ecosystem: Environmental > Terrestrial > Plant litter >... | reverse complement strand
TGAAAAAATGAAAAACTTGCACTTTTTAAGAATATTTAACTAATTAACTAAAATAGTTAGTGTAAAACGGATTTAAGTTCTGTATTACAAATTAGTGAAATATTGTAATGTGTAAAATCTATATAATGTTATCTTTATATAAGCCTAACCCTAAGGCAGAAAGCATAGAGAGAGAGAAAACGATACCACATCACACTAATCTTCTAGAACTGCTCTTATTATATAATAAGCCTAGTGTTACCTATAAAGATCTCCTGTCTATACACGACATTAGTAATATAAGTAGAATAGCTAGTTTAAAGGTTGAAAATGTTATTAGGGATTTAGTCTTCGTCTTTAATATCCTTATCTTTATATAATATTATATTATCGGCTTTCTTAACCTCTTTATAAAGATACCGTTATCTAATAGTAATAGTAATGTAGCACTAAGTGCTAATAGTAAGTGGTATGCCTATATGCTGTACGGCAAGTGCTTAAAGTAGACAGTGTATTTTATTAAAGCTTTATAGTAAAGTATAACTATTATTATTATCTTTTATGTTTAGTAGCTGTATAAAGTAAGATTCTTATAAAAATAGGTTAAGTTATCTACCTATACTTTACTTAAATTAGAGTTATTAGCTAAACAGTAGTATAATAGCTAAATATTATATAAGCAAGTCTCTTACTTTATAGGGAAGATATTAATATACGACCTTTACTTAACTACTTAATATATAACCTTTATAATATTAAAAGAGAATATAAATTATCTTATATTAAATAAAGATATTCTAAAGGCCGCTGTACAGTATGTTAATATGTTAGAGGCTAAGAAGTTCAGTTATACAAGCTGGCTATCTAGTAAGTAAATGAATAATAATAAGTAAAAGCTCTTAAAAAGTCTTAACTGTCTTTAAGTAATCCTCCACTACCTCTGTATAAAGCTGTTTCTTATAATAACCTTTAAGAAAGTGTGTTTAGAGTTTAGGAATCTCTTTAATCTATTATATAAGGAAGCTGTTTAAGCTATTTAAAGTAGTATTTTAAGGATCCTTTAAAAATGAGAACCCCACTATATTATTACTTATATTATCGTGCAGATCCTTCCATTTAATAAATAGTTATACAACCTTTACAGAACAGAAAGTTAAGTTATTTATTATACAGTTAAGCTTAGTAACAATTTAATGTAACATCTTAATTAGAGAATTTATAGAAAACGTCACTTACTAGAAAGTAACAGTATTACTAACTTAGGAAAGTTAGCCTGTGATAGATATAATATACTAGATTTTTAAGCCGTATAACTAAGTATTAAAGATCCAGTCAATTAGTGTTAGAAGATTACTTAGGTAAACAGTTATTATAAACCAGGAAACCTTTTATTATATAAGGTGAAACAGTTACTCCTTACCACTAACGTCCTTAACCTCTAATACAGATTACTATATAACTAGCATATAAGTAATCGTAACTACAGCAGAGTAGAAGACAGTATACTCCTTTAATAAAACCTAGTTACCCTTGTCTTATACGTCTATAGCAGTAAGTGTAGAGAGTAACATATTATTATACGTCAGCCTAAAGAGTAAGTAGTTTAAAATAGTAATTAGGAAGTTAAGATAAGCCTAATCTAACACCTTTAGGGAAATATCTGCTAGGATGGGGGCTATTATATAGTGAAAAAGTTATTAGAACTTAATAAAAGTAAACGTTTATAAACAAGTCCACTCGTACGGAGGTCGGCTTATATCGTCCAAGGCCATCATCTAAAAGATATACCTAACCACTTGTTTCCAGACAGTAATATACCGTTATATCGTATAAGGTTTTAAGTGTGTAGAGAATAGTGTAATTAGCTTTATATTTACAGCCTTATAGCTAATCTTAAATAACACTGCTGTGTTAACCTCCCCGTATAAGCAGGACGCTTAGGCAGAGAGCACCATATAGTGGAGGCTCTCCTAAGCTTACTAAAGGACTGTTTTCTCAGCTGTACAATCTCCATCTACCCACCCATCCTTAATATCTAAAGATACCACATAGTAAATCACTTAGATATCGAAATCTGCAAAATACTCAGCCTAACTAACACGTCTAAACCATGGGTTTAGCTTAGTTTTACCCTTATTATTCTTAATATCTATTATACGTTATTAAACTTAATTAAAGTTAATAAGAAGTGTTAATAAAATGTCCAAATCAGGCTTTAATAATCGTACAGTGTTAGCTGGTGTGGGTTCAGTGTTGTCTGGTAGAAGAACCTTAAACCAGCCACTTCTAAATCAGGAGTGGAAAAATCGCTGGCATTGTACGGCAGTCCGCCATAGGTTATTATACTCCATAATAGACTTTTTCACTTAGTCACCTCCTTTTATTCAGGGATTAGCCCATCCATACACCATATAGCAATGCTCTTAGATCTTACACACATGCCAGGCGATGTACGGATATTAATTGCATTTCAGCCTATTAACATACAGGCCTGTAAGCTTAGGGATTACTGGTATTACAGTAGGTGGAAGAGTAAAGAATTCTAAGGCTTTTTAATTTAAAATAAAAGCGAGGTGTTATATTACTTATATAATAAACTTTCATTATGTTAGTGAAATGTAGCGATAGTGTGTTTAAAGGTGTGTGTCGGCCTTTTACACGGGGATACCATGTTAACACTCTTTATAAATAAGGATATTAAATGCCTATAAGGTTATAAATAGATCTATTATAGTTTTAAAAGCTTTATTAGTAAATAAAGTTATATAACAAGGATGGCAGTGTAGAGCAGAATCGTACGATGGAGGTGTTATCCACATAAGGTAGGAGAAGGGTGCCTAACCCTAATAGTCTTTTAAAACCCACTAGAGAATAACGCTGTAAAGATATAAGGTGGAAAAGGGTAGTGTGAACAGTTAAGGCTTCTTTCGTATAAGGGTTAATGGAGATGTTTAATGGAGAATGGATAATTATAAAGTGGAGTAGTGAAGTTTCTTTTAAAAAAGCAATTATAAAAAGTGGATACTTAAACACCTAGTTATTTAACGCTCCTACTATATAGTAAACCAGATCACTATTATACAGCAAACTACACTAGACCTTAAATGTAAATTAACCATCAGGTGTAGGCTTTAAATTCACAATTGTACAGCAAGCTAAGGGCTCAAGTTCACAATTATACAGCAAGTTAAAGGCTTAAGTTCACAATTATACAGCAAGCTAGGGGCTTAATGTGACGACCCTGCAGGCCGTCATTTGGGCCGGAGCGGCCCGACGAATCCCCCGCACAAGGAACAGTGCAGGAGGACAGTACGCACAGTACTGCGCACTGGGCCAGGGGTGCAAAGACCTAAAGCCCCTACGACTAACCAGCAGCTGCTCAGTCTTGGCAGGAGTGCTTACCTACTAAGCATCTGAGAAACCTCTAAGTAAGGAGTGCTTAGTAGCAGGTTGCTCAGTTCCTTATTAAGTAACAGACTACTGAGTAAGGTATAAGGTACCTTTAGCTAATTAGTATAGATAGTTATAGTTATGCCTATAACCACTGTAAGGGACTTTAGTTCCTTACGCTAATATTTAATTATTCATTTATATCCTACTGTTTAGACTTACCTCTGTGTATTATAATGATAGTAACTTACAGTAATATTAAACCCCCCCTGTCTAAGAGTGTTAACTTAATAAGCCGTCTTTAGAACGCCCCTTACCTATTAGCGTCTTACTATACGTTTTATCTTAACCTACACCAGTTCTCTTAAAGCTTATATTAAGTATAGGTTGTAATATAATACTAACGTTACAGTTCTAAACGCTATTTATTAAATTCCCAGATACTACTTCTCTCCTACTAATATATTAACCTCTAGAAAAGGTAAGGAGATTAAGGAGGTGTAAGCTTAGCCTTGGCTCTCTACTATTAATAAACTAGCTATATACCTTGAAGACTTAAACCTTAACTAGTAGGGACTAGTTAAAGAACTTAACGAAGCTTTCCCTGGAGACATTAAGAGCCGCATTAGTCTTATTGAAAAACTCTAAGCTTAACTTAACGTTATTAAACTGGAGAATAACGACCTTAAGGGCTTATAAAAGAAACGAGTAAAGCTCCCCTTACCGTTACGTTTTAAGGGAGACTTTATATAGCTAAAGTCTTAGATAGCCTAGCTTTAGAGCTATATTACCTATTATAATAAGCAGTTCTTCGAAGAAGAAGGAAAAGTTAGGTTTACTAAAGCTTTACTAGACAGAGTAACTGCTTGCTAATATAAACCTTATACGAAGATAATTAACGACCTTTTTATAAATAAAGTGTGTAAAAAGGCCTTTAAGACTTAAGCTTTATTTGATAACTTTAACGTTTTCATTAACTAACTCTGGACTAAGTTTAAAGAACTAGACGCTCCCAGGCAGGCTAAGTAACGCCTTATAGCCTTAAGGCAGATGTCCTCAGTCCTTAATTTCTCTACACGCTTTAAATTAGAAGCAGTAAAGATTAAGCTTAACTAAGAAGCCTTGGTAATACTATTTTAGAGCAGCTTAAAGGAGCACGTTACTGGAGACCTTTACTAAGAAGATCGACCGGATCGCCTCTAAGAACTAGTTAAGATAGTTATTAAGGTTAATAACTGGTATTATAATTACTATTACTGAAAGAACTTCTGGAAAGAACAGACCTTTTACCAGCTTAAAAAGGGAAACCAGTTAACTACGATAAGTTATTACCCTAGATTAATAGATATTAGTATAGTAAACTGTCAGAATTAACTTAACTGTAATAAACCTTAACGATAATAACAGTAAAAGCAGTCTAAGGACCTATCCCAGGTCTAGTACTTTAACTATAGTAAGAAAGGTTATATAACGCAGCAGTACCTATCGCTAAAATAAGTCAGTTAGAAGCCAGTTTTAAAAGGAGGGAAGCACGTTAGGTTTAACTTAAGAGACGTTTATATTAGAATAGCAGGTAATAAGGAAAACTACACTTAGATAGATAAGTGCAAGTTGGGAGATAAGGAAGAGAAGGAAGAAAAACCTTAAGATATAATATACCTAGTCTTTAAAGGTGTCTTAGAAGAGTTAGCTACGGAGGTGTAGGTCGCTATAAACCGACTCTTAAGTGGAAACTTGGAATTATTAAAAATATAAGTTATAAAAGACTAACTTTAAGAAGAGATGTTCCAGTTAGCTGTAACAGGTCTTGAAAACCTTACCTTATAAGCTTAAGAACTAAGGAAGTCTAGGAAAGACCCCAACTCAGACTTTACTAAGATAGTAGAGGAAGTCGAAGAATTAACCCTCTAGGCTACTTAAACGGTAAAGTAAGCTTTAAAAAATAAAAGAGAATAAACTAAGAGAATTAAATTAAAGAAACGAAAGTTCTTCTTAATAATACCCCTTAAGACTTTTAAGCACTTTAAGCACGTTAAGTAGATTAGCATCCTTACCTCCTTGGAAAAGGGATAGCTTAAGTAGCTGCCTTATATTAAAGCCAGTGTGCCTTAGACTAGTACCTTAAAGGTTCCCTAAGAAAGTATAAAGTAAGTATATTAACAGAGGGTTTAAAAGCTAAAGGAGAAACACTAAAAGCTAGTAGACGAAATAAAGGACCTGTAAGTTAAAAGCCTTACTGTAACGTTAAAAGATAAAGTAATGGAAATTAAGTTAAAGCTTTATAACAGAGTTCGCTTTACTAACTAACTTGAACACTGTCTTGTTAAAGAAAACTACTTCGTGGAAAAATAAGTTAAGCTGTTATTACCTAAGTTCTGGGAAAAGGTTTAGGAGAAATAACGCATACGGAGGTAAGTAGAAGAAGAGAAAAAACAAAGCGTTACTTCCCCTATTCTATACTCTACTATTACGGTATTAACAGTTAATATTAACTACCTTAATTACAGAGATATATTATAGATCGATTACGTGTACGATAACTGTACCTTTAACTAATATTGTAGATTTAAAGCCCTTTATAACCACTTCTTAAGTATATAGAGACGGGATTACGCTGTTATAAGGGTAAAGTTAGAACCAGCTTACTACTAAGTCTCCTATTCCCTAATAAGAGAATTTAGTAATAAGCGAAAAGTTACTATAATTAACTAAACCCTTACTATATGTTAGTAAGGAGGGGTACTTAATAACTGCTTAATTGTAACGTGCTTATTACACCTTAATAGGAAAGCCTAAGAATAGTAGAAGTAAGAAGATTACTAATAGATTTAAGAGTAAAAAGACATTACTGTAATTTAAGCCTGTAAAGTGTATTATTAACTTATTAAGGACTTTAGGAATATCGTACCGTTTAAAGTCGACTGGACACTACAGTGTAAGAACTTAGGAAAGGTTAATTACTAAGTTTACTAAAGCTGCCTGTTTTTTTAGAAGGAATTGGGAAAAGGCTGCAGGCCCTTTAGAAGGGCTGGAAACTAGTAGTTCGCTAGTTAGTAAAAACCTTAAGAAGAAGGAGAGGCACTTAAAGGTTAAGCTGTATAAGACCTTAAGGATAGATAATTACTATAACTTAGATGTTAAAGGAGTATAAGTATTACTCCGTCAGTATTAATATAATAGACGGAAAAGGGAAGCTGTTTAGGGTAAAAACAGTAATTAATAGTGGGAGTGCTTCTAACTTAATGCACCTTTTGCTAGTTAACTAAAGGAAACTCCTTAACGAAAAGTATAAAGAGGTTATTCCCATTTGAAATGGAGAAGAAGGCCTGTATTAGTATAATAACGGTAAAGTCACCCACTACTTACTACTCCTGATTAAAGTAGACAGGGATAAATAATAAGTGGACTTTAACGTTATATTAATAGCAGGATATAACATAATCTTAAGTTTACCTTAGCTAGAAAAGTATAACCTTGTAATTAACTAGAAGAGTAGCTACCTTGCATTTAGTAAGTCCCCCAGCTGTAATTACTGTTTGGAGAAAGCTAAGAAGGTACTGAACTATTCTAAAGATGTATAAAGCACTTGGAGATACACTAAACCTTTAGAATTAAGTATAGTTTAAGTTAAGTTTACTAAGACAGTTAAAAGACTAGAAGGTTTACTGTATTACTTAAATAACGATTTAGAAGGTAGAAAGAAGCTAGAAGCTAATCTATAAATAAGTGAAAAAGTTAACTTATCTAAAGTACCTGCTAAATACAGGAAGTTTACCCTATTTCGAAAAAAGATACCGCGATTACCGGACTACGGACTGTAGGACTATAAAATTAAGCTAAAGCTAAGAGTGAAGCTCCACAGCTTCCAGCCCTACTATTTAAACCCCCAGTAGGCCGAGGCCTTAAGGGAGTATATTAATAAGAACCTGAAGAACGGGTTCATTATAGAGTCCCAGTCATTAGTAAAGTACCTAGTACTGTTCGTCTTAAGAAAGGGAGACAGCAAACTACGTATAATTGTTAACTACTGAATGTTAAACGAGGATACGATTAAGAATTACTACCTATTACTACTTATTACGGAAATGTAAGAGCGGATTATTAGGGTAAACTAGTTCTCCAGTCTTAATTTCCCTATAGGATTTAACCACGTTAGAGTAAAGGAAAAGGATAAGCACAAAACAGCTTTTCAGACTCGCAACAGGCACTACTAGTACCGTGTTATATTAATAAGATTAATAAACGCCTTTACGACTTTCTAAGGCCTTATTAACAGTGTTTTTTACCCCTTCTTTAATAAGTTTATCTTTATATATTTAAATAACGTTTTAATTTACTCTGAAACTTTAGAGGAATACTGAAAGTATATATAATAGGTTCTAACAGCTTTTAAGAAGGCGAAGCTAATAGTGAACTTGGAAAAGAGCCACTTCTATATTTAAGAACTGAACTATTTAAGGTTTAGAGTAACCCTTAGAAGGCTCGAAATGCAGCCGGAGAAGATAGAGGCAGTTAGGGATTAGCTTACTTTAAAGAACTAAAAAGAGTTACAAACCTTTATCGGCTTTATAAACTTCTATCGCTATTTCATTAGGTACTTTGTGAAAATCGTAAGACTACTCTATGAACTTATAGGCAAGGGAAAGCCGTTTAAGTAGACTGATAGATAGCAGAAGGTATTTAAAGACCTTAAATACACTTTCGTTACAGTGCCAGTCCTAGCCCTCCCTAATTTCTTAAAGCCTTTCTAAGTCGAAACAGACTCTTTAAAGTTCGTAATCGGTAGAGAACTTAGCTAAGTACAGGACGATAAGAAACGCCACCCAGTTACCTTCTTATTAAAAGGAATCTACAGCCTAGCCTTACAATATCTAATCTATAATAAAGAACTAATGGTAATCATTTAGTGCTTTACTAAGTAAGCACTGTACCTAAGCGGTATAAAAGAACTAGTCCAGGTCTTTTTAGACTATAATAACCTTTAGTACTTCCTAATGAAAGAACTTAGCCTACAGTAAACACGATAGGTAAAGTTAATAGCCCCGTTCTACTTTTAGATCCACCACGTTAAAGGAAAAGATAATGGGCAAGCTAATGCTTTTAGTTAAAGACAGGACTATAAGGATATTAATCTGGTCCTAGTTCCCGTCACTATATTTAACAAAGTAAAGAATAGCACGTTAGAATACACGTTATAAATATCAGATAACTGGACATTAGAATAAACCGTTAACGTCTGTATAAACTTATAAATAAAGTATAATATTTATTAGTAATAATAGGACTTTTAAGTGAGAAGGTTAGTGGAAGGAACCTGCGAATATAAGTATCCTTTAGAGGACTTCTCAGGGTATGTATAAAACTGTCGGAAGGAGTACCCAACGTATCTAAATTATAACGAAACTAGTTATTAGCTGGAATAGCTGCTAAAAGGTGTAGACGGCACGCTTAAATTAAGAGTAAGGCTTTGGTACTAAGAGAAACCGTATATTTATAACCTAGTTAAAAGAAAGGAGTACGTCCAGCAGGTCTATAAGTCTTAACTTAGAAGATATATAGGCTAAGCTAAAACTCTAATATAGGCTTAGTAAGCGTACGCCTTCCTAAGAATAAAGAAGTTAGTTAAGGAAGTGGTTAATAACTGTAATATCTGTTATAGGAAGTAGAACTGATGTTATAAGCCGTATGGACTTCTCGAACCACTCCCTGTACTATAAGCGCTATAGAACTTTATCTTACTTAACTTCGTTATTAGGATCTTAAAGTTTAAGGACTTTACTATAAGAGTTATTTATAACTAAATCCTTATAGTGGTTGACAGATTAACAAAATGGGCCTACTTTTTACTAACCTTAAAGGATATAACAGTAGAGTAACTTACTTATATCTTTGAGAAAGAGGTAGTTTTATAACACCTCTGGTTAGATAATATCGTTACAGATCGAGATAAGCTGATTGTGTCGAAGTTTTAGTAAGGACTAATGTAAAGAATAAGTGTGAAAAGTAAGCTTTTAACAGCATTCCACTTACAGACAGATAGCTAAATAGAGCGAGTTAACTAGATATTTATAACGTATCTTTAGGTATATGTTAACTTTGAATAAGATAATTAGCTTAAGCTGTTACTGATAGTATAGATAGCTTATAATATAACGTTAGTCGAGTTAACGGGTATATTACCGTTCTTTGCTAATTACGGTAAGGAGCCTAAGCTCCGTTAAGGCCTGCTTACAGGTGCCTCTTAAGCTGCAGTTTATGCAGATTAGATGTAGGAGTTGCATGACTACTTATAAGCTGAACTTAAGTTTATACGCGAACGAATAAAGAAGTTTATTAATAAATACAGAACTGAACAGTTAGTGTTTAAGAAAGGACTTTATTACGATAGTAAGTAAGTTAAGGGACTAACTCTTTAGGAGGGGGACTACGTTTACCTTTTTTTATAAAACCTGTATTCGAAACGGCTTAGTAAAAAGCTCGATTTTAAAAGGTATAGACTGTTCCAGATTAAGAAAAAGGTCGCTACCTCTAATTACAAACTAGACTTACCTGTTAGTATAAAGGTGCGGATTAAGGTTTTTTATATCTTACTTTTAAAACCTGCCTTAAAAGGAGTTCCTCTGGAAAAGAAGATTAAGATCGATACTGATAAGGACAAATATAACACTGAGGAAGTTATAAATTCACGAAAGGGAAAGAACACGTTTAAGTATCTTATTAAGTAATTAAACTATAACTTTAAAAGTAACTTATAGGAGTTAGTTAAAAATCTTAAGTGCTTAGACCTAATTACGGAGTTTTACTGAAAAAATCTAGACTGATTAAAACTAACGATAAAAACTAGAAATAAGATAAGATCTAATATCTAAACTACTATATTAAAGAGTAAGATTATTATAGGACTTAAAACTTAAGAAACGGCAGGAAACTCCTTAGTAAGTACGGAAAGATATTTATCAGAACCTTAGCTAAGGTTATAAGGACCTTAGACTTAATAAGGAGGCTAGGCTTTTAGAGCCCTTAAAGCTCCACTAACACTGCTAAAAAGAAAGTTAGTAAAAGAAATAAACACGTTATCGTTACATTACAGAACTGTAAAAGGAAAGAAGCTATAAATTAAGTTAAGAAGAGGTTATTAGTTATAGCGATCCCTTAGAAAAGGAACCAGCAGGTATCCTTACTAGAAAGCCTCCTTAGTCGAAGGACTCGCTAACCTTAGGAGGAGCAGTTAAACAAGCCTCCTCTTATTCCTAAAAACGAAAGATCTTTACCTCCCGATTAAACGCAGAAAAAGCTTACTCCTTTATACGATAGCGTTAGGTTTTAATCCGTTTAAATTAAGTAACGGCTTTACGGAGCTTTTGGGTTTTTAACTTTAAATTCCGCGTAGTAACGTTATACTCTGTATTAAGACAGCATTTCTCAGAAAAAAGCCGTTAAAGGAAAATGTCGTTATAATTAAATACGTTGTATAAAGACGAAGCTTTTACTAGTAAACATTTAGAGTAACTATCCGATTATACTGTAATAAGACAGGAAAGCGATTTTAAAGAATAACGACTATAAGGCGACATTTGCGATCTAAAAGTCAAAGTAAAGTCCATAAGGTTACGATAACGAGAGGTACTGTTCTTTAAAATACACTTTTACATACAGTTAGCAGGTATAGTTACGTTAAGAAAAAAGGAACGCTCTTATTAAAGTTCTTTATAAAAAAAGAACGTTAAAGAGGGGGAATTGTGTAACGACCTTACAGGCTGTTATTTAGGCTGGAGTGGCCTGATAAATCCCCTGTATAAGGAATAGTGCAGGAGGATAGTACGCACAGTATTACACACTAAGCTAAGGGTGTAAAGACTTAAAGCCCTTACGACTAACTAGCAGCTGCTTAGTCTTAGCAAAAGTGCTTACCTATTAAGCATCTAAGAAACCTTTAAGTAAGGAGTGCTTAGTAACAGGTTACTTAGTTCCTTACTAAGTAACAGACTACTAAGTAAAGTATAAGGTACTTCTAGCTAGTTAGTATAGATAGTTATAGTTATGCTTATAACTACCGTAAGGGACTCTAGTTCCTTACGCTAATATTTAATTGTTCATTTATATCCTACTGTTCAGACTCACCTCTGTGCATTATAGTGACAGCGACTTACAGTGATATTGAACCCCCCCCGTCTAGGAGTGCTAGCTTAACAAGCCGTCTTCGGAACGCCCCTTACCTATTGGTGTCCTGCTATACGTTCTGTCTTAACTTGCGCTAGTCCTCTTAAGGCCTGTGTCGGGTGCAGGTTGTAATATTTAAGTTCACAATCATACAGCAAGCTAGGGGCTTAAGTTCACAATCGTACGGCAAGCTAAGGGCTTTAAGTTTACAATTATACAGTACATTACACTAGCCCTAAAATGTGAAGTAGGCCTTATAGGTATGTGAAGGCCTTATGTTTAAGTTCACCACTATATAGTGTAAACTAATAAAGTGGAGAATAAACTTAACTACTACTATACAACTGTATATAACCTTATATAACTATTAACACATCTATCTGACTTAGAGAAAAAAACAGCTTCTTCCTTATTCCACCTTATACCCTTATATTATGTTAATTTCATTATATATTAATTAGCTAAGGCGGTATAATTAAGTAGTTTAGATCTTTACATAATTTCAGAAGGCTCTTAATTCAATTTACAACTAGAGCACTTTTCTAAACAAAATTATAACTGGTGTCTGGGTTATTACTAACACCTATATAATAGCAGACGGTTGTTATCTTAACACATATAATATAAGCTTTATTATTATAACAAATTACCTTACCCTATTTTACCCCTTAAATATAAGCTATATAATATTAATGTAGAGAAAATAGAACTAGCAGCAGGCCCTGATCCAGCACCCTAACGCTAACATTAAAGTGTTTTATGGATAATTAAACCTTACCAGTATCCTAAGCCGTCCCAGCTACCTAAATATGGTGTTAATCCAGAGCCAGGGTGGCATAATACAGTGCTTTAACTGTACCCGTAACCTAATTAGAGGACCCTTTACAGACTGTTATATAACGGACCAATTCAAGGGTGCTTATGGAAACTATAAGTACCGGGACTATAGAGCCAGATGCTAGGTCTAGGAGGAGTTAGACGACAGTAAGGAGGAGGAGGAGTCAGACGACAGTAAGGAGGAAAAGGAGTTAGACGATAGTAAGGAGAAGGAGGAGTTAGACGACGGTAAAGACGAGGAGGATAAGGGTGAGGAGGAGGAGATACAGGAGGGAGAGGAGGAGGATAAGGGAGAGGAGGAGGAGATGGAGGAGTAAGGGTGGGGGTGAGGTAATATAACTGTTATATAATAGTAAATTATAATAATAACAGCTTGAATTTACAACCTTACTTTCTTTTTTTAACATTATTTAACAATCCTGTAAATATCTTAATAACCTTATATACAGTACTGTAAAAAGAATCTGTAATAAATCTTAACTTATATAAAAATAATATTCCCCATTATATAATTAAGAAATGTTAATTTAAAAAGGAAGCTGTAATAAGAAGGTAATTAACTATATTAGCCTTAAATATTAGTTTTAGGTTTACTTATTCCATACAGCAAGTAAGCTATTATAAGAAGGTAACTAACTACACTAACTGCTACTTACACTGTATAATTAATAAAGGTTAACCTATACACAAATAAGAATAAAAAGTATTACTACCTGTACCGTACGATTAATAAAGGCTAACTTATATATAAATAAAAATAAAAAGTACTACCTGTAACTTAAATTAATTAATATAAACCTATATATAAATAAAAATAAAAAGTATTATTATCTATACTATATAATTAATAAAGGTAGTAAGAAGGTAACTAACTATATAGGTTTTAATTTTACCTGTTCCGTATAGCGTGAAAAGGAAGCTGTAATAAGAAGGTAACTAGCTATATTAACTATTACCTATACTGTATAATTAATAAATATAAACCCTATATAGTAAGCTGTAGTAAGAAGGTAACTAGCTATACTAATATTAGTTTTACCTGTTACGTACAGTAAACTATAATAAGAAGGTAACTAGCTTTAGTTTTAATTTTACCTGTTTTAAACAGTAAGCTATAATAAGAAGGCAGCTAACCCTAATCTCAGTTTTACCTATTCTAAACGGTAAATTATAGTAAAAAGGTAGTTAGTTATAGTTTTAGTTTTACCTATTCTATACGGTAAGCTATAATAAGAAGGTAGCTAGTTATAGTTTTAGTTTTACTTATTTTAAACAGTAAGTTATAGTGAGAAGGTAGCCAGCCCTGGTTTTAATTTTACTTATTTTAAATAGTAAGCTGTAGTGAAAAGGTAGCTAGCCTTAGTTTTAGTTTTACCTGTTCTATACGATAAGCTATAATAAAAAGGTAACCAGCCCTAGTTTTAGTTTTACCTGTTCTAAACAGTAAGCTATAGTAAGAAGGCAGCCAGCCCTAGTCTTAATTTTACCTGTTCTGTACGGCAAGTTATAGTAAGAAGGCAGCTAGCTATAGTCTTAGTTTTGCCTGTTCTGTACGGTAAGCTATAGTGAGAAGGCAGCCAGCTATAGTCTTAGTTTTGCCTGTTCCAAACGGTAAGCTATAGTAAGAAGGCAGCTAGCTATAGTCTTAGTTTTACCTGTTCTAAACGGCAAGCCTGTTCCGTACGGTAAGCCGTAGTGAGAAGGCAGCTAGCTATAGTCTTAGTTTTACCTGTTCTGTACAGCAAGCCTGTTCTGTACAGCAAGCTGTAGTAAGAAGGCAGCTAGTTATAGTCTTAGTTTTACTTGTTCCGTACGGTAAGCCTGTTCTATACAGCAAGTTATAATGGGAAGGCAACCAGCCTTAGTTTTAGTTTTACCTGTTTTATATAGTAAGCTGTAGTGAGAAGGCAGCTAGCTATAGTCTTAGTTTTGCCTGTTTTAAACAGCAAGCCTGTTCCGTATAGTAAGCCGTAGTGAGAAGGCAGCCAGCTATAATCTTAGTTTTACCTATTCCGTACAGCAAGCTATAATGAGAAGGCAGCTAGCTATAGTCTTAGTTTTACCTGTTCTAAACGGTAAGCTGTAATGAGAAGGCAGCCAGTTATAATCTTAGTTTTACCTATTCTAAATGGTAAGCCTGTTCTGTACGGTAAGCTATAGTAAGAAGGTAGCCAGCCATAGTCTTAGTTTTACCTGTTCTATACGGCAAGCCTGTTCTGTATAGCAAGCTGTCGTGGGAAGGCAACTAGCCTTAATCTTAGTTTTGCTTATTCTATATAGAAAGCTATAATAAGAAGGCAGCTAGCCTTAATTTTAGTTTTACCTGTTCTAAACGGTAAGCCTGTTCCGTATAATAAGCTGTAGTAAGAAGGTAGCTAGCCTTAATCTTAGTTTTGCCTGTTCTGTACGGCAAGCTGTAGTGAGAAGGCAACCAGCTATACTGGTCTTAATTTTACCTGTTCCGTACGGTGTGTAATGGTTATTAGAAAGCACAGGCCAGGCTCTTATATAATAAGATCTATAAGATAAGAAAGGTATATAAAATAAACTAACTAGGCAATTACAGAGCACAGGCTAGGCTCTTGTACAATAAGATCCAGCAGAGTGATAAGGGTATGTGGAATAAACTAACTTAGTAGTTACAGGGAGGGCACTAACTAGTTTCTATAGATAACCCTGGGGGAAAGTTATATATAAGCCTACCCTAATAAGAAACCAAGGGTAAAAATAAACACTTAATAAAAAGCGATTAGAGTGTCGTACGATGTTAGAAGGACGTAAGGTAGCATGCGACAAGGTTAGGAATTAAATAAAACTGGTTACATGAAATTTAACTGGGAAAAACGTAACAGACTCTTATCTAGAAAAATCGCAACGGACTCTACCCCCTGTGTACGACAGTGGCCCAAGCTCCTACACCACTAGAGCAACGGACTCTTATAGAGTCCGTTGGGGAATAGAGGATAGGTAACATGTGATAAGGTTGGGAATTGAACAAAACTGGTTGCACGAAATTTGACTGGGAAAAACGTAACGGACTCTTGTCTAGAAAAATCGCAACGGACTCTACCCCCTACGTACAACGGTGGCCCAAGCTCCTACACCACCAGAGCAACGGACTCTTATAGAGTCCGTCGGGGAATAAAGGATAGGATTAATTTAAAATAACTAGCCTTTTTTATTTAGAAAACGTTAAAATTAAACTTTCTTAAAGCTAATAAAGAACTCTTCTATTAAAAGAAGGGTTTAGTGATAGGAACATTATATACCCCCACGTTAGCTAACCTCTATATAGTATATAATGAAAAGAGAAATAATTTTAAAACCACACTTACAGACGCTGTTATTCTCTTCTTTTAAAGATATATTAATAATATCTTCTTTATTATTAAAAGATTAAAAAAGGATATTAAGGCATTACTTATATAATATAAACTTAAAGGCCTTAAAGTCACCTGGGAAATTTAAAAGTAGAGTATTATGTTTTTAGACTTAGAAATCTACCTTAAAACACACAGCCTTTAATATACCAAAATCTATTATAAGGTGTATTATAAACCTTTAAATCTCTTTTAATATATTCCTTAAAGCTCCAGTTATCCTAAACCCGTTAAATATGCTTTTATTAAGGGAGAACTAATACACTTTTATTATAATTTATTAAAACACTTATTCTTTAAAACAAGCTGTTAAGACTTTTACTTACATTTACACTAAAGAGGTTATTTAGTCAGAACACTATATAGGTGGTTTACCCTATACTTATAAGATTAGCGGTTAAATTATTTATCTTCTTTAATAAAAGATAAATAACCTTTAATACTTCCTTTAAAGTATAACCTAATATAAGAATATATATATATAGTTAAGGTCACCTAGAATCTGCACGTTAGCTTTACTAGTGGTTTTATACCAGAAACTTTACAGTATCTAGTTATAAAATCCTTATCTTAAACACCGTCTCTCTTTAATACGGTATTAAAATGGAATTTTTACATTTTATAAAAAATTATACTACACTCCACTTACCCTTTATAACAGGTTTAATAGCTAAAGATAAATAGGACAGAAGAGGTAAAGGCCTTTACTATTAACCCTGTCTTTATATTACTAATTATCCTTTTAACTTAAAAGTAACATTAGGAGAATAAGATGTTTAGAAAACCTATCTTTCAAACTTTCATCCTGGGAGTAGACTACCCTCTTCTTTACTAACACTTTACGTTACACACCTTTACTTATAAGTCTTATTATAAACTAATATTTTCTTTTCCAGCTCCCTAAATTTATATTATGTCAATATGTAAGTTACAGTTAAGAAAGTGACTTTATATTATAGGGGAAGAGGTTTAAAACCCTAACCCTAACCTTAACCACTAACCTTAACCCTAATATCACTTATAATATTTAGTTATTCCTAGCTTTCTCTAAGGTTACGTAACCTTAAAGTTAGAGCTTGGCACTTAGCTTAGAGTTCTTTAAAGTTATAAAGGCTTAGAGTAGAGTTACTCCAATTAGTTAGTAGCTAGCTAATTAACTAGCCCTTAAAAACTTAACATTAAGTAATAACGCGTATAACTCACTCCGTGAACGGAACGCACATGTAATATACGTCACACGTGTATAAAAACTCGTATAGTGACTTACTGCGTTTTCTTTATATAACAAACCTTAAAGAGTCTAATTGTGACGAAACTCCTACTATTATATTTCACATAATAGTAAGTTAGTTCTCGTTATTTTAACTCTTACCTTGAAATTCTTCATCTTCAGTACAGTCTCGCCTTTAGCTCGACCTCCCCTACATAATTATTACTTCTTATTATACTACTTATTAATAAGTTATTATTATAATAACTATTATTATCTAACTTTAAGCATTAATATCTTTCTCATTTTAAGCAGTATGGTAAAACAGATTCCAGTTCTGGATTTTACGTAATAAGTCATATAATAAACGTAAGTATTATAACTTATTATATTACTTATTAACCAGTTATTATTTAAATAAAATTTATTATTAAACTTCAAACAGTAATATCTTTCTAATTATAAGCTTTATTGTAGAAAAGATTGTAATTCTAAATTCTAGGTAAAAACCTATATATAGCAACACCTTCTTTAGTTAGATATAGCCTTGTTTTTATTTCCAAATACCCATTTGTTTAATTTTTTCAAACGCGAATAACTCCTGAACCGTAACCCTAACCCTGAATCTGACTTTAGATTTGGACTCCTGGTCACGTGACGTATCTGAAAACATATTATATCACGTGATTTGGGGCCCGAGTAGGGGCCCGAGCGGAGGGGCGCGAGCAGACCCACTTTTGATAGTGAACCGACCAGTCCTAAGTCGAGTTGAATTTCCTTATCATTTTTGACTGAATTTCCCATAGTAATTTTTTTTTTTTAGACCACCCTTACAACAAATTGTCCTCCGGACAGGATAAGATAAGACAGAGCGTATAATAAGACATTAAATATTAAAAGGTAATTGAAAGATAATTTATTAAGTTAACACTTTTAAACAAAAGTACACTATTACTATAAGTCGCTGTTATTATAATATATAAAGAGAAGTCTAAGCAGTAAGATATAAATAAATAATATAATATTAGTATAGTGAATTAAAAGTCTCTTATAGCTATTATAAGCATAATAATAACTATTTATACTAACTATCTAAAAGGTACTTCGTACCTTACTTAGCAAGGTCTTACTTAGTAAGGGACTAAGCACCTTTATTATTAAGTACCTCTTACTTAGTAATCCTAAGGTTGCTTAGTAGCTAAGTGCGTTTGCTAAGAGTGAGCGATTACTGATTGGTTGTAGTGGCTCCTGGTCTTTGCACCCCTGGCCCAGTGCGTAACACTGTGCGTGCCGCTTTCCTGCACTGCTCTTTCTGCGGGGGATTTGTCGGGCCGTGCCGGCCCAAGTGACGGCCTGCGGGGTCGTCACAGGTGCAGGTCGTAATAGACAACCGGTTGAAATGCAAGTTGGCTTCTTATATCCATTAACCCCGTGTGACGGAGCCAGCGCTTCCAGTAAGTATTTCTCTTAACGGACAAGCATGTGAAGTTCGTTAATAGCTAAGACAAAATACTACGCCTAACCTCCACGATTGTGTTCCCTCGCTTCCCTCACAGCCCTCCACTTGCTCCCCCACCTCCTTAGTACCAGGACCGCAGCAATGCAACCAAGGCCGTCCAATAGCCCCAACAGCGTAAATACCCACTCATAACCCACACCACTTACTAGCGGCTCAAGCACAGCAACGGCCGTGGCCGCCACGATGCATCTCGTGATGTTATTGGCTGCGGCCGCGGTGCCCGTTCTCTGCGGGAAGATGTCGACGACTAGGGCGCTGTAAACCTGATGTAGTACTGTGCATTTTGCACCGATGATGGCCTGGAAGACCAGCAATACAGCTGGGTGCACTCGCGGGTCCTGCCGCACCAGCCATCCATATCCGACAACGACACAGGTAAACCCTGCGAGAATGCGGACCGAGTGACGGCTACGGGCGTGCTCGATTGGAAACACAGCCATGTCGTCGCCGCGTTCCCTGTCAACTGTCACGCCGGCTTTCGAGGCAACGGTTCGGTAGTTGTGATCGAGGAGGCGGCCCGCCACAAAACCACCGAGGATGACGCCGACGCCGCCGGGGAGAAAGCACAGGCCCACTTGGAGGGGATTAAAGTGGTAGTGCAGAGAGAAGACAGGCGAAATGGAGGTCTGGACACAGAACCATAGAGCGTAGGGCGACGCAGCAAGCCAAAGGGCCAGGAAGGTGTCTGGTTGGAAGATAAGGCGAACAGACGAAAACGGGTTGGGGATGATCAGTTTTCCTCTTCCTGTTGTGACATGGCTTGGCGGGTTATTCACTGTCGCAGGTGTCTGGCTACGTGGAAAGAAAAGTCGCCACCAGGTCCGCCAGATACCTCTGGGAGGCACGCTGCCGTTCCCAACAATGGTTCGATTGGTCTCGGGCATGCTCCAGCCGATGAGCAGGATGCCCGAGGCGCCGAAAATCAGTAGCGCCCGGAAGCACCAGCGCGGATCGCCCGATGCGAGGACTGCGCCGCCGCCGATGACAGGCCCGATGCACGGCCCGATGTTGGCAGCTGTGAGCATCGGAGCCAGGAACCGGCCGCGCTCCGAATGGACTGTCACATCGGCCACCGCGGCATACGCCAGTGACAGTACCGTTGCACCGCCGAGGCTTTGCATCGCGCGGAGCAGCAGCAGCGCAACGTAGTTCCGGTCCACGATGGACAGGCCGAGCGACGCAACAGTGTAGACGGTAAAGGTGCAGAGGTACACCGGACGGCGACCCCAAGAGTCGGAAAGCGGTGACCATATTGAAGGCGCAATACCTTGGACCACCATGAAGAGCGTGATGGTGAGGTTGATGGCCTGCGGCGAGACTGAGTACCGGTCGGCAAGGAGTTCCAGGAGCGGGAAGTAGATGTTGGCTGTCAGTGAAGACGCCAGTGCGAGGTAGCCCAGAAGACAGACCAGGACGTGCCGGGAGCGGGCCGTCCAGATTGTGTAGCGTTCTTGTTCTACTTGTGATGCCGGTTCCGGACATGGAGCGTCGGCCGCTATGGCGCTTAGGTCAGCCTCCTTCTCGGCCATGGCAGGGGGGATCCCAGATTCAGAGTCTGTCTGGGGTCTCGAGTTCTGTTTTTTTGTTGGTTGGTTGGATCGGAAGGCAGAGGCTCGGGGTTGATTTCTCCGTTGGTGTTCTCTGCTTACCGCCTTTCATGAACGACCCCGCGGCAGGGCAAATCCATGCAGTGAAGTGGGCCCTGTTTGAAGTCCGAAGTGCAGTGGCACGGACCCCTCCCCTCCTTTTGCCCCTGTGAATGCCTACAGAAACGAGGGATAAGACAAAGTGCTTCAAAAGGGTTGAGATGTTACTAATGGCTTGGCTTGATATGTAAAATTTCTATCGCTACGGAAACGGCTGGGATTTTCAGCGCGAGGTTCTGGAATCTCCCAAGTCTGGTCTGCTCCCGGTCTCCCTATTATTACTAGGTTCCGATCTACGCTGCCGCAATGGAACTTGACCAAGTCCAGGTCGCCTTCCGGTACCCGCAGCCGTTGTGTGTACGCCCCCTCGCCTGAGGTCCACCCTCGCCCCCGGCTCTTCCGTTCCCTCCAGCCCCCGTTTGATAACAGCCAGCTCCTTGCCCTTGGCAAAGAGGATTTCGCCACTCCGACCCACGCCCATCAGCAGCTTGTGCACAACGCTGACCCAGTCGGGTGGCACGAAGAAGTGGCGGATGAGCGACTCTTTCGTTGGTTGTGTTAGGTCGACGGACGCAATCCAGCTGTCATGTGTGTAGAACACGAGCCGTGAGGCAAAAGTGCCGATGATCAGCTCAATCGAGTTCAAACCGATTGTGGCGGGCTTGGCGGGCGTGGAGGCGTCAGCGTAGGCAGAGAGGGATGACAGACTCCAGAGCTGCCAGTAGGTTTCCGGAGAGTCAGAAGGGACAGGGGCAGAGGATGATGTGTCTGTCAGAAGGTAGTGGGGGTGGTTCAGCGACGTAAGGCGTGTGAGGGGTCCCTCCATGGACACTGGTACGGTTCGGAGGCGTTCAAGCGTCTGCCAGCTGTAAATGGCAAACCCGCCGTCTTCCATCCGGATCAAGATGTCTTTATTAGTGGGATGAGCAGCCCAGCGCGGTGTTGTGGATCTCAGAAACTGGGCTTCCCATGCCCCTTCGGCCGTCCCAGGCATGGGCAATAGGTTAGCCATTGTGTCCGCGCATAAAAATAGGCGCGAGTGTCTCCCCGATACTAAAATCTGCTTCAATGGTTCTTGACTCGGACCAGGTGACCGGTTCTCAAACAGGGGGCTTTGCACTTCCCAAACAGCCGGCTGCCTTGGGGCTTGACGGCGGATAACCCTCCGGACGGTGACTTGGTTGCCCACGTCACCACAGGCGAGAAGCGATGCATCCTCATCTACGGCGAGCACGTGGATTGGCAAGCCAGATACCGGCACAAAGAGCAACCGTGTTTCAGTGTCGCCGGTGAGGTCGCATACGTGGACGGAACCGTCGTCCATGGCGTAGAAGACCGTGTTGGACGACTGCAGGCAAGCGATAGCGGTAATGTGGACGACTTGCGCATCGCTCGTCTTGACGTTGATTTCCTGCGGGCCGGTGCTGACTGAGACGGTGTCGCTGTTCTCCTCGTCCCGCAAGTCCGTCCGGAGGAGAACAGCCGGTTGCCATACTCGACATTGCGGGCCACGTATCTCGATGAAGCGATGGCTATCCGCCGTGAACACCAGGCCCTTGAGTGGGATTGGCGTGTCAAACTGCACGCGATACAGCGCCTTCAACGTCTCGAAGTCGAAGAGGGTAAGGTTCCCGTACGAATCGACTGCAGCGAGTGTCCGGCCATCGGGAGAGGAAGAGAGCGCAACCGTGTTCGCCCCGACCGCACTGGCAATGGGGCTACCGTCTTCGGTGTCGTATACGTACATATCGCCATCGTTGTAAGCGGCAGCCAAGAGATGGGTGTCTAGGGCCTGGCTGAACATCGTGGCACTGACTGTCGTGATGCCTTCGGAGAGCTTGTGCGATCCAAAGTTCGTGATCGATCCCGTCTCTTTCTCGTACACATCAAAGACTCGCTCGTCTATGTAGTCCCACAGAAAGGCGTTCTCGCCCCGGTAGTTAACTGACACAAGCCCCAGACATGTGCCAATTGTCACTGAAGTGGGCGTGCGGCCCTGCACGCTCTCCTCTAGATCCGCGGTCCAAGTGAGGGGCTCCTCACGGTAGAACTGTTCGCTTTGGACATCCCACTCCACGAGTCGATTCTGCCTCGTTGCGACAAGCAGCATTTGGTCTTCCTCTGAGAAGGCTAGCGCGAGACACAGCGACGAGATCTTGAAGTTGGCAATCTCGTTTCCCTCGGCTGTGCTCCAGATGCGGACGGTTTTGGCCCCGGCCGAGGCAAGAAGACTGCCGCTGTCAGAGAACGCCAGCCGCCATACCGGTTCGCCATGGTAAACGAGACAAACCTCTTGGAAGATGGAGTCGTCGTAAACAATGACGTTTCCCCTGGGATGCATCATACCCACAGCGAAGAAGCCGGGCCCCGCCGCCACGGCGTTCGGCTTCAGGCCCTTGGCAAAGGTAATGGTCGTCAAACAGTCGTCCCAGCTCCGCTGCGAGAGGCCATGAACGCTGATCCCGCGCAGTGGGTTAGAAAATCTAGTTCGGATGGCCGAATCCGCAGGCGCAAAAGCCGGAATCAGGTGCTGTATCACCTGCGGTGAACGGCGAAGGCGCGTGCCAAATTTTGTGACAAGATAGATGAGGTCGTCGCCCCATTTTTCCAGCGCGACGAGACGTGGATTGCCACGTGCCAGGCCAATGGGTGGTGAGTGTGCTGCGCGGCGGTGCAGCAACGCGTTGATCGTCTTGCCAGCCTGAAAGACGGTTTGAAGGTTGCCATTCCTCGCGTGGAACTCGATCCACCAGAGGACACTCGGACTTTCGAGAAATTTGGCGAGCCTCTCAAGTATATCGCTGTCTGTCGAGGAGATATGATTGAGATGCTGGAAAAGGTAGGAAGATGCGTAGGCGGTCACGAAAGGGGTTGCGGTCCAAGTAGATTGGGTCGAGCTCCCGGGTTTCGCCCGTGCATCCGGCTCCGAGTGCAGTCGTCTTGACCTCATGGTCGGAGCTGGCCCATCGGACTCCGACCCCATACGTCGCGCTCGCGGTGCGGCCGCATCCGACTGCGTGAGTGCTTGAAGGCACGCCACGGCAAGCCTGCGGTGGCCCTCGGCCTTCGTTACCGTAAACTCGGTCTCGTCTCCTTTCCGGATTAAGAACTCCCTGGCAGTCAAGTGAATGAGCTGTACCTTGGCGTACTTGTCGACGTACAAGAAACTTCCACAACACTTCGCGATAACATCTCCAATGTTACTGCTGATCTTGCCCCCGGTCTCGATCTCAATAGGCTCTTGTATCTCGATGGTCGTTAAGGGGCGAAAGGCGTAGGTGGTCCACATCATGAAGGCCTTGGCGACGTCTTTGCCCCACTTGGCGTCGCTCATGTCGTCGAGGATCCGGGAGTAGAGGGCGTCCATATCGGATGGCACACTGTCGAGGACTTCGTCGATCTCCCGTTCACTTGCTACCTCCCGCAGTTCGGAGCAGATGAGTGATGCCCATAGAAAGCAACCCCCCGAGTTCTTAACAATGTGCGACGCCATTGTTGACGGATCCGGCCACTTTTCGGACTCGGGGCATGGGAGGACGTGCGTAAAGGAGTCGAGGAACAAAGAAATGTCTTGCTTTGTGTCGTCCTCTGAAATTACTTCGCTGTGAATGTTTGTGTTTGTGCTTGCCAGATGGGCCTCGACCGGGTCCCGAGAGGTGACAAGAATGGACAGAGGCCATCGCTCTTGGGCGCGAAGGAGAAACTGGGCCAAATCCGTGCCTCCTCCCCTGCATTCGTCAAGACCGTCAATGACCCAAAACTGCGGCCTGTCTAATCGCAGCTTGAGTATCCCAGACAGAAAGATTTTTCGCCAAACGGGCTGATAGTCCACCTTGTCGACGGGGCCGTCCTCGAATTCCGCCATGAGTTGGATCAATTTGCTGGCTATCTCGGGGTGCAGTCTGGCCATCTGCCAGGCCAGGGATCGAAGGCATGCGTTTGCTGTCGCCTTTGTATTGTCGCGGGCCTGGAAAAAGAAAAAGGAGCAATCAGCCCCTTCGTCCCGGAGTTCATTGATCACTTGGCCTGCCAGCACGCTCTTTCCGGCACCCGGTCGTCCTTGGAGCCACAGAAAGTTGCCGGTCGAGTCCGATGCGTCTCTCCACGCCCTGTAGGATGGTTTGTCGGCGAGCCACTCCCCCGAACCTGGCAGTCGGACTGAGTCATGTGTCATGACATCGTCCTCGGGCGCGTCCGACACACCCAGAAACCGATTAAGGGTGCTCAGGTCTTCTTGGACCACGGCGCGCTTCCGTGCACTTCTCGCGCTTCGCTGGGCCGACACCACAGTTGCAAGCGCATTGCGGACAGCCAAATACGCGGACTCGTTGGGTGAAGCATACATGGCAGCGCTGCGGTGGTCTGCGTCTAGCAAGGTCCTCCTCTCGTTGGCTAGGTTCATGACGGCATTGTTCTTTTCCACGATGAGCATCTTCTGGAGACCTATCGCCATCGGTTTGGTTTCGTAGAAGGAAAGCAGCTGCAAGTCGCCGCACACCCTCGGGAAATCTTCGTTAATGGACTGCAGCAAGGGCGACAAGGGCAGAAGGTCGTTCACAAACGGCCGCGCACCTCCGCCTGGCACGACAGCGAGCAAGTTGCTCAGAGTTTGCGCGATGGCAGCACCATGGTGAGGCGTGGCCAGAAAGAAGATGGAGTAGACGCGGTCGACAACAGACTTGAAGGTTGGATCCTGCCGACCAAGGATGTAGGCCAGCTTGGTGACCAGCCCGCCCATGCTATGGGTCACGAATATCAGGCGTGCTGGCTGCTCGTTCATGGCGGGTGAGTCCTTGACGGCGGCCAGCAACGACGAGGCAAAATCGCGCACATTGAGCACCGAGTCCCGGGCGAGGCCCGACGGGTAGCCGAAGGTGTGTATCCGGACATCGTGGAATGCGTCGTCGAGAGGGAGCCATTCCTTGGGCCAGAAATGCGAAGCGCGATTGTCTTTGCTCCACGTGCTTTGCGATCCGCCGTTCAAGCCATGGACGAAGACGATGTCAGCGGTGACAGGGAGACCGGGAGGTGGCTCGAAAAGAGTGGTCAGCCCCAGGGGGCCTTTGGGCGCATCATGCTGGGCCTGCGCGGCGTCGTCGGGTCGGCGGGAGAGCGTGCGCGAGAGGAAGGATCGCGTGGTCTTGGACGTAGCTGATGTTGAGATGCGGGTGAGTTGATCGGAAGGCGCCATCGGGAGCAAGGACCGGGAGCGTGTGTTGCCATCGACCCGCCCTCAAACAATCCATACCATTGCAAGGTGCCTTGTTCCCGCCATAGATTGGCTATTGATGTCGACGGTGAGGAGAAGCGGCGCGCCGTGCAACGAATTTCGCGCAGCTGCGTAGCTTGGGACAGGTGAGGTGGAAGCTCATCATGCGGCCTCCCGTCGTTTGAGGATTGATTGCGCAGGTGGGCTTGCTAGAGCCTGCCGCGGGCGATGGCGTGGAAGGAGGCGGGCGGTGCGGGGCGGTGCGGGGCGGACCCTTGTCTCGAACCAACGAGAGTCGAGACGAACCCGGGGGGTGGGTCGTTTCCCCGAGAAGAGCCAATGAACCAAGACTGATAAGCGTGGCAACTGCCCAAAGTGGTCGCCAGCAGCAACGATGCTTCCCCTCAGCATCGCAGGATCGGAGCGATTTGATGCCCGAGACACACACGGCGCTCAGAGGAAGGCCAGGCTGCATACTGCATATAATAAGGCGGTGCGAGCGCGAGGTGCAAGCCCACGACGCACGCCCAACATTGCCACAACCAGCTCTGTGAGAGACTCTGCTGCCTTTTCGCTGTTCCCTGCCCTACCTCGCTGCGATTGGAACGAGAGAAGACCGCGATCATGGCCGACGAAGAAAAGAAGGAATACGTGTGGGACAAGGAGATTGCCGTGCCGGCCAGGCTCATCCAGTACATTGATGCAGGTGTCCGGGAGTGTAGGGGGGCTCAGATTCCCGCTTGCGGTCCACCTGCTAACTCGGCTTTTTGTTGACAGTACTCCCACCGGGAACCCAGTTCCATGGCATCTCACCAAGTGGAGCTTCATACTGGGCGAGAACGGCAAAGATCGATGCCACAGACGAAGCCGGGGAGGAGACGCCATTCTTCATAAAGGTGCCTCATGAACTCTGATCCAACGAACCCCGATTCCCAGGACTCATTAGGTACATGGCAGGTGCATCAATCCGAACGCGGGAGGGAAATGGCGTCGTCCGAGTTTGAGGCAGTCAAGATGCTCTACGCCGTCATGCCGGAGCTGGTTGCCGAGCCGCTGGGGTTTGGAGAGTACAAGGAAGAAGAGGGGGTCTCCTTTTTCGTCTGCCGCTACCACGAGCTATCCGACGACATCCCCGACGTCTCCGACTTTCCCGCTCTGTTGGCCGAGATGCACCGACGCCCTGCAGGTCTTTCACCGAATGGCCAGTTTGGGCTTAACCTAACCACGTACGGCGGCCGCAACCCCCACTCATTCCCCCCCGCCGACACGTGGGAGCAGTGTTTCTCCGGAGGTCTCAACTTGACCTTCCGGATGGAGGAAGAGACGCATGGTTCCGACCCGGAATTGGATGAGCTACGTGAGGGAATCATGACAAAAGTCATTCCCCGGCTCCTCCGTCCATTGGAGACTGAAGGTAGAACAATTCCATCGGTTCTTGTCCACGGAGACATTTGGGATGGAAACGCTTCGGTTGATGTCAACACCGGCCAACCCGTCATCTTCGACCCCACCCCGCTGTATGCTCACAATGAATACGAGATGGCGCCATGGTGGGCACCGCGCCACAAGATGACAAGTGCCTACGTCGCCGAGTACATCAAGCACTACAAGGTGTCCGATCCTGTGAAGGATTTCGAGGACCGTGGTGCTTTATATGGACTGTGGGTCAAACCCCCCTGCCTCAGAATGTCGGGCACAAAGCTTATAACAATTTACAGGCGATTCGACTTGCATGCATCGTCTCTATACTTGGGCAACCTCCGGTTTAGGAAAATGTATAGATATCTGCACCCCATCACCGATTCACATTCCTCAGATGCTGTACTGACATTATTGATAGTGCCATGGCCACCATGAAAGACCTCGTGAAGAAATATCCTCTCGGGTACGAAGGATACGTGGCGGAGAAGGGACTAAAAAAGGGGACTGGAGACCTATAGGCTACCCAGAGATTGGCCACGGAGATGAAGGAACAATTTCATCCAGCTTCCGGCTCCACGTTGTCCCTTCGCGGTGCTGGTCAAAGAAAATCATCCCTCTAACTGAACGGGTTACTATAAATACACAGTTATAGTACAAAAAGCGGATAGGGATGGGCTAAGTCGTCCGTGTCTCTATCACGAATCTCAACGTATCCATCCACCCTCTTCGTAATCTCGCAGCGGGTGCAAAGCACCGGCGTCACCGGGTGGCACCTGCCGTTGGTATTGCAGCCCATTTCGCAGGCCTGGGAATGAACGAGGCAGTCATTACCATTGTTACAGGTATAGCCTTTGCAGCCGTCACGCTTGGCAAATTAACCCTCCTCTAGGGGGATGACGAAGCTGTTATCGCGCTTGGATAGTTTGGCGACGGTCTCGTCATAGAGGACTGCACGTCCGATGGTCTCGTGAATGGCCCGGTCGATTACAACAATGCTGCCGTCCTCGCGACGGGTGAGCTGGCAGGTCGTGCATGGGGTTGACTCCGCGCGCTGGAGTATGTGTGAGCTTTGGGGCAGCATCACCGGAGTTCGGAAGTAGGGTCGCTCACTTTGACTTCCATGTTGGTGATCATCCCGACCGTAGCACCCGAAACGAGGGAGAAGCCGGTCAGGAGAGTGACGGCAACTGCGGCGAGAGTGTTTGAGTGCATTTTGGCCTTTGTTGGAGTCGTTGGAAGATGGAAGATTCGGGAACTGAGATAATGATACTTGGTTGAGGAAAGCTGATGAGGAGGAGTCTGGGTGTGAAGGAAACCCAAAACTAGGTGTCGAGGGATCGTCTTAAATGCCGTGACATGAGGTATTATCCCTGGCCCCTTTCTCGGCCTGTGACGTAGTAGATGAAGTGGGAGTACTGTCGGTTACCTGGAGTCTAGTCATGACATTAGCACTTCGATCGATTAGTTCCCAACCGTAACCCACAGGCCGATCAACATTTGATTCACGGAAATCTCGCAACGTCGAGCGCTCATGAAGAACCTCTCATGACGTATCTACGCACTGAGCGCTTGTCTTGGCATGGAGTTGTGTTGGGCGTTGCAAGGTCAATCAATCCTGCGGGATTCAGACAAGCCCCTGAACACTGAACCAACCGACCAGTTATAAACCAGAATCTTTCGCAGCTTTCAAAAAGAGACTTCTTCAGTTGTCGCGTTCAACGGAGTCATTCCGCCGGCAGCTTAGACGTTGCATCCATCAGCTTCGCCTAAGATTTGATGTCGTCACGCCAGCCAGGCTCATAGTTCTAGACGTAAAGTAAGGTACAGCTAGACCATGAGCTTATTGACACCTTTCCCTGCGTATCTTTTCATATTCTACTCCCACGCAAAATGATTTAGTGCCGCCTCTGTCTTCCCCTTTTTCAACGCTTTCACCGTCCTACGTAAAGGCCGCTTTTGCCAAGGTTTGAAAACGGACGAGGTCAGCTGCACGGACACGTCAAGTGTTCCGCGACTTGGCACCTCACAGGCAGGTGGCTCAATGCCGATTCGTCGGATATCAGGAGGCCTTGCTCACGAACTAACCTAAATGGACATGTTACCACGGGCGCAAGAGCGGGGAAAGATCTTCTTCCCCTCTTTCAAAGTAATCTGATCACTGCAACTGTGTCCACTCTCACCTGTCGGGAAAGATTGTTCCACAAAGCATGCGTGGCACCGCGCTACGAGGTACGGGAACAAGAAAGTCCAACAAGAAAGATGGCGCAAGAAGTCGAGTTAATCCAAATCGACACGGACGACTCCGGGGCCAGCACACAGCTGTGGGTTCAATGTTTTGCGGGCAAATTGCAATAAAATGGGGTTGCTACTGACCACACTCAAAAATAGTTCCTCCTTCACTGCATCGTTATCAGATAGTGCCGTCGACTACCCGGTTGAATATGGACGGCGGTATCATGCTTTCCGACCGGGAACTTACCCCTTCCCCAACGACGACCTCGAACTTCAGCGCCTCGACTTGACGCACGAGATGATGGTCAAGGGAACGGAGGGCAAGCTCTTCCACTCGCCCATCAACCCGGCGAAGACAAAGCGAATTATGGACATTGGAACCGGGACCGGCATCTGGGCTATGGTCGTGGCGGACAAGTTTCCCGATGCCGAGGTGGGCTTGCTCATCGTTGAGGATCGTCAGGATTCTTACTAATCCTCCGTTAGGTTCTCGGAAACGACCTCAGCGCGATCCAGCCAGCTTGGTAAGTCCTCACTCCACATCTTCCCACCAGCCCAGTTCTAGGCCGCTCACATCTGACACACTGTTCAGGGTCCCGCCCAACGTCAAGTTCGAAATTGACGATGTCGAGAGCCCCTGGCTACACAGTAACCCCTTCGACTTCATCTTTTGCCGGTACATGTGCGCGTGTATTGCCGACTGGCCCAAGCTCATCCAAAACATCCATGCCAATCTCTCTCCCGGTGGTTGGGCCGAGTTTCAGGATTTCGACCTTGAGTACTACTCTGACGACGGATCACTAAAGGAAGAGCACGACGTTATGGTCTGGGACCGGCTGTTCCTGAGCGCGGCAGGCAAGACGGGCCGCGAGGTCAGTCCCGGTCCGCGATTCGAGGCCTGGGTGCGGGATGCTGGGTTCAGGGGCGTCCTCCACCGCAAGTTCAAGTTCCCAATTGGGTCCTGGCCGCGTGATCCTGTGCTGAAAGAGGTGGGGCTGTATAATCTGATGCAGATTGAGAATGGGCTGGAGGCGTTTACGCTCCGTCTCTTCACGGGGATGCTTGGCTGGCAGCCCGAGGAGGCCGAAGCCCTGCTTGCCAAAGTCCGAAAAGACCTCAGGGATAAGAGCATCCACGCTTACGTGAATTTGTAAGTCGTCAGCTCCGTCCTTCGCATTGCTAGAGCTGGGTTTTTTTTCTTCCTGCTGACATAAAACTACAGCCATGTTGTCTACGGCCAAAAGGCGGAGTGACGGTCGATGTGCTAACACAAACCGGAGGGAGGTTGACGTCGCGGATGGTTGCTCTTTGAACTCTCTCTACAAACAATAAGAATTTATTCTTTCGTACACGTGCGCAACATCTTGCTATCATCGTTTGCCAGACATCACCCTCTTTCCATTACAGAGATCTCAGGTAGCAAATTCGCTCCTAGCGCGCTACCTCCTCCTCAACCCCTTCTTGAACAGGAGCGTCAGGCAAAGCCACCTCCCATTTCCCCTCCTGGCCATATGCCTCTTGTTTGATTGACCGAACCTCCGAGCTTGACGTCACTTCAGTTGCACCAGGAGAAGAACTGCCCACCGGCTCTGCGCGTCCGGCTGCTTTCATCAAACCCCGTGTCAGCAAACTGTCCCAGTGTCTCGCACATCGAAGGTGTGCATACCATAGCCCGAATCGACTGTCACCTTTGGCACAACTTTCATCTCCCTCTCAAACATATCACACAGCACCCTCAGGTACTTCTCAGTCGCCTCCGGCACCGTACAGTTCAGCGGAACAAACCCCTTCCAACTCCCCGTAAACACCGTCGTCCACCACGGGTGCTTATCCGAGCATTCCCAGCTCTGGTTCAACTCGAGATATCCAGTGGCCACATCCAACTTGAGCGCCCACTCGGTCCAGTCCTTGTAGTACTAGTATTGCTGCCTGTCGCGGTTGTATATCCCGCTTGGGTCCCAATCGGGTTGGTATGGGGTCAAGGACGGCACATGCGTACTTGATGTCGGCGATTTCGATCTTGAAGGTCCCGTTGTATTGGGGTAAGGTCGCCAAATTTTGCAACCAGAAGAGGACGGTGGTGGGGACGTATCTGGGGTTGTTGTTGACCATCCAGGATGTGAAGATGAAGGGTCCGTCGTTCTGGATTAGGCGCCATGTGGGAGGGCGGCCGATGTTGTTGGCGGTGCAGCTGAATTCGGTTGGGTCGGGGGAGATGAATTCGTTGGACGGGTAGAGCATGGTTGAGGTCAGGTTCCCTTGGATTCTGCCTTGTGGGCTCCCCCCTGTGATGCGGCCCTCGTTGAGGGGGTCCTCCCATTTTCTGAAGGCACACCAGCGGGTCGTGTGGACGAGTTCGCAGATGGCGGTAGGTGGGTATTTATTGGTGCAGGCTAGGACGCGTGTGGTATTCTGCCATCCACAGTAAGTGGGTTTCATGTCGCCACTGCCGACAAACCCGGCTAGCGTGGATATGTCGTTGCAGTACCAGGTCTAGTTGACCGAGAACATGCTGCTAGTGACATTCCACTTGACGAGGGTGTCGATGACCTTTTGGTTTGGCTCGGGAGGGGTGTTGCATCTGGAACCATTCGGGTGTGTCTCGCCCCCTCAGTATGGCGCACGAGAGCTTGTAGCCGTTTGCTTGGTTGGTAAAGTCGAGATCGTAGTTGCGCGTGACGTCTGGTTTGCCCTGAGGCTGGCCGGCGTTGACGGTCTCAGTGGAGGTTTCGCTGACAAAGAACTTGTCAAAGACCCAAAATGGTTTGGCTGGTTTGGAGGTGCAGGCCGTGGTGTTGGTGTTGGGCGGGAATGGGTAGAAATATGGTGTCAGTTTCAGGGGCCGGAGCAGCTTGCCTCGCATGACTACTTGGCTGGCCAACTGGTAGCCGCCGGCGGTGGTGTTTGAGGGGGTCATAGTAAGGGTAGTGTTTGAGGCGGCTCGGTAGTCGGTCTTGAATGTCCCCTTCATGTCACCGCAGAGGCAATCACGCTGAATGCGCAGATTCTTGGCGCCCGGGTTGTACTCCAGGGAGAACACCGAGCTGCTGTTGAAGGCGTCAGTCTGGCCGGCGTCTCGAGTACACGAGAGTGTGATGGCGCTTTGTGCGGCTGTCTTGCCGGAGGACTGACACACAAATCGCAAACCCTCGAGTGCCCGGCTGTTGAGGGTGACCATTAAGGACGAATCGGAGTCAGGGACGTAAACAAGATCCTCAACAGTCCAGTCTGGATGACTGACGGAAAGTTCGGTGCATTCCTTCGACGGTGCTGGGCCTAGCAGTGGCGTTGGAAGTGGGTCCGGATGTGGAATGAGTTGTCGTTCCATCTTCGCTGGGCCAGGAGGTATCCATTTTGCGTCGATCTTGATAGGCGACGACGTGAGAACGTCACATTGAGAAGTGGCCATGTCGGAGCCTTCTTTCCCAACGGGACACCCGATGGTAACCTCTGCGTCTCCAGTAGCCTGGAAATACGTCGGGTAGACGTTTGAGAAAGGGCAATACCATTCCTGGAGGACTGTGAGGACCGACATTGCTGCAATGTTGGATGCGCCGAACACCCTGATTCTGACCAGGGTTTGCTGCTGGCAGGGATCTGACAGTGCGACATTTGGGTCTTCACTCTTACAGATCCCCCTAACATACTCCTCCCACCTGTGACGATGTTGGAATGGACCCCAGACGCAGCGAAGAATGTAGTTGTTAGCTGTGTCACGCAAGGTGAAGTTGAGCGTTTTCAAATCATCCCTGTCGTCCTGCATTGGGCTGTAGAGACTGCTGGCCGTCACGTTGCTCATCTCATAGATGGGACTCTAGAATGTGTCAGTGCAGGGGCTAGGTAAACGGCCATAGATAGATGTGGCATTGTCTGCGGTACTGTTGCTCTTAGTCAGTTGCATAGTAGGTATAGACAAGGCTCGGATGGGAGCCGCCTCACCTGCTGTTCCGCCAGACTTGACACGATCCACTGCGCAGAACCAGTGCCGCAGCCACGAAAGTTGAAATCTTCAAGTGCATCGTTGTCTTCTGCCACAGGAAATGCGGAAATATCATGTAAAATGACCTCGAGGATGAACCCAAATGCTCGAAGTCATAGGAACCGCGATGTAGATATATATCATAGTTCAGATGAAAACCTCACTCGTCTGATGAACAACGGGTTCCCTTGAGAACAAAGGACCACCGCTGCCGCCGCTCCTTCCATACACCCTCATTGCCCCAGCGCCTCGTCGGCCTCGTGGTCAAAATACCAATCCTTCAGGATGAACTCCAATTATGTTGGCAAGTATCTCACTGTTGTCAGGGTAGAATGTGGTTAAGTATTGCAATTTGCCCACTGCGCTTCATAGTTCTACTTTTGCCGTGGGCTTGCGCGGCGGGTATAAGTCGCGGGATGAAATTGCATTGCGGAGGCCGTACCACACCTGCGTGGGGAAATTTTCTAGAACGCACTTTTTTGCAGCCCTTCTAGGGAAGTTTTGATGAGCGGGCCTAGTACGCCCGGTGGTTGGCGATGAAGGAACCGGAATCCGCCCGGTACATGACGTGAAGTAGGACACTTTACATTACCTATATTGTTTACGACGACCTGTTTGCAGCCTAGGCGTGTCGTGAGGAGTCTAGGGGCTGAGTTCGTTAGATGGAAAAATGAGGTTACTAAGACAAGCAAAATACAGTTTGGGGAGCTCAAATAGACGAATAGAAATACGCCTTAGTAAAGCTAGATGTTTGACTTCGGGCCAGGGCCGCCCCGGTGGCAAGGGTACCTGGGTCCAGACATCGATACATGGTGGTCGCAATAAACTGCCCACAGGTTAGACGTACAACTCCTGAAGCTCCTCCACCCTTCTCCCCCAGCTCTCCTCCCTCACCAACCACTGCGTCAACCTCTGCAGCTCTCCCGCCATTTCATCTAACTCGTTTTCCCCAAACGTCAACCCCTGCACCTTGATCCAAAGCTTGACCCCACCCTCCATCACAATCATACCGCCCATCAAGAAAAAGCCAAACATTGCTCTGCTGATCACAACTTCCACCACCTCAATCTGTTTGAACTGATCCTTTGAGTTCGGCATCGTCGCTCCAAGCCAATTGAATGTCGAATTCGATGCAATCCTCGGAAAGGTCCCTGCCGACTCGGGGCCCAGCGCCTCCATAATCAACGCACGAGGCGCCGAGGCGTGTTTGGTCTGGAGAGTTTGCGTGTCTTGCATGCGCTGGAGGAAGGATATAACGGTCTCACCGGGCACGGCGGAAACGAGGTTGTTGACTGTTTGCATGGTCAGACCACCCACGTCGGAGGCAGGATAGTCTCCGAATGACTTTGGCAGGAATGGCCACCTCCTCCTCTCGGACTCAACCTGTGCGAACATTGCGTGTGTGTGGCCTGTTTTCTGCAGCAGGAACAAAGCGAAGGCTGCCTTGAGAGGGATCGGCGACGACACTTCGGGGTGTGCTCCTTTCAGCTCAAGCCATCCGGGCACGTCGAATACCCTGACCACGCCGTTCTCGCCTGTCTCTGGGATGGTAATGTTCCGAGGGGCGTAGACCGGGGGGTGGGGTGGCCAGATAGCATGCTCGTGGGTGTGAAGACCTTGGAGTGCAGTGCTGTGGTAAGAAACCGCAGCACGGGCGGCAGGGGAAGTGCGGAGAGTGTAGTAACTATCCGCCCAGAGTTGGTAGGCGACGTGCGGTTGGAGGGGCACGGCCGGAGATGTGAGGGTCAGTTCGAGATCTTCGTAGACGAGCTGAGTGAATGTGTTGTCGAAGATGGAGTGGCAAGCTAAAACAGCGATGTGATTAGTATCAGAGAGTATCAAAGGGGCTGCGACCGTACCGTTCACCACAAAGCCTGCGCTCCCTGTTTCTTCAACATCAAATAGCCACAGCTTGGACAGCGGGCCCGGAGGAACGGCGTCCCGGCAGCCCGGAAAGTGTTGTTGCTTTGCAAACTCAACCATTTCTGACGGGCTCTTCACCATCCCCGCATCGGCTAGCACATGCTCATTGACAAAAGCCTCGCTCAACTCAACCTCGATATGGAGGGCGAGATCCTTCCCCAGCTTCTCGGCATCGGCTACGATGAATGAGGCCATCATGGGGTTGTTCTCGATGACACGGTGCAGAGATGCACGCAGACGTTCCTTGGCCACGTTTTTCCTGGTGATGACTACCAGCTTGAGGTTCAGGTGCCACATATTCCCAACGCGCAGAGACACGGCGTTGAAGTCGGTAGTCGGCATCACGGCGCGGACATTCTCCCAGGAGAGGCCACACCCCTGGATTGCCTCGGTGACAATTTCCTTGGTACGATCGAGTAACGATGGATCCTCGGTCAGATGCACCATGTCCTCGACTTCAGGGGGGTGCCTGGCCTCTTTCTCGCCCCTTCTGCTGTTGAGGGTGGGAATGTTGCCGAATTTTGGTTGTGCATCGTTCTTCCTTGACCGCAAAAGAGTCGCCTGCTGCCGAATAGTCCCACCTTTGCCAAGCTCAGCGAGGGACAGTGTGTTGCCATCCAGGGCTTTTGCGAGCCGGTCCCTGACACGCATCAAGGCGATGCTGTCAACTGGCAGCGTAGCCACATCTGTGTCGGGCGAGAGAAGTCTCCGTTCATCATAAATCCCGATTGTCTGTGACCAGATCCGAACAAGGTGGTCGAGGATATCTGTCGTGGCGACAAGTTCTTTCACGGCGGTAGTCTCAGTCCCGCTATCCTCCGAATACGGCGGTGTCGGGATCCCGTTGCGCCTCCGTTTCTTGCGGTATGCTCCAACAAGTGCCGCTAGTTTGTGCTTTTGCACCTTCCCAACTGCCGTGCGCGGATAATCTTCCAGGGCGAGATCCTCGAGCGAGATCACCTCATCAGGGGCACAGGCCGCACCCATGCGCTCCACTACGGCATCCCGTATCGCGGCAGCAGTCTCGGCGTCAACACGCTTCAGTGTGACCACAACCGGAACCTCCCCTGCAAGTCCGTCCTCGTCGATAGCCCCGACAATTTGGACGCCCAGATGGCCCATCGTCGGCTCCAACACGGCCTCGACGGCAGCCGGCGCGATGTTTTCGCCACCCCGGATGATCACATCTTTATACCGGCCAAGTACGTAGATCCTCCCGTCGCTATCGATCCTGGCCTGATCTCCTGTATTGCACCACCTTCTCCCCTCACCATCAGTATAGAACTGGGCACTTCCTTCCTGCCCAATATACCCTCCCACGATCTCTGGTGAGCTCATATGCAACTCGCCCACCCCCCCCAAAGCCACCAGCGCGTTCGGATCGCCCGGCTCACACACTTTCACCACCTGCCCAACAGCCGCACCCCAGCCCACAGCAACATGGCTATCCCCCACACCCCCAACCAGCTCTTCAACTCCCCTA
>Ga0247770_1000532_pt1 | contig 36430 bp, 29 predicted proteins | sample UWRJL136409B6_FD_179943 | JGI IMG/M metagenome (GOLD analysis project Ga0247770, IMG submission 179943) | Plant litter microbial communities from Arlington Agricultural Research Station in Wisconsin, United States - UWRJ-L136-409B-6 | ecosystem: Environmental > Terrestrial > Plant litter >... | reverse complement strand
GAGTCGATGATTAGTAAAAAAAAAAAAAAAAAACAGAAGAAAAAAAAGAAAAAAAAAAAAAAAAAAAAAAAAAAAAAAAAAAAAAAAAAAAAAAAAAAAGGGGGGGGGGGGGGGGGTGTTGAGAAAGTTGGTATTTGCACTTACGCAGCGGTGGCGGTAAAGATTTGCACCGTCGTCGTGTCCTTGGCCAGGATCATCAGGCCGATAGCAAACATGACAGTGAAGCCGCCAATGTAGAGGAGCGTCTCGGTCATGCCGCGCGCCGTGGTCAGCACGCTGATGGCGAGCGTCGGGAGCAGGCATGCAACGACAGTGGCCACCGCCGAGGTGAATCGTTGCATGTTCTTATCCGGGTGGGTCTCAAAAGTGTCCTCGAAGCTTGCCATGTTTTTGCCGTCCTCGCCCCTCTGGTGTTTCTTGTACGCGACCTAGAACGGCGTCTAGTAATCGGCCACCCAACCGGTGAACCCGTCTCTATCCTCAGTCTTACACGGCATCATGAAGTCGCGGTTCGTCCGGGCCGACTGGCCCTTCCAGAACAAAAAGACGCTGCGGATGAGCGCGCGGGTTCGTTCGGGTAGCCCATGGCGTGGCCGGATGTGGCCCTGGTTGCCCCATGCCTTGCTTCCGCTGCCGTTGACCTTGCTGTTGCCCCCGTCGCATGACGCGTCCGTCATCCACTGGAAGAGGGCTTCCATTTTATCGTGCTCGGTTTAGGGAGCGCTGAGACCTGGGAGAGTTCGATTAGGGCACGATCTGTGACGGGGTCATCTTTGTTAGGACGTGTTCTAATATGGCAAGAAGGAACGGGGAGAGAGAGAAGATAATATCGTACTGTACTGATGGAGACATAGCACAAGTGCCCCGCAGGTCGCATTTGGCCATGTTGTACAAGTACAACCAAAGATTGCCAAATTCAGCAAAGACAAGCTTTGAGGGCTGCATGCGTCTCTGGCCAATCCCTGATCTTGACACAAGTGCGCAAAATAGAAGACGGCACAGCGATGGCCTTCACTGAGCCGGGGATTCCATTTCCACACCTAGCTGACAAACCAGCTCACACATCTAGATCACACACCTAACTGAGGTCTCGGTATCCCGCCCACACCGGCTCCCCATCCACACACCTCCCATATTCTCCCGATACCCCCAGGCCGAAAAGCGGCTCAACCATTCTCAAGGGTGTCCCGACGGGTATGATAACACGTTTGTACTGGCTAACAGTGTGATGACGTGCAGATCGGCTCACCGAAGAGTATAGTAGGTGCATGCACGAAAGGTCACAAGAAAGAGGACCAGAGCGCGCAGAAGGTGGAACGATACTGCCCCCCTCCCCGAGGGTGCTCCGTCCAGGTATATAAGGTCCAGGACCTGAAGCGGGCGAGCTCTCAGCCCCGATGAGTTCTGCGCTCTTGTCTCCTCCCGCACATCTTCCGCTCAGCACACCAACCTCCCAGCAGACCTATTGGCGCTATCAAAGTACTATCCAACAAGTTGTGCAGCACGATGGGCGGCGAAAAGGAAAAGGAGAAAAAGGAAAGGACCGAAAAAGGAGGAACGTTCCTGATGACATACAGTACGCCCAGCTCAACCCTGAAACAACTCTAGCTTATAGCCGTCATTTCCCCATAACAAACTTCCCTAGAGCAAACCGGATAACTTCACATCAGCACCCCCGAGCGAGCACGCGCATGCGATATATACTCTTAACGAGAAGATCGGGAAGTGTAGGAACACCCTGACCCGGCGGAAAAACAACGGCAGCACGCCCGAACTCATCAAGGAGGCGAAGTAGGATTTGAGTAATGCCGAGGTTGAGAAGGATATTGAGACATGCAATGTGGCACTCAAATACGGCGACATCTCGGCGGAGCAGAAGCTCAGCTTGACCGAGTATCTCGAACATTTGAATACGCTGCTGGTCCCAGTCGGGGGCAAGTAACACTAGCTGTGATTTAACGAGATACGCTTATTCTCTTGCGGGTTGATGTTTCGTAGTGGAGGTTTCAGAGTACTTGTATTTTTTCTTCACTTTTCTTTGCTCAAGATGGAACTTGGCTTAACACGGTGTGGTTGCTTCTTTTCAGCATATTTACAAGCCAGGGCAGTCCAGCACTCCAGTCTCTACCTAGATATCTACCAATTAGGCCTATCGATATTATCGCGATGGTGACACATTGAGAGTAAATGTATATTCTGGTAATACATGTCCTGCCTCACACTCCTACTGAACTTGGAACCCTTCCGCGCAGCTGCAAATTGTAACATCCATTTCACCACCCCAAAACCGACACCTCAAACTTCCCTTTCCTTCTTCGGAACTGAGCAGTTGCCGCCTTAGATAAAGTAAGTCTTATGTCGCATTGAAATACGACTGAGCTACGGAGTATGAGGCTAGAACTTGCTTTTAATTGCACTGTGTTGTTAGTTGGACTTTATGTCGCCCTCGACGATACGATGCGCAGGCAAATGCCAAATGCCTGCCATCGATGACATCCTGCAGCCGCTTTCGACTTGGAGCCCTCTTTTACAGCGACTAAAAGGAGCCGAAATCTCGCACAATTGACTTTTTTCTAAGTGGCTTCTATTCCCCCGTGCTGCGGCCGCCCGGACGCCCCTGTGCGGAACTCAAGAAGCCAGTCAGGGTGCGTCTCTCCGCCATCCCGATGCCGGCGCAGAAGAGCACGCATAACAGCGCATTCTCGTACAGAGCAAAATCACGAGCTGCGTCTATGTAGACCCGTCCCACAGACTTGTCATAACTCAGCTTAGCGAGCGCGCTCTTCCCATCCGCGGCGAGTGACAACAACGCAAAGATCTTTGTCTCGACTGTCGGTTGACTGCTGGTTCTAGCACGCCTTCAGCACGCCTGCTAGCTCGAGCCACCCTCCTTTTTGCGCATCTATGCGCACCTCGTCAATCAGGACGGCGCTAGATCCGTTCAGCGCCAGGATGCGTTTCTAGCCTACAATGGTAGAGTGCTCGATAAGCGGGCAGGCCCACGTCAGACATACCTACGTGGACAAGAGAGCGAAGACAGTGGCTATCGTGTCCCTGTCTAGGAGCTGTCCAGGAGCTGTCCGTCGTGGACCACCTGCATCTTCTCGTTGACGACAATCTTTCGCACCATCCAGACGCGGGTGGAATATGGGGTTTTCAAACAAATCACACAGGGCGGGCCAAAATGGGAATCTCCGCTCCCGCACGTAGCGGCGATACAGCTCCGGTAACAAGGGGCGTAGTTTTTGATCACGTAGCTGAGCTCGATGAGCAGATGCGAGATGGGCGATAGGGGGCAGGCCAAAACAGGCTTTCACTCGGCCGGCGGGGCGGTAGATGCCACCATTCGCTTTACCAACTAGGACTTTCCTATTCCGTTCTGTTGGTCGATACAAATAGTCAGCGGAAAAACAGGGGAGATCGTTCGCACAGGAGGTCATAGACGAACTGTGTCGTTTCGAATAGCCTACCGTCGATGGATTCGGCATAGTTTGGGCTTGCTTCTACCCAAGCACATAACATGGCATCGTATATGGGAAGCTCGAGAGCTGGGGGCTCTTTGATGTCGACGATCGACATCTCGCACTGAATCATCTCGGTGGAATTCGATGGCTGCGGGTTGCCCGGTCGCCAGCACAGGTGCAAAACTGTCGACTGCAGTCACTAACATGTCTGGAAATGGACTGTGAAGGTCAAGGGCTGAATTAGAGTTCTCACTGGCTTCAAAAAGTGCCAGCCAGAGGGAGCACCGAGCTTCAGCCTTCAAGCGTTCTCTATCTGACTCCACTGTGTATCTGGTGCCTCCCACATATTACTAACCGGGAGCAGCAACCTGACAGCCCGCCCCAAAAAATATGGCGAGATCGTAGAGATACCAGCCAGCATTGGCAAAAGGCGCGATATTAGCACCCTCCCGCCACATAGTCAACTGTTCGTTGGGGTACGTAGTCTTGGCTCGGAAGGAAACGTAGTCCCACCTTTCAGGATCAATTTCCATCTCCCCCGTCACTCTGCACTTGAACGCTGAACCAGAAATGTAGTCACCGCTTGGATTGCTGCACCTCAAACGCCCGTAGTCTCCGTGAGTCGCCGGGAAGGAAGAAAACACAGGACGCTCGTCTCTCATGTCGTAGGTATATGGTATGTATAGATCTTGACCAACAAAAGGCGTGTTGTGTAAAGAGACGAAACCGGTCGCAATGTCAAGATTAAAAAGAGCGACGTTCGGGGATTGCGGGTCGTCAAGCCCGGCAGAGCCGTAAGGACCTGTGACGCTGACGCGTCGCCCATAGTTGCTGGTACCTTGAGTAACAGCCTTGAGGCAGAACGGTCCAATGGTTGGTGTTGACGACGGGGCGCTGTATGAGGACGAGACACTGGCCGATGATATCAGCGTCGGGCTGGAAATCGAAGGGTTTACGGATGCGCTCGAGATGGGACCAATTGATGAGAAGGATGCGACGCTCGAGACGAGGCTGGACGCAGCACTAGACACGGAACTGGAGATGGCGCTGGATGGGGCGCTAGAAACGGCACTCGACGCAGCGCTGGATGCCGAGGAGACGGAGACCGATGGTGATGCTGAAGGTGCAGTGGAACTGGAGGCAGATGCAATGCTCGATGGACGAGCACTGCTTCTCAGACGACAGCGGCTTGCCGAAGCCACAGTCGCAAGGACGACCAAAAAAGGAAGCGACAGTCGCATGATGGCAAGATAGTAACCACCCTTGTCGAAAAGAACAATCCAAACGAATGACTTGGCGAAAATTCGCCAGAAGGATAACAACCGGCCTAACAACTAGGAAGAACGACGAAGTGAGAGAGACAGTCTGCTTGTTATTTATTTCTGGCGCTGAAGTGGATCGTGCGCCCCTGAATGGGTCTTGTCGGTAAAAATGAGACAAGAGTCCAATAGTCGCTGTCCAAAACGGGGTTTTCAGCTCGATGGCGTGTCTACCAGGGTCGCCAATCAGGTCTAGTTAGCAAGGAGCGGTCTGGACTTCAGGCAGCCCAGGGGTCTCCAGCTCCTCAGGGTTAGGGGTTTGTCTAGCTCATTCACAAGTTATGTTATCCCAGTCCACGGCAGCTATGTCATCCGAATATGTCGCTTCGTGCCATGAGTAAAAGGTTATCTCTGCAAGCACGACTCTTTTTTTCGAGCTCACGCTGGCTAGCCGACACGATCGAAAGGGCCATGGGCGTGACGGGTCTCGCCGTGCTCATGACCACGTTCATGTTCGCAGGCCGGCACAAGCTCAACCTGTTTCACCACCCTAAAATCGACGAACACCCCTACTCATAGTCATATGACTCTTCGTCACGTTTGATCAATCCAGATCAGCTCCGGCTCAGCTTCGGCTAAGATCTGCTTATTGAACAGCATAGCCTTCCGAGAAGGTGTAGTTTTAGCCGAAGGGCCTAAAAATGGTCCCGTGTGAGTAGAGGGACCCACACTGAGCTCTCGCAGTTGTCGACCACAGTGCCGGGGGTCAGCCTAGCACTGTCGAACGCACTGCAAATTTAGCCCCACGTGAGCGGATTTACGGGACACAAATCGAAACCAGGCCCTTTTCGAGCCAATGAAGTAGCTCAGCCCCCACGTGAGGGCTAACCGAGGTGCCAAGCGCGTCCCACTTGAGGTGACTCAGGAGCCTTTAGATTTCCGTCCACAACAAGCACTCTCCGCCTTGATGCCGGACATACCAAATTAAACTCAATTGCGACACAACACGATCCCACCACCTGCATTGGCCAGCCCCCAGGAGTCCGTGCAAATGTCAACACCCTGGTCAGGGATAATGCGAGCCTTGTTGCCGCAGGTCGCGAACAACCCGAGTCCTAAGGTCGAAGAAGCTGACACTCGCCCCACTTCGAACCCCTATGTATGCGACTCTTCCGACCTAAACCCTGAGGATAGAGAAGAGGGCAGTTTAAACCAGGATTCCAATAATCCCAGCTTTTCTGGTTCTGGTGATAAAGAACTTAAAGATAAATGTCCAGCCTGCCAGCGTGTCGCCAAAGTCATATGCAATTAGACGGGTGAGCACAAGTGGCCGGGCATGATATTTAGGACGTTCGGCGAGTTCCAACGCGCGTAGGAGTGGTGCGCTACGTACAGGTGATTTGTCGAGCATTTTACCAAAGAATTCCACGGGAACAGAGATATAAGTACGTTATTACTACGTCCCGCGACTGTCCGCTTAGCCTATGGTGATGCTAGCGGCTCGGGCTGGTAGTTCACAGTCGAGGGCGAGATATCCCAACCGCACAATCCCCAAGCACTTTTAGGCCAAGTATCGAAGAGCAGTTCTCTTTGGGCTCTGAGGATTTCTTACTCCGAGCCCTGGGAGAGTAGGGCCGTAATTCCCGACGAATCCTGGATCGACTTTAAGCAGGTACGGGGATAGGCGACGAGCTGTGATCGAGAATATAGAGGTATTTGCCACTCCTTTTCAGACCCGTGGCTCAAGGTCGACTTCCCGTTCATGATGCCGTCAACGATACTTCTTATCGATACAGAAGATCGATACTTGGTAAACGCCCCCAAAAACGTATCGTATACTTATATAGCGCTCAGCTATGTCTGGGGGAAGGTTGCAGATCCCCTCTACACCACGCTTGGAAACGTCGGGATCTTTCGTTGCAAAGGCGCTTTCGACCTATCTCATTACCGCGAGCGGCTCCCCCGGACCATTAGAGACAGCATGTCGCTTACCCAGTTACTGGGTAAGCGGCACCTCTGGGTTAACCGTTTCTATATCGTGCAGGACGATATAGGACACATACATAAGCAGTTGAAAGCAATAGCATTTGTCTATACTAATACTTACTTCATTATCGTTGCATTCGATAGTAGTGGCGACGACTATGGCATCAGAGGCGTAGGCAAGGGCTCGAAACCACGGCAATACAAGCTAGACGAGTTCAAGTTCGTATCAGACTACCACTTGATAGTATATTGGAGTTACGACCTCGCTCGCCGCGAGTACTTATACCCGATGCGTGAATGGATATTCCAGGAACGAGAGGTGTCGCAGCGTTAGTTGGTATTCCGTTACGGGATGGTGTCGTGGATATTTAAAGTTATGGACGTGGAACGAGAACCGAGTAACGCCCATACTACGGGCCGCACGGAGAAGACAGTACCACGAGGATGACCTCTTTACGCGCTGGCTAATAGCCAAACCTATTACATTACGTACAGTTGGTAAGGAGGTACAGCGGCTACGAACTCACCTACCCCGCGGATACCTTGAATACCTTTTCAGCCCTTGCCAGCATCATATCCCGGTCGATACGCGGCGGTTTTCTTTTTGGCCTACCTGAAATGTTTTTCGACGGCTACTTACTCTAGTCGCCAACCAAGTCGGTGCAACGCCGTCACCAACAGGTTGCCACCCAAGACGGAACAATTACCTCTAAAGATATCGACAAACTCCCATCGTGGTCGTAGGTTAGCTGGGCTGGCCACGTCAACACTCGGTTATAGGAAGATTCACACAATTTCATTGTCAAGCCAGGAGACACTAGTCTCGATATATCCTATTTAACCATCACGAGAACTCTCAACTAGTTCAAAGTTAATAAGAACTCCGGAAAGAGGGAGCAGATCCAGGCTTCGTACTACGACGCTTCCAGCCCGCCTCAGCCCTCATCTAGCAAGAATACGGACATCACGAGGCATCATGTCATGGCAGCGGCAGCTGGTAATGCAACGAACAACATACTACCACCGGGTTAGAGTTTCCAACGGCACGTTCAACTCGCTTGGCAACCCTTGGTGTCAGATACGAGAACGTGGAGTCCCGTAATAGAGATCCGGGCCCCAAGATATTTCCTCACCGTAGGTACTAAACCATTTCGGGAACGAATCGCGGGTGGCGTGACGGCATGGTTGGTTAAGTATACTACTAGTTCCGAAGACCCGGAGAATATCGTAGGCGCCATAGACCTTAACACGTCTGACCCGCAAGAGATCCCGACTGGCATACGCTGCGAGCTTATTACGATATCCCGCGGAGATGCAAACTGGTCTGTAAATTCATATCGGATACGCCATATGTTTCCCGAAGCTGAGCTGCTCTTCGACCTGCTACTATAATGAGGATGAGTGCAAGGGCCCAAGATTGTGCAGTTTCTACAATGTCTTGTGGATAGAGTGGAAAAAGGGTGGCGACAGCAGAGGGGGAACTGAAGGGAAAATTGCAGTCCGCAAAGGCCTAGGCAGAGTGTTCAAGTCCTTCTGGGACGCCCAAGACTCCGAAGTTATTGATGTCAGGCTAGGATAGATGGCAATGAAACATGTACCTAACCACCAGGGTGTATTGAATAAACTTGAATGATGGGCCTTGCGGAATGGTGATGAATACCATGCCTACCTAGGTACTTTTGCCTGCGAGAAGACCAATGACAAATTTCCATAGACGCTGTAGTAGAAATAATCGGACCAAAAAGTTTTTTTTACAACGCCACACCCGGCGTTGGGTGAAGTACTGTAATACGACCCACTTCACTTGGACGATGCAGACCAACTGCTCAATCCACCGCATCACAAAACCTTCGGCTGAAGCGCAATGCCCGTTCTGCTTATGACTCCTTCGGTCGCATCATGCCATCGTCATGGTATTCACCATGAATTGCATGTGCCTGCGAGGAACTGTCAAGATAAAAAGGCACGCCCAGCCAGTTTATCTTGCCCAGAACTTGCCAGCCAGCATGTCAATCCATCAATCCATCTTGCCAGCACTTCAATCAACCACATCATCAACCACATTATCAACCACAATCAACCATCACAATGCCGTAGACATCGCACGGTCCCCGGGTTTGCCAACTTCGCCCGTTCACCAAGCAAATGATGGAACAACTCTCAACCCATGAGCACAACTCACCAGCAGGTGCTACTCGAACCAAGGCGATTTCGGCCCTGGCTGAGGATCAACACAGCCCCCAAAACCCCCTACCTCAGTGTCAACGGCCAGGTTACACTGTCGGGCACGAGAGTTCTGCCACCTATACAAAAGATGCCAGGAGTAACTCACTGCAATTTAAGCCCCGCGCGAGGGGACTTTTGTCCGAAGTCCGAAGTATCCGACGCACTTTCCTGCTGCCTACCTTGGCCGGGGGGGCTGATCGTCCCGTTCAGGTAGATATAAGCCACGCCAAGGATACGGGCACAGCCACATAACACAGAGAGAGATGCCTGGAACCATAATCCTTCAGCTAATCCAACAAGTCGTTTTTGTACGGAGCTGCGACGAGATGTATAACACTACCTGTAAGGCGAATATTACGTGGAGGGATCGACAATTATGCTACTCCCCTGCGTATAGCGCCAGCCCCCGCTAACGTAAGGAGGTAAGAAGAATGACCGCGTTGGTTACCTACCTACATAGCTTTTCGGATACTCTAAGATGGATCGTCCAAAAGACCGAAACTGGCATGGGTTCACAATCCGAACGAATCTCTTATAAGACTTGACTTGGTGCAGCAAAACGAACAGTTTTCTTTTTGCCTGTTTTTTTCCCCCCATGTGCCTGGCTGAATTAACATGAGCATATTTTCCCTGATACAATACCTCCTCGCCAAGCTGCAGCAATGGCTCTCCCGCGCAGAAGCCGGGCTCGCGAGGCATGATGAGAAACGAAAACGCCGTGGACATATCACCACCACCACGATCCGTTCATCCAAGTGGCTCGTCCTCGCCGCCGCCTGCTGGGCCCTCTGCACCACATCCTTCTTCTACTCCTCCACCGTGCTACTCATCCCCTTCACCCTCCAGACCCAAACCGGCATCCCCCTAGATGCAGTCCAGCTGTGGACAGGCGCGCTGGTCGGCGGCTACAGCGCTGTCCTGACCCTCGGCGGGCCTCTGGCCGGTCACTGGGCCGATGTGTCGCGCTCCAAGAAGCGGCCTATGTATCTGGCGCATGGGCTGCTCCTGGCTGCTTTGATATCGACGTGGAAGGGAACCCACGTGGCGGTGTGGATGCTGGGGAGGCTCTGCCACGGCGCGGCAGGGAGCATCTTTTGGTCGGCCGGCCAGGCCATGCTGGCGGACGCGTTCGGACCCGAGAACATGGGCTCGGCGGTCGGGTACGTGGACGTGTCGACCTCGCTGGCCTATCTCCTCGCGCCCATCCTCGACGGCGTGCTGCTTAGTTCCAAGGGGGCCGATGCCGTGTATGGTGTTTCGCTGGCATTTTCCTGTGTCGGGGTCGTGCTTTTGATAGTCATGAGCGAGACGGTGCAGATACCTCTACAAGGGCCAACAGAGGAAGAAGAAGAAAATGTCCAGCCCATGACGTTCGCTGCGGGTAATACAACTATACAGAGCGGTACTACTACTTGGCGCACGAGAAAACCCAACGTGCATCTCGTTCTTGACACGGGGGATGCCAGTCTACGAAACCGCGTCAAGCTCGTTCGGCATCTTCTCAGCTCTCCTCGCATGATGGCAGCCCTGTTCGGTTGTTTCGTTGCCGGGAACGTCTTGTAAGTACCTAATACTAGTAGCCTCTCCTGGGTACCAACCAGCAATCCCTTCTCTCCGATTCTCTCTCTCTGTCAACGGATAGTTACTAACATGCTCTCTCCTCCTCCCGACAGAATATCCTACGACGCCATCGCCCCAACCCACATGGAACGCACTTTTCACTGGGGCCCGTCGCAGGTCGGGGTAGCCCTGGCAGCGTGGTACGGCCCAAAGCTCCTCTCCATCGTGCCCGGCAAGCTGGCCGACCGCTTCGGCGCGCGATGGCTCACAGTCGCCGGGTTCCTGTCGTCCATACCGCCGTTGCTCGCCGCGTCGTTTGCAGACCAAAACGCAGACAGAACGAAGACGCTTTTCGTCCTCATGACCGTGTGTCTGAGCATCACTATCAGCCTCGCCAATGCGCCGATTACTGCCGAGATTATGTATACTATCAAAGACGAGAAGATCACGAATCCCAATCTGTTTGGGTCCACGACGGCGTCGGGGCTGGGCTTTGGCTTCTTTGTGTTTTCGTGGTCGCTTGGCGCCACGGTGGGGAGCCTGTCGTGTGCGCGCGTGGTTGACACTGCAGGATGGAGCGCGGCCATGTACATGTTAGTGTCCTGGTGTGCTGCTGGGGCTATTGTGTGTTTTGTCTGGACTGGTCGTAGAGAGGGAGCACGCTCTCCAGAGAGGCGGGAGGTGATTCGGAGATGGCATTCCACCGGACCGCCGAGGTTGTATCTAGGAGACTTTGGACCACGCCTGTTGTCACTGACACCGCCGCCAAGGGCGTTCCATCCATATATGGAGGTATGACAGAAGAGTACCATGCGCATATATATATATGTTATATCGTGATTGGGGCCAGTTACCTGGCAAAGAATTAGGAAAGGCACAGGCGAAAAACAAGGCATATTTCGTGTATCCAGGTTCGTCCAGATTATACATACATGCAAGCCGTTCCGCTCCCTTCCCCGCCGTATATCTTTTGCTCCACTGACGACTATAGTACAGTTACAAAAGCTGAATAAAACCTCTCGACTTCCCCCACCATGTTACAGGGTCAACAGTTGGCATATTAGGCGGTGATATTTACTTTATCGACCACGCCCGTCGGAGTCTGGCAGAGAATGTCCTGGCCGAGCTGGTTGATGTTAGTGGTCCTGCTAGGGGTCCTGGCGCACACCCACGGCACCGCACCACGCTACGATGCAAAATAGGAAAAACCGCTTCCCTAATTCCTGCCTTCTCCTCTCCAATAATTAAATCCCATCTCTCCCCATCATCCGTCATTGTCCACTATTAACTAACGTAACCTTACTTAAGGGTCCGAGCGTTTTCCGCGTTAGACCCCCTCCTTCGTAAGGGGAGCGAAAAGTACGGGACACGACGAAAAGTCTAGGACACCCCAAGACGCCAAGACTGGCTTTTCCCACCTAGTCCACCACCTTTCTGTCCACAGCTATTATAACACCTTTATTCTAATACTACGTACTATTACAACTTGCACCCAAGGTAGGTCAGACTGCAAGGCAGTACGCCGCAGGGTTATTAACAGTGATAAGACGAAGGTTACGCAAGGTCCAGATAGTAGAGTTTACTATCTCGAACAGGTATTCTACAAAGAGCTTAAAGAAGGTACTTACAAGATTATAGACGTAAACATGATATTGCTTACGTAAGGAACAAGAGCAAGTTCCTTACACAATAGGTACGCTGATGGGGGAATCGTGGATTCTGAAGAGTAGAATTGATTGTGTGGAAGAAGGTGGTGCCAAGAGAGGAAGCAATTTCAACTTCAGGTAAATCGCCAGAGAGGAATTTGCCACTCCTTGAACAACACAACTCCCGCACTCAACATTTTAACACCGAGCAATCCGCTAACCACTTCTCACACCTCACCGTCAACTTTTTCATGCATACTCGCCCCCTCCGGCGTCATATAATCGACATCCACCTCAAACACCGTCGTCACCCTCGCCAACTGGTAATAATACCCCTGAACATTCATTGTTGGCCTCCCACACCATAACAGTAGCCAGGTAGATAGATATGCACTCACCTGCAAAATCACCACCTCCAACCGCCCCTCTCCCCCAACACCTCCCTAACCCCCTCCCAAACCTCCCTCCCCACCCTCGGCTATTCACCACCCCCTCCAAAAACACCATCACCTTCACCTCCCCTTCACTAAAACTCTCCTCCCTCGCCCTCCCCTCCATAAAATGCCCCCCATCCCTTCCCGCCCTCTCAATCTCCGCCCGCTGCTCATCCGTCACATACCCCTTGGAAATCTCAACGTGCTGCAGGTGCTCGTAGGCGGATTCGAAGCGCAGCGAGGAGTAGAAGATTACGAGTTCGCGGAGGCGGGTGGAAAGGGAGAGGGAGGTGTATTGCGTTTGGCCTTGGGCGGCGAGCAGCGGGAAGAGCGTGGGTGCGTTGGCGAGGAGGCGGAAGATGTTGATGGAGCCCGGGCCGGGGATGGAGGTGGGGAGGTAGGGGAGGCGTGCCATTAGGGGGGCGGGATCTTTTTTTTTTGGTTGAAAATGGTGTTGTGTGGTAGAAGAGGTGGGATGGAGAGAAAAGTGTTGAGACTGAAGTTTTAGTGGGGTAAGGGGTCAGGGCCGGATGTCATGCTTGAGGAAGGCTGGGATTTATGTCTGGCGAGGTTTAGGTGTTGCAGTTCTTTGTGCGACTTGTGCTCGGAGTTTCCGGCTTTGTGGTTGCATAGGGCTTACTCAGCTCGATCGCTCACCTCGTCTTCATCACATCGCGGCTTGATTTCAGGTTTTCGGCGTCGTATGACGATACGGGAAACGCTTGATGACAAACTTGTGGAAGAATTTCGCATTTTGCTCGGCATTGTAGGTAGGCATTGCGCTGCTGGATTGAATAGGCCGTAGTACTAGGTACTCTAAGATGATATGACTTTATGGGGAAATTCAGGGTGCCTACCTACCTACATGCTTGAAAGACATTGTTATGTTATGAATAGACATTCTGAGCTTTGGAAGAGGCATTCATGTCCTTGGGAGAGGCATTCTGATCTTCGGAAGCGACAGTTTCATATTCTGAAGAGGCATTCTTACTTTTCCCAACGGCATGTTATAATATAAGTGCGGCCTCGTACAGTTGCAGTCAGGTATAAGCATTGTCCTTTTAGGCTGTATCGCATCTTCACGAGGCCTTCAAACTCCTTTCGCAGGCCTTTATACATTGCTCGGACGGCTTCCCACATCACATAGAGGCCTTCTCAATTCCTGAACAGGCCTTTATGTATTGCTCGGACAGCTTCCCATATTACAAACAGGCCTTCTCAATTCCCGAACAGGCCTTTGTACATTCTTCAACACCCGTGTTTATAATGCACTTACGGCCTCCTGATTTCAAAAAACACCTTTTCAGTCCTGCGCAATCCGTACCGCAGTGACACTCCCGTCCGAAAACGCCTTAATATCCTCAAAGACATCATGAAGCGGCGTCACAAAACACTGTCGTCCCGCCCAGTGCCTCTGCCCCCCAAAGAGCAGCCCAACCGCCCTCCCCGCATGATCGAACACTACCACTCCCGAGTCTCCATTCTGGGCGCACTGCCATGTATGCTTCACGCCATACCCATCAAACAAAGAAACCTCCTCTGATTTCTGAACCCCTCGGTCCTCCACAAGCCTGACGATGCTTGGATACCCATGGAACATCCCACTCGTCGCATCCGTCATCGCGCCCTTTTTATAGAGAGACCCCCCCTGCCCAACCGTTGCGAGCAAACTGGTCGTGGGAACCTCCCCGAGATTTCCGCCCCGAACACTCGTAGGGGGTGCGTTGCAGATCGATCCGGTCGCCTCCCACTCCTCCCTTGTTGGAAGGGTGTTCCGCCCGATGCGCTGCGGGTCGTGAGGCTTGAGCAGCGCCCAATCCAGCCTGCCATTCGTCGGCGACCGTCTCCCTAGCCCTGAGGCGGCGAAGATCTTGCCGAACAGGTGGCGGTCCTCGGAGATGAACTTCTCCATCGACTCGAGGGGCTTTGTGACCTTATATATCTCATCTAGTGGCCAGACCTCGCGTTCAATTAGGTCACGGAATACGTGGACCGCGTAATCATGTTTCGTCCGGCCTGGGCTCTCCATCTCAGCAAGGCGCAGCGGCTTTTCTGCGTGGGCAGGCGAAATCCCCTGAGCATCGGCTTTCATTATGTCTTGCGGGTCTTTGATCGTACCGCGAACGACGTTGTAGCTGGTCAGGGCGTATTTCGTCCAGGTTGGCTTGTTGACGGTCTTCAACTCGATCCAGCACCCGAGCGTTCCGAGAAGGGTGAATTTTCCTCCACCTAGGGGGTCAGGGGCTAGCCCCAAGTCACCTCCGAGATTGACGGCTGTGCTGTACGGCGGACGCAAGTCATCTCCGGGTTGGAGATTGGCCTTGGTGTAAGGCCGGTCAATGCTACGACAGAAGCCGGCGTGTTCCGATATTCCAGTTTCGTGAGACGTTGTTTTCCCCAAGGGTTGGGGCCCGGGGTAATGGTCCGAGCTGCTGTGCTCCATGTGCACTTCGAATTTGTGCTGAGATACTTGGACGGTGAATTGCCGTATTTCCTCGGAGATTGGCTCCCACTGGGTCTCGTCTGAGTCGTAATCGAGCGAAATGTGAATGGTCAGGGGGTTTCTCTCGGCATACTCGCCGGACCACCATCCAAGTCTCACGAGGCTGATGTTGCTGAACTTATTGCGGGTGGCTGGATGCGACTCGAGGATCTCGTCGACTTTGTGTCTGATGACGTCCCAATCCGTGACAAGAGTTGGGCTGCTTAAGGTTTTAGGGATTGCGCGAATGTGACTCCAGACTTGCAGCTCGATGGCAATTATTTCAACTGCGATGTTGACACCCTTCAACTCGCTGTAGGCGAGAACTGTCGCGTCGACGAACTTTTTGGCCTGTTTCACGCCTTCTTCCCAAATGATCCGAGACGACTCCTCCCAGTCGGATGCAACTAGGACCGTGACTTGTCCAATGGTGCTGTCTGGAACATGGCGGAACGTGAGGCTGGGTCCTTCCTCGGTCGCAATACCGATGCGCGACAGGACTTTCTCCACGCCATCTTCCAATCGGAGGCCAAGATGCTTCCGAATCAAGTCGCATTCCGCATTCCAGCCACGGGCGATCGGGAGGGGAAGGGCCGGGGGGGCTGAGACGCGAAACTTGACGTTCGAAACAAGAAACTGGCCAGCGTCGCTGGAATCCGAGGATGAATGGCGGGTGCGTCTGTATCTTGCGCGCTTGCTGAGTGCCGGGCCGTCAGTAGAATCACTCGTCCACGGCATGCTGGGAATGGTCGCGGCAGCCATCTTCAGAGGGGGGTTGGTGTCGACTGAAAAAATGTGGTTAGTTCTAGGTTCAGAGCGAATGTAATAAGCGGCATGAAAAGACTCCGAGAAGGTACCTGTAGGTACCTAGGTTGGGGAAAACAAACTTGCAGGAGCGAAAACTTTCGCAGGTAGAGGAAACTTCTCTCTTCCAGAACTTAAATGGAAAGATGAGAGATAACCGAAAATCCCCGCCACCTGCGCCTGCAATCTTGGAAGTGGGCAGAAAATATCGGTTGTTCGTTGCAGGAAGAAGGCTGCAATGGCCAAAGGGCTGACGAGTTAAATACTTTCAGGTGTGGGGCCTGGCCTCAGGCTCAACAAAATTCGGCAAAGCAGCATGACGACACTGGAAAATGCGGAGTTATCAGATGGTGAGCATATTATCTGCACATGAGACGGAGAAGTGGCATGACTCCTCACCTTCCGACAACAGCCTCGTTGTCTGAGACGAATCTGGGCCTGAAAAAATTCCTTTTTCGTTTATAATCCTAAGTTGGGATGAGGTGTGACCGATTTGCCCTGAGCTTTCCCTAATTCTTCCCTGAGCTGAGATGACCCGATATATGGGCGCTGCACAGCCTCAGGGGCCAGTTTTCAGTCCCCTGGCTAGATTTCCTTTCGATGGACCGTAATGTGCTGCTTCTAGCCACGTGGATTTAACACTCATTTTCACACGGTCGCAGTGACATCCTCCTCCCGGAGAGTTCAAAGCAAGCTTTAAGGTTTGTAGATAAAAAGGAGCATCCGCCCTTAGGACCACCTCAAGGGTTCCGCTTATGTGGTGGTGCGCATGCAGGATGTGTTAGCAGCAGAGGGTCAGATGACCGGGTGGTAGTACAAATTCGTACCTGTCAATGGGTGCAATTTACTGGAGTTGCCGAAGTACCGAGTAGGTAATGTGTCTCTTTTTTTGTCCATAGACTGGCTAACGAACCATAGGTGAGTGGTGTGACATTGGCTGGATGGCGACTAGATCGGCCAAGATGTGCAGCAAATGGGGTAGCACAGTCCCACCATCTTGAAGTTCCTCCAATAAACGGCCGGTTTTCGATGTAAGGTTTTCATGACGGTCTCGTGGTTCACCGCCCGATCAGGACGCCCCGGGTGCGTCTCAATACTCCAACCCGAGCCCTCGGGCCCGAAGTGCTTAAAAGTGGAGCTGCCCGGTCGAAATTACCTTGCCCAGAGTTGTTAGATTTGGCAAATCCAATCCACTTCACGTCCTGCCTGCGAGAAATCGACCTGCAATGTCTCCCCCTCTCGATATCCAGCTCACGATAAAGCCCCCTCCCGACCCTCCTCGTCAGCCGGAGGTTGAACATATCGCTGAGCTATCCCTCAAGGAGTGTGTTGGGGGCGGTAAAACCGCCAATACGTCAATCAGCGCCTTGGGAGGTGTCATCCGAGTGGAGCGTGAGCATGACGGCAAGAAAGACGACCAAGACGAACAAGACGATCAAGGCAACAAAGACGACAAGGACGGCAAACCCGGCAACTACCGAATAGTCGCAAGCTTCCAGCTACAGGTCAAGATCCACGGATTCGAAAAGGGCTACTTCAAGACCCACAACCGACTGTTCGACTTCGTCTCCCTCCGCTACCTCTACACCAAAGACGAAAGGCACGAGATTCTTCCCAACTTCCAGGAGGAGTCACTGGCTACAGAGGCTGAAGTCACCGAGGAGTCGACGAAATCCAGCAAGTGGGATATGGGACTGTCCAAGCCCGCTGCGTCACCAGCTGTCGCGCCAACCCTTTCTGTGCAGGTCGGAAGGGATCGAAAGCTGACGGTCAAGCGCAAGATGAAAGCGTGGAAGGGAGGCCTCTCTTACGAATCCTGGCACCCCCGAAGGTCAACGAAGCTCGATCATGTTGGCGAGTACCACGGCGAGCCAAAAACCCAGCGAAAAGACCGATACCAGAAGAAGCACAAGACGTTCCAGGTCCAGACACAGCATCGCAAGAGCTCAACAGGATGTTACTGCGACAACCCTTTTGACTTTGAAAACTGCGAATTCCGTGATGCTCACAAATTCTACGACCGTTGCGCCCACTGGTTCTGGCAAGTCTCGGCACGACCTCATTTCTGGACCCCTGAGATATACGAGAGCACGACCTTTCCCGTCACCGTGACGAGGATTATCGAGCCAGAGAAGATGGTATTCCTTAAGCAGGGTCAACAACATTTCCACTTCGACTTTGTGCTAAAGACGCGACTACGAGAACTTGGCTGGTTGGCCCGGGACCGCTTCCCATCCTTTCGCCCGACAAAACCCGCCGAGGTCAGATCACAGGATGATTACGGGTATCCACTAGGTATCGAGAAGATCAAGTTCTGTGTCCGAGCTTGTCCGGAGGGTTTTGAGTATTGGCCCCATCACCCCACACAAATCCTGCAGCTAGAGGCTGAGGAGAAGGTAAGTTAGCATCTTGATACTCTGTTTGTCGAGGTACCTTATCTGACAAGACTGTAAAAGGTATACGGCAAAAGCTTCGTGCCACGCCAGTTGCCCAAGATGATACCGGAAGACCCAAGGACCAATCAAACGCCCAGCGGAGGTATGGGATTTGGGGATGGCGGTGCGAACGGGAGGCTAGAACAAAAAGTGCGAGACATGGAAGCCAACATCAAGCGGCTCAAACGCAAAGCTTCCATCGATGGCATCAAACGGAATTTGGATGCGGTAAAGGATGCAGTCGCTATGCTTTCTAATACGCGTCGGGGGACGTCGTGTCGCTGTGAAAGGCGCTCATCGCGTTACCATGGTGCAAGAGTCAGGCTCTCGCGATCATCATCGTTCTCGTCCTCATCTTTCTCATCCTCATCGCCTCACTCGATGAATCTGCGGGGCGGGGCCGATTCTGCTGAATACAAGAACCTAGTAGGATATCGCGGTCAGCGGGACCGGTATCGGCCTCGAAGAAGTCGGTCACGAGCAGAAGACTACCGCTATCCTCGAGCATCATCACCCCAAGTATATGAGACGGAAGAACGATACAACATGGCTGGGCGGCAGGGGAGGGCCGATGAGTACGAGCACCGCGGGCGGCCCCGGCGCAGGTCATACATACGCCGAAGATCTTCCTCCTCCACGGACCACGAGCATGGTACACATGATGACGAGCGTGAGCTGAAATGGCAAGCCAGGCTTGAAAGTCGTATTCAAGAAGCGGAACATCGGTTGGGCGAACAATTGTCCAAAGCCAAGCGCGAGGAGGAGGAGGAACTAGCCAAAAAGGCAGCCGAGGAGCGTGAAGCACGGGTACACCATCACCAACGGACCAGATCGAGATCTCAATCCAAACACAGATACGTCTTCATACCCGGGAAGGGAATCCAGCAGGAGAAGACGACCATTCTGTTTGAGCTGACTGACCACGAAGATTCGGGTCCTCGACAACATTTCAGTGCCGCGCACGGACAGGGCCACCATCAACATCATCGAAATCACCAACACCATCAACATCATGATTGTCGTGATCACGACATCCACCATCGCCACTCCAGGATCAGGAAGGGCGCAAGTTAGCACCCAACCATAGCAAGTTACCGGAGCATTTTGTCGTGTATAGGAAAAGCGGTGGTTTGGATCATGAACCGATACGAGACTACTATCTGGCAACATAATAAGAGATAAGACGCACGGGTCCAACTGATATGGCGATAACAACCAGCGGCAGGTAGGCGACGTCTAAAATAGAAATTCTGCCGCACAATGACTAAGTGGCTGACAAGAGCAGAGAACAAAGTTGTGTTCCATTTACCCGCGGACCCACACAATGGCCGGCCGGGCCGCTGTGTCTTATCGTTGCCGGGAAAACATCCCGTATCTTCGTACTGTCACCTCACTTTCCATATGAGATACGCACCTAAACTGGATATTTGCTCTTTGCACTCCTCCAACAAGTATCCATTCATGGTCCCAAGGGACACTTCAAGATACCCTCATTTTGCCTAGCACATCTGTAACCTTGGGTTGTATTTGTATCCCTCGACAGTCTTCTCCGCACAAGCGAGTAACCCCTGACAAAGACCCAGTTTTATCTCGGCTGCTTGGGCCAGAATGGCAGCTGGATATCTCAGCATCCCATCAATAGCTTATTTACCGTATATTAAGGTCTCATTCGCTACCCAAACAACCACCGGTCGCTTCGCCCTACACGAGTCGGTGCAGTTACGAGCGCTCAAGGCATTGGTCGGACTACTCGCAAACATCAGCTTCACTTTTGTCTAATGAACTGAAGCCACCATTTTCATGTGCCTCCCGGGTTCGTGTCGTTAGCCGTAGGGCTAGATGCGACTGTGGCCCACTTCACGGGGGACTTTTGTCCCTCGCGTAAGATACACCCAGTCAGCAACCTCGGAACAGGCGTCGGAAACGGTCCGGTGTGTATTTCGTGGAATACTGCCGGCTAGGGAGGAAGACTTTCGAGAGGATAAATACCCCTTTGTCGCCCTGACTTCGTAAATGATCAACCTGCAAGCTCGCCGCCCACCACAACGACTTCCCATTACTTTGGTCTCTGCCCGTTCCTCCTTTCAACCAAACCTCCCACAATGTACGGTCCCAACCTCATCGCAATCGCCGCTCTCATCAGCGGCGCCCTCGCCAGTCCCGTGGCTGCACCAGCCCCCCTCGGCACCATCGTCAAGCGCGGCGAGGGCATCCACCTGGTCAACTGTGTCAACTATTCCGCTGTCGTCGTACGTGGTCACACCCCCCCAAATTCCTTGCGGACGTCCATCTAGTGCAAACACCCCACCATATTTGATTCTCTCACTAATGACCCCCGGCCGCAGTACTGCGCCAACGACAGCGACTGCAACCACTTCCCGGGTACCGGCAACCAGTGCGTGCCTGGCAACGGCCTCACGATTTGGGAGGGCACCAACAAGCGGTGCACGTTCCCCGGCACTGGGACTGAGTTTACCTGGTCCATTCGCACTGATGCGCAGAATCAGAAGACTTACACGCAGGTTGGGTATGTGATCCCCCTTTTCTGGACGTTGGGTAGGTAGGGTAGTTTGGTTTGCTGACTTGGCTGTGTGTGTGCGTAGGAGCGGCAGCAATGGGTTCCACAGCTTTACGATCTTCAAGGACGACAAGCACAGGATGTACAGCGATGGGAACGGGAATCAGTGCACGAGCATTTACTATGCGCTGCCTTGAAGGGGATGTCGGGGATGAGTGAGATGCAGGATGGAGAGTAAGCTAAGGTACATGTAAAGGTCACGTTTCGAGGCCTAGTGAAGTGTGACAAGCAACGAAAGACATAGCACGAGAAAGATGCATTGTGGATTTGAAAGATAGAAATTAATTAAACTAGATGTTCTCTTTTGGAGTGGATGGAACGCTGTGAGTTTGACGTGTTAGGAGCTGTGACATGAGCGGATATCACCCCTAAATGAAATAAAAAATTGAAGCTGAGCAGACCTGCTCTCAGCCCGTTGAACAAACTCCAAACGCTGCAACTGGGATCTATCATCAAACAATATATCGACTAACTGATGCCATCACCAGTGCCGCCGCCACCACCGCCGCCGCCACTGCCACCACCAGTCTTAGGTGTGTGATGGCCATGATGTGTGCCACTGTGAGGGGGGTTGCGAACGTGGTGAGGCTTCGGTTTGCGAGGAGGTTTGTTATTGCGAGGATGTTTGTGACCCGAATGAGTTGTATGACCTGTAGGAGTTGTAGTACTCGCAGGAGTTGTAGAACCTGCAGGAGTTGTGGAACCTGCAGGAAGTGTACCCCCAGTCGCTGGCTGCTTGACGCCGCCATCATCAGGAGGATTAGTAAATTTCACCCTCTTCTCCCCCCTCCGCGGTTTCTTCTTCCTCCTCTCCTCCTCCTCCCCATCCACCTCCATCCCCTCCACCGCATCACTCCCACCCGGCGGCAACATCGACCACCCCGAATACTCCGTACTCTCCCTCAGCGTCGCCGTCACCCCACCTCCCGCCGCAGGCACGCGCATCCCCATCGAAAAAGGAAACGCCCTCGCCCTTACCCCCTCGGCATACCCCCTCTCCCGCTTCGCCTCCTCCTCCTCCACCCCCGCACACAGCGGATTAAACCTGAAGAAATGCCTGCCATACGCCCAGTTCATCCACTCCAGACACTTCGCTGCCGTAGGTCTCTCCTTCGGATTGACCGTCAGCATCGTCGCTAAGAGCTTCACGAACCGGTCGTCGGTATCTGTGCCCATGAAGTTGGCGAGGCGGAGGCTGATGACTTGCACGGAGTCAGCGGGGGAGACTGCGTCGCCGAGAAGGAGGGAGACGACAGACCAGGCGAGGGCCCAGATGTCGGCTCGGTCGGCGGTGGTGTAATCCGCTGTGACGGAGCCGGGGAGGAGCTCCGGGGGGGTGAACATCCCGGCGGGGTTGTGTTTGCGGCCGCGGTAGTGGAATGCGTACTTGGACGTGGCTTGGTTGAAGTTGGACAGTTTGAAGCGCAGCTCGTCGGGACGGTCGCCTTTGATGAGGATGTTCTCGGGGTGGATGTTGAAATGGATCATGCCCTTTTGGTCGTGCAGGTAGGCCAGGGCGAGGAGGATCTGGTGCGTCATTTGCAGGAGGGTGGTGCAGACGTGTTGCGGGGTGGGGCCGAGGAGGTCCGGGTCGGGCCGGAGGTGGCCGCGCTCGCAGAACTCGGTGATGAGGAGGGAGTCGGCGGGGCACAGGTCGTGGTAGCGGACGATGTGCGGGTGGGAGACTTGGCTGAGGAATTTGAAGTCGGGGTGCTCAGTGATGTCGGGGGAGACTTTGAGGCCGGTGGTGGCGTCTGGGGAGGTGAGAGGAGAGGGATCCGAGGGGAGTGGCCGGACGAGCTTGCAGGCGTAGATGTCGGGGGTGGTGAAGCTCATGGCGAGGGCGACGGTGGTGGTGTTGTCGGCCCGGTTGATGATGTGTTGTGGTCCCATTCCTACAAGGTAGCCTCGGGGGTCTTGGCCGCCGCGACACCAGGCTAAGGGGACACCCATTGTGTTTCTGTTGTGAAGTGAGTAGGGAAAGGGTTGAGCTTTGATACTTAGTCTGTAGCGTAGGTGCGGTTCAAGCTGGTGTGATCCTCGAGTCGAGCGAGGAGCAGTTCGAGTTCTATACGAGTCAATGGGGAGGTTCTTCGAGTCGAGGGAGACAATGCATATATAAGCTGGGGGGTTCTTTGTCTGTACAAGAAGGGTATTGTTTGAACAACGCAACAATGGACCTGGGTAAATCGTCTTTGTTCGGGAACCTAATTCTGAGGAGGTGTGCTATCTAAAAATAGCCCCTTTGTTTTGTGGCCTTGACCCAACTCTGCAGACACAGCTGGACAAAATCAACATCTAGTGCTCAGACGTCATGGGATAACACAGGCTGATATGCGATTACCTGTATCACCCATGGTATAATAACGTGTTTGGTGCGGGGCGACCGCCACATATCGGACATTCGTAGCTCGCCTGTTCCCAGTCAAAATCCGAGTGAATCTTGACGGGAACCCTTCTAGCGGCAAGCCTGAGGTTTTCGAGATGATGATGCGACGGAGAAAGTTCTCTCTCGGAAAAATCGTCCTCGATCTCGACCTCGAGCAAGTCCAGCAGCTGGCCGCCAACGTGGCAATTGACCCGATAGGGATACCCGGGATAGTCGCCAGTATCAAAATGTTTCCTTTGGAAACCAACTGCGAACTCTCGTAAGCGCCTGCCCCGGAGGCCGACCGCTAGGCATCTGAGCATGAGTTGCTGGTCCCTCCACTGCCATGACTCTAGCATCGTGCCGAGGCCCACAGCCGGGTGCGCTGGGTGATCTAGTTCTATAACTAAGCGTAACTTCTCCGGCACGCACCCCTCGAGCAACGTGCTGAGATAACCCATACACGTTTGGCGAGACTTGCTCCCAGGTAAGGCTAAGGCCCGAATTGAAACATGAACCTGGATTCGTCGCGCGTTGGCCAAGAATCGCGACACGTTGGCTTGCATCCTGTCCAGCGGTATCGATTGAGGTGTGGGTGGCGGCCTATGTTTCCAAGCAGGAATCATATCAGCGATGTCGTAAAAGACCCAGCTGTTCTCAGAGTACATGATGACTCTGGCGTCTTCCTCCATCTGTCGGTCGACCAGAAACAAGGAGTCAGGAAAATGCCAATGGTCACAGGTCCAGCCTGACGAAGAATGGGCGCTGGACGAACAGCAGCACACAACAGGTATGCTCGTAAGGTGTTGGAGTGGCTCCCAGTGTACGCAGAGGGTAGGACGCTTGGATGGCTGGTTTGATTCCCGGCTGAAGCTGAGGTGGAATGGTGCGACCAAGTCCGAGTTGCGGAGAATCTCGAGCTGTATTTCCCGCGGTAGGTTTCGCAAGCCGAAATGGCGTGGAAGGCCGCGCACTCGCAGCGATGGGTTTGCCAACCTGGCCTGCGTTTCTTGCGCCAGCTCGCGGAGCTGAGGATCCGGGGCGAGAGAAAGAGCGATGGTGCACGACAGCAAGGATGGTAGTTGCAGCAGAGCCTCCATTAGCTTGGTCGCAAGCCCGTAGTCCCTGACCTCGCAGGCGAAGGTGAGCTTGAGCTGGTTGGCGGGGAGGAAACGTGCGAGATGAGCACAGACATCGCGGAGACTCTGCCAGGCGCAACGATCGTAACGGCTTCCGGGGCGTTTGCCAAGGGGCTCGTCGTGGCCTCCAATCCTGCAGATTGAGTAGCACTCAGCACGGCGATGCTCGGGAAGCGTGCAGGCTGGGCCCCCCGCACAGCAATGGAGATTCAAGCGGATGACGAGGTTACGCAGCGAAGCGATTGCGAGCGGGCCGAGCCGCTGGACAGGATCGAACCCCCCGGGCGCCGTGTATACGACTTCGAGCCGCGCCTCGGAGTAGAACAGCCGCGCCGACTCTTCATACAGCAGCCTGCATACGGAAAATAGCTGGTACGGGAAGTCGCCGTAGAGCGTCTCGCCGTGGTCGAGTTTGCAGAGGTAGCAGCAGGGGCCGGAACATTGGCTGCACGGTTCGTAGTATAGATTGACACCGCCACAGCAGACACAGGTGAGGGGGTCCATGGCGCCAGAATGGCCCATGTGCTGGCACCAGCCGTTGACGATGTCTCCGTAGTTCATCGTCATGCGCTCCATATCAGTTTGATCAAGAGGCAGCAGTCCAGCATGACGGTATATAAGTGTCCGCGCCGAGGCGGGCAAGTCGAGCAGCGTGACCCGCGGTTCTAGACGCGTTATCAGCTTCCGCGGGCGAAGAGGGCCGAAGTAGCGGTGAAGCGTTTGTTGCTTCATTTTTTGCTCTTGCAAAAGCCTGAGGCGGACCAGACGCAGGGAGGTTCATGCAGGATTGTTGCGCGTGGCTGGGTTGAACACTTCGACCGGTGGCACATTGACATGCGGTCTGAAATGTTGTCAAACGCTTCACGTCGCCGGCTTCGAGCAGTGGGTGCAATGAAAATTCGAAATTGCGGGGGCGTCTGACGCAGACCTGTCATCCACCAGTTAAGTGCAGTTGATTCGTCGAAGTCCGCGACGCACCTGCCCATCAACCATCAGCCAAGCTAATTTGGCAAGAGTTATATGAGACCCACTTTCCCAATCGACCTCGTTACACGGGACCATGTTCTCAACCAGCTTGAGGCCTGACCTTTAAGAACCGAGGTAAACTTTCAAGAAACTCATAACAGAAGCGCTTCTTCGGGTTTATCGCGACTGAAGGAGACTCTAGAACGGTACTACTATCTAACAGCATGTTCGTCTCCTCATCCCTTAGCACAACTTCATCTTCTGACACAACCACCGCCGCCTCTACCTCTACCACTGCTCCCTTCTCCACAAGTTCAAGATTGTCGCCATGCTCACGGACCTAGTTTGATATGGCATGGATAAACGCCAAGGCCAATTTGCATGATTTGACTTGGTGGCGAATAGGAGTTGCAGGAAGAGACTGTTAAGCCGTTAAAGTAAAATACCGCTTTCCCCGCTCTAAAGACAATCTCCGCTCACCTCTCAATCCAAGGAACATGAAGCCACGGCAGCGCGCCCATCCAGAGAACCGTCGGTGACGAAAAATCTCCACGAAGCTCTAGCTCGTCTCCGGTACCTCCCAAGCAATCCTGCTCAAAGGCAAGGGACAAGTTGTCGGATACGTGAGAAAAGTAAACCCCTGGACGGAGAAGCGCAAGCCGTACGTATGGGTCAGCCAGCAACAAAAGAAGTCTCAGATCACCATCGGGGTGGAGCACCTCAGGCCGGTGGAAATAAACGACCTCCCGATCTGCCTTGAAGCGCCTGCGGCGGCCGGACAGCAGGCGCAGTCTGCTTTTTTCAGGATGAAAGGAAACTTCTTCGTCCTCATCGCTGGTAACACGACTTTCAACCACAACTTGGACTGGGCTAAAGAGGATAGGGAATCGGCACTGCAGCACGAGCTGTGGATTGTCTGGGACTGGAGCGGCTGCGCTAGGAACACTAGTATCGACAATCTCGAGGATTTTGCGAGCAAGTATCTGGACACTTCTAGGCCTAAGGAAACGGCTTCGCAGTGGAAGAAAGCGGGTCTGATTCTGTGGAGGGTCATGGACTCTTACCCAAAGAAACTAAAGACCTGGTACAGTCACTCGACTCGGAGCGTTTCCCAGACAAGGCTGCGGAAGGATACCGCAAGGCACTCGAATGGGCAAGGAGATCCGACGCGGACATTTTGAAGGGCGTCTTGCCGGAAAGTGAACAAAGGGACGAGATCATCAGATTCTGGCGGTTGAAAGAGCTGACGCGCCAGTACTTCGAGTCCCTGGAAATAGCACAAATTTGAAGATCTCTGTTGCTGGCCGCTACCAAGTGGAGGGGCTCTACGTTGGATACTCTTCTTGCTCCGGGGGAAGTAGGGGAAACAGAGGTGACCCGGGCCATAGGTAGACTTCAGGCCTGCTCGACTCTAAGGTATGGAGGGATATCCTGCTGCCGGTGCTGGCCATAATTGGCAGACACCGTGGGTTGCCGATCCTCAAAGCAATTACAGAGGCCGTGGTACCAGAGTAGAGATATCCTGGTGGTCTGGATACCGCCAACCCCAATGCCGGTAAGGATCTCTATGACGAGGTTGAGAAGTATGAAGCCACCTCGTCCTGAAGAGAATCCAGACTCAGATTGATAGAACACATCAGGTTATCATACTCTTGTATCTCCTCAAATGATACACACCCTCCCTGCACTTGGGTTAATTGTCACCCGGCGGATCCGCAGGATTCGGGATATCCCAAAATAATATTAACAGATGGTGAAGCTCCCGGGTTGTGTCATGAACTACCGGGGCTGAAGATACTAATGGAGCAGCGGCCCAGTGGTGGAAACAAAAAGAGGGGTTGACCTATAATTGCCCTTTTAGCCTATATCGAACCTCCTACCACAGCCCTTGTTACTCAAAACGCATACCTTCGACTCTACCATATTCTGCTCTCCGCCGCTCGGCTAAGCATTAAGTAAAGCTTAATTAAATTAAGCATTCTCGGTCCTGTCGCCGAGGATTTATACCGGGGTGCTTCCCGTTCTCCTCGAACCTCCTCGGCCGCCACGATTCCTGGTGGTGAGAGCACATGCATTTCGTCCAGCGACGATGTCAGACCTCGAGCGCGAATTTGCGGACGTCGAGTCCGCTTCGTTCCTACACAGCGAAGACAAAGAAGCTCCATTACGGGATGGGTTGCTCCGTCCCGACTCGCGATGGCGGCTCTGGCCATTAATATCTCGTCTCTTGCCGTACGTGGTGTTGATGCTTGCATCATTTGGCGTGGGCAGATACACGTCTGGAAATGAGGCCACAGAAACAAGTCTCCGGCCACCCCAGTCCATCTCCGGCTCGAGCAAGATTGTCGTGTTCAAACCCGACGAGAGCTACAACGACGACCCGTTTGGGCCCGACGGCCGGTACAGCGCATGGAGCAAGCTAACGCCACGTAAGCCGCCGAACTCTTTTCAGAACCCCAGGCGCTGTCGAACTGATCCAATGAGCTAACCTACCCGACATTTGCAGCTGGGAAAGGGCATGTCCGAGTCGAGAACCCCGCCGCGTGGAAGCTCTCGGGGGGGTTCCCCCTACATGACGAGACCCAGCCCGAGGCCGAGGAGTACACGATAGCCGTATTCCACCAGCTCCACTGCTTAGCAGCAATCAAATCCAAAATGTCCAAACTACAAGACTGGTACAAGGGAGATAACGACCGGGAATACCTGGCCTTCACCCTCGCCGAGGAGCACATGCGGGACGACCACGTATACCACTGCTTCGATTACATCCGGCAGGCGCTCATGTGCAGTGGTGACACGACGCTGGAGAAGGCGAGGACGGTGGACGGCAAAGTCGCGCGAGGGGTTGACGGGTGGGACGTAGAGCACCAGTGTCGCGATTATGATGCGATTTATGCGTATGCTGCTGCGCACAGGAGTAATAATCTCACGGGGATTGATTGAGCCGGCGAGAGGATGAGCTTGGAAGGACGAGACGCCGCCGGTGCTTTTGGAACTGACGACTGTGGGCCACGCGAGTGATTATCTCCGCAGGTGGCGATTAGGAGCTTATCCTTACGTGATCGGAGTTCCAAGCACCGTTTGGCACCTCACACCGCCGTTGTGTTCTCACGTATGTAGTGCAGCGGTGACCCAGACCACCTGGCAGGTAGTTCTAAAGGTAGTTGCAGGCCCCGCTGTGGGGAGAGCAGAGAAATACATTCATCATGTGACTGACCACAGTCAAGACCTCTTGGTTGCGGTTTTCCCCTGCAGCCGATTTAAGAAGCCTTGCAAGGGCGTTGCGGGAGAAGGCATGAAGTCCACGGGTAAAAATTGCACGCAACTCTTCCCCGCTGGGGTTTTTTGTTTTGGTGGTTCTCTTTCGCAGTAGCAGTTTGTGGGCTCCGTCCGGTCTTCTTTCATGTTCCTTTTCAAGGGCTTTGTCGACGTACTTTCGTCTGAAAATGCAGTGAAAATGCAGCAAGAGAAATTTCAATCAATCAATAAATTGCGCACGGATTGATCCTTTGACCAAAGCTCTCTCTCTCCCTCTCTGTGTTCCTCTTTCGCTTGGTATCTCGCAACCCCCGGCGTGCATCGTTGCATCGTTGCATTGTTTGCCACTGATTTCCCCAGTCCGCGAACTCCAAGATGTCGGCGCAGATCAATCGCGCCAATATGGTAAGCTTCCGTTCTTTGTCTCCCTCATCTTTGACTCGCCAGGTACACAAGCGCAGCGCGGGTAGCGCGCATCAGAAGAGCTTTAGATTCCAACCGGACGCTGACATCCAGTGCAGCCTCCTCAGGATTCCGCAGGCCCCACGGCCCCTCGCGAATGGGTCGCCGTACAAGCAATCCTGGAACTTCAAAAGGCTCTCAAACCCCAGCGCCTTGCACAGATCCTTGGGTCCCTTCACTACCTACTCGCATTCAACACCGAGGCTCAGGATTACCACTTTCTCGTCGACCCAATCGACCGCACCACCCTCACAGGCCGTCGCATTAGGCAACTCGAGCAGCTCATCAACCAGGACACCAACGGTGCCATTCAGGTGGTAAGCATAGGAAATCTGCTCTTCAGCGCGTATCCTTGCGGCATAATGGCTAACCTCGGGGGATTCTACAGCATTACGCTCCTGAAACCGGCGTCATGACTATCACCGCCATCTCCAGATCTCTCGAGACAGCCCTCCGTTTTCAGGTGTGGCTTTCGGTCAAGGAAAATATTCCCGGAATACCTGATTTCAAGCTCAGGCCGGTTCACGATTTGGAGGTGGCCCAGTACATATGTTGCATCGACCACAAAAACAAGCCTTATGGCTTGTTTTTGCTTGCCAACCCAGGTACCGCCGACATGCCCGCGACCTCAATCGGCTCGACTCTCAACGATATCGCACGCAACCATCCCTCTATCGAAATGGTTGTTCGTCTGGAGCTGGGCGGCCTCGATAGCAAGATACCTAAGGACCAGGACGGCAACATCGAGGCTCGCGTTCATCGCGTTGCTGAGAAATCTCGAGTCCAAGTTTGGGTCCGCCAAAACGCCAAGTACGTCAACGATAAGGCTTCCTCGTCGGACCATCTGCACGAAGGGGGCGAGCTCCGTCTACCCCTGCCGCAGAGCGATGAGAACGCTCAGGGCAGCCTCGTATCCGTCCTCAAGTTCTCAGACATTCTCCAGGTGGTTCGCGACCACTGCAAGGAGGGCGTTGCGCTCACTGGCCACCCGGACAACAAGGCGGTTCTTCAGGCCTCCATGTTTCCGCTACACACCTTCAACTTCGGCTTCGCAGCCCGCACTACCCAACTCCTCGGTCTGCGTGCTGCAGGGTGGAAGTCCCTATCCGGCGGCGGCGCTCTCGCTAGGCGCGGCATGCCCAAGTCAGGCGGCAGCGGTCGCCTCATCCACCCTGCTATTACTGCCAGAACCACCGGCTCCCTAATGAGTCTCTTGCCGGCCCAACGTCTTCTCGCCCGCCTTCTTCGTCGTTAGGTAATTGGAATAGGGGTGTGTGTAGTGCTAGGGAGTTTTGCTGGGTCGGGGTTAGGGCGTGATGGGGAAAACGCGCTCGGAGTGCCATCTTAGACTAGATGCCAAACAGGAAGCTAGATAGTTATCTTAATGGATCCGCTATCCCCTTGTCTTGATTTTTCGACTCCTGTTTTGGGTGCGTTGCGCATCGCGTAGAATCTTGCCGGGCAGGCCATCACGACACGTTCAAACATGACAAACCTACCTGAGTCATATCGTTACACCAGTGAAACAGCCTAGTAGTCTGCGACGAATCTGGGCACACTAAATTTCCTTTTTCGTTCGTAGTCCTGAGCTAGGGTGAGCTGTTGCTGATTTGTCCTGAGCTTTCCCTGATTCTTCCCTGAGTTAGGATGAACCCATACGCGACGGTTTGCACAGCCTTAGAGGTCCGTTTTCAGTCCCCCCGGCTAAAGTTTCCTTTCGATATCCCCCACGATATGTCCACATTTCTGGCATAAACTAGTACATATTGTGGGATAGTAAGTAGCATCCTAGTCTAATACTTAATATCCTGGTACTAAAACTGGGATGGCATTTACATACCAGTATATCATGTAGGTATGGTGCACAATAGGCTAGCACCTAGAATATACCAGTATAAACATGACTCGTGGGCCCGATTCTTGGCCTTACGTTGGCTTAGCTTCGTGGCCCAGAAACGGGCAGACACGTGCGGATCAGTCTCGCCGTGTGCTGCTTAAGCCAAGGGCTGGGTAGAACTACATCGATTTAGCCTTTAGTCCAAGCTTTGTCATCTGGGTGGGAGGCGTCCCTGAATCAGAGGCGACGGGAAGGTCAGAAAAGAGGAATTCCTCTCGGTTGGAAAGAAATGCAATAGAGCTTATTTGTTTCCTAGTCTCCACCGCACTTGTTATCCATCTGCTTGAGGTTAGCACCACTGATAAATCTGAATGATTCAGTGTTACCAAACTCGGCAAACATGCCCGTGCCTCGCCATACATCAACTATTTCTCAATAAGTCTCATCCCAACTGCCCCACCCAGAACCCTTGGGTAGAACCCTTTCTTCCTGATAAATTCTAACCAATTGTGCTGCATGTCTGAGCTTGTCTATTTTTCCAGCTCGGTTGATTGCCCGCGATATAACGCATGTGTTCCAAACAGTATGGGCAGCTCGGAGCCGTGGTACGCTCCTATCCAGGGTCGCGGGCTCACATTGCTGAAGTTGCCTGAGTACAGGTACCTGAAGACAGGTATGTTGGCACGTAACCGTGTCCGTGCCGCCTGGAGCGACGTATAGTAGAAAGACGCGCGCGTTGTCTTGTCGGCAGCTGCGGCGTCTACCCCTGTCGGATCGTACGGCTAGAAGAGCACACCCTCGTTGCGGCTTGTACCGATCAGTGTCGGGAGACGTGTAATCTGGCCGGCCTGCGCCTGCGCGCTATAGTTGGATAGGACGGTACGCTCGTCGATGACGGGAGAAAAATATACCGCCGGTGCACGGCCGGCGTCCGAGTGTCTGTATATGACGTTCTCAATCGCATGCGCGTCAAAGCGGCGCATGCACGCCAGCTCCTCGGCCGGGGAAAGGTTACCGTAGCCGACCTGCGAGGCGATAAAGGTGAAATTTCCATAGCCGGGGTCCCGCGACAGGATGTCCATGTGCTTGTTGCCCGACGAGAGTATGACGCTGCTGGCGATGGGGTTGTGGATGTACGTGTAGGTGTAGTAGGCGATAGCGATGCTGCCGGAGCAGTGTCCGAATAAACCGATAGTTGTATTGTCGCTGCCGAAGGCGTGGATATTGTTGGCGACCCACTTGAGGGATGGACGCTGGTCGAGCAGGACGACGTTCTGCTTATCGGCCGTAAGGCCGGCAGCGTTAGGGAAGCCGAAGATGTTCTCGCGGTAATTGAAGGATATGACGATGGTGTATTGAGTCCGTTGCACCCATTGTGCTGAGATCTGGTAGGGAACGTTGGTACCACCACCCTGAAAAGCGCTACCGTGGAAGAAGACAAGTACTGGGAGTTTCGTCGTTGGAACTTTTGTGCCCCGGGGTACCTAAATGCTGAGGCTCAGGCAGTCTTCACTAATGGGGCCGGTCGTACCATTGATGCCTATCGGGTTGAACTCGAGAACATCACGAGTGGTGTATGTAGCTCGGTGGTATCCGCGTGGCGTTGAATTCACCGAACGGCGGTGCTGACCTCGGGGGGTGGGGGGGCAAATCGCAGCTCGTTGAGCGGCGGCTGCGCGTACGTTATGCCAAGGAAGTGGTGCACGTCAGGAGTAGCCGGGTCGACGCCGCCGTAGATTAAACCGCCCCTGGCTTCGACAGCGAGATCGATCTGAGCGTAGCTAGCGGATATCCCGTGATGCGCAGCCGTCACCACCAGAAAGGCCGTTCTTTGAATTGCATCACAGCTCTGCCCGAGAGTTCAAATGGAGAGTTAGCAGAGAGCGCACTGCTTGGCTATGATTTCGAGTTCGTGTTTTAGGCGTCTGGGACTCTCTCATCAAAGTTCTGTTTAAAGCTCGGTGCGCGGTGGCTCTACGGCAGGTAAAAGTCCATTTTACGCCCTCGCGTCGCCTTTGCAACGTAGCAGCGCGCTACGTCACTTCACTACGTGACACGCTGAAATTTGACGCCGTGTTGGCAACCACGACGAGGGTAGCTCCATGAGACCCGCACCGTCGGCTCCAGACGTCTTGCGTACTATATATATGATCCACCTGCCTGCTTTCCCCTAGAGTACCTACTAGAGGAAAATCCGGGGCAGGATCGCGATATAGAGGAGTCTCGAGGGAGTTTTTGGCCTCTGGCCAGTCGCTGCGGGCCGGCAATACCGAGCTCTATATAACTATATTGCGCCGTAGGTTTCTTCCGCCGTTACCGCAGATAAATCGTTACGTATATCGTGTCGCGCCTACAACTCCTAGCAAAGACATGCCAGAGGCTGGAGATTTTTAAAATGCATGGTGCCATGCGAGTGTTTGTTCATGGAGACGAGGAAGCCGTGGAGAAAGGGTCTGTGGACCAACCCCAGTTCCAGGGCATGTTTGACGCGTTGACAAAGCTGGCAAAATACCACAGGCCCTGCAGCCCGGATAGGACAGTGTAGGGGTAGGATGTATTCTTTGGTGTCTTGATCGACCGAATGCGGGTGTTCTCGCAGCTGGTGCAGCAGCATTGAACGACTGCTTCGACGAAGGAAGTCGAGAGGTTGCAGGTTGCGGTGGTCAGCGCGTTCTAGGTGTATGACGTGAAGGTAACTTTTCTAGGGTCATTGCTTGGTGGCATAATGAGAAGCGTCTTGTAATTGCTGAAGTTTACGGGGTAGGCGTTGCGAAGATAGGCCAACCACTCGAAGCAGTTCAGGTTTATGCGATGGCTAACGGGAGAAGAAATGGAAGTCCGATGGGAGAGGAATAGGTGATGCTTTGTCTTCTCCTTAGACCAAGCCTGCCACCTTGATCCTTATCTGCGGTATCCAAGGGAGTGTTTTCGTGGGCTCGATCATGGGTATTTTGATATACCCAAATAGATTCTGACTCGAAGCCTTGAGCTCTGGCGGGCTCGTCAACGTCGCGGGGAAAAGCCCAAACGCCGCAGGGAGCACCTCGGGACCAGACGCGCCGGCGATAGGGCCAGTATGTGGAAATTGAGACTCAAATTCGAGATACTGCAAGGGCCACGGCTCCGTCCACCCTGACGGCCCAATCTCGATGATACGAAGCGCCGCCTGGCCATCTTTATGTAACGTAGTGGTGGATTGAGGAGGGTAACAATAATTCCTAGGGGCTGGTTACTACAGTGGATTCAACATCCATTGTAAAATCAACATTGATTGTTGGCCCCCAGCCTCCTGACTGGCCAGAGCCCAGAGCTCCTTCCTCGATGGCAACCAGCCTACATCAACAGCAAGAACTCTGGCCGATTCTTAAATTCTACAGGCCAATGGTCTAGCGGTTAAGTGATCGCTCTTTCTATCCTTTATTTCAACTCATCCAGATCCCCAGTCCAATCCCTCTTCGTGCCAATTGCTCCTTTTCTTCAACTTGCTACTATTCGTAACAGTTGCGAATAGGGGCAATACTTCTTTGCCGACCAGGCCAAGGATGGCCCCATTTCTTTTGGCCAATCAGAGGCCTCGTAGGCCAACAATCAATGTTGGATTGACACTTTGGCAACGAGTGCTGAAATACTAAGTAATATTTTGTTTACAGTGGATGTAGCCACCTAACAATCGTTCTTGCCCTCCTTAGAGTATGGGACCGAATCTGGGCCCCCTCGGCTATAGTTGAAGCATTTCAGCATGGTGCGGCGCAAGCGTGCCGAAAATGGAACTTAGCCTGACCAAATCCTGAGCCGAGACTGAGCTGGGGTGAGCAGTGTCACGTGCTCCAAACACGAAAAAGGAAATTTTATGTGCTCAGATTCGTCTCATATAACAGACAATATACACGGCTCGGTACCTTGAAAATCGATCAGAAATTGGAACGTGTAGATTAGACGGCGGAAAGGACGGAGATAATTATTCTAGGAGGAGACCGCCTTTCTGGGTTCGCGCAGCAAAGACAGGGCCAGGAGGGTACCTTAATTTGGACCTGCTAGCACCTACCATGACGCCACCGGGCTTGACAAACTTACTTGAAAGAAAACCCTTTCATATCAAGACAACTGCTGTCTTCCGCCATTGTACTTCATCTCTTCCATATATCTTCAAGGCCTGGCCATCCATAAGCCCGTGGGCGTATGCCGGTCCGACCACGGAAAAGAACCCTTCTGTTCCTTTTGGTAACGGCTTTCCTTGAAAAGCATCGCCGTGGTATCGTAACAGGAGAGGCACATCGGCTCCTCTAACAACAGCCACGACGTCTCCTTCCTGAACATCGCCGTATGCAAGGACGAAGACTCCATCCTCAGTGCTGCAGAACGTCCAATCGCTCCAGCTTTTGAACAGCCATTCCAAGAAGACGTCCTCCCAGTATTTGTCCTTAGGGGCTGTCTTGTCTTCTTTAGATGAGCTGCTCACGTTGAAAGGGCCAAACATCGAGTTAAAGATGGCGTCAAATCGCAAGAGATCCTCCTCGCGAAGTCGCCAGGTGCTGTCCTTGACCCAGATGCAATCCTTTACCAGCGTTCGCCAGATTGCCCTGATCATGTCCTCTCCGCCGATGATATAGGCCACTGGCCTCTCCTGCAGCGTTTCCACTACCCCCCGAGGCGCCGTTACGCGTCCAAAACAGCGGGCGGTTCCCAAAGGCGACGTCGACCAGATTTTTCCACACAGGATGGCAGACACCCATAGCCCTGACGGGATCTCGGAGAAAACCTCATGCTCATCAATCGGAACTCCTCCGGATGCCGAGTAGCGCGAGGTAGCATACTAGAGGTTCACCATAGACTCTTTGAGCGGTTCCGAGTCCCAGTCTGGAACCCAGCTAGGCACATACTCCCGTTCTACCAAACCTGTCCGTCGTTGAGGGCGCTCATTATCACACTCCCGGGGGCGAGCCGCGCAGATGCAATTCAGGCTCTTCGTATCTCGAATCATGGCAACAGTGGCTTGTCGATACACCTCGGACACGGAAAGCGTGTAGCTCGGAGCGAGGATGGGTTTGGGTGTTGACAATAGATTCACCGAGGCAAAGATTCGATCCCTCGGGTCCGTACACTTCTTCCTCGAGAGACCGCTGACGACACGAAGCAGCGTTTGCTGCTCTGTCAACCAAGCGTGCTCTCCACTTTTTGCCTCTCGCCATTGGTCCATCTCCTGAGCTGGCTCTATGATGCCGGACGGGAAACTGGGTTTATTGGCACCGCCGAACTGGAACCGGCGGGATATCGATTGGATGATTTCCCAGGGAATCTCACGGTTTCCGCAGACGATGGTTGCTCGAGAGGCGTAGACGACTTCCTGGACGACCCACAGGCGGGACCAGTATGGTCGATCTGTGAAGATTCGTTTCAGTGCAGATGCTTCGCTTTCGGAAAGAGTGGGACGGTCCTCGCCACGGAATGGCGATGCATTTATCTTATCCCCGTGCCGGCTTTCATTTGAATCTTCTGCCCAATGAGTAAGAGCAGTCTCAAGATCGT
>Ga0247770_1000531_pt1 | contig 36464 bp, 23 predicted proteins | sample UWRJL136409B6_FD_179943 | JGI IMG/M metagenome (GOLD analysis project Ga0247770, IMG submission 179943) | Plant litter microbial communities from Arlington Agricultural Research Station in Wisconsin, United States - UWRJ-L136-409B-6 | ecosystem: Environmental > Terrestrial > Plant litter >... | reverse complement strand
TGGTGGGGCGCCGCTTGTGGGGGGGGGGGTAGGGGTATTTTTTGTTTTTTTTTGGGTTTTTTTTTTGATGGCGGTTGTAAAGTTCGTTTTGATTTATGACCTGGCATGCTGACATATACGTGGGGGCAGTAGCCAGCAGCGATGGCGGATTCATGTCACCTTGCGGCAACAACATGTACTGCTGCGGAAACTCGACTTGTTGCGACGGGAACGCGAAATTTGATCTCGGAAACAAGACTATTGTCATTGCTGCCGGAGAGTCCGAAGGTATGTTGAAAACCTAGTGAATTAGTCCGAGGGGAGGGTGATGGTAAAGTGACCTATAGAAATTGATTTATTACGATCAACAGCGACTTCCTCAGCGACAACGCTCTTAACGCCCGGGAATACTAATGTGCCGCCCGCGCCGGCGCCTTCTGGTGAGAACTCGGGACTTAGCGCGGGCGATATCGGCGGCATTTCTGGTGCTGTAATTGGGTTTGTGGGCATCGTCGTGGCGGTTCTATTGGTGATATACCACTCAAAGATCCAAGACTGTTGGAAAAACAGAAAATATTCCGTCCTATCCTAGAAGGCCTGATTGTCTAGAACTGTTGCTGCAAGACCGGGAATTCAGACTGCCAAGACGCTTAGAGTTGCTCTGGGGCGGTTGGTTTGGGGCTAAGGCCTCTGGCAGTTAGACCTGGAGGTGATTCCTTAGAAAGGTTGTCGTTGCGAGCTCAGGAGCTGCTCCTGCGTAAGGTAGATACTGGAAAAAGGTGTTTCAGGCTGGTGATGAGGAAGCTGTCATAAGTGCTGCATACTGGATTCGGTGGGATTAATAGGGTTACAACTGCGTGATTCTATTGCTCGTGTATTCCCCTCTGCTTTCTGGCTTTGCTAGAGAGGCTTCCTTATAGTTTTGAATGCTGGCAAGCCGAGTGGCAAGCCATTTCTCGTCTGGTAAGTATTACAAATCCATGGTTCTAGGAAGTGCTGTTAGATGGAAGGGGTCCCTGACCACCTAGTTAGTAGATCTGACTGGATGCCTGGCACTGCTAGAGCGCCAGCGATCCTTAGTCATTCTGGTGGCGAAGTGTCAGAAGTGTCAGAAAGAAGGCGGTTCTGGCTAGTGCCACCATTTGCCACCATTCCCAACTATAATAGAGGCTCTCTAGCGAAGCCAGAGAAGAAGGCAGGCTTCAATTGATCACTACCCAACCCCCTACTATTCAATCCACCATCTTGCAGTGCAACCCCCTATCCTCGTCAACCCTGACGCACCCTGCGTTACAGCCTGTACTAGATAGTTCGACAGAGCGCATACAGTTCGAAGTTCTAATTAACCCGTAATTGTAACTGTGATTTTTCGGGTGGGAAAGAGAAAACGGTAGTTACGTGGCGAGGGAAAGCCACCGTCACGTGCAGGGACACCGGTGTCCCAAAATTGGGCATAGGTTTCCTTGCAACGCATCGCTCCATGTATGGTCACGGCAAGTATAGCCGGGGCAAATTTCGGCTCAGGCGGGCCTCAGTGCGGCTCACCCCCTAGCTTAGGATTTGCGACTAATACGGACTCGGACAGAAAAAATTGTCGGGTGAGACTATAGAGGTAGTCTGTGCGCCCAAACACCTCACAGGTCTTATCAGCCTCCACAGGTCTTAGCTCACCTCACAAGCCTTACAAGATACCACATATTCCCGCTAAGGTATGCAGCTGGTTGACTAGACGCTGGGCCGCGGCTCACAGTAAATCGGCCTCGCCCGGAAATGCAGCGTCTATCTCAATGGGTACGGTGAATGTCATGGGCTGGGCGTGATGAGTCCTGTGTTGATACTGTGCATTTGAGGACAAGAGTCCCCAGGTAGCCAGAGACGACACTTCAACAGCCATCATCCTCAGTATTATAATCCAGTAAACAACGCTTCAACTCCAACATGCAGCTCTGACTCCAGCCCGCCGTGCTCCTTGCACTCCCACTACTCCTCTCGTCTTCAGCTGCCCTCCCCGCAGATACCAGTAAGTTCCCCCCCTTTCAAGTTTTCACCCCGTTTCCCTAACCCTTTCCCAATCTCAATTCTCTTTCCCCCATACCCCTTCGCTAATAACCACCGCTTCATGTTCAAATGCAGTCGCCGCCATAAACACAAATGCCACCGCCGACGTGCAATTCGAGCGCTGCCGCGTCAACTCCCGCAGCCGCGATTTGTGGGTCAAAAACGGCATGAGCCGCTGGCGAACCGCATTTTCCGCCAGTGTCATTGATCCCGGCACCTACTGCCAGTTTTGGCACCGCTTTAGTGAGTAGCCCAGAGTAACAGTCCCTATGCCATTTGCGGGCGGGAGCTGTGGGTGTGGTCATTACGAACAGTGAGACTAACACAAAGTACTAGCTAGGCTGCGGTTTGAATATCCATTGTGGCTGGGATGCCGGCCTGAATGGGGGGTGGTGGCGAGTTGATGCTAGCTTTGTGAGGGGGATTGGCGGTGACGCAGCGTATCGGGGTTGTCTTGATAGGACAGGACATGCTTGGATGAAGGAGTATGAGTGTATGACTGGCTAGGGGATTGTTGTTGGTCGTCCCTCCGGCTGACTGGACATCTTTTCGCTTGGTTTCGTCGCTTTTCCTTTTTCTTTCTCTCTTTGAACAGATAGTGTTAAGGAGAGTGCTCCCCTTCCTTCCATTAAGTCCAACTGCTTCTCTGCATAGACTCCACAGCCAAACACGTCCATGTCGTTGTTTTTAAAGCTCGCCCGTTGTGAGCAGATGCGTTCTGATCTTGAGGTCATCTTGATGAAAAGCGTCGCCTGTCTCGATCGCTCCCTTTAGCGCAGGACGGCTGATAATAACACTCGGGATGGCAACAATGAGGCCGTAGACAGCACCAGCTGCAGCAGCGGTCGACAGAGGGCATATTGTGTAGCCTGTAGCCGAGGGGTCATGTCAGCCTATCATGCGTGATTGTTATCATTGACTTCTGAGATCGGAAGCCTACCTTGAGCCCTCGCCGCCCCGGCAAAGGCGACTCCGCCGAGGGCATCGAAAGCGACTAGCAAAAGGGGCCAGTAATGCGGCTTGAGGATATAAGCGCAGCAGCAAGGAATAAAGAGGAATATCCTCCCCAGCAGACCAGACACAGGGTCTGCGCAGAGAAGATGAGGTGATTAGTCGGAGGTGGCAAATTCCACAGGGGAAGCAGGGACTTACACGCAACGTGGCGAACCAACTGAAAGTGGAGCGGAACCGCACCGGCGAGGGCAGCAATGCAGAGGCTTTTTGGGACTATCTACTGTCAGCAACGAGACCGCCCTTCGCCAACTAGACTGATGACCTACTCTCGCCCAGTGTTATCGCAGACATGGCCACCACCAGCAACTCTGCAAAGACAAAGTCATTGGTCACGGCCACCAGGGCCAGATTCCAGAACCAATGCACGGCCGACCAGCCGATGAGACAGGTCGTGGTATGCCAGGCTGACTTGAGACACCCTGCCAGGGCGCCAAGCTGCACGGCGCGAGCGCTGAACACACCGTTGGCGTGGGCGCCTGCAGCGGCCGCGGCGGCGCCGGCGGAGGTGTTGATGGCGAGATCGAGAAGGCTGTACAGTAAAAAGATGGTCACTGAGGAGTGGGTGAGTTAGTGTCGGGGAGTTTGAAGTGAAATGGGTTGCGCAACACGTACAGCGTGTTGATGGGGTTTGGAGACGGTGGCGCACAATTGGCGCCTCGTGTGCAAATTCATAATATGTGTAGAGAGTCATGACGGTGGCCCGCGGACACTGGGTGGTCGCAGCTCGGGATGAGGTGAGGTTAGTTTTGGACGCAGAGGCCCGGGTTTGAGGGAAGAAATGCGAAGAACGGATGGAGAATATCGGGTGTTGGACAAGAAATCACATACTCTGCTTCCTTGACGGCCAATAGGAATTGCAGGCACAGGATACACGGACACATGATGCGGACCCGAGAAGCCACAGTTTGGAGCCAAGTGCCAAAATAATTAGCGATTGGCTGGATAAAGTGGGCTGACAACACAGTGTTTTCGGGCTCAAACAGTGGCCCCCCAGAGGGTGGCTCAGTTTCTCAGACACACAATAATAGAACCATTCAGAACCACCGTAATTGTGCAGTATCCAACAAAAGTACCTCCGTACCTCGTCCCTCCGCCATCTCCACCTTTCCGCAGCCTTACCTGTCATTCCTCTCACCGCCACTCTCCTCGTCCTCGTGCTTGTCCTCGTCTTCCTCCTCATCGTCCTCCTCCGCATCATACGCGATCGAAAAATCCCCAAAATCCTCATGATCCAACTCGTCAGTATCCTTCAGGATATCCGTGATTGTTCCGTCGGCCACTTCAGCCTCCCACTCGTCCCCTTTGGCTTTCTTCCCTTCGTCAGCCGAGAAATCCGCCGGCCAGCTTTCAGCTTCGTGACCAGCCCTGGGTCCCTCGAGAACCTCTTGCGCTGCAGGCACGTGTACCTGACCGCAACAACCGACAGCTTCGAGACCTTCGCTTCGCCTAGTTGCTGCCGTGCGGACTCAGCGGACGCTTCCATCTTGGCCGAGGTGTTTGGTGATAGCGCCGCAGCCGGGTCCACCGTCGCTTTTGTTGTGCGTGTTCGCTGGCTGCTGTTGCCTGCGTCCACCGTCTGAGCCATGATCAGACCCGTGATGACCCAGACCTTGGAGCCGCCGCGGGCGAGCCAATTCTCCAGCTTCGGCTTGATGCCGGCGTCGCGGCGGATGAAGTCGATGGCCTCGTCGTACTTGAAGAAGTGGTAAGTGGCGATGCCACCCGTCATGCTCTGGTCTGCGAGCGTGGAGGTTTCGTACTCGAGACCGACGAGTTGCTGCAGCAGGAGCTTCACCTTAAGCGACTTGGACTTGGAGAGCAATTGTCTCAGCTCCTTGAAAGCGGTGCTGCCTGTGGTGAGGGCCGCGGCATTCTCGGCTGTTCGGGCGACGGAAGCGTAGTTGCGGGCTGGCTCATTGTACTCCTTGACGACGCGGCCGAGGATTGAGTCGACGAAGCTTTGCTCTTCTTCTTCGTCGGGCTTCTGGATGTAGTCCAGGTGATGGAGGAGGTAGAAGCGTTTCATGTCGCGAACTTGAAGATTCGGACGATGGATGCAGGTTGGTGAGCATCTTGACGCGATCGGCGAATATGGGCCATTTCTCTTTCTTTATCGGCCTCCATTCAGCGACGGTTTCAGCTGATGGTGTTGACATGCACGAATGTCATGGCAGGGGTTGCCAAGCCGGTGTGCAGGTCTCTGGCCACTCAGGAACGCTAAACGCGTCCGAGGTGCAGTTTATGGGGTTGCTTTGCAGCTGTCAGGCTTGGCTCTTTGCACGATGCCGTCCAATTATCTCGGCAAGGCTCCAAGATGCATCTCCTGTCGACTAAGAGCGGGTTGCACAAGCAGCATCTGCTTGGCTGCCGATTCATAGGTGATATACTCGGTGAAAGGGTGCGCATGACCTATAGATTCGTCCATGCGGCTGTGTCTGATCCTACCTGGCTGTCACAGGCTCCTTGTAGAATCTGCAGGATTAAGCGGGGATAAAACGAGCCACGTAACAAGAGACCAGTTGCGTTTTACGGCATGACCCCCAGCGATATCAATAGTGTAGGCGCTGTAACGTGCCCCTTCTTGCCACAACGGCTACATCCTGGCCTCTTTGTGATTCTCCCCCTACGTATTTAGATCTATGAGGATCAAGCGCCTAAATGGTGTAATTGCGTTGCCTTATTATCACGTGGTAAAAGAAATTGGTTGGCATTTTTGGCAGCGCTAACACTTGGCAGTACTCCCCCACCACACTGGGCAAACACAGGCAACAGTCAACATCGCAAAAAACACTACAATTGAAGCCATCTAAGGTACGGATACAATTCTACCGCTGAAACTAATCTTATTCAGGCTAATATTCGTCATTATCTTCACCTTCTACGTCCATCAAGAAAGTCATCTATAAGCTCAATTTCCTGGCCGTTCTCGTCGCGCGGGAGCTGCTCTCTTGCGACCCATCGGCCTCCGTTATCTACGCTAGGCCAAAAATGCTAACCCATTTCTTTCACCACGTGATTGTGTCATGTGAGGAAAAGTCCTAGGCTTGGCGGGCCAGTTCTTCCTTGATGGTGAGTGGAAGTGGCCCATCTATTTTCATCCCCGAACTGTTGCCTTTCAGCCCTCCTCGAAGACCCCTTTCTGGCACTGGGTTTCGTAGGCCTCTAACCGTAACTTCACTAGTGTTGAAAAACCTGTGGGAAGCATTTCTACGGCCTCTCCGGGCGCCAGCTACGGTATTAATGCTAGTCTTTCTCTTGACATCATGCCCCTCAACCCGATGCATTCTCGTCTTCAAGAAACTCGCCGAGAACCAGCGGAGAACCCATCATGAAGATTGCAGTCCTGGGTGGCGACGGTTTCGTTGGCTGGCCGACATCGCTTCACCTGTCGATTGCGGGTCATGAGGTCCACATCCTCGATAATCTCTCGCGCCGTTCCATCGACACCCGGCTCGGTGTGCAGTCGCTGACGCCGGTGAAATCCATTCACGAACGCATCCGCATCTGGCATATAGAGACAGCTCGCCGCATCCATTGTCACATCATTGATATCGCTAAGGACTATGAGACTGAAAGTTGGCTTGCGGAGCACCGGCCGGACGCGGTTATCCATTTCGCCGAGCAGCGTGCCGCCCCTTACTCCATGAATAGCGACCAGCACAAGAACTACACGGTCAATAACAACATCAACGCCACCCATAACCTACTTAATGCACTAGTTGAGCTCGGTCTCGACGCACATCTCGTGCACTTAGGCAGCATGGGCGTCTACGGGTACGCGACGGTCGGCGCGGCGATCCCTGAAAGTTATCTACCAGTACCTAGACATCGAGACCGCCGACGGACGCAACATCTCCTAGGAAATCCTTTATCCCGCGAATCCTGGCTCGATCTACCATATGACCAAGTGTTTAGATCAGCTTCTCTTCCAGTTTTACGCGAAAAACGACGGGCTGCGGATCACCGACCTGCACCAGGGCATTGTCTGGGGCACCCATACGGAACAAACACGCCGACACCCGGGATTGATTAATAGATTCGATTATGATGGGGATTACGGGACCGTCTTAAATCGATTTCTTATCCAATCAGCGATCGGTTATCTGCTTATTGTACATGGAACTGGCGGCCAGACCCGCGCCTTTATCCACATCCAGGACTCGGTCCGCTGCATCGAGATCGTGCTGAACAATCCACCTCGGCGCAGCGGCCGCGTCGAAATATTCAACCAGATGACGGAGACCTACCGCGTCCGCGACCTCGCCGAAATGGTTGCTGAGATGACAGGCTCGGAGATCACCTGGCTGCCGAATCCACGGAAAGAGGCTCCAGAAAACGAATTGATGGTGAAGAACGAGAAGCTCCTTGACTTCGGTCTGAAGCTAATCATGCTCTGCGAAGGGCTAATTGGCGAGGTCGTTAATGTTGCGAAGAAATACGCCTCTCGTATTGACCGGTCTCGTCTTCCGGCCGTTTCCGCCTGGACAAAGGACATTGCGGCCAAGGTGGAACACGACTCGGAGGATCATCGCCTAAAACTTGGATTTGATGACTTTCTTCTTCCGCCCAGAGAGGAAAATTTGAAAGCTGCCGCGGAACACTGACCTATTGCCGTCGTCAGCGTTAGCTCTTATCATTGCGACGCATTCCTCATTGAGCGCCACCAGATCAGAGTCATACCACTCACCAACTCCTTGTACTTGCCTTCACTCTGGTGCTTATTTAGTATTACTTGGAGACCCCTTATCTCATAGATTGTGATATTAGCCATTGATGCGCTTTTCACCATCTCGGACATTATTTGGAGGTGGAAGTGGATGGGGAAGGAAACACCGTCGTCGCGAGAGCTATGATGAGATGGAGATATATTCGGTCAGTTTAGAGAAGACACCGGGAGCGCGTATTTGAGCTTGTCTGTACTAGTACTTTTGGCATTATTTGCTTGCTGTACGGGGGCTTGAGATTTTGCGCTGGTTTGGACGCGGGGTCGGAGACTGAGTGGAGTTGGTGGGCGTTGACCTAGACACACAGACACGAGCAACGCAATTTGTATCTACACTGTTTAGATCACCACCTCCGTTTCAGACGGACCTTTATGTCCACATCCGGCGGCACACCGGCAGCCCCCGCATACTTAGTGTCATTTCGCGGTGGCCTATCCGATGGCGTCCCATCCATCTTCACCCACTCAACGAACTCGTAGTCAAACTTGCTGGCCAATATGGCAATCGTCAGCATAATCTCCTGTTTCGCAAAATGTCGCCCCGGGCAGATAGCCACACCACCACCTATTGAACCCATATTAGCCACCAATCACCTCTCGCAACAACAACAGCGGCAGGACCGCAAAGGGGGAAGACAACTCACCATAGGGAAACCAATCCGTCGGGCGGCCTCTCACCTCAAACACTGGAACGCGCTTCCCTGTCTCCGGCTCCTCCACCCACTTGATATTGCGCTCCGCCCAGAACTCACCCGCCGGATGCCCCTCCGCCCCCCACACGCTCTCGTTGAGATGCGCTAGCTCCGTCGGCGCCTGCAGTATCGACCCCGGCGTCAGCATGTAGCCCTCGACCTCCAGCGGCTGGACCACCTCTCGCGTCACGTTGATGGACACGTGCAGGCGCATGACCTCGGTATAGACCGATTGGAGTAGCGGGAGGTTGATGAGGCGCTGCAGGTCAAAGGTGCGCTGTCCTGTTGAGGAGTCGATGGCGACCGAGTCGACCTGGTTGCGGAGGGATTCCAAGAGGGACGGATCACGGATCATTTCGATTACTGCCCAGGCGCAGACCGGGATGGTATTTGCATTGACGCTGTAGTGCTGTGTCAGCAGCGTGGCATATTATACCCGGGTGGGGAAGAAAAGGGAGGCCATCCAGAAGAAAAGGGAGAACTGACGCAACAATGCCAGTGACACAGGTGAAGCCTCCACAGGTGTGCGGGCTGAACTCGCTCCGTATCATCCACCTGGAGAACTCACGCCAGAAGCGCGACCCGAAGAGGGGCTCCCAGTCGGCTTCGGCCTCGGAACCGTCCCAGTCGAAGCTACCAGCGGCGGATTGGAAGAACTTGGCCGTCGCGCCACAGCAGCGCTCGGCCGTGGCATAGACTCCCGGGAACAGCCACTTAGGCGGGCCGTACAGGATGGTGCCGAGGACTTTATCGTAGTCCCAGAAAAGGTCGAGCAGGTTTGGGATGACCTCGAAGATGCGGCACCCTAGCAGGGACATGATAGCGGCCCGGGCCATTTGATCCTTCATAATGGGCACGATGCGCGCCTCTGTCCATTCTTCGCCCACCGGGAAGCGGGCATCGAGCTCTTGGGCGAAGAAGCGTTGGTAGGTGGAGGCCAGAGCATTGGCGTAGTACGTCTGGGAAAGATACTTGTGCATGATGGAATGCATGGCGGCCCAGTATCGCTGGTTCTGCGGCGTGTCCTCAGTCCCCGGGAGCGGCGCCGCGAGCCGACCTGACTTATCGTTGGCGAACTTGGCTACGTCCTCGGGGGTTGCGCCCATCATGAACCTGATAGCATAGAGTAGGAAGGTCTCAAAGCCGATGCTGGGTGAGTTGCGGAAGAAGGTCTGCATATTCTGTGCGCCTGTGACAAAGTAGGCCTTTTTTCCGCCCAGGCGGAAGCCGACTATGTTCTGGTTGCGCAGCGCTTTGGTCGTTCGTGAGAGGAAGGTGTTCATGTCGGCCATGTACTGGATGGTGTTGCTGAAGAATGGAATCGTCTCGCCGAGCATGGGTGGTTTCTTCTGGCCTCCTGGGCCAAGGACAAAGATAGATGCGACGAGGAGCAAAACGAGGCCTAGAGACGCTGTGGCGGCGAACTGATACGGCTCTACGAGCCGTCGCAGTGATGCGATCACATCTGTGACGGTTGTCTCCATTTTCTCAAGTGTGGAGGGCTCCGCACTAGAATGCTGAAGATGCCAGTCATTGCGTTCTCGGGGACTCTGAGATATTTATCAGAGTGGTATGCCACCCAGTTAAATACCAACTTAACTTGGTTGTCTTGCGGGGTTCTGCAGATGATGATGCGGTTGATTGGGCGCCACATAATGCAATGCATGATTCCGCACACTTGAAGGGCTGTTCCTTAATGGCTCCTCAACGGGTGTTCGGGTACGAATCCGGAGGGGCTGCCGTTGTCTTTACTAGTGGGTGGTTGGTGGGCATGGTGCCCCACCTGAGGTGCGTTGCTGAATTGGTGAATGTAGTATCCCTCTAATCCCACGACATCGGGGCCTAGGGTCGGTGCACGCTGCTAGTAACACTAGAATAAACGAAACTTCTCGTGCCTAAGATACCCCGTTAGTAAAAGCCATGATCGTATGTTGAATGACCAATCCAACTTACATAAAGCTCCCTGTCCGATACTATCGCTGGAGCCTCGCAAACCAGCCCTTCCCAGCCTCCTCCTCCTCCAAAGACTCTTCCTCTTTTCTCAGCTGCTAAAAGTCCTAAAAGCAGACCACCTCCGCCGCAGTCAGCCCGAACTGCCGCTACCATTGCAATGCAAACTCAGTCTCCCCAAACCATTTCAATGGCTTAAGTTCGCTCATCACCCTCCTCAAATTCTCGGCGATCTCATCCCCATCCATCCTAAACGCTGTCGCAAATCCTCATAGTAGCTCCCCACCCAGCGGCAGTTGTGTCAGAAACACAGCACACTGGATTGATCCAAATAATGGGATTCCAAAGATGTGATTATAGTATTTATTGTGGTTCTGGCAGAAGCACCGCTAAAATCCCTAAGATCGTGCCACCACATGCTCGAACGTCAGGGCTACCAATTATCCCCATCCACTGTCGTGTTGAGAGTTTCAGCGGCTGCCATGGCAGCCATGGCTAGCCGGAGGAAAAAGCCACAAATATTGATGTCATACCCGACACCGGAAACAATAAACCTAACCGTTATATACTTTTTACAGACCCGAGGCAAACCCACATCTCAGGAGCTACACAGCTCGACTGTCGTTCCTCCCTCTTGGCCCCAAAACTAGGTAGGTATGTAACACAGCACGTGCACTGGGTGTTGAGGAGGATGGTGGCTTGTGGTTAATCGTCCAAGTAAAAAGCGGGGAAGGAAAAAACTCACAGGCCGTCAAATCAATTCACAGGTCAATCGTCAGTCAATTCATTAAATATACGTCCGTATTCGCGTGGAAGTTAGTCCGTTGATTGATGTTGGCACCGATCCGTTTGAACAAGGAACGTGCCAAGGAAAAATACCGCTTATGGCAAAAACGGCTAGAGTGCCCAAAGCAGCTCCTGTGTCCGGCCACCAGGCACGGCAAACCGGCACCGCCTGCATGGGCGGATTTTATTCCTTGTCGAAGTCCCCAAATAAGACCACCCCGAGACGGTACCATGCCGTCGATTGGTCAGTGTTAGCCGTGTGACAGCCCCAGGTTCGACCCGCAGATGCCGCTGGGCGCAGCAGTGGGGGCAATTTGTCCCCACACTTCTGCGGTCCGGAGGGGTTTGTGTTCTTTAAAGCGCAGGGTGCCTTCGTGATTGACAACAAAGTTTCCCGGCGTAAATTTCCCCCAGCGATCTGCCCCATCTCATCGTACCATGCTCGCTGGTATCGTTAGACGGGCCGTCCCGCTAGGTCTTGTGTCGCTATCTTTACTAGCGGCACCTTCTCTCGCAGATGAATTTACGAACCCAGCAAACTCGTACCTGGATCTTCAGAAGCACTACAAGCTCGGCGAGACCTACCCTATCACATGGGTAACCTCGTTGCAATACATTACGCTTGAGATCCGCCATTGGGGGAGTACCGGCGAGACTGTCGGCGTTCTTGCCTGTCGGTGCCCAACCGCCTAGAAAAAGGCTAGTGGTCAAAACGCTGACAGTAGCTAGTGGCTATTCCGAACTCGGGTATTTTTGATTGGACCGTCGGCGAACACGACAATGTCAACAGCAAAGAAATAACCCGGAATCCACAATTCAAGTTCGTGATCACGGACCCTACAGGCAAGATAAACTCGTCGACGACCGGAAACGGGTTTGCAAAAGGCCTGCTCCAAAGTAGAGGTTTCATAATCGACGACACCACGTTGACTTCCACGACGACCAGTTCATCGTCGACGCCGGCATCGTTGGCCCCATCAAAAACCTCTACCGAGACATCGCAGACCGCTGCTGCCGTGACCGATGGGGGCCTTACTCAGTCAGCCAAAATTGGCATCGGAGTCGGCGTCGGACTCGGTGCTCTGCTGCTGATCGTCGTGGCCGTCGGAATGACTGTATTCGTCATGCGCCGGCGACAACGCGAGAAGAGCGTACTGGCAGCTTATGAGACCCCTGTCGCCCCGGTCCCGGAATATGGAGACAAGCCGCCAGAGATTGGTGGAGACGAGCGAAGAGGCGAGTTGAGCATTCAGAATTACAGCGGGCCGCCGAGCGAATTGCCCGGGCATCCGGATACCCATACGGGCAGATGGAGTTAATACTAGCGATAATAATCAATAATAATAAGTCTTCCGTCCAACGAACGAACCCCAATATTCTTGACGCTGCGCTACCATTTGCTCCACCCTAGTCCCCCCCTCCCTCCTCCTTCTTCATACTGGGAGAGCGGTGGTGGCTGAGGTAGCGGTACCCAGAAAGCTGGGCGGTCATCCAGACGGAGGGGCCTGTGCTCCGGTTGGAGGAGGCGAGGGCGCGGATGCTGTTGATGATGTCGTCCGAGGGTTCGCCAAGCCATGCTATGACTTCGGTGGAGCGGCGGTAGATCTTGGCCATGTGTTGGACCTGGGCGCGCTCATGGTCAAGTTGGTTGATGCAGATGGCGTCGATCAAATGAAGGTCGACTTTGCCGTGGGTTGTTTGTAAAAACTCAAAGAGGTTGCGTCGCACGAAGAGGGCTTGGTTGTGGATTTGGATTGGCCGGATATCATCTTTGGTGGTAGCGCTACCCCAGGTGTAGGACATGGCTTTGTGTTGTGTCCGGGTGAGGTTTTCGATTGGGACAACGGTAGAGGTGTATGGAAGGGTGGCTGCCCCGGTTTCTGGTGATGGCCGAAGCAGCCGGATATGTGTTTGTGCACTGATGAAAAGGTGCTCAAATCCTCTCACGGGTTGTGGATCGCTGAGGGAAAGGGATAACAAACTGGCCGGCTCAAAAGACGGGAAAAGTGCTCTTCAACCCTTGTTTGCCTGTCCACCGCGAAGTGGGCTGACATCGCGGACACAGCCTATGTTTTCGTTCAGAATGGTGGCGTAGCCGGTCTAGATTTTATCGGAGTTCGGGTCGAATAGGAGCCTGGCCGCCTTGTAGCCCGAGCTGCTGGCCTCGGTCCTGTCAACGTGACTCTTACAACTTTCGTCCTACTCAAATTCTCCAAGGACCCACCACTGCCCTTATACTCGTAGGAAGGGGGGGAAGGGGGCATGTTAACAAGCTAACTATGGACGAAAGTCTGAGACGTGTGCGGGGACTGAGGGGCGGAAGCGAATGAACGAGTAAATTTGGGCGGTAAATGCGACCGGATCGGGAGAGTCCGAAGCCCGCATATGTGTTGTGAGATAGACGATAGAATCCTCGCCTGTCATAGCGAAAAAGTGGACGATCCTGTGACGCTAGGGTATCATTGTTCAGAGCTGACGTGAGCTTTATTGTCGCATTCAGGTGCAGGTATTCCCCGTCGTCTGGAAACTGGATGTCTATATAAGGGCGGCCAGCAACGTAGAAGTCGAGCCTCCCTTCAGGGTTTCCACACACTTCAGTTGTAACTTCACTTTAGTACGCCAACTAAGTCGCTACGTGTGAAGTAATCCACCATATCAACATCCTCTCCTACGATAAATAAGGACAAGGATAGCCACAGGCCCTCGGCAGCAGTCAATAAGGACCTGATAGTCCTATTCTGCTGCACTCCGCTCACCGGACACCTCCTCTCCAACCTTCAGATTGCGCAGTACTTAGTGGAGCGAGGTTATGATGTCACCTTCTTGGGCTCAACTCTCAACAAGCCAGCCATCGAACGCACCGGCGCCAAGTTCATGCAGCACACCGGGCTCCAGAACTATTATTCATCGGAAAATCTCTTTGAACTTATTCCCTGAGTTGCCTGATATGACCGACGGTCTCGATGGGTTCGCCTGGTATGCGGAGAATCTCTGGGCCAACGCCATGCCTAGTGCAAGCGAGTCTGTTAAGAACGCACTCGGCACACTGCGACGCGGCGCGCCCGAGAAGAAGATCGTCATCGTCTGCGAGACGTGGTTCACCGGGGTGCTACCATTCAAACTAGGCGCCGATCTTCCCGAAGGATTTACCGAGCTGCCCAAAACACTGGGCACCAGTATTTTACCCGCGACGTTCGCAAGCATCGACACTGGTTCCATGGGCACCGCCCTTCCATTTGACAATAGCGAGTCGGGGAGGGCGAGAAATATCATGCTGGCCAAGCTATTGGCCACGAGCTCCCCTTTCAAGGAGGTCGGCGCGTACAGAGACAAGATGCTGCGTGCCTGCGGCGCCAAGAGGGGCATCGAGACGCTGTTCAACGGCCACGACAAGCTGGTCCACCCGGGCATCTTCGACCCTACCTAGATTTGCCATGATATCGTCCTGCAGATGTGTATCCCGAGTCTTGATTATCCTTATTCCGACTGGCCGCCGTACGTCAAATTTGGTGGCACTCTGCCCATCAAACCCCGGGACCCGGCTTTCAAGACTCCTCCGTGGCTCGAGCAGATCATCGCTAGCAAGGCTAGCGCCGAGAACACCGGCGAGGCCAGAGCGAAGAAAGTCGTGATGGTGACCCAGGGCACCGTCGCCATCACTTACTCGCAGCTGATCGTTCCGACGCTCGCTGGCCTGGCCGAACGCGATGACCTTATTGTCGTGGCACTCCTGGGGGCACGAGGCGCCGCGTTAGATAGCGGCAAGGAGAGAAACACCCCGAAGAACGCGATTGTCGTCGACTACTGCCCCTACGACGAGCTGCTTCCCTACACTGACGTGCTCGTCACCAACGCGTCGTACGGCGTCTTCCAGCACTCGGTGGTCAATGGCGTCCCCTCTGTGATGGCCGTCAGCTCCGAGGATAAGCCCGAGGTGGCCATGAGGGCGGAACGTGTGGGCTTGGCCATCAACTTGCGAACGGGGACCCCGTCGCCCGAGATGGTGGCCGCCGCAGTCGGTAAAGTCCTGGAAGATCCCAGGTACGCGATGCGAGCGCAAGAGCTGAAGAAGGAAGCTGAAGAGTTTGATACGCTTGGGACTGTTGAGAGGGAGATGCTGGCCCTCGTGGAGACATGATCCATCTGCAGCGGTTGCCTTGATGGCCATCCGGTACGACCTATGTCTGCTGAAAGAGGACAAAAAATGCGTATTCATAGTCTTTTTCCTTGATAGTTGCTGCCTTGAGCCAACTGACGCTGATCCCTACATAGGTCACCACCATTACCCAGACAGCCTGGTGTGGAGAATCAATAAGTGTCACACACCGTAAACACTCTGATACACCATAATCCACGACTTCGAGATCTCGTGCACTCGCAAAGGGCAAAACAATGGATTTGATGATCAGCGGAGGTGGAGGCATACGATTGTGGTCCCGAAGGGGGGGTTGGGCCACCAAGGAAAGTCACTCACTGTTAAGGTCACGGTAGCGTGGGCCGATTACCCTTCGCCGTTTCTGGTAAATGACTTGGACTTGACTGTGTCGGACGGGGAGAAGACGCTGTAGAGGAATGGAGGAGGGGAGCCCGACCTAGCCGTTACAGTTACCGTCGCAATACCGGCCATGATGACATCCGGCAATTTTAGGTACGCTTCGTCAATCAACGCAAGGGGCGTTGGGGCGTTGTATGGGCAACTTTTGTTGAAGATTAGTCCCTTCAGGCAGCGGTTGGGAAGCGATTGATGTGCGTTGTTGAAGGAATCGATCGATCGAACTCTTCATAATCTGGCCCAATCACTGTCGTACCTATCTCAAATTGTCTTTTCATGCACGGGACAGAATTCATCCAATCTTATTCCATCAGCTCGGTACCTGCCCTATCGAATCGACGAAACTCCATGATCCCATTTCGCCCGTTCGCGGGTGACCTCCTATTGGCCAAGGTTACAAACGCACGATAACACTGTAGGACTCCTCTCATAACCCAACCATCAGCATTCTCACGTTTCCTCTTGCTAGCACCACCAACCCCCCTGTTATTGATTTGCCGCTGCATTTGATCGGACCTTATTCTGCTCTGCCCACGCTTACGACAACTACACGAGCCAACCGTGACAGCATCGCGAGCGATTTCAGTTTCCCCCACGGTCCCTCGCCCAGTCTTCCTCTATCACCATTGGATCCGCTTGGGCTTAACTCGGTGCCATGGTATTACGGCGGTGGCCCATCTACGGTCTTGCTATGTCTAGTCATGATCTTGACCTTGCAACTTTTTCGGCGAAGGTACCCACCGTGGCAACCGAGTCCAAGACATGGACTTTCTCTGCTCCCGACTGGCCAAGAGAAGACGGCGCCTAGCGACGAACGAAGCGCTTTTAAATTCGCCTTATTCCTACAAATCCTCCCTCTACTTGGTCTCAACGTAGCAGACGTAGACCTCCTTGTCAGCTTCCACTCTGCCTGGCTGGTCGCCAACGCGAGTCCTAGCAAAGACGCCGCGAGCTGGATCTCGCGCGCAGGCCGTGTCGGACCCCCGCTCACCGTTGTCACCTGGGGCGTCCTCCTAGTCCTGATCCGCGCGCACACATGCCTTGTGCGCCTGAGCAGAATTCTGGCACCACCGCTACCCACACACAGAGAAAGACAACAGGAAGGAAAAAAAGAAGAGAACGGCGCGAGAGCCAGGCCCTACTTCGAGCGCCACCTCCTCCTGGATATCGTCGGCCTCGCCATCCCCGTCGTATCTCTCGCATCTTTGCTTGCGAAACCATGGATGTGTTCCGCCATGCAGGCCTCCGGATCCCGCACCCAACCAACATTCCCGGTCAATTTCATCCCAGCGCTGTACTGGGACGGCATGGGCGAGGCGACACATGCGCGCTATACCGCGTTTGCCGGCGCTGTTGGAGCGCTGTGTCTCTACGGGCCTGCGCTGGCCTTGCTGATCTCACTGGTAGCGCGGTATAAGAGGCGAGTGCTTGGTATGGCAGTGCGTGGAGGTTTTGTTGTCGCGGTGCTGTGTGCGGCGTTGGTCACTGCGACCGTTATGGTTGTCACTATTACCGAAGGATTGGCGTGTGCGCTTACGGATTGCTGGGGCTGCGGGATGGCGCTGTTGAGCGAACCAGTCTCTGAGGTTGTCTCCGAGGGTGTTGATGCTGGCTGCTGCCCTGTGGTATTTTCTAAGGGCGAGGCTCTTTGGATCGACGGATAGCACGAGGAGCCGGTTTTTCATTCCCTGCAGGGAGGCAAGCTCGAGTGGCTTGGGTTGGGGTCAATTCTTTGTTGTGGCAAGCAGCTGTGGTCTTGTGGCATATCACGTCTATTTGGTAGCGAAAGATTGGTGAGGGACGGCGCAGCTGGGTAGTGTACATGTAAGGGTCTGGACGAGGAGAAGCGCTGCTGTTTTACCCTAAAGTTGCCCTCACCCGCCCGCAGTCACCCACACCACCCCTTATCACCTTGCTCAGGCGCTGCTCAGGCGCTACTCAGGATATGATCACGGAAAATACCAATTATGGTTTAGAAGAGTAGGCAGTACTCTGTAACTCAGCGGAGTTCTAGAAATTCAAATGGCAACTTTTCGCGAAGGAACAGTTTTGGCTGTACCCCAAAACTGGGACCACCCAACCCCCCAACCCCCCTTCTCTTCCTTTCCCCCAGAGGTCCCAAAATCCAATCATTTTACCGTCCCCCATTAAGTCTCCATTTCCGTCTTCTCATTTACGAGAGTGGGTGAATCTTACTATCTCGAGTTGAGACACACCCTAAGCGGATTGCTTTGTTTCTGTTCATTCGGTTGTTAAACGTGGCCCTCCCATCTTAGCCCGGTGGCAGCCGACTCTGAAAATGGACAAGAAAAGAACGGCAGAAGAAAGAAGGAGACGTGCTGAGGAGAATGGCTTTGGTGACGATGATACGGATACTGACGACAATCCCATCCCAGGGGATGGCTTGGATTATACTAGGGAAAAATACGCCGTGCAAATGGATCTGTGGTTTAAGTAAGTTATCTTTCTAGAATCAAAGTCCCCTATTACTAACAATCTACAAGATACAAACGACACACCCCGAGGCCACTCCGCACAGCCTGAGAATTTTGAAAGTGCAAATTGCCTAGGCCCCCGGGATCAAGGGCAAGCGCGAGGAGCTCAGACCCAGCGTCAAGGTAACGTGGGTCGAGCACACGCTGCGCACAGTGATCAAGACGGATGCTCCCGGCATGGACATGGACAATCCGTCATTTGACCAGGCGCCCAAGATCCCCATCACTGGGGGCATAGTTCCGGGTCTGCCGGTGACAATCGCCTTGATGAATGAGAAGGCCGAGATAGGGGCCATCGAGGTGTCGCTGGACGAGGTACTCGGGGCTCCTGGTCTTGTCCTGCAGAGGGGCTTTGAGGTGGGTAATGGGGCGACGGTGAGGGCTAGATTTTGGCTGCGTGGTCTCAAGGCTGCAGAATAGCAGCGGGCAGGTAAGCAGCCGGGAACGAATTGATGGTTACGCAAATAATGTACATTTTGGTTTTCATTTGGAGGTCAGGATCACAGGAGATTGGCCAAATTGTGCTTGTCAGTTCATTGATGCTCTGCTGACCAGGGGCCCTTGTGCCTCGGATGATTGGCTAACCGGCCTAGGAACTTTGTGTTCGATTCAAGGCCTTCTACAATCTATTCTCCGGATTCCCTTACGCGTAGTTATTGTTGGAAGTGCGAGGTTCTGCGGACGCCTCAGGCGTTGTTCTTTAGAGGCTGCTTGCGGCAAAATGCCACTGAACGGTCACGAGCGCCGGCAACAAGCGGCAGAAGGGATTTTCCACACAGCACCAATTGGAGGCGCGCAGTTGCAGACCTTGATCGGAAACTAGTTTCTTTGGTATTGTCGTTACCGAGGACCCAAAGTTACTGTTTCACTTAAGCGATAACATGTCATGGGAGGAAATAGGAACCGACACAGATAGAACCCCCACATCATGCCGGCTTCGTGTACGAACACTCAAGAAACCTTATTTCAAAGCGCTGAAAGCCAGTTGCCATGTGTCGGAGATTTCATGTTTTCCATTTCCATAGCCTGAAGGAGTAATTAAAGCCTGTGAAGGGTAGGGAGTCAAAATACCATGTCGATGGCTGTCGTGGCTGCTGTCTTTCCCGGCGCTCCGAGCCTGACTTACTCATCTCCGCAAGCAATTACATCGGGGCATCAAGGCAAGTCGGCCGCGAAGGGAAGCTGCCCAGTAGATTACTCAGAATTGCCACGGGCAGGAGAAACGAAAGGGACATGGCTGCATCCATCCTACCTTAGGCAAATTTGGCAATAACGGCAAACAGATAGACGACATGGGCAAGGATTGTGCGAACAATGTCATTGGCATCCATGCCAGTTAACAAACTACGCCGGATGAAGAGAACATGACGAGCTGCTTCTCGGGCAATCTGAGCCGGTATAGAAGAGACGAACGATAGTAAACATTGATGGTTAGTCGGTAGCTGGTGCCTTGGGGTCGGGATGTAAGACACTGAGGGGCTGGGCCGCACTGATAGGAATGATTATGCCGAGATCGTCAACTTGTAGTTGTCTAACCTCGCTTCCATGACACATATCGCCAGGAACTCTAGGCGACGTTTGTGTGTAAGCGTATCTATTCAGCTCGATGGAGCGAAAGCAGTTTTTGGACCCCCAGTGGTGTGTCGCTCGGCTTTTAAGCCGCATTAGGAATGATTCAAAGTCAGCGTACATGTTAAAAGGATGGCGCTCATTGGACGGCCCCCAACTTGTGGAACAGCTGATCCAACTTTGATTGGTTGCCCTGAACTGAGCTCTTAGCGAGCCCCTGGTGTTGGGGATCTGAAGTTGAAAAGAAAAGCTCCATTGACTTCAAGCTGTAGAACCATGCAGCTGATGACGTCTTCTCTCTCGCTCTTTACATGAGCGCTGAGACGCTTAAGGTAGGAACAAGGGCAAGATTGACGCCACGACCCTATCTCGTCGGTCTCAATTCCTCTTTCGGCGAGGCATGTTTCTTGGCATCAAGTGAGGCTTAACACCAGACTAATCATCTCCGTGGCACAGACTGGTGAAGCCTACTTGGACGTTTTCGAAACATGTGAGTCGATAATCAAATCCCGCTTCCCTGTTAACGGAAGGCGAAGGACTGTAATTTAGGTAGTTCGCTTGATGATGGTCCCACAGCTCCAGATATAAGATCCCCTTCGTTGCCGTCAAGCTTTGTCGAATCCTCAAATTCAAGCACTCAAAGCTCCTCAGCCCTTGCATCACTACCGCAAATTCCACATAACTCTAAGCCCTACACCCTATCACGAGTACAAACTGCACCGTTTCCGGCCATCATCCACCATGAAGTTCGCCGCTATCCTCTTCCTCACCTTCACTACCCTCGCTCTTACTGCCCCGGCGCTCATCCAGCCCGAGGGTATGGAGCTAGCGATGGTGAAGCGTGACCCTGAGCCGGAGCCGGCCCCGAAGCCTGCTTGCTCGCGCTTTCAGTGCTGGTAGATGCTGGTAGGTGGTAACACTGATAATTATTGGTAGTATGGAAGCTTACCGTGTTTACTTTCCAAGCTTATCATAATAGGGGAATAGTGGTGGAGTGGGTGGTGTGAGAACGGGGGTGGATGATCGTGAGAAGGATGTCACTCGTTTTTAGGCGCTATGGTTCAAGTCATCTCTCTATCGTAGAGCTTCTAAAGCGCCAAAGCTAAGAGATGGAGGGTTTTTATTGTCTTGATTCCTGACCTGAGTAGCTGGTGATTTTTTTATTGACTTTAATCTTGTCTTTTTCTAGACTCTGACTGCAGTGATTGATAATGAAGAGAGAACCTACTTTGCTTATGGTATGCGCTTACAAATCTCTCTCTCTCACCCACCAAGAGGCCTATGTGCACCTAGGAACGGAATACTGAACTCACTGTCACTACCCTCAGCGCTCGTCGCCTCCTGTAGCATCTCCACACGCCGCCACTCCAGCCGGCCGCGCATGCCGCCTTGTCTCGCGACCTCCTCGTACACCAGCAATCGCAGTATCATGCGCGTGGTCATCCCGAGATTTAGCACAGGACGTTTCAGACGATTAGGCGAGGACGGCGACGATATCGACTTTGTTGTATTCGGAGGTCCAGCGGGTGGGATCGGGGTGGAAGGGCCCGTCGAAAACGATGACTGGTAGGGCTTGCTGAGGATGTGCTTAGTTACGCGGATGTTGACGGACCAGCCTGTGTAGGTATTGTTGGGCTCGATGAGGTCCGAGGGGGAGCGGGCTTGAGTGGACCTAGAGGCGGTGATTTCGGAGGGGGCAACGGCGGGGATAGAGGGGGTGACCTCAGAAGCGGAGGGTTCAGCTTCGGCTGGGACTTCAGCAGGACCTTCAGCGGTGATCTCAGCCTTGGTAGCCTCAGCCGTGTCCTCCACCATCCTAGCCTCGACCGGAACCATCTCCGCCATCTTCATCACCACCGGCTACTCCGTAACCATCATCGCAAACGCCAACTCCGCAAACCTCGGTTTCAAATCCACCAGATAGGTAGTCTGCGACGAATCTGGGCACACGAAATTCTCTTTTTCGTTCGTAATCCTGAGCTGGGGTGATCCCATGCGCGGCCGCCGCACAGCCTCAGGGGTCCGTTTTCAGTCCCCCCGGCTAGAGCTTCCTATCGATGGAAAGTCAGTGACGTGTAACCTGTAAGGATAGCTCCGAGGCAACAATTTTAACTACGCTATACGCGCGTACCGGGTATCGGTGTGACTCGTGTCATGTGCGCCAGAACGCCCTTTTGCTAAAGTAGAGCAACCCATTCTTCGCCCAAAAAAGAAAACAAACCAACAGGATCCAATCACACCAATTTCAAACTTATGGCGTCATTACGCTGTTGTGACGGCCCAACGGCCGACACTTGTCGGAAAGAAAGGGGGATCAGGGGGCTCATTCTAACTACCATTTTCAGCAAGGCTACGCCACAGCAGCCTGGAAATTTCTTCAACTCTAGTGGAGTGGGCCTGGAACTGGTCCCGTATAGATGGCCAAAACGGGCCCCCTTTTTGAATATAGACAATATTGTCTTGCCTTTTGCATTTCTCATCTTGCCATTCCTCCCGGCCAGTCCGTGGATTCGTAATAATTGCTACGCGGCTTGCCAGCATTCACATCTATACGAGTAAGCCACTCGAGCTTTGGTCTCTGGCGAAGAGGAATTCACACAGGCAATATAATCCCGCAGTTGCAATCCCATCGATTCCACCCAATCCGGTGTGCCATGTTTCTTGAAAATTAACCGCTGCACACTGATTACCTAGTCAGCAGAACCCCCTTATGATTGCGCGGCACAGCCAATGACATTATATCTGGCATAACCCTACAGCAGGTGCACCCCCATTCAAGACAGAACCTCGGCTTTAATGGCCCACATCAACTCACCCCTGTGATGCTTCGCAGCATTCGACAGCTCGTTGCCCGCTTTCGTGGCCATCTCGCCCATGTCCGACTCGGTAAACACAGCGATTGCCAACTGCTTCCCGCCATCCTTGGACAACTGCTCCAAGAAACCCGACAATGCGCTCTTATTCATCGCACGGTATTCCCCAGCCACAATCTCGCGCATTGTAGGGGCAATCTTGTCGGCCAGCTCCCTCGGCAGCTGCTTCTCGACCCCATTCGCGATGCCGTAGGCGATCGTGACGATGGTAACGATTCCGACTGCGATGGTGAGTTCGTAGCTCACTCGGTGTGGCTCCATAGAGGAGATTTCTTCTTTCTTTAAGGCTAGATTTTCTGAGTCGTATCTTTAGGGGATGAGGCTCAAAGCCTAGGAAAATTGGAAGTTAAACAAAATCTTCAGGAAGAGGCTCCCGGGCATCCAGGCATAACTACGTCCCGCAATCTCCCGCATAAACACCATGCCTACAACCCCCAGTGACGATTAAGAGGCTGCCGCTCTGCATTTGATAGAACAAGTCTGCCATATTCGCTCCCATAAGCAAGACTTCCAGGTTGACAGATGAAATGTACGATAACACCGGCTTTGGGGATAGTCCACCGCGGCTCCGGCTCTGGCTTTAAGCGGGGCTGGGTGACGCCAGGGAGATGGTCAACAAGCGCGCAAAAATGCAAGAACGTGTCAAACCCAGGCTCCTCCCGGGAGCTTGATGACTCACTATCTCTCTCAAATCTGCCTTCCGACTTATGCAAGACAGACTTCTAGCAGGGGCATAGCCACACTGTAAGTTTGTGCGAATTGGCTGGATTATCGCGTTATGGAGGTTTACTAGCCTAGCGGCGCCTTAGGGTCTTACGATTAACTTTATAGATCTTTGCTGCAGTTTGTACGTTAGATTTTCATCGTGTTGAACGCTTTAGAGGGTTAAGATAATGTTAGCTTCGTGTGAAGAAACTAGCATTTTTGGATAGTGGAGAAAAAGTGGTGTTAAGTGCAGACGTATCGCGTCGCGTAAAAGGTAGATCACTTGCTTATAACATACGTTAGTGTTCGATCAGAGGATGATATAAATATTTACTAACTGTGGTATCTAATTAAGATGTTTTCCATGTTTATAACCGTATCCAGCGTGCACGTGTAATAGCCTTAAATTGACGGTTTCTCTTTTCTCTAGCCAATTGCGAAGTATGAGATTGTAAAAACCCTGAATCCATAGGGTCAAAGAACCAATGGTGCTGTGCGGATGAAAAATGGCTGTTGCCACCGCGGCAGAATTTCCACGGCCAACAAAGGAGTCAAGTCCGAGCATCGGAAGCCCCGAACACAAATGTTACGCGATCAATTGGCATCCTCGCTTTCCATCATGCCAGAACCAATAAAAACGAGGCCGGTGAGCTCTCGCGCCGGAGAAATAGCGCCGGAAGCTTAAAGTGTCTTACATGACTCGCGGAATGGACAGGAAACCGGGCGGGGCGGTCCGACCGAGAGGTCCTCACCGCCACGTGTGTCCTGCGTGGCCGGGAGCGCACGCAGCACCCCTGTGCAAGTTGGCGAATCCATTACCAAACGGATCGGATACCTCCGAGAGCGATTGGATTAACGCGGGGCTGAAAAAGGCGCTAGTGCACCGGGAGTTGCTCACGGGCAGCCAGAAAACGGTCCGGAATCGCAGACGCATATTTCGCTGTTGAGCTCAAGTATTAACCCTGTCATACCTGAGAGGTCGCGTCAAGCAGAAGACAAAAAATGGCCGGACCTGGCGAGCCTTTTTAGAGGCCTTCAAACCCCAGACTAGGATCCACCCGGCACCGAGCCCGCGGCACCGGAATGATCGTGTCAAATACCGAAAGGCCACTGGAAACCGAAAACGGAAGCGAGAAACAGGAACTGGTCGCACGTTGTGCGCAGCATGGACGAGTGGGAGGAGCCGCATCCAGGTCGACGCTCATCTTTCTTGTCAAAAACCACTACAATTTCTCCCTGTGCGGCAGACCATGCATGTGCAGCCAGAGAGGCTCCGATCGAGCCTAAGGAGGCCCCAAACAAACCTACGTCGCGTCCCGGTGGGGCCAAGTCGCTATTGCTAAAGTCTCAACTGCTTTCCCGGCTTTGGCTGCGGCCGAAGCCGGCTACACCTACCTGCAGCTGCTGCTGCCCGCTTTCTACGTCTATTCTCGACACCTCCCAGGGCCTCGACACAGACGCTGTACCTACGATGTGCCATGCACACTCGGTGGATTGCCTCCCGATGGGGACAACGCATATTGGCTTAGCAGCAGACACGGCGGCCGAGATCGATGACAGTTCAATATCGCCCAGCTGTGCAATGGAGACCACTGCCTCGTCGGAATGCGAACGGGTGACAATTTCGGACATAGGCGAAGACCCCTATGGATGGGATGCTGAGCTTAGCAGGAGACAGAGCTGCTCGATCGTTAGAGTCCGACAAGGGAAGGACGGGAAGAGAAAATCGTTGCGACGGAGGCTTAACCTGGGGTCTGGGGATGCGCCGACAAACCCACGATGAAGATGCCTATGCGGAAGACTGCCAGTATATACCTTGTAGCGAGCTATCCCCAGTGGGGGATTACTATCGGTCAAAAATGAACTTGTACAATCCACCACCAGGCTCCGACTCTTCCCATTGCTGAGGCAAGGGGCCTCAAGGGTACGTTTTATCCACTCACCGCAGAAAAAAGCCCTTCCAAGCTTAGCTGAATCCTCTTGCCCTACTAGGGAGACCATTGCGGTGCTTGATGTGCGCCTGGTCGTTTTAATTCATCGGTGTTTGAACTTGGCGTAGGTAAGCCTCGGAACTCTTTTAGGCCGATTTTAGCAGACCACAGCTCTGGATGATGAGCTCCACTTCAAGGTTCCATTCCATCCCGAGTAGCATGCTCTTGGCGTTACGTTTCTGGGCTTTGAGGTACCACAATACAAATTGATCGAATATTCAGCTACCTAAGCGAAGAGTAATACCCCAATCTTTACGCCGCTCCCCGCTCACCTACAACAGAGATATAACTACCTAACGTTATGCTTTACAGTCATGTTGTCATTCTCTGTCTCTTGCTCTGCCCTCACTATTATTACAACATTACGTGCTACATTCCGTCGGATAGCACTATTTACACCTTTTGTCATTAGCATCATTCCCTTCTCATATACAAACACCGCAGTCAGCGCCGACCATGGCAAACCTCCGAATCGTCGCCCTCACCTGGCTTTGTCTCCTCCTTTCGACCTCCACCGTCATCGCAAATCCAGTAGGAGGAATAGGCATCCCCTGTGGCAAAAATGTCTGCACCAACGGCATAGTATGTTGCAATGCCAGTTGCGATATCTGCACCAGGCTAGGGGACAAGTGCCTCGCCGTCATATGTCCAGCTACCGGCGGTGGCCCTGCTGAAAAGCGCCAAGACATACCGCAACTGGGCCAGTGCGGACCGAAGCAATGTGGGCCGAATAAGAGGTGTTGCGACCCCGCGTGTGGATATTGTGTCTACGCCTTTGAGGTCTGTCTGCCGCAGATGTGCTCCGTTGGTTCAGAGGCGTCTAATATGAAATAACCGAACGGGGTCGGTGGGACATGGCTCTAGAGTGGCGATGAGAGTTGGTGGGGGGAAAGAAACGATATGCGAGTTTGACTGTAAACTCAGCTAATAGAAGAATACGCAATGTGAGGACTGTTTCTTACAGGTGAGATCCCGTTTGTCGCCGAGACTTGAAACGATGAGGGTGGATTTATATACAGCAACCGACCCAGCACTACCAATTTTGTCAATAAATATATCCTCAAATGGGTAAATTCCGCTTGTGGATACTTACCAAACACCAAACCCAAGATCTACCATCAGAGCGAGCTTCTTCCTTATGTTCATATGATATATGCACAGCACTACTGCCGGATACACGGCAAGGTAAAAGTCGGGTAGTGCCGAAAACGCTGAAGATTCAAACACGACAGTGTCATGTTAGCCTACCATATGCGAATCTCTCACATCTGGAGCAGATAGGGTTGAAGAGACACAGCTGGTCTTACCGCTTCCGCTAATGGCAAAGCAATCAGCAATTACCGGGCTCCAACATTCGCCCTCCATCTCCACAATCCACAAAGCCTGCGGTGGATTGCACTGGAAAAAGAAGACGACTGCCGTGACAAGTATGAACAGGATATTTCCGAGGACGAGCATCCAGAGCAACCGGATATGCCACAGTGAAGGATGGAGCAGGTTGACCAGGAGAATAACAACAGCGACTTTGGTTAGAGTAAACGATACAGCCCCCAGCGCCAAGTCAATCAACGTGAGTAGCGTTGCGTGTTCAACGTCTGTGGCGTGTAGCGTGAGAGCGTGGCGGCCTGTGCCGGCCGAGACGGCTGCAGTTATACATCCCACCATCGCGTAGACCAGTCCCTAATAACGCCATGACTGGTTAGGGGCAAATCACCGCTAGTTGGGCCACGCCGGAAAGAAAGAAAGAGGGGGAGATTACAGACAAGAGATGCGACAATGATGAAGTCATCAACCGCCTAGCGGCCCAATATGATACGCCTCGACAGCAGTCTTCCCGCAGCGAACAAAGGCAGCGGCGATGGAGTTTCCGCTGGTAACCGTGCTATTGCCGAATTATGTGTTTTGCGCCAGTTGGCTCAAAGGCGGGAGACGGAGGAAATGGGCAAACGTTGGGGGCGACTCAAACTTTTTCATCTGTTCCTCAAGCCACGCCTGCCGGTGTACCACAGTAACTGACTTTGGGTAAGCCATGTTTCAACCTCATTCGCCAGTGATCGGCTTTCAATTACCCCATGTTGAGAATGTGGAGCGCCGCCAGACTTGCTTATTCTTTCCTAGAGTCTCCCAATGCGAGCTAGAACGAGGCAATTGCAGCCGAAATATTTAAATCTTTGTCGCCGGTTCTGAAAAGCAATACCGACCACTTGTCTAAAATATGATTTAAAAGGAGGTGGCAAGGCACCCTTCCAGGTGCACTGGACAAATCAGTCTTGTAGAGATAGGTGACCGAATTCTATTTAGAAGAGCAAAGTTACCTGTTACCCTGCTTCAACTCAGTATCCTGCACGTTTATCATCTACTCACCTCCGCTCTTTCGCTATGAAGCTTTTCCAGCTTGCATCTCTGGCCAGTACCGTTTTGGCCCTGCCGGCGGATATACTCGCTCCCCGGCAGACATGCACCACGCCCAGGCTCCGCAAAGATTGGGCCAAGGCGACGACGGCTGTGAAGACGGCCTGTCTCAACGCTGCAGTGTGCGTCACGAAGAAGCCGTCACGTCTCGGCCTGGCTAACGCAACGCTGCACGATGATTTTGCCTATGTGCATGCTGTTTTCTACTACCAAATCCATGACTTTGCCGGCTTCCTCCCTTGGCATCGTTTCTACATGCAGGTCTACGAAAAAGCCCTATGCGACTGCGGCTACACCGGCACGGCCATGTACTGGAACTGGGTAACCGACTCGGCTGCCCCTTTCAAGGCGGCTGTCTGGCACAACGTCACAGGCTTCGGTGGCAACGGTGTCCAGACTGGTGATAACGGCATCCGGTTGCGCGTCATCGACGGGCCCTTCAAGAACTGGGGCCCACAATACTGGAACGCCGACGTCAGCCCACATTGGCTGAGCCGGCACTGGTCGCCAGCCCAAAACGGGGAACCCGAGCTGCGCGGTGCCGCCTACTCGCCTGCTGCTATGGCTGAGGTTAACGCGAAGATGGCCTTTGATGAGTTTAGGGCGGCGCTCGAGGGCGGTCCGCATGCTGTAGTGCATTCTAGTGTGGGAGCTGGTGGCGATAACCGCGGTTTGGGAGACATGGGTCTCCAAAATGCGTCTCCTAGTGGTATGTTCCTTTCACTTTTTAAGCCCGTAAAGCTCTGCTGACATTAGTGGCCATAGACCCCTTGTTCTTCCTCCACCACACTCAGGTCGACAGGCTTTGGTGGATCTGGCAGCAAAAGGATCCCAAGAAAAGTACAAATGCGTACAATGGCTTCCATCCCACGCAGGACGGCAGCCAGGGACCGGCGGTTTCCCTGAACGATAAGCTACCCATGGGCGGGCTCGCTGCGGACGGTGTCGTGAAATCCTTTATGGATGTCAAGAGCTCAGGTCTGTGCTACACGTACTAGAGAAGTGGCACATGCTGATGTATTCTATATTTTCGTTCCTACGTATTGCAAAAAGTACATCTCTTTTATCGGAAAACAGCATTGTGTCACATGTCAGTTAGCTACTCTCCAGCACATTTTGGATGTTTTCCAACTTTCACGGCATCTGAAATGCATGCGAGTTGTCAATATTTTCTTGAGAGGGGACTCGGAAAGTAGCTTCGCTTCAATGACCGTAAACTGTATGAGCCTGACTTGGGGTCAAACATGTCGAAAAACTTGCGAATCTTCCCATCCGCGGGAAGATTGTCCTCGAAGAGCTCCGAGATCCAACGATGGGTAAAGCCAGGATCTTGATAACGGATGGGGGCGGTGGCGACGGCTGGCCTTAACGTCGACTAGGCCTATGCACAGGGATTGGATACTCACCGTAAAAGAGCTTACCCTCCGGACCGGGTCTGCCGCCCGGATTTCGCGCACAAAGTTGGCTGTGCGAGTCCAGAAGCCGGTCGCCTTGTCCAAGCCCCTCAAGTACGAGTACTTGAGAAGGCTTGGCTGTTGGTTTGCCGGGTGTTCCTTCGTCGCAGTCTTGATGGCGAAGATGGCCCATGCCTCTCTTCTGTCCTGCTTTGGGATTTTCTCGATGACTTGTAGGAATAAGTCCTCCACTTCCCCCGGCAGGACGCTCAATCTCTCGGTGAGATAGGTCGCGTCTTGCTTCTGGTCCAGAGCGGCCTAGAGGCCCTGAAGAGCCCATTTGACCCAGAGGAAGACGACGTTCGCACGCTCGACAATGGAACTGATGAGCGCTTGGCGATCATCGGCCGGCCAGGCCGCAAAGTGATCGTGATGTGTCAGAAATGCCCTTGCCGTCGTACGGATATCGTCTGCGGTCATAAGATGGAGCCGCATTGCTAACTCATTACCCATCATGAGGTCATTATCATCATCCAGATCATCATCTGGAAAGTCAAGGTGGGGTCCCTTCCGCCTACTCTATCAGAAACGTGAGGAAGCTTTGGTGACCGATACAAGACTATGAATATTCTGAGGCGTTTCTGGAACCATGACAAAATAGTTCATTGAAGTCCCATGCACCGGAGATCTTTGTCTAGACGGTAGGACACGGCCGATTGAAACAGCCACGCTTCCCGCTTGGCGTCTCGGCAGCTAAAATTCAGAGAGAGAAAATGGTCTCTCGCCTTAATCTCTTGCGATGAAAATTGCGTACGAAGGTTCCAGCTAAAAAAAGAGGCGTCTCTACTCCATTTGAAGGTAGGCATCAGATATGTCCATCACACGGCTTTCGACTGAGAACCGAGGTATCGACTATACCATAAAAGGCATTGATGATATGAAAGTACGCATCAAGAATATCTAATGGGGCCTTCTCAAAATACTTTTAAGCATGGAGCCATGATAAAAGACGGCCGGATATCTACCAGACACCTCTGCTGCACTGGTTGGGGGACCCTTTCTCTCGACCCGCACCCTCGTCAAAAGACACAGATGACGGTTGACGCAAGCGCAACCCGCTCCATGCCAACACTGCATGGCCTTCCCGGATGGTATTCTCGAATAATCCGAGTATCCGAAGTGGTGGATCGGTCTTTGCTGTCTTGTCCCCGGCTCTCGGCACCGTCGTGGAATGGGCGCTTCGGTCAAAAGCTGATTAAGCGCCAGTTCGCCAACTCGGTAGCTGGTGCTGTTCGATTTGAAGACTTTCTGAGTTGTCATCTAAGAAACTGAGGAGTGGTTGCATTATGCTTGAGACTCGGCATTTAGCCTGAGTCCGCCATTTGGAACTGCATTGTCTCATTGGTTCGTTGTTACATTCCGACTGTGTCAGTACTCGATGTATATAAGAGCGAGTGAACAATATATAAGTTTGACGCTCACCACCAAAACGTTGTCGTGATCAGGCGCTGATGACAACTAGCAAATTCGGCAGATGTGGGATTACGCACGGGTGTGTTGGCTCATGCACTGGCGAGAGCGCCGATCGAAAAGCCTGCGTGGCGTAATGCGGCGTGCTGGCCACTGAGAGCCACAGTCTGTCGTCGTTGGACCCCCTACGCCGCCGCCATGGACCAACACGAGACTATCGAAGTCCGTGCACCAACCAGAGAGCCCCTGAAATGTGGAAATTGGGACCCACCAGCTTGACCTTCCCGTTCAGAAAACAGTGCTGACTTGGTGACACTTTCCACCTGCCTTTCCCCACTCTTCCTCAGCCAGCGAAGAAATCGCCAGCTCCTCTATGTTTCTCGATCTGTTGGGAGAGAACTCCTGAGCGTTTGCGTTCCGATCGCGAAGGCTGCGAGTCGCGTTGTACCGATCGGAAGCGAGGAACGTCCGTCTGCCAAGCACCACGATGCGGTCCCCACTCTTGGTCGCGACACTCCTGTCGCCCCTCTTCGCGTTGCAATCCGCGCGCGCCGAGCCTGTCCAGTACTGCCGGTCGGGTTACAACCAAGGCGAGACCGACTTCTGCATGGGCATTTCGAGAAATATCAACGCCACAATTCAGACTACTGATGTCTACATCGCCATGACAGTGACCCGGTCCTCCGCGCTCGGATGGACCGCAATCGGCACCGGTGCCGAAATGGCTGGCTCCACTATGTTCATCGTGTACGGCGACCCGAACTCCGGCTCCGATCCCGTCGTCAGCATCCGCAACATTGACGGACACCACCAACCGTTGGCGCTTGATCTAGACGCCCTCCCAGGCCTCCAAATACTCCACTCCAAATGGAAAAAGCTCCCCCTGGCCCGCCGCCACGAAGACGAACCGAACTACCCGATTGTCCCGACAAGTCCAGCGACCCACATCGCCGACGTCGCCATCGCCTGCTACAACTGCCCCTTCCATCTTTGGAAGCTCGATGCTGACTCTAAATCCCAACCCTTCATCTGGGCCTGGAACGATCGCCAGGAATTCGAGTCCTACCCCTTCGACGCCCGCCTTGCCATGCACCGCCACTACGCCAACAGCGGCGGTTTCGGCACCTTCTACGTTGATATGACCCAGACACTCTCCAATTCCTCCACACCACCAAACATTCAGGTTGGCGGCGCGAACGTGAACACACACGACCCGCCCAACGACTTTGGCGGGTTCCTTGGCTCGCTGCGCTCGCGTCCGCTCCCCAAGGCACATGGCTTCCTCATGAGCGTCGCCTTCGTTGTACTGTTTCCTCTGGGAGTGGTGCTGATGCGCACGCCGTCGGGGAATCCCTTCAAGAGACACTGGATGGTTCAAGCCCTCGCAACGGCTATGACGTGGCTGGGCGCTGTGCTGGGAGCGGCGATGACGGGAGGGCAGATGCCCCACACACTGCACCAGGGGGCTGGAGTGGCGATCTCGCTGGCCTTGGGGGTGCAGATTGTGTTGGGGTGGCGGCATCATATGGTGTTTTTGCAGGTAAGGCACCGGACTTGGGTCTCGCATGCGCATATCTGGATTGGGCGAGTGGTGCTGGGCGCGGGGTGGATCAACGTGTTGACAGGGCTGGTGATATCGGGATATGGAGGATTCAACGTCGCGGTCTTCGGGGCGCTCGTGGTCATCGAGGCGGGGGGCGTTGGACTTTGGGTCTGGGTTGCGCAGCAGCGGGCGAAGGGCAAGCCTGCGCCGGGGCAGACGGAGGCGCATGCGTTGATGGCAACGGGCGGTGAGGGAACGGAGGATTACTTCGCTATCGAGATGAGCGACGACGAGTTCGATACGGATACGGAGGGCGATAAGGAGGGACGGGGCACTGCGAAGCGGAGCGTGGAACTAAGCGACCTCAAGAGTTAGAAGGCGGTAGTTTGCGGCTTTCTTTTGGCTTAAGACTATAGAGCATATATTTGGAGTCTTGGATGGAACAATGGTACCTTTTAGCAGATGGCAGCTGACTCCTTTGCCTCTTAGAAAAAAGGCGAGTTTTGTGGTGATTTCTCGGAGGTGGTTATGATTCAGCCTTTGCAGGCCAGAATGGAACTGATTCGACGAATGTGGAGTGAAAACCAAGTAAGTCAGCCCGTTTGGAGCATTCGGAGCCATGCAGCCGGGCCGTCATGGAAAAGGTACAGGCGAGGTTCGACTGGAAGCAAAAAGGGCTATAATACGCATTGTCATGACGGGGCCAAAGGATCATTCGCTGCCCTTCGCATCGCAATGCAAAATGCCAGCTCAGGCCGTTACACAAATCACTGATAGCGAGTGATTGTTGGGCTGTGAAAGGTGTTACCAACCACGCTCCCGAGTCCCGCGTCTTCCCCTCTGAGCAGACGGGCAAGTCAAGCAGGTACAGTTAATTCCACACTTTAAATTGCCACCGACCCGCGACAAGGAGGGTACCTACATAGGATAAGAGCATCATTATCGGCCGCAGAGGTGGAGGCGCGGGTGGCGGCTCGTACGGCAGATGCGGACGACCTGGATGAAAAGAAAAGCACTACGAAGATCCCAGCAGGCAAGGCAGCAGCATCAAGGTTTATTACAATGGGCAGCCACTGGGAAAAGGCAAAGCTGCAGAATCTCAAATACCAAAATAGGTCGAATTCTTATAACGCAGGCTGCTCGACGGCCAAATAGGGTCAACTAATCCTGGATTTCTCCTCCTTTAGAGTCATCCAGAGGCCGCTTACGCGGAAACCTCCGGAGTCCTCTGGAGGCCTCCAGACAACCCGCTACCGGTTAAGGTTCTCTGACGTCCTACGGTCGATTTCTAGGCCCCGTATGATTTATGGGCTGCGATCCTATCCTTTAGCAAGTCAACCTACGGCCTACGTCCTTCGTTTACCAAAGTTATTAAACAGGTCTCTTTAGTATGCAGGAGCGGGGGATTCCCGGTAATACTTATAACGGTGCAATGGTTTGCAGTCCCGTGTTTCTACAATTTACAACTCCCTAGGTAACTACAAAGATGCATAAGTCCTGTGGCGGCAATGTCTGTAATGTGCGACGAATTTAGGCATATTAAATCTCCTTTTTTATACCTCGAGCACGTGACGTTACTCACCCTGGCTTAGGTACCGGCTTAGTTCTTGCTTGGAATTTGCTCAGGATTTACTTAGGATTTGCTTAGGCTAGCGTACCTTACTTACCTTAGTTACCATTTTTAGTAAGCTATAGCTGTGACGACCCTGCAGGCCGTTACCAGGACCGGAGCGGCCCGACCGATCCCCGCACCAGGAACAGTGCACACGGTGCTGTGTACATACTGGGCCAGGGGTGTAAAGACCCGAAGCCCCTACGACTAACCAGGAGTCGCTCAGTCTTGGCGTCTGCGCTTAACTGCTGAGCACTCCAGGAGTTATTTAAAGCGCGGCACTCTGGATTCTGTGGAATTGAAGGGGTTGCAACTGCGTGATTGTATTGCCTGTTCGGCTCTCTGGCTCAGCCAGAGAACCTTCCTTATAGCTGTGAATAGTAGCAAGCCGTGTGGCAAAGCCGCGCGGCTACAATTGCGCGTCTGTGGCAATGGTTACAAATCTATTGTTCTGGTAGTTTCCAGACTCTTCTTTCTGACAGGAGTCACTAAGCAGGAGGTACTTAGTGACAGAATGCTCAGTCTGTAAGTGAGTAAACCTTACTAAGCAAGGTATAAAGTACCTTTAAAAGAGCTAGTATAAATAGATATTATTATGACCACGATGGTAGTGAGGGACTCTAGTTCCTTACGTTAGTATTTAATTATTCATTTATATCCTACTGTTCAGACTTATCTTTATACATTATAGTGACAACGACCTACAGTAACATTAAACCCCGTCTAGGAGTGCTAGCTTAACAAGCCGTTTTCGGAACACCCATCAGTGTTTGGCGTCCTGCTATACGTTCTGTCTTAACCTGACCAGTCCTTCAGGTCTGTGCCAGGTGCAGGTTATAATAGCAGCACTACTTACCAAATCACTTTAACTCTATCTAAGGAGGCTTAGAACTGGTTTTTATATAAAGATAGCTAAATGTGTCTTATTTTTAAAACTAACTATATATTTATATTACTGTTACGACTTACCTTTAGCATATTAAGAAAATCTAGTTAAAGGGAGAACGTAAGGAAAGACTCTTAAACTAGTGCGATGCCGCAACAGGGAAGAAACCACAAAGAGAACCACACACACAGAACGTCACAGTTGGCCTGGAAGGCCGACTCCCAGACTACTGGTCCTCCGATCAGAGGGACACAAATACAACTGACGTAGAAAAACAGATACGTACCTAGTATAGAACAAAATCTAATATGTGACAGTGCCTAGTATGGAACGGAGCTTAGCATGGAATAACAAAGGAAACGCAACCGTGGATTACGTTATCTTCCTTTAATCGAAGGGCTAGAATGTTATTAGGCTTTTAATGGAAGGTCTTCGTGGTGAAAATTGTCAGATTGATAATTGTTAAAAGAAGCACGGTTTAAAGAACTGCGCGGCGCGGCTCCTTTTTGACGGTGGCACGTGCTAGAGAACGCATCGCTATGTACAAAAGCGGCTACAATAATATTACATACAGAGCCCAAAAAGAACGATAGGGCGGCCTGAACAAACGCCCCAAGTCACTCTTAAAGATAATAAGGGTAAGATAATTAAATAAAAGCCAATATAACATAAGCTTAGCCCAACTGTAGAGTAGCTATTTTAGGGAGGAATTAGCGCAGCCAGTTCGTCACAAATCAAGCGTCCTTACCCACGCTTAACAATCTCTTGAGCACATTCATTGCCAGCTGGTGATGGGCGAACCAGTTTTCATTTTCCACCACGAGACCTCGGGGGCGACGTAAGAATATGGAAATTACTAAGGGCAACCTTGGTGTACAACATGTATCTGTTGTTGGCAAGGATTCGGGGGTGGTTACTTCGTGATGGTCAAGATGAGGGATAAAAGGCGATTGATTTACAGAGTATTGGGACGAGAAAAATATCGAGTTCGCCGTGCGGATTTGTCTATCTCAAATGGGCACAGTTGGTAATAAGTAGGTACCCTTACAATCACCCCCGGCCAGGGGAGTAGACACCTGCGCTGAGAACCTTGCCTCGTTGAGGTTTGAAATTTGGCCGTAGCTCAAGGTTAAGCTGACGACCTACAGTGGGCCCTTTCCACATACCCGTGTATTTAAGCCCGTACGGACATGAATCATCTCCACACAGAACCTCTGTAGGTAAATTATAGTGTGGTTGGTATCAAGTTTCATTGTCCTGATATCAACCCCAGCAATGCATGGAGCTGCCACAAAAGGGGTACAAAACAAGCACAATTGGGGTAATGTCGAGGACTGCAGTTGCGCGACAAGGCCCACAATGAGATCACAATGAGTGTTGTTGACAGCGGGTAGTAGGATTTGTTTATGGACTGATCACCCTCGTGGGAACCTTCGGAGGCCTAGGGAAATGGTGTGCATGGGGCCAAACTTGGATGTTTATTCTAGTTCAGATTAGTTATATCACCCTGCTGTCTCCTCCGCTGACTCAAATATCTACGAAATATGTGCCGTCGCCTAGTAAAATTAGTAGGAACTGTGTCCCACCCCTTTCCGTCACTCCGCCGAACAATAATGCTCCTGCCGCAGCTCTGACACCCTAGACGGCATTGGATCCATCACTTCTCGCGGATTCTCGTGCAATGTAGCCATCGACATCGAGGAGAGCTGTCTCGGGTTTTGGGGCGCTGTATGTCTGCCTTCTGGATGGATACGCGGCGG
>Ga0247770_1000527_pt1 | contig 36588 bp, 48 predicted proteins | sample UWRJL136409B6_FD_179943 | JGI IMG/M metagenome (GOLD analysis project Ga0247770, IMG submission 179943) | Plant litter microbial communities from Arlington Agricultural Research Station in Wisconsin, United States - UWRJ-L136-409B-6 | ecosystem: Environmental > Terrestrial > Plant litter >... | reverse complement strand
CCATGCTCGCAAGCGCCTTAGCCACACGTTGCTTCGTCTCGGTGTCGGCGTCAGCAGCAAGCTCTGCAAGGCGATGCTTCTACCAGTTCCAGCGCTTCAAATTCCACGGGTCGCCCACATCCCTGCGATAGATCTCGCCCATAGACGGTATCTTCCCTTCCCTGTGCACAGCGTGATATCTCAAGCATTCTAGCGCCGTGTACGTTCTATGGATAAGCTACTCACAGGCTGTCCAGAGCTCACACTCGGCCTCCATCGGGTTCGCTGGTGTTGGTGACTCGATAGGTTCGATGGCCCGCATGGTGTCAGAAACACGGCACAATGTATTTGGGTAAATTGATGGGGTTGCAAAAGATGTGATTATATTGCTTCTCCTCCGGCACTGTGGCTTCGCCAGAGGGCCTAATCTTATTCTTTGTGAATAGTGGCAAATGGTTGCGTTCAGTGGTCATTATTCCCAATCCATCGGCCTGGTTGTTTCTAGACCCTTCGCCGGTGTTCTGGCACTGCGTGGCCAGAACCCCCTACTTTCTGACACATGGCATAGTAGGGGATGGCCATGTCCTTAGGCATCTGCGCGCGCGAATAAGGAAACCCAGCTCTTCGATCTTGCCACGTCCTTATGTGCCTTGGTGTTTTTGAATTTGTCTGTCAGGTAGTAGCACGGCACTGGGCAAAAGTCAGCAAAGACTCTAGCATGCAGTGGAAGGCAAGAGGAAGAGTAGGAAGGCAATCGAAAGCAAGGCAGTTAAAGCAAGAAGGCAGTCAGTAGTCAGGCCAAATGTGCCACAGGTGGTTCGACGGGATCTCGTAAATCATGTTAATCATGTTTCGCCAGCAAGAATGGAGAAATTTATGTCCATCCTCTGCCGACGCAGCCGGCCAGGCACCATTTTTAATGAACTTGGCCATGGCTGTCGCCGGAGCCACAATGCCGTCATCACCGTCTCCAGCCGCCATAAGCAGGTTCCGAAGCGTGATGTGATAAAGATGTTGGCGAATTGAGGATCTGCCTCGGCTTCTGTGAAGCTCAAGTCGACTGCGTCCATTGCGAGGGAGTGGCTTGGAGCTAGGAACGGGTGGAGCTGGGACGATGGAATAGATGACGGAGCCGGGAACGGATAGAAGCCGGGAATAGATGGGAGTTGGGATGGATGGGGAGCCGGGAATGGATGGTGGGAGCTGGGCGAAACGGTGGCTGATAATCGGGGAGCCGGGAATGGCGATGATGCGACGAGCTAAGAGGTGGTCGGTGATGTCCTGGCAATGACAATGATGGGACGAGCCGGGGTTTTAGAGCGCCCCCTTTCTTTGTCAAGGGCGAGCGAGAGAGCGGACGGTGGACAGGCAGGTCAATGGTGTGCGGACGTATTTTTAGAGTCCTACGGCGGCTTACGCCTTCCGGCGAACGCGAGCTCTTACAAAGCGCAGCCTGGAAGCTGCGCCAGCAGGGGAGCATGGGTAGCCGTCGACGCCATAAAGCCACCGTTCTTTGTTGTCCACCTCCTGCCCACCGTCGTATCGACGCCACGAAACATGGCATCAGCCACCAGCCTCTTCTTAGACGTGAACGGACAGCCCTCTGGCCTTTGCTCACCAAGTTGGCTCTTTGATGGGCTATGTCCTGACATGGTCTCTGAGACATGCGCAGCGATAAAGTCGGAGATGACAGACCGTTGTGTCCAATATAAACTAAATAGGTTGAGAAGGGAACAATATAGCTGAACCACACCCATCGAAAACAGCTCCCATTGGAAACAACTCCCATTGGAACACTGCTCGCATCGCGTATAACTCACCCTGCTTTCATAATCCCAGCCTCTATCTGCTGTCTTAGGCTTCTGCGCTGCTTTTCTCCGATCCGCACTGCCTCCGATGTCTTCCAACGGCCGCAAGACCAACTCGTCCGCTTTGAACAAAGGCCAAAAAATATACTCATCTGCGCTCAGAGATACATAAAAATATAGCTTCATCGTCGGGGTTGGAAGCGGTGCCGCGGAATTGGCCGATGCGGCCCGAGGGCGTAGCTGCGGCTTTGCGGGCGACGGGTTGGGGAGCGTGAAGCCGGTTGAGGCGGCGTGATCGGAGACGTCGACTTGGAGGCCGTCTTTGTGGGTGCATGGAGTCTTGGAGGGAGATATCTTGGCAGGTAGGGTGTGAAGATTGATGAGGGGAGATGATGATGGGAGGAAAATGCAAATGCTCACGACGGTCACTCCTTCCATGGTGCCAGGTGCCAAGAGGAGCGGTAAACAAACCTCCAGGCAGCAGCAGGGAAAAGGGTTAGGGTTCTGATAGTGTCCGGGGCGACAATCGAGGTTCATCTTCACCAATGTAGCAATTAAATAATATAATTCTAGTACCAATACATGGGGAACAGCAGAACCCTTGATTGAGTAACTACGAGCATGATGGCGGAGGGTGGATGCCACTAGCGCTTCTGCCCTCAGCAGGCTGTCCTCGGGCAAGAGGTGCTGACAACCGACGAAAGCCCGTTCATACGCCTGAAATGGATAAGCCATCAGGACTCGACGGTGCTTATGTGCAAACATGGAGATCTATCCCCTTTCGTAGCCCGAACAGGCCCCAGTTGATCCATTAGTCCATCCTAGTCTAGGTAGGTACCGTCAGGTATCAACAGCTGACAAAGCAATACGTGCCCGGAGGAGGCGTGCCACTGCAAGGCTTAAGGCTTCCTGTGATTTTCTGGGCAACCTTCACGGCGAATTTATTGTTCGAAGCGAGATGAGCTTCACAACCTCCCAGGTCCTCGAGGGCTTTCGTGACCTGTGGAGATTCATCAGCACAGTTCTGCTTGGAGCTGTCGAAGCTTCACGAGGTCAAAACTCACCGCGCTTATCTTGGTGGCGCATTGTTCGACAGACAGCGGTTGGGCGAAGTAGGTCTTGAATCGGACAGATACCCGGTTAGATTGGTGGTCCACTACGGGTAAGAAGGTCTGAGGGGGGCACCGACTTTCCACGAATCATCGCACACGGTAGCGTGTGGATCGATATCGATGACGCCGGCCTGCACTGCGGCGACGACAAATCCAACGGCGACCAATGTCGAGAGGCGCATGGTGTTGTATTGATGGCACTGACGATGGGTAGATCTTCTTGGGTTACGCCGCTTGAGATTGCTCAGGGCAAGGAATAGGTCTGTGGTCTGGAGGAGGTACGCGGATCCAACTCTGCTCTTCTCTTCGGTACCTCAGGGTCGTTTCACTTGGTGCACTAATGCGGGCTATATAACTTTCATCACTAGAGACAGCGGTCGCGGGCACGGCGTCGCAGGATTGAGGCGCATCCGTATGGCAGTCCCTACCTACAGTTCACTTACCGGTCCTGAATCCTCACCGAACAAGGAGGGCAGCTGGCGATGTTGGGCAATATTTCGGCTCCCACCGGGTGACGGAGAATAGGTATTGGACCACGCAAGACCCACGGCAAGGGCCTAGGCTGCCATGTTTGTGACCTAGGTAAGGCAATCATTGTCGTGGGCGGGTCTCCCTTCTGTACCACTAAACTCATAAATCGAGATGGCCTTGCTCACTGATCTAATCTAGTGACAAGAAGTCATTTGTTCCTGCGCCGCCCTGCACCAGATATTGGGTAGCGCACTCAACCACTGATTGGGCGGCTAAGTCGGATCTGCTGGGGTTGCCCTGCAGGTCTTTACGGCGGCGCAGCCCGAACGGCTCGGCTGTTGAACCGGGGACGATTGTGCCATGCAATTCTCCTCCAAGGCGGGCTTTTGATAGGTAATATGAGGAAATACTTGAAAGTGGGGATCCCGCTGACCCTGTCAGTCTCTCCAACTCCGTCCGATTCAGACTCTAGAAATCGATATGGCCACTCTTCAACGCCAGCACACCCTCTCGAACAACCCCTTGTTCCGCAAAACCCCATGGCCAGGCATCACGGCTGTCATCTGCATGTCCCTGAGTCTAGTCGCCTCAGCCGTCGTGATTGCCGTCTCGGACGGTGACCCGGTGAGCTCCTGGAAGGTCCAACCTGCCGTTCTGCTCGCCATCTTCTCCGCGACGTCCAACATCGTTTTCAACACGGCTCTAGCGACAGGCATAGCTGTTCGATTCTGGCTATGTGCGTCTAAGGGCGTGAAACTGTCCCAGTTGCACTACATTTGGGATCATGGTCGCATCCTGGGAATCGGATCGGCCGTGCGTGCCGGGCCCCCAGCGAGGACAGTGGCAGTTCTTGCCCTCTTGGCCAACATGTTGCAGTTTGTTGGAGCGCCTCTCCTCCAGCGTTCAACATACCAAGCCTTGCAGTACCGCGTCAGCAATGAGTCGCTGTCGATGGATATTGCCAGCGCAATCCCAGACGGATGGTTCGGCTCCAAGGACGCCGTCGGGAGAATCAGCAACTTTGACCGAACTGCCCTGCCCCTGATTCAGCAGTGGTGGCAAAACACTTCTGTCACCACGCACCATGGCTGTGAAGGAACCTGCGAAGGCTACGTCCCTGGAGCCGGCTTTAAATTCGAATGCTGGACCACCGAGCGAAAGCTGGAGTTGGCCACCAACCGGACCGATGGTGAAGCTGTGTTTTTTGTTAACCCAGTGGTCGCCAAAAACGCAACTGGAGGCCCATACCTCCGACTAACCGTTTTGTACGTCTCCGAAGTCGATGACTCCTGCGTCGGCACCGTGCGCGAAGAAACATGTGATATCGAGTCGGCGACAGTTAATTATCCCGTCACCATCGACACCCACACTGTTCACATGCGGCCTTATGAGCTCGTTCAGAAACCTAGCGCACCCTCTCGCCCTGTTGATGTCGCTGCTAATCAGTCAGCCGTGAGTCCTGTGGAAGCTTTGTGGGCATTTGCTCAACATCGGATCACCGACAACGCAACCAAGACATACGAATATGAGTCTGATACGTCCACTTACTATGGCCCGGATATGCTGGCCGATATATTTTATGTTGCTGACATTGGTGAAGACGGTGGTCCAAAGTCGCGTTGCCGACTAAAGTGGAATAGACCGACCGAGTATGTCCTAGCCTCCATGTACGATTTCATGTTCCGTGCGGCGATGCGGATTGGCAACGGGACGGAGACGCAGGTGTTTGACACACGGCAGACGGTACCGACGCTGGTGTTCCAGACTGATGGACGGTACTTGGGGGTTGGCTTGGCGGTTATGGCTTGTGGGCTGGGGGTCATTGCCATGCTGATGTGGGGATGGTGGCAACTCGAGAGGCCGGTGACACTGAGCCCATTGGAGACGGCGAGCGCTATGGGAGCTCCCATCTTTGAGGAGACGGAACGGGGTGCCACGATCAACGAGATACTGGCTAAAGTCCGTAATATTGAGTTCCGGCTCGGGACACCGCGAGTTGATACGTCCGTGACGGAGGTGGGTAAGGGTTGAAATCTGCTCAAGCGTCAGAATGGAGTAGTGCAAAGTGTGGAGGAATGTATAAGGTTTCGCTCTGATCAAAGAGCCGAACGATGTTTCAGCTAGCCCCCTTGAAATCCTGCCATTCCTCCAATTACATGTCCGCCCTCATGTTCAGGAGGCGTTAAAGGATGGACGATAATTGTGCTAATGCCAACTTTGAAGACAACGGATATTGTAATATTATGCCTGCAATGGACTTTCTATCCAGCTCCATCAAGGCTACTAGTGTCTGCAGGTCCCTCACGGAAGAAGACCACACTCTCCCAAATTGTTGTGCCTCTCCAGCGGGAGGGCTTCTTTCTTTAAGGCTACAAATGATAAATATTCGTAGAAGCAGATGCCGCGTATCATGGGACCTCGTTGTTAGTAAGCTTCAATGTAAGATGGTTTAAAGTCGTCTACGTGGAAGTAGATATTTCCGGCTTGTACGACTAGCAGTGTTTGATACTTCTCAGCCGAGTTCAGTGGCTGTTGAACAGAAACATAGCTCTTGCAGTTACTGACGTCCTCCAGTCGATACCACTTGATACTAAACCTGCTCTCCAGACCCCGGTTGAATCGGTCCGACCACTGGTTGAAATTGTTGTAGCGCCATACGCGGTGGGCCGTAAGGGTTCTGCATAACGAGTATCGTTGACGGCCTGGGTAGCTTGTTCCGCACATGGGTCTCTTTGCAGGCGATGACAAACGTGGCGAAGTGAAGGACCCTGGACAAACATTACCGCTCATTAGCATTTGCGCATACCGTCGTGATTGGCGAGAGAAAACTCACGTCAGAAGAGCAGTAAGCGCCACTACCGCCTGGCCTCTCTGCGATCGCTGCGTTACTTCAGCGGCAATTTCGCTCCACCGGTAGGAAGGCATGGAGTTGAGAATGTCTCCTACACTGGAAGCCACGCCCATCAGCCCTAGGCCCGTGTTGCAACCGATCAACGCCAGCCAGATAATCAGATCCAATGCCACATTCGCCCCTGGATGTATGCCCCTGTGTCCTCCCCTTGAGAGAATGCAGATGCCCTCAGAGAGGGCCCAACAAAACGCGAGGGCAACCTGGAGTTGTTGTTAGTGCGTTCGGCAGAAAATGGGAAAGTGGCAATAGGGGAGTAGGGATAGACTCACCGGCGGAGCAATGACCAGGAACCGGACTGTGGAACCTCTTACAGCCATCGCACCGCTCAGGGCCAGGATGATGATGCAGAGGATTAGTTGGAAGATACGCAGCGCGAGCTTCCAAGTCCACGTCCTTTTTGGAGACGTGTACTTAGGCGGCATCGGCATCGGCATCGGCATCGGAGTCGGCGTCGGCATCGGATCCATCTTCAATATCGAAGACGCCGTCGTTTCAACCTTAGATATCGACAATGCCGTGGGAGATTTAGATTCTCCTGAATTTAGCGTGGATGCGGTAAGGTATTGAAGTAAGGAAGATATTCCGGACGCGAGGGAGAACGAGACCCTAAAGTATCCTCTAAGCAGCCTGCCCGCTGAGTTGCAGGGGTTAGACTGGCTGCCAAATCCGCCGGGTTGATATCACTCCGGCGCTTATTATTAGCACACCCTACTAATACATTCAAGTCTTGACGCGTAACAGCTGAAACGGTTGGGAAGTGGGCACAGCCTATATTGCCCGTTCAGCCACCCTACGGATTAGATAGGCTTGGCGTGGTGGTTTCTTAGCTGCGCCCGCTTGCACCATTTGGCCTGGCAAGATCCCACCACAATACAAAGTTGTGTACGGTGGTGAGGGTTACTGGTGTAGGGGATATTTGTAACTGACTTATAAGACGTTGGAGAGGATTACTTTGGTCGCCTTTTCTAACACTTACGCGGAGACTAACCTTTCCGAGAAGGATTGCACCAGCATCCAGGAGCTTTAAATCATAGGGCTGTCAGAAGAACCTCCAATCGCGCCCGGGGCTTTGGCCTCACCTTCTTGACCAGAGGGGCGTTCTTGTACGCCCTAGAATGGACCAAGGCCAAGCTGCCGCCTGTGGTATCTAGACCAGTAACCGGCTTGGTTGCGATGTTGTCCTTGAGGACAATAGGAATTCCATGTAGCGGACCACGAACTTTCCCAGCCTTCCTCTCGTTGTCCAACATCTTGGCGCGCTGTAGGAGGATTTTCTCGGGGGCGATGCTGATAAAGGCCCACAAATAAGCATCGTGAGAGCGGATTTGGGTAAGATACGAGTGCACAAGTTGCGCCCTGGTGAGGCCCGAGTTGCTCGACAGGAGCTGCTGGAGATCGTTTACAATCGCGGTCAAAGGATCGAATTCTATGGCGGCGCGCTTTGTAAATGTTCCCAGGAAAGATTTCAATTCAGCTTTGCAGATAAGTGCAGCACACTCAACGTGTCAGAATGGACCGTGCCAGTGACTCAAAGTGGAACTGGTCTGAGTGGGAGGGAATTCGATCACCCCGACAGGCTTCAGCACTCGCCAGCACCATGAATGGTTCACCGCTGACCCATCGGGCCACCTTTTCACTGAGGCCCACTTCGAGAAATGGCACGACAAGCGGATGAGAAGCTATCGCTAGCTGCCCTTAGACTATGGTCACCTCCATGACCACGGCCTCAGGGTATGGTGGATCTTTCTGCAACTTTTCCCAACGTTTCTTAACATCAGATAGCCCGTGCTCTGCCAAGCGCTCAAACATCTCAATTATCCCTCCAACGTTGTCGAAACTGCTTCCCCCATAGACCTTCTCTAGAAAGCCTAGTCGCTCAAACGCGCCCTCCACCCTGCTAGACCTACCCAAGACCATGACAAACGTCTGGTCGAGCCCGGTCAGTACTTGCACAGATTCGCCCATCTTCCACGTCCCAACCTTGAGACACCACACCTCGGCCTCGTCCCACTTTGACTCCTCGCCCTCGACCGCCCGCCTCCAGCCCTTTTCCCGCACACCGGCCACCTCCTGCTCAAATGACACCAGCCACGCATCCTCCTCCAGCTCGCTGGTCGACCCCCCGCCAAAGTCCACACGACTTCCCCCGATATCCGTCTGTCCCACATACGTCAACTTGGCCTTCCTCACCGGCCCCCGCAGCACCAGTTCGCCCCCCGTCACCTGCCCAAACCGATTCCACTGGCTCTCGGTCAGGTCCGTCGAGCAGCTCACCACCTCGCAGTGGGGAACGAAGCGGCCTGGCTCGTTGATCACAGGGTATATCGTCGGATGTGCCACCGAAACCCAGCTCCACGACGGCAGGTTCGCCTCGTCGGCGAGCACCCGCGGCGGCTTCTTGTACTTGGTACCCTGCGGCGCCCAGCAGAGGTCCTCGATGAGGCGGTCCCGCCATAGGCCGGCGAGGTACTCGGCGCCGTGGAGGTCTTGCATGCGCCCCGCGAGACCGGACAGCGCGGGAAGCAAGTCCGAGCGACGCGTGATGCCACGTTGGGTGTAGTCGCTTAGCATGAGGCGCCAGAAGCGCTGGAGCTTGGTGCGGAGCTCGGGACTTCCATCGGGGGTTTCGAGGTGGTGCCAGACGCTGAGGTGTTCAGAGGCGGAGACACGGCCGTCTTGGGACTTGAAGTGCGTGGCGCATTCAAAGCAGAGGCCTTCGGAGGTGAAGTGGATGATGCGCGTGGCGAGGATGCGTTCCTGGAGTGTCCATGCGCGTTTGGACAGGGGGCCTTGGACTGAGTCGCTGATGCCTTGGGGGGCCGACCAGGAGCGGAGTCGACTGATGGTGCGGCGAGCTTCTGGGTGCGGCGGGCGTAGAGGGTGGTGTGGCTTCGCAGTTGGGCGAGGCGAGTCCTTCGTAGGCCGGAGAACCCCAAGATGTCGCGGGTGGCGTAGTTCAGCCTGGGGCTGTAGAACTGGACGGGGTGTGCGGCGTATGCTGCTTCTTGGGCTTCGAGAAAGGGGACTTTACTCCCGGGCGAGGAAACGGTGCTGATGGTCAGGTAGGCGTTGGAATAGACATCGCCCATGTTGACAGTCTCGGTCTGGCAGTCGGCAGTGCTATCTTGTATAATGCAGAGGGAGTCAATCCAGGCGTATTGTAGGCCGAGCTTCCGTGCCAGCACGACGGCGTCCTGGTGTGTCGCCGGGAGGTTGGAGAATGGAATCCGTTCTTGGAACTCATCCAGCCTGTTCTCTGTAAGTTTGAAGTCGATTCCACCGAGACCCCAGCTATGGCTCAAGGCCGTGTAGCGGATCGTCTCCACAAGGGGCTGAGTGATGAGTCGAACATCGGCCGTGTGATCCTCATCTCCTTTCTAAATCCACCCTATTGACCGTTCTGATGAGGGCGAATGGGTAGTTCTCGAGGTCCAGATCATAGCAGACTCCACATACTGTGCTGCTCTGCGCCAATTGCTTCGCGTAGTTGGTGTCCATCAGCAACCTTTGGACAGGACTGATGCCGGCCCACACAGCCTCATCGATTTCCTCGCGATTGCTGAGTCTGCTGCTGAACATCTTGAAAATCTCATGAATAACTCGGCGACAGCTTATTTCTGTCCAGATATCCCTGCGGGGTGGTGATTCGAGGCTCTAAAGGTGTGGTTGATTTCACCAAATCCGATGATCGTTCAATACACCGCTGGTTCTTTGGGTTTGGTCGCTCACCAACAATGGCCGAGGGCGATTGAAAGAAGCATATTGCAAAATGACTCAGGACCTACAGGTCGGATGCAATGTTCGAGTTGGCTTCAGGGATTTGCGTGGCTGCATCTATTGGACAGAAGGCGCGAACTAGACCTTCAGCTGAAAAATACGATCCTTGGAAGGGGATTCGGGACAGAAAAAGGGGTAATTCATCGGATTGGCCACCCCAACACCAAAGCAACAGAGATCACAAGTGATTGGGAGAAAACAACCTAAAAATTGCATGCAGCCATTTCAAGCACATGTTGGATTACCTAGGTACTTTCATGGTTTCCCTTTGACGATCCCGAGCACGCCAACCACTGGTTCAAGGTTGCCACCCAGTGAGGCATCAGCGTTTCTGTGTTGTGTGTGTACGACCGAACCAGATGTCTCAAAGCCAGATGGAATGACAGAAACCTGGAATCCGGGGAATGAGACTGCGTGTGTGTGCACCAATCAGTTCCATCTCGGAGGAGATTCCGATTTTCGGTCTGGGCAAGCGCCCGCTAGAGGGACAGCTTCAAATAATTAAGGCACCCTGTCGCCGCGAGTCATCGAGCGTTCATATCCCCGTTTTCCAACCCTTCGCCAATACTCTGCAGAGCGAGGCTTCAAACGTACTAGTGTAGGATCTTGCGGCACTTGCCGCGTCGCCTTCGGCGCTTTTTTCCCCAAAATAAATCCTCTGAGTCGGATCTCGAGGAATTCGGTCGCACTAACACCTCGGTGGCTCTCAGTTCTTGCCGCACTAACTGACAGCCGGTGTTGATCGGGTGTTGGATCCGAAGCCTGCCGGCAGCCGATGTTCTCACACCGGTCGCTCATTGTAGCATAGCGCGTGCCTCTTAAAAAAATAAAAAAAAGGTGGATCGCAGACTGAGATTTGCGCATGGGTTCGGCAGAAACATAGAAGCTGAAGAGGCGATCACAGAGGGGAACAGCGGCCGTATTCGAGTGAGGCCGCGAACATCATCATCCTCACTTTACTCCTGTGGTGTGTGTGTAAGGTTGGCGGCCAACACAACGCGAGTTGGCGACCATTTGCGCTCACCTTTCGCCTTCAAGTTGGGTTTTCTGTTCCTTTTCTCCAAAAAAATTTCCTGCTCGAGCAACCCCCCCTACAGCGCCGACTTTCCTAGTCATCACCGGACTTCAAAACCGCAGCTCTTGAAGACCGCGTGTTGACGAGATTTCTGCTTATCACGGTGATGACAAACTTTTTGTCATTGTTGTGTGAACCCTCAGGGCGATTGGCTGGAACGCCACCCACTTCCCCGCGAGAAGCTTGGGTGAGACAAGGGGATATGCTCTAGATTCGCCTCTAAACGCTAAACGGCGAAGGTTGCACGAGTCAGTTCCCCACATCCGCTTTGACGTGCAGATCACCGAAAATCCAGGGGTTTAGTGTCACCAGGGGACCGGATTCCAGGTTTCGCACTCGGGCCGTCGAGACAATGTCTGCGAGTTCTGCATCAGTGAGAACTGTGCCTGCTTTTGCCTGAACAGCACTGGTCCGACTTTGCAGGCTAGAAAACTAACTTACTTGAAAAGCCACATTTTCGCTAAGATGTTTCTCAAAATAAAAGACCAAAAAAGAAAGGAGAGATGTGCCTAGTGGTTGTTCAGAGGCGATGTTATTCACTGTGAGTCGGCCATTCGTACTAGCGGCTCATTTTCCCTGGATCTGCCACAATCATGATAACTTGACTTTTATAAAGACGGACGAGTCTGCCGCCCTCGAGATACAAGGCCTTGAGTTCAACCTGTGTCTTCTCCATCCTTCTTCCTTTCGTTTCTCGACCGTGGGGTGAAGCATGCACGTGTTCCTTTGATCAATCGGTCTCAACAGTCGTTCGCTCCCCCGCCCTCTTTCTCCCTGCCCCGCAACAAACTGCCTACCGGAGACAACCATGGATCTCGCTTCGATATACTTCGGTTTCTTCCTCGCTGTCTTCGTCTTCACACAGGCGAAGGTTGTGCAACAGACTCGGACCATATGGCGGCATAGGCGGAGCCTCCTCAACAGCTACTTGCTCATGATCTGGGTGGAAGCATGGGTCAACTTCGTCTTCGCCCTCATCACGTATCTATTCCTGAACGGAGTGATTCCTGGGAGGTTAGTTTCCGTCTTACGTAAAGTGCTCGATAGCAAAGGATGCTGACATGGAAGGTGTAGTCTGGCGTTTTATGTTGCGAGCGGTATGTTTCCAAGAGCCCTTGGTGAAGGGGCAAGGGGCTGATGAACGTCACAGTACTGCTTTGGGCCATTCAAACCCAGCTTCTTCTGCAAATCGTCGCCAACCGCGTATCTCTAATCATGGTGGAGCCGAGGAAGGCTAGGAACTTGAAATGGGGTCTGTTCCTCGCCGTGGGGGTCATCAACATCGCTGTGGCCATCATCTGGATATCGGCGCAGATGCCCGGGGTGACCCCGTTCCAAATCACACTCAACCACCTGTTCGAGAAGTGCGAGAAAGCCTTTTTCTTGGCCGTGGATCTGGGGCTCAATCTGTACTTTTTGTACCTGGTTCGGTTCCGCTTGATCTCCGACGGATTGAGCAAGTACTGGCGGCTCTTGCACTTCAACGCGGCCATTGTGCTTCTTTCGACATCCATGGACTGCCTCCTCCTTGGTTTTCTAAGTCTGCCCGACCCGTACCTGTGAGTTTTCTTCTATGCGTCTTCCCTGTGCCGCGAAGCCACAACTGGCTGATCTTTTGTGTGGATCAGATACGTCCAGTTCGCGCCGGTCGCCTATATTGTCAAGCTGCACATCGAGCTGTCCAATGCATCGCTCATCGCCAAGGTCGTGCGCAATAACTCGAAACGGCCGCAGGTGGGCATGGATGCGAGCAACAGCTACAGCCGGTCCAACCCAAACACGGATGCCATCAATCCCACGACGTCCCGTGCCGTCATCAGCAGCGCTGCGCGACCAAAGCAACAAGAGGAGGCGTGGGAAGACACCGAAGCACGGGGAGGCAGCTCCGCATCGGACGTCCATTTGGCCCCATATGGCGCCGAGAAGGGCGATGGCATTATGAGGACGGTCGAGACCGTGGTGGTCGTGGATGCAGTCGATGCTCACGACAAGAAAAGGAAGACTAGCTTCCTGAATGTCTAGGTAAATGCTATAAACTGCAACGACACTGCAACAATCCATTCAGTGGGTATATAATAGCTAGAAAGTCGATCAAAGCTCCACCACCAATTTCTCACCACTCACCCCTCTCTTCAACTTCTCCAGCCCATCCTGAATTCCCTCCAACCCTCGCTCTAGCACCCTCGCATTCGCCGGCACGATCCGCCCATCCGCCAACCACACCGGTAGCGCCTCTCCATACAGCCACTTCGCCAAATCCTCCCTCTTCCCCCACAGATCCTGCGCCTCCACACCTCTCACCTCCAACCCCTCCAGAACTTCCAACCCCGCCGGCCACGGCAACGTTTTTGCAACCTTCACAGCCCCACCCTCCCCTCCCACCCTCCTCAACACCTCCACCACCCCCTCCGCGCTGCTCTTCGCCGAAATCGGATCCACCGCGTACAGCGGCGTCCCATCTTCCCGTCCCTCACGCAACGCGGCTACAACCTCCTCCACCGCCGTAAGCGACGCATAATCCACAACTACCGTCGCCCCCAACCTTCCAAGTCGCTCGTGGTGCTTCTCGCTCGCGGTAGCGATTATATCCACGACGCCAGATACTTTTGCAAGTTGGATGACGAAACTCCCTACCGCGGAGCCCCCGCCCCATACGAGGAGGGTTGGTTTCTTTCTTGTAAGGGTCGACCCCCCAGCGGTGGGGATGAGACTCGGCTGCGGGAGGCCGAGGACATGGTAAAGTATCAAGGCCGCAGTGCCAGCAGAGCTGGGGATCGTGGTACCGGCAGCGAAGGGGATGGAGTCCGGGAGGGGGAGGAGGGAGGTGGCTTTGACGGCGGTGTAGGTTTGAAAGGCGTCGTTGGCGTTGTTGCCGGGGGGGAGGCCGTGGGCGAAGCCGGCGACGCGGGTCCCGGCGGGGAAGGGGGAGTTGGGTTCGGATGGGGAGGAGACGATTTCGCCGGCGAGGTTTGGAAGGGCGGGGCTGTTAGTTTGGAGCCAATTCTGAGGTTGGAGGGATGGGAAGGGGGAAGGGGGATGTACCAGAGCCGAGGATGGCTGGGTAGGAGGCGGCGAACAACCCCCAGGATTGGCGCTTCCAGTCGGTAGGGTTCAAAGCCACGGCGCGGTTCCGTACGAGGACTTCACCGGGGCCGGGAATGGGCAGGGGAGCGTCTGAGACAGAGAAATTGGCGCCCTGGGCGTTGAGGAACGCGGCTATGTTGGTGGGTTGAGACATTTTGGACTGTTTGTCAAGGCTGAGATGGCGAAAGGTGATTTGGGGTTGTGCGAGTCTGGAAGGAAGACTTGAAAGACTTCTCCCTTAACCTCTCTCACAATCACCCCCCACTTCTCGGGCGAAGTCTTCCTCTCCCACTTCTTCGCAACAATCAGAAGCGTGAGCAAACCCATCTCATTAAGGAACTTTGGCCCATGTCCACCGGACCTAACCCCCAATTAGCCTCTCCCCACCCTTACCCCCCTCGACAGACTCACATCTCAACTTAACCCCCACCTTGACAACATTCTCCCCTTCTCCGTACTGCCTAACCACATCCCACGCTGCAAGCTCGAACTCGCAAGTAAATACCCGTCTAAGCTCTTTGTAGCTTCTGTGTTTCTCTGGATTGTAGACGTGATGTTTGACGTGTGATCGGTATGTTGAGACGCGATTTTTGATGTTGTAGATGGGGCGGTTGGATGAGATTAGGACGGAGGGGATGCCGTTGTTGGGGAGTAAGGGTGTGATGGTGGCGCAGTCAAAGGGGGCGTTATGGTTAGGAGGTTGGATGGTTGAAGACGTGGTTGTGAGGGGTGGGGGCATGATCGTGCTGGTGGAGGTGCTTGGGGGGGCATCACATTCTGTGTTATTTTCAGTGATTGTGAGCCATAATTATGCTCCGCATGGTTGTCTTACCTTTTAATAATATTGTTGGGAGTCAGGAGGCGAGATTGTTGTGCGAAGCAGGGAGGGCAGAAAGAGGATGAAGAGGAGGACTCGGGGAGCCTCCGCTCACACAGCTCACCCGCTAAGCGGGACAGGCAGCATTAGAGGAGAGAGAAAAGATAACTCACATGTCCCAAGCGCTCATGCTCACAATGGTACCGGCAGGTAGGTGCACCCCGTCGAACGTGGCCCCTCCGGGGGGCACTACGCGCGGAAGTCGTCCGGGCACGCCAGGGTTGAGTCTTTTACCCAGGCTGCCTCGCAATATGTCCCGGACGGACCATTGGTTACAACACAAGTTCTCAGGGCCTCAACGTGGTCGCAACATGGATTTTTCCGCTGGCCATCCTGTTCTCGCTCCCTTTCGAGCACAAAATATTTCTCTCCATCACAAACTGGCTAGGAAGCCCTCAGACGGCCTTGACGGCTTCGATTTGGAATTTCTGGCAGATACGCAAATGTTACCACGAAGCGAGACCCGACCCTCCTAGAAAAAGCACCTTTAGGGAAGTGTGGAGATTCCTTCGAGGTCCCACTGAGCAGGAGATAAACAATATGGGAAATGAAACGGCGGAGATGGTTCGGAACCGGATTGATGCATTCTATGTCCTCAGCTGTTTCAACCAATTTGACCTTGGGTTTGACAAAGTACATCGAAACGCCGGCGCCCGTGAAGCCCAACATCTCGGGCTACAACACTGGCTGACAACACTCAATTACGGACTGTTCCGGCCACTCGCAGGGTGGCCTCCCGACGAAGTTGAGCCCCACGATATCATACGGACAAAAGTGGCACTCTCGGTTTTGGCTCAAGAACTGCGGAGGAACCGGCGAAAGGGGGTGGTTCAGTCTCTTCTGACCCTTGTCATCTTCATGATGGCCTTTGGCTTCTCGATCGTCTTGGCTTTTGATGACCTCAGCAGCAGCACATCAATATTTGTGCTGGATATTGGCATCTTTTATCTCTGGGTGCCTGTCGTCGTGGTGTTTTTCATTCTCGATCGCAACCCAGCAGACTCGGGGCGTAGCAAGAGGGCCATGGAGCGCTGGCATTACAATGCCGAGGTTATTAGGACGGCGGCGCTGGGGAGAGGGAATCTCAACCTCTGGACTGAGGGAGGCGTCCCTGAGATCGGGGACTTCGTTGGCCAGGGTCGCATCCTCTCGTATTGCGGTCTTAGCCATGCCGTCATGGAAGCAACGAGAAGAGGGGGTGTGCTTAACTGGGGCCCAGACATGGGGAATAACACGATACCCAACGATGTGATCAACAAACTGAGCAGCCTTAGGCAGCGGCCGTGGGTGTGGCACATCATCGGGGTGCTGTGCCTTGCTCTGGTCTGGATCGATGTGGTTTGGGCCGCGTGGGCCGACTTCATCACCCCAACTTTCGGCCCTGGTTGCTGGTCTCTGGCTTTCATCTTTTACGGTTTCTTCAGTGCCGTGACGTGGGTCATGCAATATCGTCCGTTGAACCCGGAACAGCGCATGTCCAGGGTCTTCCGCCGGATCTCGATATGGGTCTCGCATTTCTTCAATATGCTCGCCGTCTTGTACATGATGTTGATGCTCCTCGTCTTTGTAAGTGACTTCCATGATGTCATTTCACTTTATTCGCAACTAACCAGTTGATAGTCTGGTGGATTCCTGAACAACTGTTTTTGCAATTCTTGCATGGCAGGTTTCTTTAGGGGGTACGGTGGCTACGTCGACTTCAAGGGCTTCGAATACTATCGCGACAACTTCAATCTGACAAACCCCTGGATCGGTCTCGCTGCGTCCGCATCGTCTGTCTCGATTTTGTTTCTATTGATAGCACTGTGGTGGTGGCTAGAGTGTAGGTTGTTGTGGGCCGATCGACACCAGCGGACCGGCGCCCTGCGAACGGATGAGGGACGGGCGATAGAACTCCAAGTTTTACGAACCGTAGCAAGCTGAAGGGCCTCTCCCACTTTGAGATGGAGAGAAATTCAATATTCTAGACTCTTGATAAGGGACGCAAAGGACCCCCTGAAACACGGTGTCAACCAATTCAGAAGCCCCGAGCGGCAAAGCGGGCGAATCACAAAAGGGGGAAAACGCCACACGTCGCATTCGGCAGCCACCCCCTGAGACACTCAGCTGAGCGCTGCCCCTCTCACCACATTGAATTTTCGTGACCATATTTTTTTCATCCAACTTCACCAACATTACGGATTATCCCGACCACGACACAATGGCGTCATCACAGCTCCCCGAATATCAGTATACGCCTTTGCCACACGAATTCATCCGCATGGTAACACTTCACCCAGGAGCGCCCACCGACCCCCTGAGAATCAGCATCAACACGCGCTATCTCCCGTTCTGTCCAGCCTACACGGCCGTTTCGTATGTCTGGGGGAGCAATGAACGACCCCATCTAATTGACGCTGCCGACACCGTCATGGTCAAACTGGAGTTTGCAAGTGGACCGTCTAAAACTGTCGCAGTCTGCCCTGGCCAGGCCACGGGAACCATAAGAATTACCGAAAACCTCCGAAATCTGCTCATCAACATCCGCCCTCCCCCAGAAGAAAAAAGAATTTATGTGTGGGTCGACTCAATTTGCATCAATCAGGAGGACCAGATAGAGAAGACGGCGCAGGTCAAGCTGATGGGGAGAATCTTCGCCCATGCCGAGAAAACCATCTTCTACATGGGAGAGGACGACGAGATTTCGAGGTTGGCGTTCAAGGCGATTAAGGTCCTCAACATGGTGAAGGACTGGCCAGTTGAGAAAATCCCCGTCTGTCTGCGTGACGTCGCCAATCTCAAGGGTCCAGATGACGACCCTGAGAAGCTGATTGTGCTTCAAGGAACCCCGGATATCTGGAGACCCTTCATCCTCTTCTTGACGCGTCCGTGGTTCTCTAGAACGTGGATCATCCAGGAAGTGGTGGTTTCCAATGCCGGGATTGTCACCTGTGGCCGTATGACCCTCCCTTGGGAAGAGCTCGTCACGGCGTGCCAAGTTGTCGACCGGAGCCGGATCCACGAGCTAGACGCAAACAGAAACATGATCGGGCTCGTTCTCGGCCTCGAGGCGCGGAGGCGAGTCATCAGGAAGATAGCAAGCCTCGTGAGGCAAGGGAAGCACGACGAGCTTTCCCGGTTCGAAAAGGCCCCTGAAACCCAGAGGATCTGGCACATCCTCTCCGTCATCCAGCACGCGCGAAACTACCACGCAACCGACCCGCGGGACAAGATCTTCGCCCTCATCGACATCGCGGGTGTCCCCTCCAACATCGACCTCGAAATCGACTACAGCATCCCCCTCGACGCCCTCTACACCAAAGTCGCCAAGGCTTTCATCTACCGCCAGCCCACCAAACCCCTCTTCTTCCTCAGTCTCGTCGACCAATCCTACTACACCGAGGACCTTCCCACTTACATCGCCGACTGGCGCCGCCAACGCCGCTCCACCCCTATCGCCTCCCTCCCCTTCCGCGGCGCCTCCCGCTGGCACGGCCACAAGACCGTATCCTTCCACTTCCTCGACACCAAGCTCACACCCTCCGACCCATACCCCCTCCCCCGCGGCCTCCTCATCGCCGGCTGCCGCGTCCTCACCATCAAAGCCGTCGAAGACGCCAAGCCGCACGGCGCCGACTGGCACGCCCTCACCCACGCCTCCCTCATCAACGCCTTCCCCGAACCCTACCCCACCACCCACCTCTCCTACTCCGAAGCCTTCGCCAAATCCATCAACCCGCAAGCGCCGTCCGACTTCCAATTAGACAAACACCCGCGACAGGACACCTTTTGGCAATACCGCGCTGGCTTCCCAAACAAGGTCCGCGACCGCCCGATCTTCAAAAACGATATACCGAAAATGGTGGCCGCGGGCAGGGCAGATATCATCAAGGTGTGGAACGACGAGATCAACGATTACACGCCAGTGGTGAAGAATGCTGGAGCGAAAAGAAGTGACACAGAACCGGTGTATACGCAGCGGCAGCTGTACGAAACATTGCCCCTACATTTTGCGTTACCGACGCTGGTGCCGCAGGAGGAGCTGGTTGGAGGGAGGCAGTGGTTTATTTCTGAAGATGGGTTCATGGGGTTGGTGCCGCAGGTGGCGAGGCGGGGCGATGTGGTGGTGCATTTGTTTGGGGGGGATCCGCTGTTTGTGTTGCGGAGGAAGGGGCGAGGGGAAGACGGGAAGGAGAGGTGGGGCTTTTTGGGGGAGGCGTTTGTGCTGGGGTTGATGGATGGGGAGGTGGAGTTTGACATGGACGCGGACAAGGTCGAGATGTTTTTGCTGGAGTGAGGGTGTGTCCAATCAACTGGTATTTTGGGTGCCACGACATCAACATCTCGTGGCTGCGTGCAGGTCAAGCATCATGGCGTCGCGTCGCTCCCCGCATCTCGGCGGCCTCAACGTTGTCCCCGGCAATGCCGTTTGCATTCCATGCTTTGCAAGCTCCCCAGCACCCATCAATGGAGTTCACCTGCGCGCCCTGTAAGAAGGGCTTCAAAACTCAAGAGAGCCTGGAGCGCCATGTGAAGGACTCGCCCCGCCACCGGCCCGATCAGTACTGCGAAGCCTGCGACCGCTACTTCAAAAACGCCGAGAGTCTGCAGCAGCACATCCAGGAATCCAAGGCCCACAAGACCACGCCCACGGTTGTCGCCGAGCCCGATGCCAACAACACGCCGCTCGACAAGTTTTTCCTCTCGTTTCCATCGTTCAGCTACGATCCATCACGGCCACCCGCTGAGTCGTACTCACTGCTGCGGCGGCACATGGCATGGTCTCGCAACAGTGCCGAGGGCGAATCAGCATGGAGAAGATACAGGGAGGCGTTGGTGGCGGAAGTGCGGATCTGGTTTGGAAGTGAAGATGACCTCAGCGCATGGCATACGCTGTGTCGGGCCATTGGGATTCAGCAGCCCCCGGATACGATCAAGGGTTGTGTGGCTGTAAGTGGCCTTCCTTAGTCCATTGCTCCGGAAACTGACCGTGACATCGAGCACAGGTCGTCCGAAATACGCACGTTAACATTGTCGACTTAATCGAATGAGGCAGAGGTGGAGCCGGCGATGAGGGCGTCAAAGTGTTCAAGAGCCAGAATGCGCTTCGTGAATACACCATAATTAACGGAAAGTTCTTCCCTCAGGACGAAGTGGTCAGTGAGCAGGGAGAAACAAATGTCGTGTTGCGGCATTTGCTTCGGAAGATTCTGGGGGCGGAGCGAGACCGAGGCAGGGCGAGGTTCGCAGTTTGACTTGAAAATCGCAATGGTCCACTGGTGGATCAGAACCCGGGAACGAAAAATCTCTGCATGAGGATTGGATATTGGGGAGGAGGGATCAAAGCCAGCCGTGCCTGCCCCTTATTTCTTAGATACTTGGGTACGTTTGAGCGGAAGGCACGAAGAAATCACGCCTTAGGCAACGAATGAAATTTTCAGTGTGGTCCCATGCCACATCGGTTTCTCAGGGAAACATCCTTCCAGCCACCACAATCCGGTTCCCCTCCCGCCCACTACTTCGACCCCGCCCCACCAGCATTCCAGCATGTTTCTCTACTGATTGACGCGCCAAGCGAGGGCCAATAGTGGACAATTGTATGGTGATATCCAATTGGTATTACGTCACCAACAGTGCTCCTGAGACATGCATATGTGAGGCGCCTGGTTTGGATGAATTGAGCTCACTGGATTCCAGGCAAGCAGTTGGGCTCCAAGGACCTCTGCGAGTTTTGCATGGCGATATTGATACATAAGCCAGTGTATTTGAGCGGTATTCGACTCTAATTAAGTGTCACTCCCACTCTACGAGTTCAGGTCCAAGTCCCTACGAACTACCTCACTGCCAGCAAGGTATAGAGGGGGGAGGACTAGTTCCCTGCTAGACCAAGTCACCCGACCGGATTAGCCAAATGAGGCCGCCCCTGACCGCCTGGAGACAAGCTCACGTGTTGAGATTCTGCATGATGAGGTCGACCGGGCTGCCGCAACCGATGGATTGGAAGTTGAGGAAGGCGGAGAGACCGGGGAAGGGTGCCCGGGCTGCGAGGGTGCTGTTGAGGGACTTGTCAGCGGATCCAGGAGAAAAAGAATGGGGTTTGGGGCAAGTTACTTCGTGTCATTTCCAGGGTGGTCTCATCATCAACATCGACCAGCACTACGTCAGATGGGTTGCGGGCGTCCAGAGGGGCCGAGACGGCCTCCAAGATGGTTGCACTTGGCGCGGCCTCACCCAGGCGGGTGAAAAGGAGGGCAACTTGGACGAGGTGAAGGAACTTCATTGTAGGATGGGGTGATTTGGCTTTGTTTCTTTGGCTACCGAATCTACGAAGAGAGTGGTCAATGTCTCATATTTATATCCGTGGTATCGCTCAACAAAAAAACCCCTTGTCTCATGGTTCAAGACGTAGGTAGGTAATCCTGATCCCTCCCTCTTGGTAAGCTCCTTTCTGACGAAATGTCCAAATCGAGACAGGGACAGTTGAAAACGGTAATGAGTACAAGCGTCGAGCTCCAATCTGCAACTGAGTATCGTTGATGTGACATACTCTGCATATCATGTCAGCTCTTGTTGCCCGCCTTACAAAACCGTCCCGATCAGTTCCCGCTGTGCCGGCTTGGCAAGACTGTGAGACTTGGCAAGGCGACTGACACTAGTCAAATGATCTTCAGTTGTATGCCCTGATTACTGATGCTTCCCGGCTTTAAAGACACCGGAAAAGGTGGAGAGCAACACTGTAAAATCCAAATACAATATACATGATTTATCAACGTGTTAAAATTAACTTCTCTGGGGTGAAGGAAAGCGCGGCTAAGTGGTGGTGGTAGAGGTCCTAAAACTGGATCCTCGTAACTCCACCGCCATTCTAGACCCGTGGAAACTGTAGCTGAGGCAGCCCAGAACTTTGACCCCCTCGCTCAGTCTAGCCCAGTCTGGCTCAGGCTAAGGCGGTAGCCGCTCAATTCCGAAGAAGGAAAGGGAAATTCATGGTGTCGATTTTAGGATCGTGAACGTGCTGTTTCCAGACCCTTCGTTTCCAACACTCATTCTTACTAGTGTGCTGGCCTCCGGCCAGAACCCCTTTCTTTCTAACAGCAGGAGTGTTTTAGGAGGCGTAAGCCCGGGCGGGGGGGCATCAGACAGCCGTCGGAATTGTCCTCGCACTGCCCAACGTCGACGTCCAGTGGTCGTATCGGGATGGAACGACGGCTTTGATAACTGCAGTCGCCGATGGGCGCGAGGGAACTTTTAGCTTGATCATCAAAAACAACGGTCTGAAGCCTGTATTTCAGTATGGTGCAGTTTACGACAAATGTCTCACACACGCCTTCCTTCGGGGCGACTCCTCTCCTTAGATTTGCTCTTTTGCGTGGCAGTGAGAAAGAGTCGTACCCGCATCTTTGAGCTTCTCCTCGGCCAGTATCGCAGTTACCTCTCCGTCCACAATCATCAACCATCGCTCTTAGACCAGGCGGCAGATATGGGACATGCAAGATTTAGCATTGGTGCTCATGAAACGGGGGCTTTTTGATCGTGGTCCTGCGAAAGGGACACCACATGCATTACACACGGCGATTTTCCACAGCAAGGCGGACATGGTGCTATGTCTACTCGACCCCGGCCAACCAGCGCCGGTCGGCCCAAGTCTATCAACAGATTCGAGAGATGGCTCGTTTCGTCAGCTCGGTCTATCCACACCTGTCGAGATGGGTCTTGACGAGATCGTACAGATCCTATCGGAGCACCCTCAAATGGATCACAACCTCCTCGATGGCATGGAAAAAACATCGCTGTAGCCAGAAGACCTGTGTTATGAATCTTCTACTCGCCGATCACAGGATAGGTCCTAATGTTGCCAACGAGAGTGCTAAGACAGCCCTGTCTGTTGCAGGGAAGCGAGGCTCCGGGGACATGTTTGAGAAAATCTTGGCACACCCACCGTCGGAGTATTTTAGAAGTCATGGTTGAGCTCGGTGGAGGTTAGGGCTTGTGTTTTATTCTTCATCACTAGGCATCTAGCATAACTAAGAGTTTGGGTTGCCCTTTTTTTCCACCGGCTCCACTCCTTTACACCGGCTAGAAATGCCCTGACACCCACAGACAAGACCTGGCGGATTATCAGGGCGACCCGCCGAGGACAACGATGATTAAGAAGACGGGGACTCTGAGCAGCCAAGCTGCAAGAAGAGACGAAACCCCTAGGGAAATGTTGCTACCTTCAGCGGCGGCACGAGCCATATCTGCTGCACCCATATGCCCAGCCCAAACCCCCTGTGCCAAACCCCTCCCCCGTCTCCAAACCGCATCACATCTTCAAATAATCCAGCTTCTGATACCTCACCACCGCCTCCTCACTCATCCCGCTAATAACCAAAATTCCCCCCTTAATAAATGTCAAGTTTCCATGCTTCTTCACCCAACCGAAATTCTTCTTGCCCGCCGCCTCGCGCGAAAGCTCCTCGGCAATCTCGGCGGCGCAGTACTCGTCGACGCCGTACACTACGGCGAGTCGGTGCTTGGCGTCGACCGTCATTTCGGTGCCTTGAGCTAGGTACGGCTGGCACGCGGGGCTGAAGCTCTGCCAGCAGGGCGCGGGTGGGTAGTAGCCGTGGGGGACGTCGGGGTCGTAGACGGGGGTGCAGCGCTTTTGAAGGGATGAGGCCGTCGCGGCCGTGGCGAGGAGGGCGAGGGTGAGGAGCTGCATTGTGGACGTGTTTTTTTCTCGCAGAGGGTGGTTCTTTGCTTCTTTTTTTGCTTGGATGCAAACAATAGCTTTGAACTGGGCGGTGGGCTGGATGGTGGACAGAGGCTGATTCGTCGGATTGAGGTCTAAAAAAACAAAAGCTTGGAGTCGGGTCCAGCGCAGCACTCCGTCATCTACTTATATTGAGGTGGATGCAATTGCTGATGTTCCCTCCAGCATATCAATGTTGCAGTTCCAATAGCGTGGGGACTATTTAAAGATCCCAAGTTCGTATGGATAAATGCCAATTTTACCTGAAATCCTCTCGCTGTGGTCGGGGCTTCTCTTTTGATTGCTCCATTTTTTCGCTGCATGGCCCACAGAGACCCGCCAATCAGACATGCCTTCTTTCTCACGCCGTACTCCGTCTAATAGGTGGAAATGCCGCTTCAGAGATACCTCTGTTACCTTGGCGTTATATTGTGCATTCCTGCAGGAGCGAAGCACTCGAAAAACGTCTGGCCATTTATTGAGAACGGCAAGGATCACGAGGGTCAGCCGATTATGTGTGCCTCTTAGTACGGCCATAGTGGTGGTAGCGGCTAGTAGTTTCGGGCTGTCTGTTAGTTCCGCTCCGCATCCACGCGCTGACCGGTGACCGCTCTTGAGCTAGTTGCCGATCCCGTCGTCAATGTCGGAGCCCTAAGCCCAGCCGCTAAGCCGCGTGAGGCGTGAGTCTGGATTCACACGAGAACGATGTCCTTCAACGTGGCACCAGCCTGGTGAAACGCGTCAAGGTGGATTTTTCCAATACCGAGACGCTCTACCGCAGAAGACACGGGGAGCCTGGTTGGCTGGACCAAGAGGACGTTGTATTGGCACCATGGCTTCTTGCTATTGAAGCGTCGGTCGTCAAACCAGTTTCGGAGATAGGAATTTGACCCCTTGTCGATTTGAGAAGACTGCGGAGGCTTGGAAGAATCGCCCAGGTAAATGTCGGCCAGGTCATCCTGAGGGGGGCGTTGGAAGGTGCCGCTACGGAACGACAAGTCATCATCGTCGTTGGTGAGCGTTGATCTCGACAAAGCCACAAACTCGTAGGTACCGGTCAAGCTTTTGTGGTCGCCGGATACGTGAATTGTACCTGCGACGCGGCCGTGTGTGTCAAAGACCAGCAGCCTACAGACTTGGTGGTCTTCGTCCTTATCCCCACAAGACCCGCCGTAGAAGGCGGAGGACTTGTTGTGGTGGCCATTCACCGAGAATTTGACGCTCCAAGCTCGAAAACGGAGGACGGATGGTGGGTGCTCTGCTAGATGTAGATCCTTGTCGTGCTGTGCCTCGGTTGCTGGAGGGGGAAGGATGGGAGAGGAAAACCACGTGTTGCTGTTGCCGACCTCTGTGAAATAGACGCAGGTATAATAGTGATCGACCGATTCTGTGTGTAGTTGCCACTCCCTTGCTCCTAGAGACTTTGATCTAATGTGAGCGTTTGCGCTGTCATGGTCTGGGAAGGCCCGTTCCGCTGGTGCGAGCTCTGTGTTCTTCCACTGGGCTCTCGGATCAGTGGTGACACACAGGTTGTCGTCATCGTAGACGACCGGCCCATCCCATGCCGCCCATGACCAAGAGGGAAAAAGTTTCTCACCCGTGTGCGGGTCAAGGCGTCGCTTTAGCCATCCTCGCGGGTACCACAGGAGGCCGGCGTCCCACGCGGTGGTGGGGATTCCGCACCAAAGCGGACCTCTGAACCTTGGAGCCAAGACCTGCGATATAGCTGCGAAGGCGTTGAGCCCATCGGTTGCGTACGAGATGTTGCGAGCGGTGTACTGAGAAACTTCTCTGGCATATGTCTCAAAGTTGGTCCGGTGCTGGCTGGAAGAGGAAGCGGTGATTCCGGTCACCCCTGTGCCACGAAAACACGCTCTCATCGAACACACTGCTCTCCAAACACTTGTCCTCTTGAAAGCTGGCGTGTTCACAGTTCCAGTAGGCTTGGTGTTGCGTGAACATTAGCATGCGCTTTGAGAGCTTGCGCTCCTGATACGTCCAGCCTCGCGTGCTCCAAACGCTCTCTCCCATGACCGTCCAGGCCCCAGGCATCGCGTTGATTAAGGAAAGCCCCTGGACATTCTCGACGTGCTGGAATGATGTTCGTTTTACAGACCGAATGCCGGGGAGACCCGCGCCAGCATTGTCTCCTGCCGCAGCAACCACCGTCAAAACCGCTGAGCCCGTAGTTATGATTAGCCCTAGGAATGGAGGAATAGGGGGGAGGGGGTGGGCAGGGAGCTGTACTGTAAATCGCACCCATGCAGGGAATCTGTGACATCTTGTCCGAGTCATCATTTTGAATGATGCACAGTGAATCGATCCAGAGGTAGTTCTCTCCCATGGCATCCACCAGGAAGATGGCATCCTTGATGGTCCCGGGAAGATCCACAGCCGGGTCAACAAAGCTCCCGTGGTGTTCTAGAACAGATCGGTTCTCCAAGAGCAACTTGAAGACGGGTGCTTTGCCCCACAGGTAGCTCAACGCTACATAGCGAGCCGCTGGTGGCGCCGGGACAAGACATTTCCGTTGAACATCGACGAGGCGGAACGTGCTGGGAAGCGCATCTTGGCCAACGCCCGATAGCTCCTCCTCCCTCACCGGCCAATGAGCGTGATGCTGCTCGCACAGTGGTAGCCACCTCTTGACCAACGACAAGTCCGTCCAGTCGCGTCTCACGATCCGGCCCAGATACAGCTGCTCTCTCGGGCCATCTCCCTGCGCCAACTGGATGCTGCAGCTCCAGGCGGACGGCGTAACCGAAAACCCATGGCTATCCACAAGCCAGACATCGACGTGGCCCGCAGCGTCCCTCTTCACGTTTCCAATGGTGTGCAGCTCGCAGTCCACTTGATCGTAGTCCGGCAGCGCGCCGGGCTCATTGGTGAATATGGTCGCCATGACGAGACGGCAGAACGGGCAGTTCGTGCTGTCCCTCACGCGCGCAAGCGACCCTAGTCGGATCTTTCCCTCCTCTTGATCATCTGTGCCTGGCAGATTGTGGGCCATCAGCCAGGCAAAGTTGACGTGCCGACAAACATCGCACAGGGCGTTCGTCTGGTCCTCGGCCGAAGCGGCGGCGGGGGTTGCCATCCACCAGGGCGGTCGGGCCACGGAAGAGTCCAGGGATCCCGGGGAACTGTGTGCAGACGACATAACACAGTAGCTGTCTAGGGAGGAAGACACGGGCGATCTTGTCGAGGAAGAGGAACGCAACTGTCACTCGGCCGCAGGATCGGGTAATTGCTCAGACCTTGGGCTGGCGGGGGACTATGCATTGGGCACGCGAATTGGCAATTCATTGGCTCCAAGGCCATTGGCCGACTCACCGGCGACTTCGGGCGGCGGGGTATGTTCGCCGTCACGACACTATTCGATGCAGAAGCGTGCACGTGCGGAGTCGTAAATTGAAGTACCTTGCTTCGGAGGCAGCGCAGAATAAGAGAGGAAAAATAACAGTTATGTTGCACGCGAGGAGGACTTGCTCCTGCGAATGCCCACGGGACAGCACAACCTGTCAGAAACACGGCAGACTGGACTCAAATGAAATTAATGGGGTTGCAACCGCGCTGTTCACATGGATTGACGGGATTCAGCATGCGCCGGAACAAATTTACGAGATTTCTCAATCTGTCAAGCTGTTTGAGCAAGCGTTACTTGACCTCTAAGCCCTTGATGACGAATCGGGACCGAAACAGGGGCAGTAGAGGCTCTGGGTCCGATATAGCTTCTCTGATCACAATCGCAAGTCTCGGTGCTCTCCACCAACTTGAAAGCTAATCCGACCAAAGTAGGCCACCCAACATGTCCTCGCGACCAAGCACCAACCAGGCCGCTATCCTCAGCCTCTGTCTTGCCGCGGCAGGCTGTCTCGTCGCCGACGCGCCCTGCGATATCTACTCGGCGGGCGGCACGCCCTGCATCGCGGCGCATAGCACGACGCGCGCGCTGTACGGCGCCTATACCGGCATCTCTAGTAGAAGACATTGGATTGAAGAGAGAGAGATTGTGGCAATTTCGGATATAGTTATGAGGCTGATCTGCCGTTCTTGTCTTGCAGTCGGATGACGAAGGGAAAATCCGCTTCAGCTCGGGTCCTGAGAACCATCGGCTCCAGCACGGGCGCCCTGTGTGGAACTGTGGCTTATCATGTGACCCGATCGGCCACCCTCCGCCCTAATTGTGGAGCAGAGTCTGGTTTGTGCCGATGATTTCGCAATTGGCTGGCAAAAGCGGGGAATTCCCACTTGTTTTTGAGGGTCAAACTGGCGTCCCCCTCCCCACTCTGCAGTTCCAATCTCCTGCTCCACGCAAGCGAACAAGCGTAATTTGCAACCACGACGCGATTGGTCAGCATCTCTCAGCATACTTGCTGCGCGGTCAACACGGGAGCAACCGCAGATGGTCGATGCACCTGACATGACAAGACTCCTCACATCAAAGCTCGACCACTAGCGAAGCGCATCCCACATGAGTCTCCCAACCGGCGATGATAGGGGGTGTGAATTATGCGGGACATTCGTGGCCGCGCTAAAGGACCTCTACAGCAACAGGATTCGATCGGGAGTCCCGCCGAAACGCGCAGACCCAAAGCTCCCAGTTCGACACCACTTTGACTGGACATTCAGGGACAAGCCACCATCGCTGCCGGCTCTTGCCCGGAGCGCCAGATCTGGATGCCTGCGTTGCGCGCTCCTGAGGTCCGCCATCTCCATACCTCGAGGAAGTTCCTCTGGCGACAATGCTGGCGCCGCCGTGGCTGGGGCGAGAGACATCTCACTCAGATTTTACTGTGTCGCGAATTCCCGTCTGCGCGCAGGTGGGATGCCGCTCAAAGAAGTCCAGGAGCTATCCATTGGCAGCGCAGCGCCCACAGGGCATGCAGACTCTAAGCCCTGGGGTGCGATACATGTGTCTCGTTCGGATGGTGAGATGCCCTGACACAAGGCCGGCGAGGTTGCCTCAGACTCGACTAATACACCCTTAGATTTCGAGCCACTATCGGGAAAAAACGTCAAGATAATACGTGGCGCCATTGACAGCTGTGTCAAGACTCATCGGTCGTGCCCTGGGCTTGAACCGACATCGTGTCCTCTGAGACTACTCAATGTCATGGACGGTAACCGTATCAGGCTAGAGAAGCCAGGCAGAAGGAAACTAGTCTACGCGGCTCTCAGCTACTGCTGGGGCGCATCAGAGGCGATGAAGGTGGCCAAGACAACTGCGGACAACGTGGCTGAGAGAATGGACGACTTCTCCCCCGCCAACCTTCCGAAAACTCTCCGAGACGCGATTGCCGTCACCCGGTTGTTGAATATCCAATATCTCTGGATCGACGCTCTTTGCATCGTGCAGGACTGCAGGAGAGAGTGGACCAGCGAGGCGCAGAGGATGATGCAGTACTACGGTCACGCCCGCGTCACCATTGTTCCCGTTGAGGCTGACTCGGCCGACTGTGGCATGCGAACTGGCCACGGGCGCCCAATCTCTTGCAGACTGCGAGGGCCGTGGACAACTGACTGCGGATCGGACCTTATCCTGTCCAACAAGCCACCTGGCAGCAGAAAGTCGATTTCCCACTCTCCCTGGAACCGGCGGGGATGGACATATCAGGAGAGCTTAAACTCATCGCGCATCTTGTTTATCTTCAGCCAGAATGTAATGTTAGAGTGTAGAGAGGGCTCTTGGGACACCTTGGTCGGCTGGTGCCCGCACAAACGCGAAGACTGGTCGAGATTCCTGCCCACTGGCAGCGCCGAGACGTCTCAGGGTCTAGATCGTCTCAACCGCGATTGGTCCTGGCTTATCCAGTGCTATACGGAACGACGGCTGAGCAACCCCCGAGATCGATGGTTCGCATTCTGCGGCATCGCCGAAGCCTTCTCCAGAGCTTCGGGTCGCGAGACCATAGCCGGACTGTGGAAGGACAGAATTGTCGAAGACGTTGTGTCTTGGAGATGCCGCCGGAAAAAGCCCAAGGCACGCTCACGCAGGTCTCTTCTCCCCAGCCTACCCCGCCAAGACTCACTCCACAACAACCCGCTAGCCCCCACGTCGTCTAGCTGTTCTAACTGCGGCACATCGGAATGCAGCACCTCGACTTCCCATGCAGCTGACTCAGAGGATGCTAGCTTTCCATCCTGGACGTGGCTTGGGGCGCCCTGGTCAGACCATGCAGGGGGGATTCCACTTTCCAAAACAACAATCGAGCGCTTAGACGAGGGTCCTTGTTCCAAGCTGCTCTCCATAATGACTGGCGACGGGAATCTTGAATCGGCCAAGCTGGAGTTATCAGGACCCGTCCTGCCCAAGGATGCGGCACTGAGAATATTAGCTCACGCTCGCGATCTCGCGCTGTGTATTGAAGGCCTGGGACGCAAGGACAGCGGCATCGCGTATCTGGACGACGCCTACGATGCTGCGTATGCTTGTTCTTGCAAGAAGCCTCACGCCACCAGAGACTGCGGGTCTTACAATGCCATCCTTGAGCTTTCACCGCCGGTATCCGCTATGCTGATTGGAACAGCGCGCTTCCGGGCAGTTCCTGGAAAGTCATATCGGCACTTTCTTCTGATACAGCCCACCGCAAGTACTTTTGGTGAGCTAGATGATGCTGCTCACTATCATCGTGTTGGCACCATTCACGCTTCAGAGGATCACTTGAATGGGGTCGTTGAGCGAGAGCTAGAGAGGCATAAAATAAAGACAATAATCCTGGCCTAAGTAGGCCCTTGCCGTGGCATTGAAAACATACGCGGTTGAACACCGCGGTAGTCTCCCAAAGTCTGGTTTGAGCCAACGAGGCAACAGATGAGAAATTTTGGACACACCTCGAGGGGCGCTTGCCCAGCTCGATTCTGCATACATTTCGTCAGCGAGTAGTTGGAAGTCAGGCGATATGCATGCGAAAAACGCACCTGTACGTGAGGTCTAGCATACACTTCATGCGGCGCTTTTACGCGCCCTGTAATTCTAAGATCTCAAGACCTTGCTCAGGCGGACCACCACTTGGTCAAACAGAAATTGCAGTCTTATTTCAATAGCCACCTTACTGGCTACCGTTCAGGTTGTCATGGACAATTTTCCGACTGGCGAGCTGAGCTGAACAAGGAGCGAAGAACACCCCACACTTTGGAGGCAAAATTAAACCTCAGAACTAACACAGCCGACGGAGGGGTACTTTTGCGCATGTGTCCCGTCGAAGATAGACGCTAGCCACTGGACCGCGCCCGGAGCGCCGGCGGTCAGCTCCTCGAGGTGCCCCCCACTGTGTTCTTCTCAAACACAACGTTGGCGCCAACTCGGCAATACCTCTCCACAAGTGCAGCGGTGTAGCCGATCGCGGCTATCTCGTCGTGGATAGCTTGGTACACGTATACAGGCATCCACGGCACGCCGTGGTACCCCATGTAGGTGTCCCATCCCCATGCGAGGCGCATCTCGGGCGCGAAAACGTCTGCCAGCCCGCCGACGAAGTAGGCCGCGATGTCTTGACCGGCAAAGGCCTGGATGGCTTCCACCCACGACTGCTTTTGGGCAGCCAGGAACGTCTCCTTGGTTGCCGGCCTTAGCCGGCCGATGAGATACTTCTGGGCGTCCGGATACTGGCTTGTCAAGCCGAGAAGCGAAGGTGGGATGAGGCCGGCGAGAGGCTTGCCGTTGACATTGTGGAGGACGTCGCTGACGTTGGCCACGGGGGAGCCGATGGCCACGCCGGCGAGGTCGAGCTCCGGGGCGTAGCCAGCGTGCAGCTCGGCCGCCCACGCAGCGGCAAGACCGCCGCCGGAATAGCCCCAGAGGGCCGCGGGATTGCGCTTGCCAATTCCCAGCCCGGCCGCCCGGACGGCGCGCACCGAGTCGAGGACGGCATGCCCGGACATAACGCCTGCGGTAAAGGACGCTCGGGGGCCCTCGTAGTCCGGCACGCTGACCCACCAGCCTCTGGCGAGCGCCGCCGGCAGGTCCTGTACGAAGGGCGTATTGGCCTGATAAAACAGGAAGCTGGGGCTGGCATCAATGTAGTTGCTATCGTACGGGTGCAGCCACGTCAAGAACGGCGCGGCCCTGTGCGGGATTGGCGCCAGGGCGCCGTCTGGCGGAAGGTAGAGCGTCGTAACCGCCTAGCTCGGCTGGTACAGGCTGTCGGTGGTCCGATACAGGATATTATAGACGGCAGAGCTGTTGTACATGGCCGTGAGGTTTCCCGCTGCCCGACGTAGTCTGAAAATGGTACCGGGTGTCGCCGATTCGAAACCGGGAGGCGGCGCATACCACGGATCCTCGCTCGGAGGAATTGGGGCGGGGCCACCAGTGCCCAAGCCGGCGAAGACGAGTAGGAGTGCCGCGCCACGCATTGCGGAAGAGTATAAGAAAATTCGTTGCGAGATGCCGCTATCATCGCAGTTGGGAGAACGTAGGCACTATAAACCGCGTCGCTCCATCGGGCCCAGGAAGCTCCATAGGGTCAGGGTTATTACAAGGGATCAACATGTCTGGAGAAACTCAGTCACCGGGATGATTGCAGCTGGAGTTTAATCTCCCACGGCCAATACATCCCTTCTTGTGGACATGGCCCGCAGCATTAACTCGCACAGCAACTGCGGGCAGCTGCGGGCGGCATGCAGCATCAGTAACGGCATTTCCGCGAGACCCTAGCGGGTGAATCTTGTCCGGGTGGTGCTAGTGCGACATTCCACAAGCCGCAGAGCGGCAGTCCCTGGTAAGCAGGGCTGATCAGTAATTCGGAGAGATGCGTTGCGCCGCGATAATCTCCCAAAAAGGGCCGCCGTATCCCTTACTAAACGACCGCCCATCAAGCACTCTGATGTGTCGGATGCTGTTATTTTATTTATCCGATACCCGCACTAGGTTATATCCCCCCTCTACCCCCGATGATCGGACTTTACTCTCTCGCTGCGGAGTTCCTCTACATGTCCTCTTCTATCAGCACAATTACGACTTTCTCTTGCCCCGTCATGTCGGTAGCACTCAACCCCCTTGAACGTGTGGCATTGGTGTTTGGGGCATCGGGGATCACCGCCTGGGCCATCTTGCGCGAGGCCTCGCATCTCACCAACAACTCGTTCCGTGGTATCATCGGCCTCTCCAACCGGCCTACCGACCCTTCGCAGCTGCTTTTGCTAGACAGCAATAAGATTACTTTCGCGTCAGGAGTTGACCTAAGTGCTAGCGTTGATCAAGTCACCGCTGCTCTAAGCGGCATTGACAATATTGAGAATGTTACCGATGTGTTCTTTGCGGGTAGGTACCTCCGGACCATCCAGACACTTTTTTGACCCTGTTCAGCCTACATCCAGCCCCCGGGAACGTCGGACTTTGAGGGACACGAGATCGTCAAAGAGGTCAACACCAGGATCCTTGAGACGGCGGTCCTTGCTGTCGAGAGGTCGTGTCCTCGACTCCGGTTCTGGTCTCTACAAACGGGTGGTAAGGTGAGTGGGTGTATTTCTTACAGCATGCGGTGGCCATGATTTGGCCGGCCGGTCTAAGCTAACCCATCTTAGTCGTATGGCTTCACCCACGTGCGCGAGATCGGAATACCAAAGGTGCCGTGCGACGAGTCAGACCCTAGGATTCCGCAGCCATATCAGGACCAAGTCTTCTATTATGCTCAGAGTGACGCCCTGAAGAGGCTCTCGACAGGGCGGCGCTGGCGGTTCAGCGAAATTCGCCCCGACCTTGTGGTAAGGCGCCATCCCTGCCTCCCCCTTCCCCTTAAGGACTTTGCAGGAAACCGCTTGACTAACACAATAGGGGGTCCAAGATCGGTTTCGTCCCGGGTGGAAAGAACGCCATGAACCTCGCGCAGGCGCTTGGCCTCTTCCTCAGCTTCTATGCGGACCGTGAGGCCCGAAGCGCCGCGGGCGGAAAGCTCGTCCAATTCCCCGGCACGGCGGCGTCATACAACGCCCACCACACAGAAGTTGGACAGAGTACACTAGCCCGCGCGCACATTTTCGCCTCCAACTTCGCTACCGCCCCAAATAGCGAGATCTATAATGTTGGCGACTCCCCTCACATCACCGGATTGAGTTGGAGGGAAAAATGGGCCGCGATCTGCGGCTACTTTGATCTCGTAGGGGTAGGCCCGGGAGAGGGCGAGGCCGCTCTCAGCGCGGGCAGGTATATGCTGCAGCACCAGAGTGAATGGAAAGGGTTTGAAGATAAGCATGGTCTCACGCCTTCTATCATCCAGCATACGAGCTGGGAGTTCCTGGAAGTGCTCCTATCGCTGGCTACGTTTGATAGGCAGTACAACCTGTCCAAGCTTGCGGCGGCAGGATTCCATGAGAACGCCGACATTGCGCAAAACTATTTTGAGGCTTTCCAACTGATGGAAATGGCAAAGATTATTCCACGCCGCCGTCCCTCTCCATCAAGCCCTCTATTGGATTAGAGTCGCCAGGGGTTGCCGTATCAAGGGCTATTTATATTAGGGGTTTGAAACAAAATTTGAGGAATCAAAGATGAATCATGGGTTTGTATTTGAATTTATTCTTGCAGGAGGGCCAGATGCTTGGCCGGGCTTAGTTAATAATACCAAGACTTGGATCCCACTTCGAGAAGCTGCCTGAAGATGATGTTCATCATGATGGCGAGTCCGAAAAATGCTCTGATTACCTGTTGAAAATTGAAATATCAGTGATGCTGTCTGGTGTGAGAGATGGAAAATAAAAATTAAAAGATGTGCGTACTCCGGCGCCGGCGAAATCGGGATCTCCGACAAAATCGCCCGGCCCGATATCACCCACCCGCAAAATCTCGTCATTCTCGCCAAAGATAACGGTGCAGTTGACATGGCCGGGGCACGCATCGGCCGGCACGGTGTATGCCTGGCCCATTGTGGAGATCCGTATTCTGGGGCGTAGGTTGGTGTAAATGCAAGACCGCATTCAATGCCATGGGAATTCGTCACATGCCAGGGACGATGTGGATGTTGAGATCCTTGGCTAGTGCTTGGTACCGCGGGAGATAGGACTCGGCTTCGAGGTAGGAGGCGGCAAAGCCTGGGTCGGAGGGGACCCAGGAGGTAAGGTAGTACTCTGGGAGCACGGCGAGGTAGTACTCTGGGAGCACGGCGAGGTGGCACCCGGCAGCGGCGGCATCGCGGATTTTGGCGGAGGCGGTGGTGAAGTTTGCTTCGGGGGAGAGGAGCTGATTTCCGGTTAGTAGAGAGGTACATTACGGAGGAGTTATGATTTACCTTGGGCTGGAATTGGATGAGGGAGATTTTCAGTGTCGGGGTCATGATGTCAATGACGTCAGCGTTTGCTGATGGAGTTTTGGATAAGATTTTTTTTTAAAGTGATGTTTCACAACAACAGAAGGTTGGGCAGCGCCTTTCGCACTCTGGGGTTTTGATAGCGATGAGGCTCTGGGCAGATGTCGGTTCAGGGGTGCGGAAGGGTGATGGTTCGGGGATGGTTCACCAGTGGCGCAGTCAAGTCGTTGAGGGCCTGGAGGCAACCACCGCTGAGGCCCGAACGGCGGGTCCTGATTCGCTCATGGTCACTCATGCCTAGCTCTGATTAGCTCCTCTCGACTTCAAACTCGATATTCTGACCGCTCCAACGTCGGATCTACGAAATTCATCATTGGTTTGAAGTCATTCTCTCCATGCTGCGTGCGACTTCACGGGCTCACGTTTGGCTTCCCTCCCGCCATCAGGCTTTGGTCCCACCCCCAGCATCATGATAAATCCACCGAATGAATACCCACAAAGCCAGCAAGGCTCCCAACCCCCAACCAACACGTATCTCCCGATCCACCCGAGATCCTATTGAAGGCATCTTCTCCCTTGTCCCCGTAGAAGACGACCTCCGCCCCATCCCGGCATCAAAACCTTCCTCAAAACAGACCTCATCCTCGCCCGCGTCGAAGATAGAGAGGCTATTTCTTAGTGTCAAAAGGCCTGAAAACCATCCGTACACACCTACTGGTATTACATGGGCATTTCTAGCACGGTTAAGACACTATAAGTATGATAATAGGCCCTGCTACTGGTGCACCCTCCAAAACAGCTATACGTATACCCCCGTTCTAAATTGCTAAGCGTAAACGCCTTAGGGCCAAGTTTTCTGTGTGGAAAAATTCAAAGATTGTGAAATAGACCTTAAGACGAAAGTGATAGCTGAAAATCCATTTCATGACTAGGAAAGAAATACAAAACACCTTAGATCCGATGTCGCACTAGACATATGTATAGCTGGTCTCGTACGTGGTCCCGGCCCCCGCTGCTGCCTTGAAAGACTCTCCTCCTTGGAGCGTCGTAGCGTTCAGATCGTTCTGGTGCTGTATGCTTTGTTCCATCAGCTGCATCTCTGTGTTGGCCATGGCGTTGTAGTCGTAGACCGCCGTGTCTGCTCCCATTGTTCCGGTGCCCTCGGGAATTTGGCCGAAACCCGGGTCTTGATAGGCGGAAGCACTTCCGTTGTAGGCGGTTGGCTCCTGATAGGCACCACCACTACCATCACCACCAAAACCACCAGTCTCGCCATAGGCCCCATAGTTGGCATAATCCTCTCCGCCCGCGTAGCCTCCCCAGTCCGCGCCTCCCCCTCCCCCGCCACCATACCCATAATCATTAGCCCCGGCTTCGCCAACACCAACGTCCCCGCCAGCCTCACCACCACCACCGGCATCGGCGCCGAAATCGGTAGCACCAAGATCTTCTCCACCACCACCCCCTATATCACCGCAATCCTCCCCTGTCAAACCCATCATCAGAACTCTCACCCCCACGCCCACCGCAGTTCCCAT
>Ga0247770_1000526_pt1 | contig 36629 bp, 42 predicted proteins | sample UWRJL136409B6_FD_179943 | JGI IMG/M metagenome (GOLD analysis project Ga0247770, IMG submission 179943) | Plant litter microbial communities from Arlington Agricultural Research Station in Wisconsin, United States - UWRJ-L136-409B-6 | ecosystem: Environmental > Terrestrial > Plant litter >... | reverse complement strand
CCCCCCCCCGGCATTTGTTTACTGTGTATTCGGCCCCTGAATCGTACACAGCCTCAATTGAGCCCCAGCCCTCCCCGCCAAACCCGACAACGGGCACTTTTGCCATTGCCCCGTCTAGGCGGGTTGGGGCGTTGGGCATGAGTGGGCCTAGCGGACGGACAACCACCTGCGTCATTCCATCGGGGATAGAGACAGGCTGGGCAGCAATTGGCGGGCTGGTTTTAGAGGGTCGCTGCCCCACGAGGCGCGGCGCATGCTCCAGGGCTGACCCCTCAACTGCGGCGCGTCAAATGGGAAGTGCTGTGTTTTCACCGCCAGTCGGTTCAGGTGTCGCAAAACCTCGCGCCGCCTGCAATCAGCCATGGAATCACGAGGATCCCCAAAAGGTATCGGTACCTGGCACCGTTACAAGCTCGGCCAGGCTCAGTTCACCAGCTGGCTGAAGAAAACGGCCGAGAAGCTCTCAACGAAAAAACCAGAACAGCAGCAGAGCACAGCCGTGGAGACGCCGCCTCAGCAGTCGCGGCGCCAGAAGAAGCCAAAGCCAAAGCCCGTCCCGGTTGTTGTTGATGTCAGCGAAGAAACCTCGGTCCACTGGTCCCAGCTCGAAGTTTTGGCGCAACGGGTGGCCGACAATGCGACGCCAAACGAGATCCCCGAAGCGGCTATCAGAATCCTTCGCGACGTCGTCGGCCTGCGAAAGAAGAGCTTCAAATTCTTCAGCACCACCACCAAAGAATCCGACGACAACAGAGTAAAGCAGAGCAATGCAAACCACGCGCATATTATTGGTGTCCTCGAAAGAATTCTGGCCAAATTGGAGGGCTTAGCATCAACAGGGCCGAACCGGGAGGCAAAGAGGGGCACGAGAGACAATGCAGGAATCGACATATCCGATCTGAGCAACATGTTTGCATTCCTCGAGGTCCAGCCAGCTTTCGATACTGCCAACGGCGAGGACAACGATGTGCCTGTCGAGAGAGACGAGGGCGCGCCCAAACGGAGCAAAACCCAAACCCGGAAAGCGGGCAAGAAGAAAGGAGACAAGAAACAGCACAAAAACAAGAGAGAAGAGAGGCAGCTCGCGCGGGTCGCGGCAGAGGACAACGGCGACGGTTCCTGGATTGATCGCGTTGACTTTGGCATGTCTGCTGTGGACTATGGCGACAACTCGGAAGACGAGCTGGACCATTACATGATGCTCTACTGTTATTTTGTGGACTTCAACGCCATCCGGAGTTATGTTGCAGAGCGATGGTGCGACTACTGGTATGACCGATCGGTGCCTCTTTGCACGTTATCTGTCATCACCAACGCTGCCTTCGAGCTCTTCCATCAGCTCGAGGTCGATTTCGTCCGGGCGCTGAAGTCCGGGCCCGAATACCAACGGATGGCCGACTACGACTTCATGTTGAGCACTCTTTTCTTTGAGTTAGGTATCGACCACATCGACTATGACTCCTATGAGGGCCTCTCCTCCGAGGAGTTCAGCGAGCGCATCTGGAGAGATGAAGCAGACTGGCTAGCCTTCAGCTCCTGGTCTACCATAACCCGGATGCTGAGCATGATCCCCTATGGCAAAGTACCGTCACTTCCACCTTCGAAACAAAAGCCAGTTGTGTATGGCGCCAACGATATGACGTCGTGGCAGGCTTTCGAAAACGACGTCACAAACCAGTTAATCCTGGAGATGTGCGAGTTCAAGGCCCTGAAGAAGATGGGCGGAGCGCCAAACGTCCTACCTGCAGAGCCCGAGCTGCTTTTAGACCTTCAGAGGTCATTGGAGACACGTAATTACAGATCTCCCATGATATTTTCCCTCCAACTGTGGGTCGACATTCGCAATATCATGGAGACGGAAGTTATTCGTCCCTTTGAGCAGATGCAGGTGACCGCCGCGAAGCTCAAAGCTGCACTCGACTCACACAACCCAGGTAATATGTTCGACAACAACACCTTCAGAGGCCAGTGGATCAAGCGCAGCAAGGAGATCACGCGCTACATGCTGGAGGACGTTGCGCTTGAGAGCCGAAAGATCAGGTACCAGGGGGTCGGGATCGATGAAGAACCCCTGCCATTCTATCTTCTGAAGAATGAGCCAGTGTGGGCTGGGCTGCTTGACTTTCGCGCCAAGCTTGCGGGAAACCAGATGGGCCACCAGTTCACCATGCTCAGTCCTGTGGTGGAGGCAGCTGCGTACTTGTACCATGCCGCAATCGCAGCAGACCCTGACCTGGCGGGTTGGGACATGATGCGTAAGTACGTGGACACCTATAACGACAGCAGCGTATTTCGTGTCGGATTGAGGCAGGGTCAGACCGCACCCGTGATCATCAACAACTTCAAGCGAGTCATCGACACGTACCACAACCGTACCAAGGCACTCAACGCTACCGACGGTGGCAAGACGTTCACTCATGCCGTCGACATTCGACAGAGCTTATATGAGAGATACGCCTGGGACGGCGGGGAAGATCTCATGGATTACATGGAAGAGATCACCAAGTATCGACTGCGGATAGAGCAAGACGCCTGGGAGAATCGCCGCCTTAGATATGGGCCCGCCACAACTAACGACGGTGGTCCCAGCGAGACAGCCGACAGCGCAACCGGCTCAACCACCCTGGTGAAACACACGGCGAGCACACTCGGCAAGCTGGATGACGAGAGAGAAAAAGAGCTTCGGCGGAAGGCCACACTCTCACAACTGTCGCCCACTGAGATGCTGCAGCTGCTCGATGATACGGTGACCTCCCAGCTGGAAGGTCTGCTCACGCTCGACTACTTCCAGCTCTTTGATGAATCGGCCGTGTTGCTGAAGGGGATATACGATTCGTTCGGGCCTGATCTACAAGCACGAATCGGGTTCGAGGACCTCGAGCGCCCCGCGCGCTTGGGTTTGCTGCCCGTGTATCTTGGAGAAGACTTAGAAAAGGCTTCTGGTACTGGAAAGGAGCAAGAGATTATCGGCGTTATTGTAGACGTCCTCATGTCTCATTTAGCGAGCCTCGATACCGACGTAGCTGTCCGGTCACCTTGAGGATTGGCGTTGGCGCGACGCGTGAGGTGCCCCTTTCCATTGTTGCCGAGGCACCTTCTTCGGATACTTACTCCTCACACGATTTCTTGGAAAACAGCTAGCCCTTATTTTGCACATCATATTTTACCACATATTCTCCCTTCATTTCTCCTGGATGAAAATGTCTCACGTGGATTGTGGGTTGGGTACGATTTTTGGACTGTTAATCATCCGCCTATGCTGAGACCAAAACAAAGAGAAGCAAATACACTAAGCCATCATATTGGTTTCGTTGCACATAAAACGATTGCAACATCCCTGCCGAGAGCCCCAATGGTCGCTGTTGCTCGGGAACCCAACACCGGCATCCCCCAATGCAGCAATGCAGCTTTGACCATCTTCACCTCAACTTGCACTGGTGACCCGGGAACCAAGACGGGTAAATGGGGCATCAACCCCGACCTGGGTAATATCAGCTTCCACGCGTGTGGCCCTCGCCTTATGCCCGCCGTAATTACCCCCCAACAACCGGAGCGCTCACTTACGCCATCATGCCATCTTGGCACCGGGTAACCCAGATTACCCCCCATATCGCGAGTCCACTGGCCGTGGTCAACCGCTACAGCGGCCTCCCTTTGTCCGCCACCAGGTGTCTACACCTACTATCAACCCTACCGCTCTCCACACTTCCCCGTTGGAGAATGGGGTCCGACGCAACCGTACCAAGAATTTCTCGCCTCCATTTATTTCCCCGACGGGATGGATGGGTGCCCGGGGAACAACAAGTCGCTATAAGTAGGTATATACCCACCTGCGCTTCTGGCAGCTGCCGTCCTGTGCGGCTCTACTCCTCCTCTTACTCTCCCTTCCCCTCGGGCACGACCGTGACAAAAAGCAAACCCGCGATAATGCTCACCTCCACCATCGCCACGGGCCTGACCCTGCTCGTCGCCGGGGCAGCCGCCTTCCCCACGCCCAGCCCCATTGAGCTCATGCGCCGCGGCCCCAACCCCGGCATCGTCATCACCAAGTGCACCAACCCCGGTATGCTCGCGCTCGCGTACGACGACGGGCCATACACCTACACGTCCACTTTGATCGACATCCTCGACAAGGCCGGCGCCAAGGGGACCTTCTTCTGGACGGGCACGCTGTACGGATGCATCTACAAGTCACAAGCCGCCGTCGAAAAAGCCTACAAGTCCGGGCACCAAATCGCCTCGCATTCGTGGACGCACGGCCACATGGGCGGCATGAGCGCCGCCAACATCAAGACAGAGATGACCAAGGTCGAGGACGCCCTCGTCAACATGATCGGCATCAAGCCCGCGTACATGCGGCCCCCTTACCTCGAGACGTCGGGGCAGTTCCTGCCGACGATGAAGACCATGAACTACAAGGTTATCACCAACGATGTGGACTCGGGTGACTGGAACAATCAGTCGCCGGCGCAGAGTCAGAGCGTGTTTACGCGCGCGGGATCGAGTGGCGCGGGGCATATCCCTCTCATGCACGAGACGTATGCTAGCACGGTTAATACGCTGACGCCGTGGTTGATTAACTGGGCGAAGACGAACAACCTTAAGCTGGTTACCGTTGGTGAGTACTTACCTGCCTACTTCTTTTGGCTGGTGTTGTTGTTGGGTTTTGAATTGTGGCTGACTGTGTGAATAGCTGAGTGCTTGGGCGATACTGTCGAGGGAATGTACCAGCCAGGTAACTTCACTCGCAAGACTGGTCCGTACAACTGCTAGTGCCGCATGCATGCGTTCTTGGTCGTCGTGAGGGAACTCAAGAGGATGGGGCAGGGTGTGGCGGTTTCAGTGTTGTGGAAGCATTTTCACGGAAACTACCCAGAGACTGATTGTGTAAAAGGTGTACATAAGGGGCCGACATAAGTACATATATGACAACAACCATGAACGTTCGAGGGAGAGACACTTGTGACCGCCGATCTCTGCAACTCGTTGCCTCAAGTAGCCGACCCAGAAGTTGCGACTGACTGAGACTGGCTGGTAACGATCCCTGTGATCCAGCATTCGGCATCAAGCGCTGGGCTTCTTCGCGTACACCCAGATGTGATCCTCCTCCCACACATCCTCGGCCTTGCAGAGGCCCAGATCAGACGCCTTCGCGGGGTTGTACTTAGTCTCCTCCGCCTTGACAATCTCAAACCCGACCTTCTTAATCTCCTCCACGGTGTTCGCAGGACTGAGACTCGACACAGTCACGGGCCGTCCCATCCACGAGATATCAACATTGTTGCCCTCGATTGGCACAGTCGCAAACACAAGCAGACCACCAGGCTTCAGTATGTTGTAAAGCTTGGCGATGACAGCGCGGATTTCGTCCTGTGTGACACCAGCGATGAGGCTGAATACCAAGGTGATGGCGTCGAATGAAGCAGGTGGCGGGTTGAAGTCACGGGTGTCGACCTTTTGGAAGGTGGCGTTGGGCAGAGGCACGCGCTTCCGCGCCTCCGCGATCATGCCCCCCGATAGATCGATGCCCAGGACATCATGGCCGACTTCGGCGAATGAGCTGCAGATGGGACGGCCGGTGCCGCACCCGATGTCAACAGTCTTGGCGGGCTTGATGCCGGCGGTTTCGAGCTCCGATAGGACCCATTTGATGGCTGTGTAGATCGGCTCACAGTCTGCATAGGCCTCTTCGTAGCCGAAGCTCACTTCGTCGAAGAGGGCTTCGGTCTGGGTACGTTCGACAGACATCATGACGCAGATGGGTTGGTCGAGTCCTGGGAGATTGGAGCAACGGGTGAAGCGGGGGATGAGGGGGAGGTTTGGCGAAGGAGCTGGCTGGCGTGGGATGCCATGAGCAATATTAATGCTCCTTTTTGGGTTTCTTGGCGGGGTTGCATGGTTTCTTTTCCCGCTCGACCTGACATTCCTGCATCATGAAGCTGTGATAGGTCACAACCAGTTCTGGCAGACTGCGGCAGCCCCTCAGATCCTGCAAGGGCATGCATGGGGCTTGCAGTGGTGCCGCACTTTGGCTGATAAGACAGGTCGATAATTGACGAGTCGCTGTGGTCTAACGCCGAGTTAAGACAAGAAGCAATACGAAAGCGTCGGTGTTTGTAACAAGCTGTCTTAGTTGGGCCTTTTATCCAACCGCGTTGGCGAAAAGCAACGAAAAGCTGGAAATATGTGCTGTGATTTGGGCCATCACAAACTGAGTCAATTACCTAACGCCTGTATCGCCGCCACCAGCACCTTCTCACATTGCTTCCGGTAGTGGAGTGCAAGCTGTTGGTTGCTGTTGAACGCATCGCCTGTCTCACTCTCCTCAATTTCAACGCTCTGGAGTCTGTGGAGGTCAAAACCGAGTTTCTCAGACAACGCATCCTTGATGCGTCCTACCAGCGCCTCTGGTACGGGGTTCGGGTTGACGTTGCCATCTTCCAAGCTCGGCTGATTGATGCTCCGTCTCTCCTCCTCTGTTGAGAGCGAGGATGCAAGGTCATCGATCAAAGAGGGCTCGAAATGGGAAAATTGAGGAACTTCGTGTAGCGGGGAATGGATGTGACTCTCTGGCCTTGCTCTGCCAACTAGCGAGCTTGGGTGTTTGAAAGGTCGAAGAGATATCAAGAAGTCCTTGGGCTTGTCGGTGCTAGTTTCCTCTTGCCTCTTCCTCAGATGGACGTAGTCGTTATGAAGCTGCTCAGTTTCCGGCAGGACGAAGCCGTATCCAAGGAGCAATTCGCTGTTTGTCTTCATCCCGTAGTTGTTGTAAGCCTGATCGCTGGGTTCATAGGCGTCTCCGCAGATCAGCTGACAGCTGGTTGGGTCCGAAGTGAGATCCCAGGAGTACTTGGCGGTAATAGAGTGGTTCGGGATATCAAAGAGGGGCTGCAGGATGGAGAAGTCATCGATGCCACACCCCGATGGCAGGGCGTTTATGATCTCTTCCCTGCTGGGTGGTGAAGCGATGAGAGACGGGCGGAAACTCCTGCTGGTGAAGATGCAAAAGGCCCAATTGTACAGAACGCGGCTGTAGTCTTGCCAGTTGGGAAAGGCCTCTTCCTTCAGAATCTTTCTTGCTTGTTTAAACTCTCTCTTCACGTTGGCTTGGATCTCCTCAGTGGCGACGTAGGCGTTTGTGCCCTCGAGGAAGTCAAGGTCTTCTTCAGGCCAGAAGGCGGGCAGTGCCCAAGACGCGATGTGCTCCGGGCGAGGAAGTGCGGTAATGTACGGCTTCCAAAAGGAGTCGGCGCCCTTCAAGTATTCGTGGATGAGAAAGAAGCGGCCAATGACGTGGGGCGGGACCGAAGCCATGAAGCGAGCGGGGAAGGCGGGCGTGGGCTGGCCCGAGGGGGAAGAAGACGGGACAAAGGGCCCATCGATGAGGGCGTTGAGGTAGGACAAAGTGATTAAAAGCGGGCAGATGACAGCAACGAAGCCTGGCTCAAGGCGGGATGCGGATTGCTTGACGCGCAACGAGAATTTGGTCACGTCGTCGTGGTACACCTCGAGAGCGGGATGCAGCCGGGCGCCATGGCCCTGGGCCCAGCTGGCCAACTTCTCAAAGCGTGTTCGGTCCGTGTCCTTCATAATGCAAGAGCATGGGCTGTGGGGATGTGTAAATTAGGAGCGTGTGCTCGATCAGGTTGTGAAAACAGGCAATCAAGTGTGAAAAAAACTCCACTGTGCTGAGAAGATGAGTCAGCAAGTTCTCACCAACTTGCCGGTGGGGTTGGGGTTGGGGTTGAGGTTGACCTCATCATCTCAGGCGGCAAGCAGGCCTTGGTCCGCGTCACTGACAGACTCGGAAGGTGCAAGATGCGGGAGGTGCGGCTTGACTCAACAGATTCCATCACATCGTCCCGCTACAGTCTTTTTTGCCGAAGGTATCTTTTCACGTATATCCGCTTCTTGCAAGAAATTTCCTGCAGTTTTCGTCTCATACTTCTTATTAATGCCATTGGACACGGTATAAAGACGCGAAGTTCCACAATTGCAACTTTAATTCAGGTAAACGGGCCCTATTCTGGTATATCTACTCCCTGTATCTGCTGTGCTTACATGGAATCAGACTATGCCCTTCACTTGTCGATTGTCATCACAGAAGGGGCCATACAAGAGTGAATATGCTGATAACCAGGGCATGGCAGGAGGCACTAACAGAACCACAGCTCATCCAACTGAAAGGAATCATCATATAGAAAAGGCATCAAAGCCGAAACGAAAGGCATAGCAAGCATCTTAACAGGCATGAATCACAACGACATAGGGCACCAGTCACATTTACGGACACGCCAGACACATCACAAGAGGCAAACGCTTTTGATATTTAGGGGCTGAGCCCCAGCCCGCAGGTATCGTCTAGCCCGAGAAACGCCTTCTAGACACTATCAATGCATCCTAATATCCTAAACATGTCTATTTGTGAATTACAGAGCTGTGAATAGATAAACGTTAGCAAATACCCCAAATCAGGTGCCTACTCATGTGCACGAACTAGGAAAGTAGGTCCAAAAACCTACAGCGGCGAGTGGAAGACGGGCTGGCGGCATGTGGAGCCGCCGGCACACCAGCATCCTCGTCTTCTTCCTCGTCCTCGTCCAGCTCCTCCGGCACCTCCGAGCTGGGAGAGAGGTACCCAACCGGAGGAGCGTCACCGGCGGCAACAGTGGTGGCTGCGCGGTGGGGGAGCAGATCGACGCCCAGCTTGCGGTTGGGGGAGCGGCGAGGGACGAATCTGTGGGAGGGAAAGAAAATAATCTCAGTGAAACACTGAAAGATAAGAGTGAAAGCGGTCATACCTAACAGCAGGGTGGTAGGTCCGCGGACGGATATGGCGGGCGAGGGGGATTGGGCCCCGCCGGTTGATGGCGATCTTGCTGGAGGGGAGTTAGTTGAGAATTTGAATGTGTACCAGAATTCCAAGGATATTCCTCAGAGTCCAAATCATGCCCCAGGTGCCGTCATTGCCGCACTACCTTGCGAGCAGATAAGGGAGAATGCGAGGTGATAAATTGAGTAGCGATGGGAATACTTACAGGAGTTCGCGGCGCTGCTTCTTCTGCTCAGCTTTCTCAGCCTTGCGGCTCGCCTTGTCGCCCTTCTTGGTCTGCCTTTTGGGTGAAGCAGAGGCCGAATCCTGGGCCTGGGTGCCCGAAGCCTGCGTAGCGGGTGCAGACATGTCGACTGCGTTGATCTTGCTGGTGGAGGGGTCTTTCTGAGCGGCGTTCATGGTGGAATCTGGCGTTTGTTTATTTTGACAGGAGGACAAGAGAGCGAACGGTTGGCGCGGAAGAAAGGGATCAAATCTTGACAATATCAAGGCCTTATGATAGTCGTGAGTCGTGAGAAGTCGTGCTTGAAGGGCTTTGCCTGTGAAGAGTTTCTGATGCAGCTCTCGACGAAGAAGTGGACTGGTCAAGATAAAAAGTCCAGATAAGGCTTTGCTGGATTTGAAGACTTTTAAGGGAAGTTGCGAGCCTCATGCGTGGATCTAGGTCCGCTTTTTCAAGCGCTGCCTGGAGCTCTTATGCCTTATTCCGTCACTCCTGGGTCTGATAACACCCTCGGAGAGCCGTGATAAGCACATTAGTCTTTCCTTCGCATCTGCTTGCTGTCCATCAAGGAACCTCCAAGGGAAATTTCCCGTTCCTAAATTCAAAGAGTCTTGCCTTATCCTTCTGCCCTCGGCATCAATCGCTGATGGATGCGTCCTCGTCGGATGCGGCGTCCCGTCTTGAGACCTTTAAGAACCGCAAGCAAGCCCTTGGCCCCGGGTAATGGCGCCAGGGGGGCGGGGGATCCATCTGAGCCAATGGCATCCGGTGTATCTCGGCCTCAACGTTCCAGTTCTTGGTCGTCAGTCTCAAGAACCTGCTGACAAACACGTCAGGCCCCGACTTTTGCCAGTCAGTATCCCACGATTGCCAGCCCCGAGCTCCCTCTGACACGTCGTGGCGCTCCAACTTCGTGAGGTACCGAACTCTGACTCCGGAGGCGTTGTAGATCTTATTTCGTATGCCAGGGAAGTCTCGCATGAGGTCATTCATCTTAATTTTCGAGGCGTTGTTCAAGAGCCGCGACACCTCCTCGTCGGATTTGTCGAGAAGCAAGACGCGAGGCGGAAACTGCTCGAGGTCGCTGAAGCTGTACACGAGCAGGACGATGCCATCGGTCGGGACGTCGCCGCTCCTCACGGCCGGATAAAACACGACGGCATCCCAGCCCGGGTTGTCGCTCACAGAGGGGATGAATGATTCCTCCGCCCAGTCCCACAAACTCCCGTGGACAACGTGATCGAGGACAATCTTCCGCGAGTCTTCCGGGATGCGGAAGCCCGAGTGCCGACAGCTCTCGTGGAGGTGCCGCGCCATGTCAACACTTATGTGAGATCCCGTCGAATGGTCTAAGAAATGCGCTGACTGAAGGACGCGATCCGCGAATGGGTGGTCCCGCGCCACTTCGTTGATTGTCGAGGCCGAAGAGATATAGAAGGTTGTCTTTCCGGACCTGGGCAGTTCGCGAGTAGCGGAACTCTCTATTGTGAGAGGTGCACGCCCGTGGTGATCTCGGTAGAAGACAGACGGGCCGTACTTGCGAAGGTGTATCCCGGTAAGTTGTCTCGTTGGCGCCCTCGGCAAAATTCCAAAGCTCTTTTTCCGCCCGAAAAGATTATCATGTATTTCCTCAAATGTCATGCGAGCCACGATTTTGTGGGCACGGACTGTCAACTCGAGATCAAAAAAATAGAGGTATGAGTTGGGGCTGACTTCGCTCAGGATCAGTGTGCTGGAGAGACGGAGACCTCGGTGCGTGACGCTCACTTCAGTGTTGTGACGGGCTGGCTGGGACACTTGATGACCACGGCACCATGCGAACTCCTTGGGTGACGGCGCGAGAATGCCAAAGTATACCGAAAGCTCAGATTGGCTGGAAGGGGTCCAAGCCAGCAAGCTGAGGTCGCCTCGCCTCCTGAGCACCTCTTCCTGGAGACGGGTGAAGGCTTTCAGCCGCTCTCCGTAGAGGAGCGGCAGGTTGACATCCAGAAGACCGAGCAGGGAGTACGCTTGGTCCTCTATCCTCGTCGTCGTTCTCAGCGATGCCCATGACATAATCTCCACGGCCGGGGTCGACTGCAGAGTGTTGACAGCGCTCAGAACGCTAAGGGGGACCCCTGTGATCTCCGATATTTTCTCCGACAAATCGACTTCGTAGGCACCTTCGCTATACTGCGCAGGCCAGTCGTACAGGGATTCGCGGATGCGGATACTACCACGAGCCGTCCAGGAGTCGTCAAAAAAGACGAGGATGTCAGGGGCGATTAGCTCCTGCAGTGTCCACCCCCTGGTGAACCAACGGCACTTTGCAAGGTCGGCTTCCAGGGAAGATTCAGTCTGAAAATCAGAGAGCAGACAGTAGCAGACGACGGCACCCCTGTACCACTCAAACATAGAGTTGATGGCTTCGCTCAGCTCGGCGCTGCTGGACTTGTCGATGCAGCATGTATCGACCCAGGCGTAATCGAGGCCTATCCGGGCAGCTTCCGAGCAGATTCCACGTATCTTGACGAATTTGGGATCATCATTCTGGGGGATGGCCAACATGTCGGCCATGGAGACCTCGGGCCCATCGTCGTGCCAAGTGTGGGAGTGAATTGCGTAGGGCGGGGTCGATGCGGTGAACTCCTCCAGCTTCAGAGTCTCTGTGTTGATCAAGCGCATCTTGGCGGTTGACTGCGCAAGGCCGGGTGTGAGAGCGGCAGCCCTTGGGTGAAGTAAGGCTGAAACCAGAGTGGCTCATCATCTGGTACTTCCTACCTAGGTTCCGGAGAATGGGAGGTCGTGATTGCCTCCCACGGCGATTGCTGGGCACACGTGATGCTGCATCCCACCATCTGCAGCCCACAGTCCGCTCATTGGATACCGTGTTTCAGGGCAGATCCAAAGCCAGGGGTCTCCATCTGGGAGGATCTACGGACCATGTACTGTTGATTGTTCTTACAAATGAAAATCACATCTGGCCTCCCACAAACATCGGATGGTGTATCGCCCCTCTCACATGAGATTGATAAGATAGATGTACTACAAAGACATGTCACTAGTAAGGATATAACGCGTGCCTGGTGCTTGGCACCCTGAGAGATTAGCTAATTCTCTTGGGTACCACTGGTGTAATAGCGTGCAGCGCTCAAACAACAGCCGCCCAGTCAGGAGCAGCCCCGCAGCCAGTAGTGTGCCTCGGCAGTGCACTCACTTATACCGCTGCGCATGGCATCGCCCCTGAGAAATTTCCCCATGATCAAGTCAGACAGCGCAACGCGGGTGGGGGCTCGCACACCACGACTGCCGGGACTAGTGCGCTTGCGGCAGCCGATGAGATCAAAGGGTTGCAGCGGGCCGCCGCATAACAACGATAAGCAATGAGAGGCCCGCCGTACCTGCCTGATCCAGATCTCGCGCAACCGCCAGACTGCACCAGTGGCCCAAGCTGCTTGATCGGGAATGCTCCATGCTTCGCTTGCAACGCTCCGTGCTTCACTGCCCGTAATATTGCTTTCGGGCTATTCTGCAGACGGGGCTAGGTTGCTTTCACACCCAACACCCTACCATTGGCTGTGGGCTAGCGGCCAGGAAATGGCTTCTGGAAGGCCACGGGCGAGCCAAGCGGCATCGCGGGATCGCGGGCATCGTGGAGGCAGAGCGCGACCTGCCTTGTTGGAATAAGTCTCCTTGCTACCTCCCAAGCTGGCTACCTACCCGGCAGTACTAGTCCCCTCCCAGACGGTGGCGTCATATGGAAAGAAAAGTATTAATTACCAAGTCCAAGCATCCCTCTCTCCCCCAGTGGTGTCACTGCGAATCACAGCTCATTCCTTGTTCCTTTCAAGTGACTCTCCAGACACAGACGCAATCATGCAGCTGCCGACACTTCTCGCTCTGGCCGCCAGCTCGGCTTGGCTCGCCGCCGCCGCACCATCCGTTGACGGCGTCGACAGGAGAGATGTCCGTCTGATCAAGACCTCCCCGCAGGACCCCGGGAAGTGGGTCACCGAGGAGGAGAAGATCTCCCAGTACATCTCCAAGGGAAAGCACTTTATCGACATTACCGATATCAAGGTAGAATCAAACAACTCGCCCTCTTCCCAAGACAGTAAATCTAACACTCTGCCAGGACGCCGAGGTGCTCCGCGTCCTCTCAACTCCTGATGGCGAGCAGTCGCCAATCTCGGCCCGCGCAATCACCTACCCCACGAGCGCAACCCACCAAACCACCGCCAACCCGCTCCTCAGTTCAGTCTCGACCGCTAACCCCCAGGCCTGGCTCCAGAGCTTGACCGGGTAAGCACCAGACTCTAAGCTCCTATCATGTAAACAACCACTAACCCCTCTCCCAGCTTCTACAACCGCTACTACAAGGGTGTCAACGGCACCGCCTCGGCCAACTGGCTCTTCTCCACCGTGTCCTCGGTCGCGGCCGCCAACCCCAAGATCACCATCTCCAAATTCACCCACTCCTTCAACCAGCCCTCCATCATCGCCAAGCTCCCCGGCACCTCGTCCAACATCATCATCGTCTCGGCCCACTACGACTCCACCGGCGGCTCGGCCTCCGCCCGGGGCCCCGGCGCCGACGACAACGGCTCCGGCTCCGTCGTCATCCTCGAGGCCCTCCGCGTGCTCGCCAACGCCAAGTACGCCCCCAAGAACACGCTCGAGTTCCACTGGTACGGCGGCGAGGAGGGCGGTCTCCTCGGCTCGGCCGGCGTCTTCTCCAGCTACAAGTCGGCCGGCAAGAGCGTGCTGGCCGTGCTGAACCAGGACATGGCGGGGTACAGCCCGAGCGGCAAGATTTCGATCTACACCGATTATGTGGACACCAGCCTGACAGCGTATGCGCGCGTGGTGGCGACGGCGTATACGGGTGCGACGACGAGCGATAAGTGCGGGTATGGATGCTCTGATCATGCTAGTGCGCGGTCGAATGGGTTCCGTGAGTTTTTTTCTCTCTGTCTCTCTCTGTTTAATCCGTCGCTAATATGACCAAATAGCTGCTGCGTATGCGTGCGAAGAGGTGATGAGCAACTCGTCGCCGTATATCCACACTGCCAACGACGTGAGTCCCCATCTTTCCTTGTCCGCCCTGAGCCAATAATCACGAGTTATCAATACTGACAGCGCATAGGCGTACTCAACCATCCAGTGGCCCACCATCCTCAGGCACGCCAAGTTCTCCACAGCGTTCCTGGTTGAGGCTTCATTCCTTTAAGTTGGAACAGCTGCCTGAGTGGAAGGAATATGGGATTTAAGGGGAGGAAGGAGGCCATACGAGATGGCAGCGATATTTAATGTACATATTTACCTTTAGCGCGATCTCATACCGTCATCGACCTGTTCATATGCTCCATACACAAACAAGAATACTGTTCAATACAGGACTCCACAATGCTGATCTGAGACAATGGTGCCGTGGATGCGCCTCGCAAGTCTTGGCATCACCAGTACGTCGATGCGGTCAGACGGCCGGCGGCTCGCCTCCGTCTTCGCCGACGGCCAGGGTTTCGCTGGCGGTTTCGCTGGCTTCGCCTGGCTGCTGAGGGCGGCGCTGGCCGTCGGCGACCAAAGTGACACGCGTTGACTGATTTCCCCAGAAATCCTGAGGACGTTGATGGCAGCGGACATCACGAGACAAGCCATCGCCGAGGCGCAGCACAACAGTCTGAACTGCGTCTAATCCAGGCATTATCACTACCTATTATGAAGTTAATTAACGTCAAGACCTCTCCCGGTGGAATCTTCGTGTCCCAATGAACCCCGTCTGAACAAGACGTACGCGCCCGGGGTGGCTCGGAGGCAATCCCGATTTTTTTGTATCCGTGTGCTGACCTCCTCCCAGCATTCGACAGCGACACAATAAACCCTCCAGCTACATCCATTCCATGACCACGCCGGTCAGGGCACCAGTCCAGCGACAACCACGCAGGACCGCGTCAATGGTTGGCATGTTAGACGCCTGGCACGCACCAAGTGTGGGCTGAAGGACCAGACATATCAAGAGCTTAACCGCCTGGACATTCATTGAGAGCCTGGGTGATATCAGACCACCTTGAGCAAACCGGGAGTCCTGAAGTCCCAAACCTGCAGGTGACAAACACAGCTCGCCAACGCGGTGACAGCCCACAACAGACGAGCTGCAGCAAAGGCTGATCGACTTCAGGCCCCAATATCCGTGGGTGACCGCTGGCATGCTAAGTTCTCGCCTCACCACCTATGTATTGCCTCCCGACAATACGTCCTACATTCCCTCCATCAAGGCTGTGTCAGCCCCGGAAAAAAGAAGTTCTGATCCATGTCCGACAAATACTCATGGGATGACACAGCGTCCATCTCCAGGATATTGAAGCTCGGCGACGTCTCCACAGAGTCAAATTGATGGCCATGGTACATGGTATGGAGCGCCATCTCCTGGGCCGGGGTCTGCGTCTCAGCATCACTCGCGCTACCCAGAAGGCTGCCTGAGACGCCAATGTGCGAGAACCCCATCGCCTGCCCGGCGCGCCCGACTGGCGACTGCGTCATGTCAATGTCCTGGAGACTCTCGTCCATTTCCTGCAACGCGGCAGCTACAAAGCTCACTCCCTTTGCCCGGACCTTTAAGCTCCAGCGGAAGTCTTCAAGCTTCCGTCGGTAGAACTCGGCCTCGGCTTCCGTGGAACTTGTGGCCCAGAGCAACCCACCATATGTCCGGATGAAGGCAAGCGATTTCGGGGAGGCGAACCACCAGAAGGCTTGGAGATGCTCAGGCCGCAGCGCCTCGACGAAGTTGATCGCTCGTTCCAGACGTGCCTTACCAGCCTCTCGACAGAGTTCGCGTAGGGGGTCTGGCGTACTTGGAGTCAGGCTGCGTATGATGTGGCGGTGGATGATGATCTCGGTTACGAAGTAAGACAGGTGTAGATATCCATTTGAGCACAGCTTTCTCGTCCTGACATCGTCCATTCGCAGATCCTGGGGCATACCATTTGCCCACTCTTTGAGATTGACAGCCATTGGCTTGACCAATTCAAGGAGTCCCTGAACCCCGGTGGTCGCAATCACTTCCTGGGCTCTGGTTTGGTCGGGGCTGTACAGAAGCTCGAGAGCCTGGGCCATGATCTGCGTGAGTTTGGTGAGGTGTATAAACAGCAACCTCCCTTTCTCGACTTCTGTGCTACCCTCTTTGTCGTCCTCGTCAGCAGCGGACTCGGGGAAATCGGCCAGAGACACCCGTGGCATCTGCCAGTTCGAGGAAACCACATGGGATGGCCGGCCATGGATAAGAGCGCCCCATTTATCCTGCATAAAGATAGCCCAGGCAAGCCGTCGCCGTAACCCTTTCTCCCATTCTGGAATGTTCCACGTAGTGCAATCTAAATGGAGCCCAAGCTCCTCCCCAACGGCGACTACCTGGGAGGTGAGCACCCAGGAATCGCCCCCCGACCGCTGGAGAAGCAAAAGACCTGCCTGAACGGATGAGAGTTTCGGCCGGTGGATGACACCCGTCAGAGCCTTCATTGCCGTGCGTAGCAGGGACTCGGCATCAGGCTTCTTGTGCGATGACAACTCCCGGTCGTACTCCCACCAGTCCATGGCCAGCAGATACACAGCTGCCAGTAGTGGCGGCGAGAATTCCCTGTAGCTGCGCGCATATTTCTCGAGGAACACTCCTTTGTGGAGGATGGGATAGCTCGGATGGACCGTCCGGAAGTATAAGTCTACCAGGCCAGGCCCGTGAGGCCGTACGGCATGCTCGATCGCATCGAGATCGCCGTCAACATCGGCACTGAAGAGGGTATGCCGATCGGATTTCGATAGAAACGTAGTCGAGTCGGCAACCCGACGGAATTTGCACCCATCCTCCCCATTCCCAGACTCGTAGAACCGGTGTATGAGATCGAGCAGCCGTTCCTCGTGCAGGGAGCTAGAGCCGATATATTTGAAGTGGGTCGTTCGATGCAAGCCTAGCGTGCGGTCGAGGAGAGATCGAACGGAAGATGACGTGGTGGGGTCGGGCGGGATCGCGCTATCGTCGGTCTGTGTTCCCCTCGTCTTTTTTCGAGGAGGCCTGTAAGCTCGGCATTTGTGTTAGTCAAAGGAGCTGAGCTGGCGCTGGAGGAAAGTAGACAAGTCCAAAAATATGCCGACCTTCCCTCGCTCTCCCCAGTCCCATCCACGCTTGCCGCGCTGTCATCAGGGAAGTCTGCCCTCTTCCGCCTCGGCTGGGGCGCGTCATTGTAGGTGCATTCCCGGTTGTGGAAAGTACAGAGGACGCATCTCTCCTGGTCGGGTTCTTTTGCGCATCGCGACTTGCGCTTTCGGCAGATATCGCAGGGCCGGTCGGCGCGCGGAGCCTTTCGTGCCTGTGTCTGCACCGACGCAGCGTCTGGGCTTGAGTGGCTTGACTCCGAAGCATTGTCCATGGTCGAGTGCGCGTCCAGCGTTCGGTGCCGGGCTCACATACCCCGTCTTCGAGGCCCAGGAGGTAGACTTTGTTACCGACACGTTGGGTGCGACCCTGGCCACCGACGCCAGCTTTGGTGGGCAACATGTACGGAGCTTCGATTCCTTATCGCGAGCGCTGACAGCTGCTTTGATGCGATGGCCGATCGCATCGTGGGGTGATTGGACGCTTGGACGGCCCAGGCCCTCGCACACCCCCCGTCGCATTGGTGGGCGGCATGTTCCGTCACCAGTCCCCCATTTTGTTTCCTGCATTCGTCCGAGGTCTTGCACGAGAAAGAGCGGCAGAAGTGGTGATGCTGATTCGGGATGAAAGTGCTTCAAACTTGCTGGCGAAGGGGTTGGGATGATGTGGAACACGGAGCAGAAGCTTATCAGCGTTAGGCTTTGGGCCAGACCACTGGCAGCTCCCTGCTCGCTTCGCAATTGGGTTGCAGTGCGTCAGGAACGCAGTGACGTCACGAGGCCCGCTGCCGCCTCCCAGGTTCCCGAAGGCCTGGATTGCTACTCTTCCATACATTCTTGCATAGCTTTTATCATTTTACCTAAAGTTTGACCTTGAGAACTGAACAGTTTACAGACGCTCCAGAATGCAAGTGGAATAACCATGAGCCACGTCCTACGACGGCTCCCTGGCCGGATTATCGAGACTTCATGGAGAGGTCTATCGTCACCCCTCAAAGTTGCCTCGAACTGCCAGCGTTGGAGCAGGTCGCCCTGCTTGTCCCAACTTCTCTCTACATCCGCAACGCGCCTTCATGAGGACAAGTACGAAAAGGCTGCCAAGGCCTTAAACCAAAAGGGCTTGGATGAGCAGGAGCAGAAGGTCAAGGTACGCCAACACCAAGTTCAGCGGCCCTGGCACCGGGAAGATGCAGACAAGCCGACTGTGGCCAAGGAGGGCGAGGAGAAGGAGGCGTCAACGCAAGGCAAGTCAACACATAGGCATCTATGGTCCCGGGACATTGGCTGACGAAGAGCAGGAAAGCTTCTGACGACACCAACACGGCTCCTGAAACTCATCCTTCCGCTGCCCATGAGCGTCGAAAAGGACAAAGGGAACAACAGTCACGACTACGGTCGCTCGATTTCTGCCAATGACGAGATCCAGCCGCTGGCGCTGCTTATACACCCGCAACAACCTCTCTCCTACGTCGAGCGTCTGATCCAGGCCGAGATCCCCCCGGTATTGGAAGATGGCAAAGAAAAGATCCCCAATGTGTACTTCCGCGCCGAAGATACCGACCAGCACGACAACAAGCCTATATCAAGGTCGGAGGCAAGGGAGGGAGCCAAGCAGAAGGAGCGCGACTTGACACACGTCGCGTCATATTCGGGTCTCGGGCACGAGGGTCCGGAGCGGAAGGGATCGGAGAAGAACTGGGTTCGCTGGAGTAGTAGCACCGAGATCGGCGACTTTATACGAGACGCGGCTCGCGGACGGGAGTTTGCAATCGAAGTCGAGGGATACAACTTCGAGATGCGCGTGAGTGTGCCGTCCTTCAACGACCGAACACACTACATGCGCAGCCGCCTTCGCAGGATGAGCCATGAGCTCAACCAGCTCTCGCAAATCAAGCAGGAATGCGACCTTTTGGCCCACCGCGCGGCGCATCGGTTGGCAAAGGCGGGTTTCGGCTTGCTGGCAGGATGGTGGGGTGTCGTGTACTACTGTTCGTTCCACACGGACGCCGGATGGGACCTCGTCGAGCCGGTCACGTACCTCGCGGGGCTGACGACGATCATGGGCGGATACCTGTGGTTTCTCTACATTAGTCGGGATTTAAGCTACAAGGCGGCCATGAACGTGACAGTGTCGCGTCGGCAGAACGCCTTGTACGAAGCGCGTGGCTTCGACATCCACAAATGGGAGCAGCTGGTGGGCGAGGCAAACGCTCTGCGCAGCGAGATCAAGGCGATTGCGCTCGAGTACGACGTAGAATGGGACGACGCCAAAGACGTTGGCGAGGAGGTGAAAGAAGTGCTGGACGACGAGAGGACGAAGCGAGAGGACAGGAGGCGGTCCTCGGAGAAGGAGGAAGACGAAAGCTTGACAGAGGAGAAGAAGAGCGAGGACAAGGATAAGAAGCACAAGGACTCGTAGCCAGGCATTTTCTGCATGGGTACGAAGTACTTTGGAGAAGCGCGGGGGTGAGGGACCCATCGCTTAGTGGTCCGTGCCCCGTAGAAGTTGATTGCTGGCACAAGACCACGCACGACAGAGCAAACGAAGAGATGAAATGCGTACAACTATTTTCATGTCGCATGCCGTAGAATCCCCTGACGTTCTCGGTGCTACCCTGAAATGGCCAATCAACCTCAGTTGAGGACAAATGCAAGAGTGGCGTCACACAAGCCTCAAGAGTGGGGTGATTGGCAAGGTCTCGGGAAAGGAGCTTTGGCCATACTGCATGACGCGGAAACACGAGAGCTTCTGCCCCTCCACTGCCCCTCCGCTTCAGCAGCGAGAGCACGGCAAGCGAGGACACGCGATAATCTCGTGTCTTCTCAGCAGACCATGACGGTTCAAATGCGGTAGGGGCCTTCTCGAACGTGCCCTCGGTTCACGGCACAGCCGATCCCAAGCCGTCCGCGGCCATTTAACGTCGCGATAACCGCCGATAGCACCTCGCCTTCACGATAGATAGCCCCCGCGCTCCGTTCCCGATTGCCATTGCGCCGCGCTCCCCCGGCCGAATACCCCTCAATGGCTCCCCAAATGATCTACCTGCCCGATGGGCAAACCATCACCGTCACGCCCGTCTTTGCTGGCCTGTTCTTCAAGTCCAACGAGCTCAGCACACACCACAACGCGTTTCCCGTCGGCTGGACCATCGTCATCCACACCGAGGACAGCAAAGGTGGCGAGGACAGCGATGCTGAGGAAAACAAGGGCCCCGCCGTCTCGGTGCAGGGCCAAGAGACACGGCCGCACATCCACTCGTTCACGAGGCCAACGCTGCACCACGACAGCCTGTTCATCTCGTCCATCTCCAGCCCGTCGAGCAACGACTTCAAGCCGCCAGCAAGCCCCACCCGCCAAATGGCCATGATACTCTGGGCTACCCTGTACTGGTACTTCCATCAGCCCGCCCCCCCGACCACCTTGACGACAGATGACTCCAAACACACCCCCAGGGCTGGTCGGCCGATGGGCAATTGGCGGGTCCGCATAAAGAGGGACGGCGTGCTTCGCGGGAGGAACCTCCTGCCGAAGCTGGAGCGGATGGGCTTGATCGCCAGTCTCGACTCGTCCGTGGGAACGTCAGTTCTCGACGCCGGCGAATCCTGGGACGACATGTTTGTCTCCCAGAAGATGTTTTGGCAGATCCCCGGACGGCTATTCTTGTTTAGTCTTCAGCCAACCCTCAAGGGCTCGGGGTCGTATCCCGCATCGCCATCGAGCAGCCGTCCGGAGTCTCCTTCGGCCAGCGAATTCTCACTGCGCTCTCCACTGGTACATCCGGATTACCTCGACCCCCCTGGAGTCCTACCTCCATTGGCGCTCACGAGCGTGCCATCTTTCCCCATTGGCCCTTATTTCAGCACTTCCCACCTTCCCACATACTACCCTCCCGCACCGCTACAGTACACGTTTACCAACCATATCCGCCACCCTGTCAGGCCAAAGCCGCCGCGGATGGGAGAAATTTTCTACACCCGCTTCGTTCCATCTGTGGGACAGTACCTCTCATTCCGCGTAGCATCCCTGACCCCTGATCCGGTGCCATATATGGGCCCTGTCGGTCCAAAGCCACCCGCGCCACTAAACTACAAAGCAATGTCGGACGTAGATTTGCTGAAGCGCTGGCACTCCAATCCGCGGGTCTCGGCGTTCTGGGGGAAGTTCTCAGACGAGTCCTTGGAGGCAGCCTTGAAGAACCGACATAGTTTCCCCGCCATCGGTATGTGGGACGGCGTGCCTTTTGGGTACTTTGAGATGTACTGGGTCAAGGAGGACATTCTCGGGAAGTACCTCGGCACGGCTGACGACTGGGATCGCGGCGTCCATGTCCTTATCGGCGAAGAGTGGGCGCGGGGCCGTGTGCAGAGCTGGATCACGAGTTTGGCTCACTGGGCATTCAACGCTGACAATCGGACGATGAGTTTGTCCTTGGAACCAAGGGTGGATAACGCAAGGTATGCTGAGTTTCTTAACCGGTGATAGACAAAATGCTGACTTGGGTGGGCAGATTTATCCAGCATTTGGAGTTTGCGGGCTTCACGAAGGAGAGGGAGATTGCATTTCCGCACAAGCAGGCGTGGTTTGGTCGGCTGAGGAGAGAGAACTGGGACGGTCCGGCTTTGTGATCGGGTGATTGTAGCGTCATTTGAGCGAGCGGTGTGTAACTTGCGTTGTCTATACTGTCCATAGATTTGAGTTTGTCTGCAGGTGCTTAATTGAACATACCTTGCGTTGGACTTTTGTTTCTCAGATGCTGCATGTGCTGCCGTGCTGCTGTTTTGCAAAACCTTGTCGACTTGCTGGTGGTAAGGGGGAATTGAGAGCTCTGATGGCGAGTGGTCTTGGCATGTGATAGTAAACATCTAGGGGTTGTGAAACAAATGTTAAAAAAAGGGGGATGAAAAGCATGCCGAGTTACAAGGCTTGTTGGCAAATCAAGGGAGGATGGGGAGGGGTTGAGGTGTAGATAGATTTTGGGGGATGTTATCCCATGTGGAAGTTGAGGGGAAAGGCTGTCATTGGAGAGAGGGGTGGCTTTGTGGTGAAATAGGCTTTATGCTGCCAGGAGGGATAACATACGGTCTGACAAACAAGCGAGAGTTGTGATTTGACAGAGCTTTCAGTTACTTCGCTCAGTGGTTCAGATTTCGCTTACTTGCTCATCAGACATTCATGTTATCCGCAATCACAGTAAACAAGGTACCTTGTTTATAGTTAACCCCCTCGCTTTATGTCCTTCTTCGTTGTTATGTAAAAACGCGAGACAAAAGTAGGCAACTGGCCAGAGAAGAAGTCTTTAGTTGTGAGGTTACAGCTTGTGTATTACCAAAACTGGTTGATTAGCATTCTCTGGAAAAAGACGGGCTTCGGCTTGGTCATTACTTTGTTGTCGAAAGCACTACATGAGAATGAAAACAAGAATGAAAAACAGACGTAGTACCTACTAGCACTGCTGTTATTTAAACGGACTATGAAGAGTTCTGTAGCTGTTCTCGTCTTCCGGACTTGACGGCATGCTGTGAGGACCTTCTAACTCCGGTGGGCTTTATGTCATGGGAAGGTGATTTGTCAACTTTTCAGAGGCTGGAGGTGCTGGAGGAGACCTGGCTGGTCCGGAATGTTCTATTCTGAATATTTTGACAGGTCTGTCCATCATCACTGTTCGCTTCCCACAGACTGGAGGGACAGGAGGGGGCTGGCTTGTCCGGAACGTTCTATTCTCGTAGAAACGCGGGTCTGCTTGTTCCAGGTCTGTTTATTCAATAATCACTTCCGCAATCTTGACATAGCAACAGCCCGGATTTTTGAGATCTTTTATGAGTTCTCTGGTGTATTAGCAGCGATTTTCACCGTGAGGTCCTTCCCGTTTTTGCGTCAAGCGTGCCACTTCCATTCTCAAGCTACCACAACCCCGTAAATCCTCAAGGGTCAAGCCTCGGCGTTTTCTTTCCGCTCAATAAGCTCCCAAGTCCAACCTGTGGTTTCACTCTTCAACCAAGAGTGCTTCTTGACTTCTCTCGCTCTCTTTCTTCGGCAAGATACCGCTCCTCTCGCCGCTTTTTAACCAAAAACGCGTTGTTCAAGATGGCATCTCCCTCCCTCAGCACCAGCTCCAGCCCGGCCCCTGCCACCAACCGCCCCAAGCGCCTCCTCCCCTCGCGCCCTCGCACGCCCAGCGAGATTGAGAAGGAACAAGACCAGTGGATGGCCCACAACAAGGGCAACATCCCTGGCCTCTGGGGATACCCCCGTTGGACAAAGCGGCCAACAGCGGGGGTGGCCAACCACCTCCTCCGCTACTATCTGTGCAGAGGTGTGCTGTCCGTCTCCTCGGAGACGTACTGCGTCACGTTTTTCGCGGACGGCAGCAACCACTCGCTGTTCCGGGTGCACTTTGGCAGCGACGACGACAACGCCGGGACCTCGGCCCTCGCCGAGACCACCAGCCCCGCCGGCAGCAACCCCGGCAACCACCCCGCCAGCTGCCCGCATGGCTGTGACGACTCCTCCGGCCGCAGCGCCGACGACAACGACGACAGCTGGCTCCGGAACGTCTGCCGAGCGCGCCGCCCACTGCCTCGCTCTCGCTGGGCTGCTGACCTGGCAGTTCAAGGGGGCAAGCCCTTTAAACTGCCGAATCACGCCCTTTTCCGCATCGGCATGCCCAAAGATCCGTACTTTGTGGTCGAGAGCGAGGTGGCCACCATGGTCTTTGCGCGGGAACAGGGTCTGCCGGTGCCCCGTGTGTTTTGTTTCGACTCGAGCGGGACAGCGCCGTTTGGCCTCGAGGCCATGTTTCTGGAGGTATGTCGAACCACCACCTGCAAATCGTTCTGTCGAGTCTTTCCGGCTGTTTTGAGTGTCTGCTTGTATTGAAAGAAGAAAACCAACTGACATGCATCTTCCATTAGTGCATCGAGGGGGTCCAAACCCTTCATGAAAAACGGTATTCCTCCAGCATCCAAGAGGACCAAGTCGAGTGTCTTCGCGACACCTTCTGCCAAGTACAGACCAACCATCTCCCGAAACTAGAGGCAAAACAGTTCGACGACATCGGCAGCCTCTACTACGACTGGGACGGCGGCGACCGCTCGCAAGGCGGACGCGGATATTTCGTCGGGCCTTCCGTCTCCGGCATATTCTGGCTCGGGCACCGCGCGCGCTACCCGAATGTTCACCGCGGACCGTTCCGGAACGTCGGCGAATATCTCAACGGCATCCTCAGCGTCCTGGATGCAGAAATCAACGACACCACCCTCCGCACCCACCGCAACTCCTCCTGGTACACCGCCTCTGACATCAGCCGCGTACGCAACGCCATCCTGAAGTTGCGGGCCTCCCTCCTCCCCCGCCTCGCTACCTGGACACAAGGCCAGTCCACCCTCAACTTCGCCCGCGGCCCAACCGCAGACCCCTCCACGATGAAGCGCCCCTACCTGCACCACGGCTCGCTGCACACCGAGAACATCCTCCTCGATACCTCCACCTCCACCTCCACAATAAAATCAATCATCGACTGGGAGAAATCCACCATCGAGCCCTGCACCATCCGCAGCCCGTACCCCGAGGTCGTCATCCACTACGAGGAACAGTTCCAAGAATATGGCCTCGAAGCCGTCGAGGCCCTGATGTTCGCGCGGTCCAAGAATATACCCGCCCTGCTCAGACTCGGGGAGGGGCTTGCGGACAAGATGCTGGCGGATGACGACGATTGCAGGGTGGTCATGGTGCCGGTGAGCCTGTTCCCGCCGGAGAGGGAGAGGACTGGCGCGGCGTATGTGGCGAGGCTGCTGGTGGACTTTGCGACGGGGATGGCGGCGAGGGGGGATGATCTTGAGGCGTGGATTGAGCGGGTTGTGGTGGCGATTGATGGGCTTGATGGGGTTTAAATTGGGATGCGGAGAGGATAGGTCTTGGCCTCATCGTGGGGAGTTTGTTTGTTGGGCGGTACTCAAGGATGAGAAGAGGAAGACGGAGGGCTGATGGCCAGAGTAGCAGCCTTGGAAGAAAGGTCGCAACGGGTTTAGCTTGGGGTCCGAGCTGCTTGGTTGATGGACCCTAGCCCTGTGAGTCTTCTGGAAACTCTTCATCCAGATGGCTTTCTTCGATGAGCGGCAAGTAGCGCTGCTTCAGGACGGCGAAATTGACGGGGGGAAAGTCTTTGAGAAGTTTCTGAAGAATGTAGTGGTACTGTACTGGATAAGGCATTTGCCAGCCGCAATAGACTTGCATGCTTCCGGCTCATCTGACAAAGGAATAGGCAGAAGGTATGTCGTCAGACTCTTCTCAATTTCCTTCGTATCCTTCGTGTTTCGGTAAAATCCCACACGAAGGAGGAAATAAACGGCATCGAGTCTCATAGACGCCTTGAACGGGTCAAGTGATCCAGGCGGATTGACTTGCCATTTTTGCTCCCCAACTGCCCGTGAAATTCAGGAAAAGCGTCGAGCCCAAACGCTGCTGCCATTAATAACCGGCTGTTGGTCGGATTGTTGCCGAATGGGAACCTTTGCCATATGCGTGAAAAGGGAGACCTCGAGTTAGGGAGATGTTTTGCGTGGATATCCGGGATCTCAAGACGGGCCTGGAGGTAGGGGACGGACATGAATATTGCTGCCAAGAACTCGTGACCGTCAGGCATTTCTAAGACTAAAGGAGCGACAGGGCTTGGTGCTTCTTTGGCTCCTGGGCTAAGCTTCTTGAACAGTTCTAGCAGCACAACCCTGTTCTGCGTGGTGTTCTCGACTTGAGCAGTAAGGAGATATATCCTCATCAGACTCTTATATCGATATCCGAGAGGAGGGGCGAGGCCCTGCTGTAATTCCCGTTGATGGACGAAAACGAGCGCGGCGCAGAGGCTTAAGATGGGATTGAAACCACGTGGTTGATATGACACGACCTTGGACATATTTTCCTACTACCTCAGCCAGTCAAATGCTGTTCGGTGAAGATAGTCGACTTCGTATTAATAGTAGCTAAGGTGGCGATAGACTTGCAGGAGCCCTCGTGTGCTTCCGACGAGCAGCCGCGATAATATTGGGGGGATATCATCGGATCGTTTTGTCTCTAAAGGACAGTCGAAATCTGTCACGTCGTCGAACTCGAAGGCTACCCATAGCGTCGTAGGATCAACCGTAGGGCCACAGAGACGTTTCCACTCATATGTCAGCTGGTAAAGCTTGGAAGCATTCTCACGCTGCGAGTTACTTAGCCCCTTCTGGATAGCGTTGTAAAGCGATTCCAAATCCTGGGGCAGGCTATTGAAAGTCTTTCTCACGGCCTCAAGACGGGGGTTGTCTTGTACTTCAATGAGCAGTTCCTGGACGGCCAGCACAACACAAAGAAAAACACCTTGTGCTTTCGTCTCGATGTCGTGAATCAATTTGTTGATCTGTACTGGGTAGAGGCGCCGTAACTCTTCGAAACCAGCGCTTTCCTGAAGATGGGCGTTGACGGAGCGGTGGATGTCATTCTTCGTGAGGTCTTCCATTCTCAGAGACGGATTCGCACGAAAAGCGTCAGCGAATACATTCCAAGGTCTGCTCGATATACAAAGCTTGAGATGGTGGGTCTTTTGGAGTTCGACGAGAAAGGTTACCAGTTCTGTTTGGTTTCCACCGTATTCTTCGAGGCCATCGATAAACAGGGCACTGCAATCCGCCCCATCAACCTGAGCAGCGAACCTTTCCAGAACAGCGCGTAGTTCTGGGACCTCCCATTCCATATCCAAGTCGAGGTTGTGAGAATAATTTGTCATCATATAAAACAAGTAACGCCGAGGAACAATCGTGCTGCAGAGGTCTGGGCGCTGACGGAGAAGCTGAAAGAGAAGGCTTCGAAGTAGTCCGCCCTGGAATTTCTGTAGTGGGGATCCTGGACCCCAGAAGGACACCTTCGCGGAGAGGACTTTCCGCCGGCCTGACCATCGTTCGAGCATCGCTTGAAGATTTGGGTGTGTCACAATAAACTTCATGAACGTGCGTTTACCAGAAGCAGGCTTGCCCGTAATCCAGAATGGGGCGTTGTCGACCGGAGATGAAAGCCAACCCTTGAACCCCATCGGAGAATTAGATGGATCCTCAGCGAAAAGCCATGAGAATGTGTCTGGGAAAGCAGCCGATATACGGTCCTGCCTGTCAAACATCCCCGAGCAACCAATGCCGTCCAAAATCCTCTTGCGAATGACAACATCGATTGTGCCATCGAGTTTGGGATCCGCCAAAATAACTCCCACGGCATCGACATGGCTAACAGCCTCTGCGCCGGGCACCAATCCACTTTCTTCTCCAATCTTGCCAGAGCAGACAGGACGGTTCTGGTTACGCAAGCTTTTCGCAATGCTCGACTCGTCAAGAAGACATATCGAATTCCACAGATGTTGCGATAGGGATTGACCGTCTACCCCGCGTTGAAGTGGCTGGCCAGCCGAGATTTCCTTAGGATGTCAGAACGGCCCATGTCGGCAATTGCCGTCTCCATCACCAGTAGTGAGGCTTAGATCCTGTCGGTGTTTGAGCTGGTACTCTCCAGTGTCTCTCGGGTTTGAATAGCTTCATCCCTGTTTTATAATCAGAAAGTTAACTGACGTAGAGAGGGGACGCGTCCACGAACAAAAGACACATCAAAAGGTCCATCGTCATCTCTTGGATTGCTGTCATCCGTAGCTGTAGCTGTTCAAACGCGGCATCCTTGGACACGATCCAGTCGTCGATTGTAGCTAGTAGCTTGGCATTTAGCGACCGCTTCTTGTTATCCTTCGGCGGCATAATATTCAATATTTCGAGGAGGATTTGGAGGGAGCTTGTCACCCACCCGTTTCAGCCTGAGATATCGGGAGAGCAGCTTGCCCCCAAAGTCGATGAAGGCAATGACGCCGGCCGCGGCCGATAGGGCGCTGATGGGATCCATTTGTGGCCGCTGTGAAGTGACGTTCTGTTGTGGATGTTGTGGGAAGACTTTTCAGTGCAAGTCTCGTCAGGCGATTCGAGCAAAACCCCCAACCCGATCTCCCAACCGGATCGGATATCACGTGGGAGACACAATGTGAGGCAAAGAAGTTTCAGGCCATGTAGGCCGAATCAATCAGAGCCTTTCAACCGCTTAACACTACTGCAAGCAATGTCGCGCTGGCTGGTGGCTGATTGGTGACAGCGTCAAACTGGCCGCTGGGCCGAACCAGCTGCGCACAGACGTTCTCATCGTCGCGTTGGAGGCGTTGCCACGCGGCAGCTCATCTCACCGAGCCCTGCATGCCCTGGTCGGTCATGCTCTCGGTCCTCAGCCTCCTGAAATGCCGACCAGGATCATCATAGCCAGACCAAGGACCCCTGTCAACCCCGTATTTCTTTATAATCTCCCCGGACCTTCATTTGTTTCGACGGGGTGGAACATTCCGCTTGTTCTAGAAACCTCCCGTCCTCTGGCCCTGGAGCAGAAAAAGGCGAGAAGCGATGGGGGCAGACGACAGCAATGGCCAGAGGTTCGGCCTTTGGGACCATTGGCGTTGCTTGGCGGCAGTGACTGTCGTGTCGCTCAGTACGTTCCAGTACGGCCTCGATTTCGGCGTCATCTCTGGGCTGCAGGCTATGGTCCCTTTCTTGCAGGTGAGCTGAAACGGCCGCCTCTCCATATCGCGGCAAACTGACCTGTGTATCAAAGGTTTTTGGATACGCGGACCAGCAAAGCCCGACAGGATGGAACATCACCTCGGAGCGGCAGCAGCTGATCCAGTCATTGATGACACTTGGCGCCTTTGTCACATCGGCAACGGCGGGCTTCACGGCTTCGTTCTTCGGTCGTAAGACGTCTCTTTGGGCCGGATGTGTGCTGTGTGTTGTTGCCACTGTCGTGATGCAGACAACAGACAACATCGGCGCCTTGTATGCTGCACGCTTGATCATCGGTTTAGCCAATGGGCTATTTGTCACACATTCACAGCTGTGGATTCTCGAATCAACCCCAGCAAAGTACAGAGGGTTAGGTCTCTCTGCCTTCCAGATCTGGACCTCCATCGGTATGGCGAGCGAGCCTTCAGCCTGTGAGAGAATCGTGTTGACCAGGTGTGCCTGTAGGGACTCTGGTGGGTACCGTCATCGATAACTTCGCCAACCAGAGAACGGACAGAACAGCCTACATCATCCCACTCGGAATCGTGTATATCGCCCCTGGAATCCTCGCAGTGGGCCTATTATTCATCCCCGAGTCTCCTCGATGGCTGCTCGCCAAAGGCGGGAACGAAGACGCAGCGATAAAGTCCCTCCGTTGGCTTCGACCTCAAGGATGGGCCGTCGATACCGAGTTCAACGAGATGAGGAGCGCCCTCGAAACTGAACAGCGGCTGCAATCAGACGTCGGAATCGTGGATCTTTTCAAGAACCCTGTCGACCGTCGCCGTACGCTCCTTTCGGCCGGCGCGCTGTTGTGCCAGGCATCGTCTGGGTCGATGTTTATCATAGCGTTCGGTACATATTTCTTCGCCATTGCGGGCATCGGCGAACCGTTTCGGAATAGCGTCATCCTCATCGCCGTGGGTGTGCTTGCCCTCTTGATCAACGGTACCGTCGTGACACGGCTTGGATATCGTCGTACCATGTTGCTGACGGGCATGTTGCTGTGTGGTATCTGTCAGCTTGTGATTGCGGCTGTTTGGCAGGCAAGCCCATTCGCCCAGGCCAGCGGAAACACCGTGGTGGCACTTTCCTGTATCTACGTCTTCTTTTACAGTGGATGTGTTTCGACATACGCCTGGGTTGCCGGAGGAGAGATCCCTTCCCAAAGGCTGCGATCCCACACCTTCGGTCTTGCCACGGCGATTGCCTTCCTTGGAGCGGTACGTCCAGCAATGGTGGCGTGGCATCCCTTGTACTAATTGTGTTTAGTGGCTTACCGTGTTCACCGCCCCGTACTTCATCAACCCGGCTGAGCTGAACTGGGGTCCCAAGTACGGTTATATCTGGTTTGGCTCATGCTTTCTCACTGCCATCTGGCTGTTTTTCTGCTTTCCCGAGACAAAAGACCGCACACTGGAGGAAATTGATGAGATGGTAAGTTTTTTGATCACCCAAACATACCAGGGAGAATGCTAACCTGCTGTCTACTAACTGCAGTTCCAAGCGCGTGTTCCATCGAGGAAGTTCATCAGTCACATGTGCGTAGTAGCTGACAACATCAGCTGTGAGACGATTCAGACGGCGTCGTGTAGCAAAGGCGAGGTTGAAGACAGTTCGACCAGCGCAAAGAGTGAATAGTGGCATGACAGTGCATGTACCCATGCCGGGCAGGTAATCGATGCAAAGGGCGGAGAAGGAGGATTGAGCCATCTGGTATAATGTGTAATTAAAAAAGGCCTTCTATAAATAGGCTCTACGTGGCGCGATGCTGCGCTTCGGCATGTACCATGCACCGATACCATCGGCCCGATGGAACATCAGCTCCGCGAGTCTCATGTGTAGCGAGTGGGGCTGATATGACCTGCTCTGAACACTGGCACATAATCTTGGTGTTGGGTATTTCGGTGTTCCTCTTCAGTACTCTTCGTCATCCTCGCTCTCGTCAAGATCGACCATCAATTCCTCTTGGCTGCCCTCCGAGATTTCGTCCTCCTCGTCGTCTTGGAAGGCGGAATATTTACGAGTGTCATAACCGTCCTCGCCTGTTTCGTCAACATCCGACCCAGACTCCGAGTCTTCCTCTACGGGAACCGGATTCTGCTGGCGGTGAAGCTGAAGTCTCTCTGCCAAGGACATAGTCCTTGGGGGAGCGTCCTCTTCGTCTGATTCTTGATCTGATTCTTCGCTTGAGTCTTCATCCGAGTCTTCGCTCGATTCTGAATTCAATCCCTCCGCAGGTTGCTTGCGTTGAGGTTTTTCATTTTGATCGTCCTCATCGTCCTCATCATCCTCATCGTCGGTGTCTTCTACCCGCTGGACATAGCGTGCCCGTTTTCGGGGTGCCTCATCCTCTGGATCCTCATCTGACTCGTCCATAACCCGCTTCCTCGAGCGTTTTACAGGAGGCCGACGGACCGCTGGCTGATCGGAGTCAGATTCGTCGGATTCCCCATGAACGGTCGCTGATTCAGGCTCAGGGCTGGAAAACTGAGCGATAGGAACTTCGCCGTCTTCCGTCAAATCAATGACGCCGTTTGTTCCGTGCAGCGGGGAAAAGCCACCAAACTCAGCCGTGTCGTCGTCTTCGTCTTCATCTCCAGTGTCCCGCACGTCGTGAACCGCTAAGTCATCCTCATCTTCGTCGTCAGTGGCTTCTGCAATTTCGTCGTCATCAATCCCCGAGCTGTCATAGTCGTCAGACTCCGAGTCGGGTTCATCGTCGCCTGTAAAGTCGGAGGATCCATCCCAGTCTTCCCTTTCGCCACTCCATGCGTGGATTCTCTCCAGTCGCCTGATTCCCTTTTCGTTGAAGATGACCAAGGGCCAGACGGGCAGCTTCTTGAGTTGCTCCTGCACGGCGGAGTCCGAGTCTACGCTTGCGCTTTGGTACTCAGGCAGCCCTAAGTTCTTCCACAACTTATCCAGCGGAATTTCTCGCTCGGCAAATTCCCGATGCTTATCAACGTCGGGCCAGCAGTACATCTCCTGATGAACTGTGTGCATCCATCCTTCAAGTCTCTCCTGGAAAATAGTAATGGGGGAATGTTTAGCCATATTAGATGTGCACCAGCGAAGGGTGATTGGCGAGAGGAAGCCTTCTTCGACGAGGAAGAACAGGTTCTTCAATTGCGGAAATGGGTCGGTATATGGGTGAGGAAGATCGTCCTGGGAAAGGAAAAAGCTGACGGTTATAGCGAGGTTACGAATCTGGTCGGAGAAGCCCGTAAAACAAGGAAGCTGCCCTTCGCTATCCACTGACAAAAGGATAATGTCTTTCTCTTTATGGAAGCGGAGAATGCCAGAGGGGAGGGTCAGGACATCAGGCAATGCTGTGAGGGCAAAATCGCGGCTCTCGCGGTGGGTGGCCAAAACGGCCCTCGAAGAAGCCGTTTGGTTCGCGAGAAGAAACTCTCTTTGGGGTTCATAGACGCGCCCGCCCGCCGTCAGCTCGGGGCAGAACAACTGCCAAACCCTCAAACGGATCTCTGGCGGGAAGCGCATGAACTGCGGAAAGAATTGAGGTTCGTCGTCGTCTTCATCATCATCGATTTCATCGTCTTCGTCGCCGTCTTCTTCGGACGCCTCAAGGTCGAACATGCCATTGGCCTCAAGCTCACTGTCCGAGTCAGACTCTGATGATGCGGATCCTGGCTCAGACTCATTGTCGGCGACGATCGCCGCCCTTTCGTCATCCGAACCGTCCGAATCGTCAAAGATAACATGACCAGCGACTTCATCGCTATCCGGCAAGCTCGACATGGCGTGCGATTGGTGGCGCGGTGCTGAGAGGACGCGCCGATTGATGGAGACTTGGATGGTTGCAGGTGAAAGCTTGGTGTCAAATTGGTGAGCGCGTTCAGGTGCAGGCCGCGATTGACCGAAGTGGAACCTTAAGCGAGACGCGCACGGGCTTCGTGGTGGATCCACAGGCCTGCCTACCTCGCCTGCCAATCGTCACCAACAAACCTTGGGAGCGCTACAAGAATATTGGAAAACACACCGATAGATAAGCGCGATAAGGCTCATAAATTGATGGCCGGTGCGATCAACAAAGGAGCTGCGGACAAAGCCCAACCCCAATCCTCTCTTTCTGGTTTTCGGGACAATGCGACAATGGCAATGTACTAGAACTGTCTCGATGGTCCAAGAGCTGTTCGGGAAAAAGAATTGTATGTAAATACCCTGCTTCGCGGTACTGAGTGAAAGTTCTGGGCACTTTGCACCGTATCTCCCTCCTTCGTCTCGTTGACCACCAAGCAAAATCATCGCAAAATCATTGCCCCATCACCGATTTCGCCCGTGTCAGCCGTAGAAGGAGGACTGTCAGCGATGGCCCAAAAAGAACAAATGAACGTGAAAAGCAAACTGTCTCACGTTTTGTGGACGATATGGGTGTTTATGACCTCCTGTTTCCGCTCGCGGTTTACAGCTGCTGCTGAGTGGATGGAGCCAAGGCTTCCTACGCACGCAGCTGAAGCAGCCAAACCACCTACCATCGAGCTTCAGGGCATCTCCATCCCGGAGACCCCCGCACCGGAGCCGATGCGGGTGATTTCGCCGATTCTGATCTCCACAGAGGGGCCTGGGCAAGCGCGACTTCCGCGGGACGGGCAAGCGCAGTCTTTGCGGAAGGCTCGAAGGCAGACCGTGATTATGGAGTGCCCTGTGACACAGATAGCCGAGCAGTCGACGTCCGGGTCCTTGAGCGTACCTGCCACCCCCAGCGAATTGTTCATGGTGACGAGCGAGTACACCTCCAGGGTGTCCATTTCTTCCGTTGACATTAGCGAATCATCAATGGTGTTCTCTGAGGTGCTTTCTGATGCCGACGACCACATTGCCGAGCAGGTTTTGCGGCCAGGACGAGCACCGGCTTTGAAGATCCGTCCCAAGCCGTCGCCGCTTTCGAAGCTCGCAAGCAGAGCTTCAACACCTCCTTCCCCTGCCAAGACTGAAGAGGACAGTCCTCTCTCCTCTGTCGGCACTAATTCCAAACTGGGAACGCCCACTGTTGTCACCCGGGAATTTGATGGCGTCGGCGGCACGATCGAGACAGAGGCGGGGCTACTAGCAAAACTAGGCCCCGAACATTTCGGCGACAATATCAGTGAGCTTGATCTCGATGCCGATAACAAGGACGTCGACGGCCAAACGGGTGAAAAGCCCTACACCGACAATGTCGCAGATGGCACAGCAAGGGTTCTCGCCTTTCGCGAGGGCTACTCTGCCTACGGCGTCAGCCGGGAGACCTGGGAGAACCATCTCACTATTGATCAGAAGGAGGCACTTGAAGAAATCTGGCAGTGAACCTCGGGCACGAAAGTTCCGCCGTTTCCTTAACATCTTGAGCCAATCCGTCCAAAGATCGTGCGTGGAGATCTTGACTGACCAATCGCCGTTGTAGAAATTGACTAAATAAACCGCGTTCTGAATACTATGTCAAACTGTGATGTGCAACCACCTGTATGTTATCTTGTCCCCGTGGTCTTGAATGAATTGACAGCAAATGGCAAGTTGACTGACGTGAGACACAGGCAATTGATGTCAACGTCACGGTTGCGCCGCTTTTTGCGGCCGCAGAAATAGGACCGGGCCGGACGCAGCCCGCTGAGCGCAGCGAAAGTCGGTTCGATTTGGGGGACAGGGGCGGACAATCATTCCCTTGGTCTCCAATTTCCCCGATGAATCCCAGCATCTGCGGCACTGTCGTGATGCGGGGTAGCGTGAGAAACGACGGTTTACAGGCTTCGACAACTGCCGGAACGGCGGGTTGGGGCATATTTCGGGCTTTCGGGCCTTGGTAGCCTGTGCCTATTAAGTCAAGGGCCCGGAAGATAATGCATTGATTCAGCATCGATCGAGCTTTGCACAACCTTCTCAATCCGCCATTGAGCTTCCAAGTCCAGCAACACCACAGCCAATCAGCTCCTCAGTATCACAGTATGACTTCCCATTCAGAATTCGGGGAGAGGACTCCTGGTTCTGAAGTAGCCAAGACCTTCGGGGATCAAATTCGTGGGAAAACAAGTACGCTTTCTTTCTCCTCACTGGATGAATACGTTATTGATCTCTTGATGGTAGTTTTAATCACGGGTGTCGGTCCCAACGGAATCGGTGCGACCACAACTCTGGCATTCGCATCCCAAGCCCCCAAACTGTTGATCCTCGCTTCCAGGACCAAGTCGAAGCTCGAAGCCGTAGCTAGCGATGTCCGCCAGGCTTATCCCGGTGTGCGAGTTGAGATAGTGCTCCTTGACTTGGGCTCACAGGAGTCTATCCGTACCGCAGCAGCGGAAGTAACTCGGCTGACCGACCGGTTGGACATCCTCATCAACAACGCCGCGCTCGTTGTTTACACGCGGCAAGCTACTACCGAGGGCATCGAGATGCAATTCGGGGTGAACCATATTGGCCCCTTTCTCTTCACCAACCTTCTACTGCCGCTGTTGCGCAACGCTGCAAAGACGAACCCCGCTGGCGCCACGCGGGTTGTGTCACTAACGAGTGCCGGGCACCGGTTGTCGCCCGTCCGCTTCTCTGACTACAATCTCAAATCCAACCAGGTACCGCCTGAAGAGGACCATGTCAAGCCGCTGCCCGGTGCGTTCGGACGGACCACCGAGGACGGATATAGCGGCATCGTCGCGTACGGGCAGTCCAAGACGGCAAATATTCTATTCACGCTGTATTTGCAGCAGCACTTGTCGAAGCAGGGGATTTCGGCTTATACCCTTCATCCGGGCTGTAAGTATCACCCAGGAGCCGCGCTCGAATTGATGAGAATAGAAACGCTGACGGTTGACGGAAATAAGCGATCGAGACCGATCTGAGCAGGGACAACGACGAAGAGCTCGCAGCGCAATTTGCCAAGGTTGCCGCATACTGGAAGACACCCGACGAGGGGGCATCGACTACCTTGGTGGCTGCAACGGATCCGGGGTTGAATGGTGAGCTAAAGTTCTTGTGCGCTCTAACAATATGCTAACAATAAAACTCAGATATCAAGGGCCTGTACCTCACCGACTGTCAGTTTTCCGAGCCGGCGGCACATGCCAAAGACCCGGCATCCGCGGAGAGACTGTGGAAGCTCAGTGAAGAGCTGGTGGGCGAGAATTTTGACCTCGATGTTCAGTCATGAAAGATGATGGGCTTAACCCCCTTCACATAGCACAGGTTCTTGCTGTTCCGCAAATATTGCACATCCATTTCTTCCTGCAACTTATCAACCTCACTTGTTGTCTCCACCTCCCCCTGACGTCGCGCCAACAACCGGCACCTTTCTCTGCTGCCTCACCCCCTCGCGATAAACCTCAGCCACCGTCTTCGGCACACTCACACACAGCAGCCCGTCCTCCATCGTGGCGCTCACAGCCGGCATATTCGCCAACCCCATCGGCAAATGAAACTGCCTCTTGAACTTCCCCACCTGCCTCTCCTGAACATGCCAATGCAGTCCCCCTTCCGGGTCCCCTCCCGCCTCATGCCCTTCGTGCTCCGCCAGCGCCTCGAGACTCTGCACCTCGGTGGGGATCGACCGCCTCAAAACCCCTGATATCGTCACCGTGAACATGAGATCGTTGGTCTCGACGAGGACGTCCTCGCGCTTCAGACCCGGGAGCTCGCCGTAGATGGTGTACGTCGTGGTGCTCTCTACGAGGTCGAAGTGCGGGTGCGCCGTCCCTGTTTGGCCGGGGATGCTGCTGCTGCCGCTTCCGGAGGAGGGGTTGTAATAGTGCTCGTGGAAGGCGTGCAGGAAGTGCGCGAAGGTGTCTTGGTTGAAGATGTGGGTTTCGGGACCGGTGGCCGGGGTAGGGGCGGGGGAGGGCGGCTCGAGTGGTG
>Ga0247770_1000524_pt1 | contig 36721 bp, 26 predicted proteins | sample UWRJL136409B6_FD_179943 | JGI IMG/M metagenome (GOLD analysis project Ga0247770, IMG submission 179943) | Plant litter microbial communities from Arlington Agricultural Research Station in Wisconsin, United States - UWRJ-L136-409B-6 | ecosystem: Environmental > Terrestrial > Plant litter >... | reverse complement strand
ATGGGAGGTGTACGATGTTTGAAGGAGTTTTGAGGGGGTTGGCGGGGCTGGGGTAGGGTGGTGTGATGCCTGGAGATGGGTTGGTGTTGATAAGGTAAGGTAGGTAACTGCAGCTACCTTAGGCTACTGCGACCTAACATCGCAACTAGGTCATATAAGCCTTATCTTTACCTAACTACATTTCCTCTCTCGAGGAACAAAGTCTCTCGATATCATTTCATCACCTGCTTTACCATGTCGGCCTTATCCCGGGAGGACGAAAAGCCGTATCCACTGCTCCTCCTGCCCGGCGAAATCTAGAACTAGATATACAGCCATCCGTTCTAGTGGCAAGCAGAACCCAATCACGCACACGGCCTCGCCCCGCTCTACATCCACGTGTCACGACCTAGTTGCGCCATTAGGCCGTGGTGGCCTGAGGACGTTACTGGCAGCTAATTACTAGGATTAGGGTAGGGATACTGGTCGCCACCAATTACAAGGGAACCCCGAGGGTATCCCGGAGCCTTGGTATCCCGGGCTCGGGATACCAACGTATCGGGATATAACTTCTACAATAAGTATATAAAGGGCCGTTGGTAGCTCGAGTAAAGGACCTGTTCTTGGTTCCTCGCGTATGCAAACAGTATATTCACTATCTGTAATCTTATACCAAGTTCTTCACAGAGCAACCCCTTGTGACAGGAATCTTACTATTCGGACCTTACGTAACCTTCTACACTGTCAACGCCTCCGGCGTACTACCCTGCAGTCTGTTACCTATTAGGTGCAGGTTCCAACATCGTGGGCATGGCTTCTGGTTCAGGAGACGAGGTTTGGCCCGGGATCAAGGGTCGGAATTCTGCATCCTCCGCTCCCTCATCTATCGTGGCTTGTGCCGCTGCTGGCTTCTGGAGCTCCACGTCCAGCTCGCCATCCGGGCCCACCTTCGCTGCGGGTGGTGTCAAATGCGGGCCTCTTCGAAGCCTGGGCATGACGTGCGTCTTCACCGCATCCCTATCATGCGATCAAAGAATTGGGTTAGAAAAATGTCCGACTTGGGAGGGGAGGGTTCGCTCACAAGCCCATATGCGGAAGAGTTCCATAACCATCGGCAGCGAGGCAACCACGGCGAGAATGTGACCGAAACCCCATTCGGTCTCGGTGTTGCTGGCCTTGGCAAAGTCGCTGGCCTCGGAACGCCACTGAACCCAAAGGCCCAGCGAAACCCACAGCACCAGAACGGCGGCGAGGCTCACAATTTACCTCGCTACCGATAGAAATCTGGTCAGTTTCCAGCTAAAGTACCATCTTGCGCACCAGAGAATGATGGCAGAGCATATAGCTATCCACTTAAATAATATCGGGAGGAGGATAAGCGACGTGACTTTGGAGCGTGCTAGAAGTTTGTAGAAGCAGTCTAACTTGAACGTAGTTCCCTAATTGAAGTCTATGGAGTAGTAAGCTTGAGAGATCACTATGACGAGAAGATATAGAAGAAAGAGGCATGCAGTAGTATTTTTTTGGTTTACCCTCTCTTCAATCCTTGGAGCACGAGCCCACAAAAGTGGGTGGGGGGCATGTGGGTATTTTGGGATTTAGTCGAGCTGGATGCGGATCGTCGATGTCAACTAGCTGAGGAGGTATTGGGTTGGGTTGATGCGAAAGGAGTGGTTCTAAAGTGTTTAGTAGGCGCTTCTTTCTTTGCTATGCACATGGCCATCACCCGTCTCCGAGGCCCGGATCAAGCCGTTCGTCTCCACAACCTCCGCCTCGCTGACGCTCCCAAATACCCTCCGCGCAGCCTTCCTCCCCATGACCGGCAGCCGCCGCATACCCTTCTCCCTCGCCGATTGCGGCACAACCTTGGGGTCCAGTAGGCCGACCTGTACCAGCACGCTCGCTTGATCCCAGTACACGTACTCGTGGTGCAGCTTCCCACCCTGGAACGCCACGATGCCTACCAGTACGATATCGACCCGCCAGTTCGTCGGCGGCACGCCGGGGAGGATCCACGGCATCTTGTGGAGAGTAACTCCCACATGGAAGTGGGGGGCTCTCCTTGGGTTCATCCCACCAAAGTTAGCTAGCAGAGGGCCTACGCCTTTCTCTTACGCAGTGCGCTACTTTTGTCACTAACAAACACTAGAATAGATTGTTTTCTGTTGCTTTGTTACGCTTTGTGTTCTTTTGCGTTGTTCGAAAAGCCTCACACATCTCCTTTGAGTGCTTGAATGAGATAAAGGTCCCGTCCACTACCCAGTCCGCACCGGCAGCGCGGGACAGGAGCGTGGTCCCCAACGTTAATGGGATGCTGTTAACGAAGTACCGCCAGTTAAAGTGCTCGAGCTCCATTCCCTTCCCCCCACTGCAGGTGGGGATGTACGTGACGCTCGGCACCTTTTGCGTCGTGAACCCCGACATAATCTGTGAAACGTCTCTCGTACACTATTTTCCTGTTGATAAGTGTTAGTGCCAACCCAAATATTTCACGGTGTAACCGACGCGGGAGAGACTTACTATCCGAATATGCATCCAGTACGCCCTCCCTCCCCTCCAGCCCATGGTTCTGTATTCCCAACAGCGCCCTCCTCACGACACCTAAGCTCCTCGCCCATGCCAGGCACGCGCATATCCCGTTGTACTTGCCCCTCCCCTCCTCTGTGAACATAGCCTCCGCGTCATACCCCCACACCTTGTAACCCCCCACCTATCCCCGACCATCCTCCCACCTAGTCCCTGCCCCTTGGCAGGAACATTGTGGTTACGGCCCTCTTTCTCCCCTGGATCCCCACCAGGATCAGCTTGGGCGGGTCGCGGGGGAAGGACGACGACAGGAAGGACGGGTCATTGCAGTTCATTGAGCCGGTCCAGTTATCGGAGAGGATGGCGACGTTTCGGCTGCTGCCGCCGCCGGTGTGTCGATTAGCGTCTTCGTCGTACTCGTCATAGTCGTAGTCGTGTCGCCGATCTGGGAGCAGGGCAGAGCGGACCAGATTAGGGAGGTTGATGTTTATGTTTTCCCCTCGAAAAACACCCTGTTCAATTTGGGCTAGTCCTATAAAGAACGAGAGAAAGAAAAATGTATCAAAGCCGAGACCGCTGTTAATGCCTTAACCCCCCAGTATGAACTAGTGTCTACAGTGGCACTTGTCACATCGTGTTGGAAACACTGCACTCTGGATTCTGTGGAATTGAAGGAGTTGCAACTGCGTGATTCTATTCCTTGTTCGGCTTTCTAGCTCAGCCAGAGAACCTTCCTTATAGCTGTGAATAGTGGCAGGCCGCGTGGCAAAGCCACGCGGCTACAATTGCGCGTCTGTGGCAATGGTTACAAATCTATTGTTCTGGTGGTTTCCAGACTCTTCTTTCTGGGCCAGAACCCCTTTCTTTCTGACATCTAGTCAGCGGAGCTGACTGGATGCTTGGCACCGCCAGAACGCCAGTGAGCCTTGGCCACTGTGGTGACGAAGTCTGAATCCTATAGAATGGTCTATAAAGAAAGAGGTGCTGGCTGGAAGCTAGAACCACATAAGCAATACATCACACCGTTGCAACCAAGAGTGCCGTGCTATCTAACAGGATGAACTGGATCCCAAGCTTGTCGCCAGTGATTTGCCCTATAAATTCACAGACTTTTCAAGATGCCAGCTCGATAATCTCGCCGAAACCACGTGTGACGCGAGATTCAAGGCGCATCGTAATCCGAGATCTGGAGATCTGGCAACTCTGTAACCTAGCTCTAGTGCAAGAAACTTAGGTAATTACACGATCTCCAGCCCAGGCTCCGCCAATCTGCTTTTCGAAGCAAGACTCTGCACGGAATCCACTGGTCTGTACACAGGTGTACAATATATCGATTCCGCCGCAGGTAGGCAGATGATCTTCGACGCAGCGTGACCCCGGTGTTCGACACAGACGTTGAAGCGACAGGGCGGTGAGTACGCTAGACGCAGAGGGTTGCCGTGAGACGACGGCGCCATTTGATTTAAGGTACGTGAAGGTCTTCAGCACTAGATGCACATAGTACCTTGGGGGATAGGGACAGGGACAGCAACAACGGCAGCATACTAGACCCCGCTGTTGCTGGTGCATCACGATGCGGACAATCGCACCGGCCTCCCACTTTCATACTATCGCCGGGTAGAAATATGCTGGTGGGATCTGCCACCGTGTGTCTTGGATGGAGGACTATCGAGAGAGAGTCAGGACTTGCCGCGGGGTAAAGGCGGGGCGTGGCGGCGAACCTGTGATGCGTTTGGTTGAGGGTACTGCCGGCCGCATGGTTCGATCCTGACGAACCCCAGACAGCCCAAGCATATCGCACAACGTTACACATGGGCCATCCCTAGGAACTTGTTCCGGCGTCCCGACCGATCTGGTCGAGCTGACAGGCAGTTTAATTGCTGCCCAACCCCGCCCGTGGGACCTTTCTGCTCCACGCCTTTGATGTTTGAAGCTCCCGTGGTCGCCCACAACACATCCTTCGCAAGACTTTGAGATTTCCTGTCGTGATCTCTCTAAGGTGAATCAGGTAATATCCAAGTCTCCCGTAACTCGCTATTGTTTAGCGGAGGTTGGTTCACGCTTTGAACGATCTGCAGAGTGTTTCTTATATTTAAGCTGACGTTGACGATTAAATTGCTGACTGAATATGTTTTGACAGAAACAAGAACGTCACCCTCATTCAGATTCAGGGAAAGCTGAAGCACGACTTGGGTGAACTTGGGGGTTCTTGACGCCAATCTGCCTAATGGCTCGACGGAAAAGAAAATCCAAAGGAAGGAAAAGAAGTTGGGCCCTCCAGCACATGCGGCCACTCTGCCATGAATGCACTAGCATCTTTGACGACTTTGAGGTGATGGGATCATGTATGCGGGATATGGCTGGCATGGAAGCATCTGCTAGAGACGGATGTCGTGTTTGCTCTTTCTTTCTCTCATGTTTTGGTTTTCTTGGTGACGCCGCGGGTGTACCCAAGACCATTGGCAAACTTGAGACCGTCGTTACTTACCCCGGTATCCCCATCTTCGGTAAAGACATCACTCTTACGTCCGGTGAAACGTCTGAATTGATATGTCCAATGCAGCTGGCAAAAGGTTAGAAAGAACTAAGACAGCATCAACCAAATCCATTGCTGACATATGCCTAGATATAGAGGACCTGGTCCCCAAAGAAACCTTCGAACCGAGCACAGATTCCGAGTCAAGCCTTAGCCGTGCCCGAGAGTGGATTCGACTTTGTACGGCTAGCCATCACTCGTGTCAACCATTGCGAACTGCTATATCCTTCAGACCTACCAGGCTTCTGAAAGTGTCAGGACCTTTAGACATCGATGGCATTCGCCTGATTGAGAAGGACGAGATCCCAAACGAAGTCACCTACACAACACTCAGCCATTGCTGGGGACTAGTCCTTCAATTCAAACTTACTTCTAAGAATATCGACTCTTTGAAGAAGGGCATATCACTTGCTGAGCTAGCCAAGACGTTCCAGGACGCCGTTGAGGTAACTCGACGGCTCGGGGTGGATTACATTTGGATAGATTGCTTTTGCATTATCCAAGACTCTCCCGATGACTGGGCGCATGAATCTGTCCTTATGCAGCATGTTTACGGACACTCCTACTGCAACATCGCGGCCACTGACTCCCATGACGGCAGAGGTGGTTGCTTTCGGACCCGCGACACGAATGCCTTGAAGCCGCTCAGAGTCGGCTTTACAGATTATTACCTACTTGATGTTGGAATCTGGTGGAATCATTTCAAGAACGGCCCCCTTAACCGCCGCGCATGGGTTCTTCAGGAACGCTTACTAGCGCCCCGTGTGCTGCACTTCGACCGTGACCAGCTGGTTTGGGAATGCAGCGAACTGACAGCGTGCGAGCGGTTTCCTACTGGCTTCAACGATCTCATTACTGGGCCTCTACTGCGTACTCCTCTCGAAAGTACTCTCCGATCCGCCCTGGAGACAGGGCCGCAAGGCCGTGCGATTTACGACATTTGGAAGCCTATTGTACAGGCATACACTTCCTCTGCATTGACAAAAGAGTCAGATAGGCTGATCGCGTTACATGGCGTGGCGATGAAGATTAAGGAGTTGCTTGGATGTCAGTATGCGGCTGGGCTTTTCAGCAAGGATATGGAAAGCCAGCTGGCGTGGAAAGTTATTAACAACGCGAACAGCTCCCGCAGTGCGACTCCTATCGCACCTTCGTGGTCGTGGGCGTCCATTACTGGCCCCATCGGTATGTTGCATCAGTGGGACCAGTGTCGCGGGCAGGAAACTTGGCAGGAGCTTGATCCCATGAGAATCGACGAACAATATCTATGCGAAATCTTGAACAAAGACGATGTTGGCTCTCGGAACACCGCATCAATGGCCAGTCACGAGGAGCTAGAAGTTCGGTGCTACCTGTCGCCAGTGTATTACGTCACTGATTCTGAAACGAGGTTGTGGACAAAAGCCAGGTATGTTTTGGCGCAGGATTCACGAAAGGATTGTCAGAGCAGCGAACCGCATCCAGTGGGCATCAGCCTACCACGCGGCGATGATACTTGGCCACTACAATGGGATGGCGTTGGTGGCGGAGGAAGTTATCGGAGACACAGAACGTATCATGGTGACCAAGGGCCTAGCGTCTTCGTTTCTTCCATCAAAGGCGACGAAGACAGTACCTTCTACATCAATATCTTCTACGATATCGCTTCTGAGTATAAACGTCAGCAGAAGCGGTGGTTGATGCCCGTCAATAGCAACACAGAGGTGGCTCCAGTGGCACCCTTTTACGCAATTCATTGTCGGTGTATTAATGGGCTTGTGCTGGAAAGGCGGGAGGAAGATGGAGGGAAATTTCGGCGATGCGGCACGTTTAAGATTTCTGCCGAAGACAATTCTACTTCGCAAATAAAATTCTGGGAAGGAGCGTTGAGGTGGGATACAGAAGGTGTAAAGAAGGAGAATTGCGATGGCGTCTTGTTCCCGACATTTCAGGAGGTGGACATAGTTGAGGAGGTCTTTCGGCTTCGTGGGTCTAAGTTGAAGTATGTCGCGAGGAATAAGGTGCCGCAATATTTCATATCTATTATGTAGGTAGGCTTGATATCTCCCTAACCTGTATTATTTAACAGAGTGCAGTAAACTCCGTTGCATAATGCTTGTTCCCTAACAGACAACGACGTCCACTCCTAAGCGCTGATAAGGGAAGGAACGAAAGAGTCTTGCTACCTAGGCCTTCCTGTTCGGTAGGGGTCAAGCCGCGTCCCCTAACTAAGTTTACCTAAAGAGTATAGTCAGAGATCTAAGGCACCAGCACCCCAGCGCCACCAGGCGCACGGGGTAGCATCTCACAGGTCTAGAAGCACTCTTAATTTAATTTAACACATATAAAGGCTTTTTAGGGCATTATCCCATCACACTACAGATGATAATTAGAAGGGGCTATTAGATCAATAGCAACTACCACTACATGAAGTAATTGAACGTTCTGTGCTTTTTCTTCATTATTTTATACAGTGATAATTACTTAATACGCCTTTTCCTAATTTACTTTACAATTATAACATAATACTTATATTAAATAATTTAATAAAATATATATAATTTAAACTTTTAATTAACTCATAGTTATAATAATAATTTCTTACGTAAAAAAGAGTAAATATTAATTATATAGTAGGGGAAAGTTACTATTACATATAAGGGTGTTAATATTTTAAAATTAAGTATAGGTTTACTTGTAACATACAATCCCTATCAAAAAGTCTGTGTGCACAGGCCACTTTCAAAACAAATTTCGCGACGCGTCGCAACCACCCCCCTTTTTCTACCACCCACCATTATTTGCCATAGCTCTCAATTCCAGAGCTTTTAGCACTAAAATAACCGGAAATCGCGGCCCTAACCAGGAGTTATCGAAAGAAGCCCGTTCTTCTATTATCTCAGCCGTATTAGCTGGTACACTAAAGGGCTAAGTTACGCGCGATTATTACGTCCATTATAACACTGTTAACACGACCTTTAAACGTTTACAGCACTATTAATCCTTAGATTCTTTACCTAAAAGTAGCTACCTTATGAAATTTAGCAATGCGGATAAGTGTAAGATTACTTATTATATCTGTCAGGATCCGAAAATTAAGTGGAAAACACTTCGCCGTCTAATACATTAAAATAGCATTAACATCTCTTTTAGCACACTCTGGCTTATTATTCAGGCTTCTAGGTATTACGACCTGCACCCGACACAGGCCTCGAGAGGGCTGGCGCGGGTTAAGACAGAACGTATGGCAGGACGCTAACAGGTAAGGGGCGTTCTGAAGACGGCTTATTAAGCTAACACTCCTAGACGGGGGGTTCAATGTCACTGTAGGTCGCTATCACTATAATACACAGAGGTGAGTCTAAACAGTAAAACACAAATAAACAATTAAATACTAGCGTGAGGAACCTAAGTCCCTCACGGTGGTTATAGGCATAACCATAACTATCTATACTAACTAACTAGGGGGTATTTTATACCCTGCTTATAGTGCCGTAAGTGCTTATTATGTAAGTACTTTACATTATATAAGCGTTCTGCTTATAAGGTTTTTCCTGTTCACGGTGTAAGTATTTAACATACTATGAGTAGCACCTTATTAATCGTAAGGGCTTCAGGTCTTTACACCCCTAGCCTAGTGTGTCTAGACGGTATGCACCGTCTTCCCACACTGTTCCTTCTGTGGGGGATTCGTCAGGCCGCCCCGGCCCAAGTAACGGCTTACAGGGTCATTACACAATTCCCCCTCTTTAACGTTCTTTTTCCACAAAGAACTTAAAAGGTAAGTTTCTCCTTTCACCACTTCACCATATAACAAATGTCTAGCTCTTGGGTCTTAAAACAGAAACAGGGTAAAAGCACTAACTACCGTCTAAACCTTACAGCCTACATATATATGTTTAGTGGTAAAATGTCCCCTTATTCTTCTTATAAATCTGCCAACCCTCCACTTATCTGTTAGGTTTCAAACTGGTCCGACAGTTACAACCACTGTTTAAAAAGGCACCGGCCTTCCTAATATAACGCTTTTAATATTAATAAAGTGAAGTTAAAAGCTCTTCTTATTAAAAAATAAAACCTTAACTTACAAGTCAAGTCTACTACTTAATAATTTTACAAGGCTACTGTTAAGCTTTAAAAAGCGTTAGCGCGCTTAATATGCCTTTATAAGCAGCGGTCCCACCTTAAGGACTAGGCTATAAAAGCGTTTAGTTATAAAGTAAAGCTGTTAGAGTTCTAGGAAAGTAAGGAGGCTAGGCTAAACGCTCCTCCTAACAACGTGGAGTCTTTTAACTGGGGGAACTTTCTAACAGGGTCTCTGTAACAAGCGGTTACTTTATAACTTAGTTTATAACTGCCTTCTTCAGTAAAAGGTTATAAGTTTAACTTCCCGTAAGAGTTTTAACGACTTTTTACTCGTTTTTCTTTTACTGATTTCTTTTCCCTAACAACGCTTATTTTCGTGTAAAGCTTATCAGGAGCTCTAGGGGTCCTGCTTCCTTATTAGGTCTAAGGTCCTTATAACCCTAGCTAAGGGTTTTAATAAATATCCTCCCGTACCTATTAAGGAGTTTCCTACCATTTCTCAGGCTTTAAATCCCATAGTGGTCTTACTCTTTAATATAGTAGTTTAAATATTAGATTTTATCTTATTTCTAATTTTTATCGTTAATTTTAATTAATCTGGATTCTTTTAATGGAACTCCGCAATCAGGTCTAGGCACTTAAGGTTTTTAATTAGTTCCTATAAGTTACTCTCAGGGCCGTAATCTAACCACTTAACAAGATACTTAAACGTATTCTTTCCCCTTTATAAATCTATAACTTCCTTAACGTTATACTTATCCTCGTCAGTGTTAATCTTAATCTTCTTTTCTAAAGGAACTCCCTTTAAGGCAGGTTCCAGAAATAAGATGTAAAAAACCTTAATCCACACCTTTATACTAGCGGGTAAGTCTAATTTATAATTAAAGGTAACGACCTTTTTCTTAACTTAAAACAATCCGTACCTTTTAAAGTTAAGCTTCTTACTAAGTTATTTCAAATACAAGTTTTATAAAAAAAGGTAAACGTAATCCCCCTCTTAAAAAGTCAGTCCCTTAACTCGTTTACCATTATAATAAAGTCCTTTTTTAAATATTAATTACTTAATTTAATGTTTATTAATAAACTTCTTTATTTATTCGCATGTAAACTTAAATTCGGCTTATAAATGGTTATACAGTTCTTATATTTAATCTGTGTAAACTGCAGCTTAAGGGGCGCTAGTAAGTAGGCCTTAACAGAGCTTAAGCTCCTTACTGTAATTAGTGAAAAACAGTAACATACCTGTTAACTTAACTAGTATTATATTATAAGTTATCTATACTGTTAATAACAGCTTAAGCTAATTATCTTATTTAAAATTAACGTAAACTTAAAGATACGTTATAAGTATCTAGTTAACTTACTTTATTTAACCATCTGTCTATAAGTGGAAAGCTGTTAAAAGTTTACTCTTCACACCTATTCTCTACATTAATCCTTATTAAAACTTCAATACAATCAGCTTATCCCAATCTGTAATAATGTTATCTAACCAGAGGTGTTATAAAACTACCTCTTTTTTAAAAATATAAGTAAGTTACTCCACTATTATATCCTTTAAAGTTAGTAAAAAGTAAACCCATTTTATTAATCTATTAACCACCATAAGGATCTAATTATAAATAACTCCTGTAACAGGGTCCCTAAACCCTAAGATCCCAGTAACAAAGTCAAGTGAGATTAAACTCCATGGCACCTATAGTACAGGGAGTGGTTTAAAAAGCCTATAAGGCTTATAACGTTAATTCTGCTTCTAGTAACAGATATTACAGTTATTAACCACTTCCTTAACTAATTTCTTCATTCCCAGGAAGGCGTACACTTACTAAGCTTATATAAAAGTCTTAACTCAGCCTATATATCCCCCAAGTTAAGACTTATAAACCTATTAAACGTACTCCTTTTATTTATCCAGGTTATAAATATACAGTTTCTTTTAATATTAAAGCCTTACTTCTAATTTAGGCGCACCATCTACACCTTCTAACAGCTATTCCAGCTAATAACCAGTTTTATCATAATTTAAATGTATTAGGCACTCCTTACCGCAATCTTACATATACCCTAAAAAGTCTTCTAAGGGGCACTTATACTTACAGGTTCCTTCCACTAACCTTTTTATTTAAAAGTCCTATTATTACTAATAAATATTATACTTTATTTATAAGTTTATACAGACATTAATAGTTTATTCTAGCGTCCAGTTATCTAACACTTATAATATGTGTTTTAAAGTGCCGTTCTTTACTTTATTAAATATAATAACAGGGACCAGGACTGGATTAGCATCCTTATAATCCTATCTCTAACTAAAAGTGTCGGCTTACCTATTATCTTTTCCTTTAATATAATAGATCTGGAAGTGGAACAAGGCTATTAATTCTACCCACTATACCTACCATAGGCTAAGCTCCTTCGTTAAGAAGTATTAAAGGTTATTATAATCTAAGAAGACCTAAACTAGTTCCTCTATACCACTTAAGTACAGTGCCCACTTAATAAAGCATTAAATAATTACTATTAGTTCCTTATTATAGATTAGGTATTATAAGGCTAAGCCGTAAATCCCTTTTAATAAGAAGGCAACTAGGTGGCGTTTCCTATCGTCCTAGACTTAACTAAGTTCTCTACTAATTATAAACTTTAAAAAGTCTGTCTTAACTTAAAAAGGCTTTAAGAAATTAGGAAGGGCTAGGACTGGCACTGTAACAAAGGTGTGCTTAAGGTCTTTAAACGCCTTCTATTATTTATTAATCCACTTAAACGGCTTTCCCTTACCTGTAAGTTTATAAAGTGGTTTTATAATCTTTATAAAATACCTGATAAAGTAATAATAAAAGTTTATAAAACCAATAAAGGCTTATAACTCTTTCTAATTCTTTAAAGTAAGCTAATCCCTAACTACCTCTATCTTCTCTAGTTACATTTTAAGTCTTCTAAAGGTTACTCTAAACCCTAAATAATTTAATTCTTAAATGTGGAAATGGCTCATCTCTAAGTTTACTGTTAGCTTTACCTTTTTAAAAGCTGTTAAAACCTATCATATATACTTTTAATGTTCTTTTAAAGTTTTAGAATAAATTAAAACATTATTTAAATATATAAAGATAAACTTATTAAGGAAGGGGTGGAGAACACTGTTAATAAGGCCTTAAAAAGTTACAAGGGCGTTTATTAATCCTATTAACATAACATAATATTAGTAATACCTGTTACAAGTCTGAAAAGCCGTTTTATACTTATCCTCTTCCTTCACTCTAACGTAGTTAAACCCTATAGGGAAATTAAAGCTAGAGAACTAACTTACTTTAATAATCCGTTCTTATATTTCTATAATAAGTGGCAATAGGTAACGATTTTTAATTATATCCTCGTTTAACGTTTAGTAATTAATAACTATACATAGCTTACCGTCTCCCTTTCTTAAGACGAACAGCACTAGGTACCCTACTAGGGACTGGGACTCTATAATAAACCCGTTCTTTAAGTTCTTATCAATATACTCCCTTAAGGCCTCGGCCTATTAGGGGTTTAAATAATAAGGCTAGAAGCTGTAAAGTTTCGCTCCTGGTTTTAACTTAATCTCGTAATCCTATAGTCTATAATCTAGTAATTATAATATCTTTTTTTAAAACAGGGTAAACTTCTTATATTCTACAGGTACCTTAAATAAGTTAACTTCTTCACTTATCTGTAAATTAGCTTTTAGCTTCTTTCCACCTTTTAAATTATTATTTAAATAATATGGTAAACCTTTTAATCCTTTAACCGTCTTAATAAACCTAACTTAAACTGTGCTTAATTTTAAGGGTTTAACGTGTTTCTAAGTATTTTATATATCTTTAAAACAGTTTAATACCTTTTTAACTTTCTTTAAATAGTAATTATAACTAGGGGACTTACTAAAGGTAAGGTGGCCACTCCTTTAATTAATTACAAGGTTATACTTTTCCAGCCAGGGTAAACTTAGGATTATATCGTAACTTATAACTAATATAACGTTAAAATCCACTTATTATTTGTCCCCGTCTACTTTAATTAGGAGTGGCGAGTAATAGGTGACTTTACTGTTATTATACTAATATAGGCTTCCTTCTTTATTCTAAATGGGAATAACCTCTTTATACTTTTAGTTAGGGAGTTTCTTACAGTTAATTAATAAGGGGTGTATTAGGTTAGAAGCACTCCCACTATTAATTACTACTCTTACCCTAAACGGCCTCCCTCTTCTATCTGTTATATTAACGCTGACGGAATAATACTTATACTTTTTTAACATTTAAGTCATAATAATCATCTGTCCTTAAGGTCTTATCCGGCCTAACCTTTAAATGCCTCTCCTTCTTTTCAGGGTTTTTATTAACTAACGGATTACTAGTTTCCGGCCCTTTTAAAAGGCCTGTAACCTTTTCCTAATTCCTTCTGGAAAAACAGGTAACTTTAATAAACCTGGTAATTAACCTTTTTTAAGTTCTTATATTTTAACGTCTAATCAACTTTAAATAGTATAATGTTTTAAAAATCTTTAATAAGTTAATAATATACTCTACAGGCCTGGATTACAGTAATGTCTTTTTACTTTTAAATCTGTTAGTAATCTTCCCACTTCTACTATTCTCTAATTTTTCCATTAAGGTGTAGCAAGCATATTACAACTAGGTAATTATTAAGTACCCCTTCTTACTAACATATGGCAGGAGCCTAGTTAATTACAGTGACCTTCCACTTATTACTAAATTCTCTTATTAGGGAGTAGGAAACCTGGTAATAGGCCAGTTTTAATTCTACCCTTATAACAGCATAATCCTGTCTTTATATACTTAAAAAGTGGTTATAAAGGGCTTTAAGTCCATAATACCAGTTAAAAGTGTAATTATTATATATACAGTTAATTTACAGTATATCCCTGTGGTTAGGGTGGTTAACGTTAACTGTGGGTGCTATAATTATAAAGTACGGAATAAGGGAAGTAGTGCTTTATTCTTCTTCTTTTTCCACTTACTTTTATATACGTTATTTCTCTTAAACCTCTTTTTAAAACTTAAATAATAACAACCTAATTTATTCCTTTATAAAGTGGCCTTCCTTAATAAGTCGATATTTAAGTTAATTAGCGAAGTGAACCTTATTATAAAGTTATAACCTAATTTCCAGTACTTTATCTTTAAACGTTATAATAAAACCTTTAACTTATAAATCCTCCACTTCGTTTACTAACTCTTAATGTTTTTCCTTTAACTTCTAAACCCTCTGTTAATATACTTACTTTATACCTTCTTAGGGGACCTTTAAGGTGCCAGTCTAAGGCACACCGTTTTTAATACAGGGTAACTATCTAAGCTATCCTTCTTTTAAAAAGGTAAGGGTGCTGATCTACTTAACGTATTTAAAGTATTTAAAAGTCTTAAGGGGTATTGTTAAAAAGAACTTCCGTTTCTCCAGTTCGATTCTCTTAACTTACTCTCTTTCACCTTTTAAAGCTTACTTTACCGTTTAAGTGGCCTAAAGGGCTAGTTTTTCAACTCCCTTTACCATCTTAATAAGGTTTAAGTTAGGGTTTTTCCTAAACTTCCTTAATTCCTAGGCTTATAGGGTAAGGTTTTTAAAGCCTGTTATAACCAGTTAAAATATCTCTTCTTAAAGTTAATCTTCTATAACCTACACCTTTAGCTATTTTAAGTTTCCACCTTAAAATCAGTCTGTAATAACCTACACCTCCATAACTAACTCTTCTAAGGCACCCTTAAGGATTAGATATATTATATCCTAGGGTTTTTCTTCTTCTTCCTCATCTCCTAAATTACACTTATTTATCTAAATACAGTCCTTTTCATTACTTACTATCCTAATATAAACATCTCTTAAGTTAAACCTAATATGCTTTCCTTCTTTTAAAACAGGTTTTTAACTAGCTTACTTTAATAACGGGCATTACTATACTATATATCCTTTCTTATCACAGTTAAAGCACTAAACCTATAATAGGTCTTTAAACTGCTTTTACTACTATTATCGTTAAGGTTTATTACAGTTAGGTCAATTTTACTAATTTACTATACTAATATCTATTAACCTAAGGTGGTGGCCTGTTACAGTTAACTAATTCCCCTTTTTAAGTTTACCCAGCTGGTAAGGAGTCCGTTCCCTCTAAAAGTTCTTTTAATAATAATAATTATAATACCAGTTATCAGCCTTAATAACTATCTTAATTAGCTCCTAAAGGCGGTCTAATCGATCCTTTTAATAAAGGTCTCTAATAACGTGTTCCTTTAAACCACTTTAAAACAGCATTACTAGGGCCTTTTAGCTAAGCTTAATCTTTACCACTTCCAGTTTAAAACGTATAGAGAACTTAAAGACTGAGGACGTCTGCCTTAAAGTTATAAGGTGTTACTTAGCCTGCTTAGGGGCGTTTAATTCTTTAAACTCAGTCTAGAGTTAGTTAATAAAAACGTTAAAGTTATTAAAAAGGGCCTAAATCTTAAGGGCTTTTTTACACGCTCTATTTATAAAAAGGTCGTTAATTATCTTTATATAAGGTTTATATTAATAAGCAGTTACTCTATCTAATAAGGCTTTAATAAACCTAACCTTTCCTTCTTTCTTAAAGAACTACTTATCGTAATAAGTAACATAACTCTAAAGCTAGGCTATTTAGGACTTTAACTGTATAAAGTCTCCCTTAAAACGTAAGGGTGGAGGGAGCTTTACCCACTTCTTCTATAAACCTTTAAAGTCGTTATTCTCTAATTTAACAACGTTAAATCAGGCTTAAAGTTTCTTAATAAGACCGATATGGCTCTTAGTATCTCTAAAGAAGGTTTTATTAAGTTCCTTAACCAGTCCCTACTAATTAAGGTTTAAGTCTTTAAGGTATATAACTAACTTATTAATAATAGGGAGTTAAGGCTAAGCTTACACCTCCTTAATCTCCTTACCTTTTCTGGAAGTTAATATGTTAATGGGAGAGAGATGGTGTCTGGGAGTTTAATAAATAGCGTTTAAAACTGACACGCTAATATTATATTACAACCTACACCTAACACAGGCCTTAAAAGGGCTAGTGTGGGTTAAGATAAAACGTATAGCAGGACACTAATAGGTAAAGGGCGTTCTAAAAACGGCTTATTAAGTTAACACTCCTAAATAGGGGGTTTAATATCACTGTAAGTTACTGTCACTATAATACACAAAGGTAAGTCTAAACAGTAAGACATAAATAAATAATTAAATACTAGCGTGAGGAACCTAAGTCCCTTACAGTGGTTATAGGTATAACTATAACTATCTATACTAACTAACTGGGGGGTACTTTATACCCTGCTTATGGTGCCGTAAGTGCTTGTTATATAAGCACTTTACATCGTGTAAGCGTTCTGCTCGTAAGGTTTTTCCTGCTTGCGGTGTGAGCACTTAGCATGCTGCGAGCAGCACCTTATTAGTCGTAGGGGCTTTGGGTCTTTGCACCCCTGGCCCAGTGCGTCTGGACGGTGTGCACCGTCTTCCCGCACTGTTCCTTCTGCGGGGGATTCGTCGGGCCGCCCCGGCCCAAGTGACGGCCTGCAGGGTCGTCACACTAGGTTAGGGTATTAGCGTTCTTCTGAAAGGCTGAAGCTTAATGAAGGTTCTATATGCCATCGATATACCTATTACTATACCTAGAGGCCGTGAGAGTAAGAGCTTATTAAGGCAATTTATACTAACGAATGCTCTATCTAAAATAATCCAAATAAAGGCTTTAGATGGGTTTTCCAATTCGGCTATAAGAAGTTTAATTACTAATTCGTTAACTAAACTTAATAAACTGCTTCTCTTTCATTTATAGTATAAGTAGCTATCTGGAAGGGTAAAAAGTCTAAACTTATCTTCATAAAGAAGGATAAGGACTCTCTAAAGCAGGGATATAGCTTTTTCAGTTATATCTAAACATTGGAAAAAGGCTTACTCCTTACGTTAAACTCTAGCGGAGCTGATGGGAGGTTATTTTAATAAGATAGTGTATCTATCTATCGTTCTGGAGACTCTTTAAGCTATCTAGCAAGTTATAGGATTATACCTATTAACTAGCTACCTTACAGCTTAGACCTGAACCCGATCGAGCATGTTTGGAAGCGTTTGAAAGAGCTGGTGTATTAATTACATCCTGAATTTGAAGATCTGAAGGAGAATAAAGCAAATAAAGAGCTTACAAAATCGTGGATCAAGGAGGCGTAGGATGCTACAGATCTGGACTTTATTGGGGGCCTTTTAGATTCGATTCCTCGTCGGCGGCTTGCGGTGCGCAGGGCTAGGGGCTGGTATACTAAATATTGAATGGCATCTTCTTGGCTTTATTTTGATACCACTTTCACTCTGATTGCTATAATAACGGCAGAGAAATGGATGTTTAAAGAATGGGTGTTTGCAGGGGGGAAGTTGGTGGGGTGGCCTGTGCACACAGACTTTTTAAGACCCACTGTATTACCTTGTTATAGTTACAGTATGTATAACTAGTGTTATAACTGGGTAGGCTGTGCTTGGAGCAGGGCCATATAGTACGCATGACGTAGGCCAGAGGCCTGTGGAGGCTATGGAGCCCCGGAGTCTGGAGCCCTGGAGTCCGAGAGGCTGGAGTCTGTGGGGGCCCTTAGAGTCTGGTAGACTCTGTGGCAGTCTAGAGTTCAGAGTCTAGAGTGGATCTGGGAGTATCGTTCCAGAGTTTATGGTACAGTAGTTCTGGGGTTTTGAGCGATAGCTGGAGTATGGTAATGTAATAGATTGATGATGGAGAGACCTTTAAGTCTCTCCATGCCTGTAGGGCCTCTTATGGAGGCACTCTATGGGCCGCGTGACTAGTCCCGTGGCCTCTGGCTACATGTCTACGACAACTAGGGCAAATTTCGGCTTAGGTGGGCCTTAGTGCGGCTCACCCCTAGTTTAGGATTTGTAACTAATACGGACTTAGATAGAAAAAATTTCCAGGTGAGATTATAAAGGTAGGTACCTAACATACCCACTCTTAAAGCCCATTAGAGAAACTCGCGACCGCATATCTGCCATTCCGCACCCACGCCTTCCCGGGCGCCTCCCTTTCCACCCGTTCAAGCATCTCCTCATCCAGGCCGACGCATACATCTGCCTTGTTCGTCCTCAGCGCCAAGATCTTGATCCCCGCGTTTCCCAGCACCCCAATGGCCTGCTGGAACGGCGTCGTGTGTGACCACATGGCATCCCGCACCAGCTTCCGATAGTTGAGATCGCCCTTGAAAATCACCAAATCCGAGTCCCGAAGACTTTCAAGCAGATCGGGCGCGCACACAGGCATCTCTTGGAAGTCGCAACCCGTCGTCCAGAACGGATGCTCCTCGACGACGAGTCGCCCATCCTGGTACGCCGCGTTCAGAAGTGCCGCTACGGCACGAACGCTCTGGTTGTTGGCGCCTGCAAACACGGCCGGGTCGGTCAGGGCAGAGAGCAGAACTTCCATGTCGTGCGGCATCACGTCGGATACGAACCACGGGATGGACTTGACGTGCAGCCTGATGGCTGATGTGAAGCCGAAGCCAGCGCTGCTGCCGCCGAGGAGGTACAGCGCGTACACCAAGTCGGTAAACAGCTCGAAGCCAGCGTTATCCAGAACGATGTCGATGCGCCCGTTGGGCCGCGACCGCAGATGGTCCCAGGCGGCTGACATGTCGTTGCTCACGATGCGAGCCTGGCCCGCCTGGATGGCCTTTGTGCCCTGGAGGGCGTGGATGTGGTCGAGACTTGTTGGGCCCAGCAGGCTCAGGTCCGTCGCGTTGCCCCAGAGGGCGACCTGGGTCATCTCAAAGAAGAGCAGGCGCTGGGCATCTTGGCCCGTGTTGGTTGTTGTGAAGGCGCCGTGGTTGTCGGTTGATAGTAGTAGGTATCTTTCGCAGAGCTCCTCGACGGCAGCGTGCGACGCGACAAAGGCATTGAGCTTCTGGCGCGCAAAGACGTCGTAGGTCTGCCAGAAGGGGGACTCGGAGCGGCGGAAGAAGGTGTGTACATGTCTGGAGCGCGGTCAGTCTGAGGGAAAAGGGGGAGTTTGGTACGGCAGTTCAAACGAACCTGTAGAGATAACACTCGGCAAAGAGCCAGGGGCTGTTGTGCCAGGTGAGAGTATGGCCGAAAGACACAAACTTGGTGTTGAAGCTGTCGATATCGGGGCGGCCGTCCGACTGCAAGGGCCTAGAATCTCACGTGTCAGAGTCGCCGAAAAGAGAGCAAAGAAAAAAGGAAAAGAAAAACCCACTGCAAGGACCGATCCTGAATAATATCCTCCCTTAGGATTTGCAGCGCCCTCTGTATTTGACGTCCCACATCAACATGGCACCCTTCCACGCATCCGGACTGTGCAAGCCCGAGTGTCTCGCTGACATCGTCGACCATACTCTGGACCAGCTTCGGCCACCTGGTCACGGCGGTCTCGCGCGCCATGGATCCCTCTTCTGATGTCCATACCTCCCTTGGAGCTAAGGGGTAGTGTGTGGCTGATGGCATTTTCAGGATTGGAATTGCGTAGGGTACGATGGGATCAGAACGATGAAGACTAGTTATTGCTTCCTTCTGGGCTTCAAGTTACCTATTTACTACCTGAGTGAGGGTTAGAGCGATCGCGAGGTGGTGGCACCCTGTGGGTGGCATTCGCCGAGTGGGGTAGAGTGTGAAAGTGAGGGCTCCACTTCCAGAATAGGCATCTCGTCTCGAGCAGCTCCTTAGGTAAGGAACTCGTCTCGAAGCGTCTCGGCTAGTGTATCACGCACTTCGTGTCGATGGTCCACCCCACGCAGTAATGCCGACAGGGTACTTCTAGTCTGATTGGGCACTCTTATCCACATGAAGTCATTTGAAGAGACGGGATATGTCGAGAATGGGGAACGATAAAACAGTCCAAGCTTGCTTCTATATCTTTGCTCTCGGCGCCTCTAGTCAATGTCTGAACGAGAGTCATCATTCCAGCATTACTTTCATTGCTTACAACACAATGCCGTCGTTTTCCACAAGTTCTTCGAATAGCCCAAACGGCCACGTTACCAATGGAGCTCATACCAACGGTCACCCCCGACGCCGCGCCGATGGGTCATTAGATCTGACCGTGCTAGGCATGAACAGCGGCACCGCCATGGACGGCATCGACTGCGCGCTCGTCCGCTACCGTCAAGCGTCGCCCACCGCCCCTCTTCACATGGAGGTCCTCAAGTACGACGAGATCCCAGTCCCGCAGCGGATGAAGAAGCCCATCCTCAAGATGCTCCGTGAGACGCAAACAACACCCAGCGCCATGTCGCAACTCAACGTCCAGCTCGGGCAGATGTTCGCCAACGCCGTGCGCGAGTTCTGCACAAAACACCAGGTCGCCATGGACAGCATCGACCTCATCGGCTCCCACGGTCAGACCATCTGGCTGCTCAGCATGCCCAAGGACGGCGAGACGCGCTCGGCCTTTTGTCTCGGCGAGGGTACCATCATAAGCGCCCTCACCGGCATCACCACCGTGACCGACTTCCGCCAGGCCGAGCAAGCCGTCGGCCGACAGGGCGCACCGCTGGTGGCGCTCATCGACGGCCTACTCTTGCGCCACCCGACCAAGACGCGGCTGTGCCAAAACATTGGCGGCATCGCCAACCTCTGCCTGATCCCAGCGGATGCCAACGGCGGCGTGGATGCCATGGTAGACTGGGACTGCGGGCCGGGCAACATGTTCATCGACGCGGCCATGCGCCACTACACGGACGGAGCGCAGGAGTACGACAAAGACGGCGAATGGGGCGCCCAGGGCACCGTCAACCAGCGAATCGTCGATGCCTTCCTCTCCACCAACGAATACATCAACCATCCCCCGCCCAAGACCACCGGACGCGAAGTCTTCGGCGACAACGAGTGCGCCGAAATCATCTCGGCTTGCGAGACTGCCGGGTGCAGCAAGTACGACACGCTGGCAACCATAACACGCATCACAGCCGAGAACATCGTTCGGCAGTACCGGACCTTCCTGCCGCGCTACGACATCGACCCCGACGGCATTGACGAGATCTTCATGTGCGGCGGCGGCGCGCACAACCCCAACATCATGACGTACTTGCGCCAAGCGCTTCCAACCGCTCGCATCTGCACGCTCGACGAGACAGGCGTGCCGGCCGATGCCAAAGAGGCCGTCAGCTTTGCGCAGCAGGCGCTCGAGGCGCTGCTCGGGAGGGCCGCGCTCGTGCCGGTCAATAGCGATTCGCTTGTGCCAAATTGTATTTCCGGCAAGATCGCCCCGGGCAGAAAGTGGAGGGAGCTGATGGGAATGTGCGTCGCTTTTGGGGAGTCCTGGGATGGCGATGGGCCGCTGCCGACGGTTAAGGAGATGGTTGTTGATAGGCCGTATATGGAATGGAAGCCGTAGGTTGGCTGGATGTAGGTAAGCAGTGCAGCAATAAATGAGGATTCCAAGTCTTTGGTGGTAGCTGTGTCAATTCTCAGCGCCTCATGACATAACATCCGGGACTGAGGTCACTATCCGTCGAACCAAGTCAGGGGAGTCACAGTTTCCCTTTGGTCAGAGATCAGTTGGTTAGGTCGTCCAGATACATCTCGACCGCAGGCATCCATTGGGGGATTGAGGCCTGCGTTTCGGATGCCGGACGAGTCAAATGCATGCGCGGGAGCGGACGGGCTTCCCCTAGCCGCACGCGGGGTGCATGCGCGTGCAACATCCGCATCACGGCTGCAAGTCTGGACCGACCCATGGTCACATCGCCTTATCGCCACATCCCGTCTGGTGCGCGGTCTGGGGTTTTCTTGCAGGCCCCACTCTCCCCTCCCGGTATCGGCATCGGTTGGTCATGATAATGTCGCTTGTCTGGGTGCGATGTTCTGGACCGCGCGCAGCCGGGTTGCGACGGCCCCCTACCCTAATGCAACGAGAGGGGCTCGGCCCGCTTCCAGCATCACCCGGGGGCTGGAAGAGGTTCGCAACCCCCGTCAATCGGACTGTCGTGCCCCCCTCTCTCCCCCACCTTGTGCAACTCAGGATTCTCCCACCCTTTATTGTTGTCGTCGGTGCTTTGAGTTCAACCTCCAAAGAAAGACGAGAACGACTTGAGTGAGATGGCCAGCGACCACCCGAATCGAAGAGGACATCGCGATGGTGGGCCTTCGCGTGCGGCGCCAGAAGCAGACGAGTCGGCTCCCCTGCTAGGTTCTCGCGGACAGCAAAGCCCCTCCTACGCAACGGCTGGCAGTCCCAAGTCCTCTCCTCTCCCCCCTCTTCCACAGGATTCCTGGACACCAGCTCCCGGCTTCTGGTGGATCGAGACAGGTGAGTGTCCATACTTCGGTTCGCTGCCTTTGTAGGCGCTCGACTGTGACTAGGACCTTCCGCCTACTGACGACGTCTAGCCCTCTGGGCCAACGTATTCCTCAGTGGGTTCGACGGAACCATCACGGCGTCGACCTATGCATCGATCAGCTCCTCTTTTGACGCAGCAAACAACGCATCATGGCTGACGACGTCGTATCTCATCACGAGCACGGCGTTCCAGCCGCTGTATGGGCGTTTCTCGGATCTGTTCGGACGACGCGTCTGCTTCTTCGTTTCCACCGTGACGTTCATGCTCGGCTGCCTCGGATGTGCAGCGGCGAGGAATATGACAGAGCTGAATTTGATGCGGGCGCTGTCCGGGTTCGGTGGGGGTGGCTTGATTACCATGGGTGAGCTGTCGTGACACAAACTTGACCGCAAACGGTGCCATGCTAACCCCAACAGCCACGGTGATCAACTCTGACATGATGCCATTTTCCAAGCGGGGGCTGTACCAAGCCATCCAGAACATCCTCTATGGGCTCGGCAGTGTTTTGGGCGCATCGCTTGGCGGTATGATTGTTGATAGTGTCGGGTGGAGGTGGTGCTTCCTTTTACAGGTACCTGTTTCTCTTTTTGCCTTGGCCGTCGGCCATCATGTGCTCGCTGCTCCTGAGCACGCCCCTGAGCACAGCTTGAGCACAGCACTGGAATGTGTGGATCTCCCCGGCGCGCTCCTACTAGTCTGCGGATTGGCTGCCCAGCTTCTCGGGTTGAGTCTGGGAGGGAACGACTACTCGTGGGGTAGTTTTCCCGTAGTTGGCTCGCTCATAGGGAGCACAGTTTTGCTTGGCGTGTTTGTTGTTGTTGAGATGAACACCGGGGGGCGGAAGCTGCCAATCATTCCGCTTTGGATGCTGCACGGGTGGCAATCGTTGGCAGTGCAGTTAACGAATCTCTTTGTCGGTATGGCGTCGTATGCCGTAAGCTTCCCTTCGACTACCCCAACCGGGTGCCAAGCGCTAACAATTGCACTGCAATAGTACATGTTCATGATCCCACTCTATCTCCAGGCCGTGCGCGGCGATTCGCCTTCGGCCACCGGGATTCGACTGATCGTCCCATCGCTGGCAACGCTGGTCGGCGGCATCGTCGCGGGCATTATGATGCAGAGAGGGTGCCATTTGCGTGATAGCGTGCGCCGTGGAACGGCCCTGATGCTCCTCGGGAATCTCCTGGCGTGCATGATGGTTGTGATGGGTGGGAGCCGGAAGATGGAACTGCTCTATCTGATCCCAGCGAATATCGGGGCTGGCCTGACAAACCCGAGCGTGCTGTTTAGCTTCATCTCGCTTTTCGAGTACAGAGGTAGGTACTCCCCCGCCGCTGACGGGCTGCTTGGGGACACCAGGAGGGGCTGGGGCGAAGAGAGCTGAACTGACCTCTCCCAGAACAAGCCGTCGCCACATCCACCGTATACCTGATCCGATCCATGGGAAGCATCTACGGCATAACCGTGACCTCTGCGATCGTCCAGAATCTCTTGGCCGCAGGCCTTCCCGGGGCTCTCGGCCCAGACGCGACCGATGAAGTTTGTACCACCCGTTCAGTGATCGCGCGACGTCGGTCGTCTGCTAACTCTGTCGTCGCAGCTCATCGAGAAGCTGAGGAAATCGGTCTTTGCAGTGCATGATCTTCCGCCGGCTATCCAAGCGGCTGTGAGGGGCTTGTACAGCGACACATTGTTGGTTGCATTTGCTGCTTCGACAGCTTTCGCGCTGTTGGCGTTCGTCTTCTCGTGGGCACACAGGGCCGAAGCGATGCAGAGAAAGAGCTAGATGAGCGGCTACCCATATGAGATGGAGTTTGATGTGGTCGCGATGCCAGGCGCAAGAAATTGGGAGTTTGTATCTGGGGATGGGAGCTGAACGTTCGCGCATTGCGTTCTTGGTGAGGGGCAGGTTGGAGTTCTCCGCACCCAAGTCGCTCTTTCCTCCTGTCGTCAGCCAGCCGAAAATGGCGTGCGAGCTAGGCACGCCGGTGACAGGACACTGGCACACGCTAAATTGTTTCACCGAGTAATGAGATCAATTCAAGTTCAAGTCTATCCTTCATGTTCATAACCCGTATCCTTCATGGTCAACTCACATCCCGCCAAGGAGAACCCAAATTCAGCCAACACCACCCGAGAGACCCTCAGTGTTCAGACACCCCGGTCAGCAATGTGCTTCCGCAGTCTCGGAAAGAAATCCAGCACCACGGCCGAATCCACATACTCAAGAAAGCGCGTCACCTTGTCGCCCTTGTCGTTCAGGTAAAAAATCAGCAAGTACTCGTTCGAGTACGGTCCGATATCCGTTTCCGCCGTGATTTTGCCCCAAACCACCACTTTTTCGTTGTTAAGAGCTTCAATTATGTCGTTGACTTCGATTCGGAAGTTGCGGAAGGCCGGCGCGATGGCGTTTCGGAAATAGTCCTCGTATTCCGAGTTGTTCATCGCCGGTCGGCCCAGGGACGCTGTTGTTGGTATTGCATAAGCATGCGCATGATATCTGGGACAGTGTTCGGGCTTGGGGATGGATCTGACCTGGGAGTACCTGGTGGGTGCATTCTGGGGTCCGCAGTGCCATGAGTTTGGCAATATCCCATGTGTTGTAGGCCTCGATCACGGCGAGGACCGTCTGACGTCCGGCTGAAGTTGATTGGCTCATCTTATCAGCTGTTTGGGCTCGAGGAGTGTCAAATTAGGCTGTTGTTGGGCTGGAAAGCTGAACGTCTGTACTTCCGTTTTAGTGTGAAGTTGACGAGGATGAGATGCAGACTACCGAGACATCCGCTCGACTATTGCCGGTAATTTATGGACGGCTCGCTGTTCACCTGCCCACCTTTTGCTGCTGTGTAACCATCAGTGCGGGACTTTCTCGGTCTGGCGCGTCGCCTGGAATGGGGGGTATCATTGAACCAAAGTCTGGCCAGTCCTGTAATGGCCGAGCAGATCGTCGATTTCTGTGCTCTGCAATAGCAAAACCTTCAAAATTCCAATTGACACCTGAGCCACTCTTGTGTCAGACGTGCTTCGCAGTACAGCTAGTAGCTATAAGTAACTTTGTTGTACCATCGTCTTTTCTCTTGAAAGTCCACCGTCCTTGTACAGCCGCTGAAACTGGATTTTCGCATCGAGAGACACTCAGCCCTCGTTCTCGCCAAGCTTGTTGTCCAAACCCACGACTGGAGTTGAGTCGGGCGGTTGCTCACGCATCCTGATTTTGATCATCACATATATGCTATATGCTGACATCACAATCCCCGTGGTCAGTAGACACGTTTGCCACGCGCCACTCAGCGGCAAGTCCGAAACACGGTGCACGCAAGTTTCTTCCCAACTCCCGAAAAAGACACTGCGCATGATATAGGGAACGGTCCCAATAGTAAAACAAAGGTATTGAGCACCACCACAGATCCGGCGTATAGCAACAGCCAGGGGCCCAATAGAATCGACAGGCATTCGAATGCCTTTTCCCACCAACTGACTGCTGAGATGCCACACTCTTCAAATCCAAGAAAACAGCCAATAGCGAGTAGAAAGAATGATTCCCAGCCCAAAATAGCACAAGTTCGGGTTTCGTTTCGCAAGAGATATACCGCTGACATTGTTGATGTTGATGAACCAGCGCAAGAAGGGAGTGTAGCAAGGATTACCAAGATCCAAGCGATCGCCCTTCGGGGATCAGGGGTATTAAGGAATCAAATATTTTGCTACGTAGAGGTTTGAAGGTTTCCAATCAACGGTGATCTTCCAGAAGGCTTTGTCCGGGTCGGTGTAGAGGCGTGTGGCAGCCACCACACAATAGATAACTGCAGCGGGAACAAAAAGGATGGGAAACTGCCGACGCGCTACCGGTGGTGACCCGGACTGGCTTATTAGAATCATTGCGCTCACGAGGAGCGGCGCACTCTTCACGAAGAACTCCATGATGGCGCATGAAACCTGGATGTTCGCGAGGTCCGAGGGTACGTAGCCAGTACCAGATATGCTAAACTGATCGCCGACCTGGGCGACAGAAGTGCCCTAAAAGCCTGCCACTCTTTTAAGCATCCGGACTTCGAGGGAATCGTCGCTTGAAGTCCGACGGAAAACTTCACGGGCTGCGGTGTAAGGGTACCAGATGACTATCATGAAGTCCAGGTCTGCATAAGCGGTTCTGACAGCTTTACGGACAAATCTCATTCTTCGAGCAACGAAGCTACGACTAGAAACCGTCGGATTGGCAGTTGTCCGTCTGGCTCTGAAGGCAGACAACGCAACGGCGACGAGGGCAATTTGCCAGGAAACCACCACCGCTGGCGAAAATAGCCCACTGGCAAGCGATGCCTCCCTTTTATGGAAATCTTCACGTAGGCCGGGCATAAGTGCGGAACCAGTCCGCAGTTCGGCCAAGCCTGTGACGACATCTCTGCACCAGTGGTCTCTCCGAGTAGCGGTAGTAATTAGGACAGGCCTCATCACGGCACCACAACATGGCGTATGCCTCGCGGTCGTACACCAATCCATACGAATCGGGATCCACAGCCTCAAGCCACACATGCGGCACCTTGACATATCCGGCGTTTTTCCGCAGAACGCCCACGCTGCGTGTATATAACACACCGAGGCACCCGCTGCTACGCTTACACGGATTCACAGACATCGACCATCCATTTTCACTCCCCTTCACTCTAGGCTTATGTCCTAGCACGGTCCGCAAAACATAACTCCCGGTATAAACACGATGACCGCTGCGCGGATCAATTGTTCTCCCTCTGCTAGTGCTGCGGTTTCGAAGTGAGCAATCCGAATGCAAACGGCAAGTCTCGTAGTGTGCGTCAGGCGTCGAGGTATATATGCCTACAGCATTCGCATTATTAAGCAGGCTGCAGCGGTTAGCATTGAAAGCCTCATCTCTGGGGGATTTCCCGGGCCGAGCGCGGGCACGATGAACCGAGCCGCTCCTCGCAGCCGGAGCTGCTGCATATGGTGCAGCCTCTCGCCGCGCGGGTATTTTCCATACGTTAGAGAGGTATCTGGCAGTGCCACATAGCCTCGCCAAGTCATCCGAATAGCCGTCACGCCCCTCGCGCGATACAGTTCGAGGGATGGATAATCTCGGCCCTCTCCGTCGTGGTGTGCTGCTACATGATCCGCTACGTAGCACTACAGCAGAGGCTGTAATGTGCCCGGAGTAGCCATAGTATCGTCCTTACTGCCCGGGTCTCTCTTCTCGAGATCGCGCGCCGCTTCCACCAAAGCGTCCCAGCCGATGACGAGGTGTTCGCTCAGTCGCACATAGTCCTCGCGACCGATGCAAATTCAAGTGGCATCCATCCAAGGCTGTCTTTACGCTGACGAAAAGTACATCATCGGGTGGTAGACTTCGCAGCCTGTGCGTAACAGGGACTTGTTCACAAGGCTTTTGCTTTGCATGCGTTGGAACCCGGTTAATCCCCCTGCGGCTACTTTGCAGTCGCGGCAGAGTTTCTTGGCTTCTCGTTCCAAGTAGCGTACGAATAGCGGAGTATACCCCGCGGCCTCGATGTCTCGGCTCGGTCTGGCCCAGAGGAAATACGGGATCTTGCTGGGCTGTGGTATGCCGATGAGCTCCAGGTTGTGTTGGCCGCGGAAGCAAGGAGAGGAGAATAACCGTAGGAAAATGCGGTTCGTTCTGCGTAGAAATTGTATGCTGGTTGCGTCCAGCAGCTCCATGATGAGCAGGAGAATCTCTTCGGGGAGGGAAAGTAGGCGGTGCGTTGCGCTGGTTGTGCCGGTTGCTTGATGCGTGTAAAAGAAGAATGCATTTTGACAGCAAGTGGTTTTGTTTTCGCCAGGTAAGGATATAAATCTTAGGACTGGACGGGAGGTAACTAAGGACGTAAGGTACCCACACCTTATCCTTTGCCGTCGCTGCTGGCGCTGATAATACCGAGAATACGCACTTAACGTGGGTGGCACCCACACAGGTAAGATGAAGGTTTTACTTGAAATTTACTCGGTTACTCACCAGGGAGCTATTCATCTCCGTGACGTAATTCCAGTAGACAAAGTACAGGCATGAGAAGATGGGCATGGTCAGCGTGAGAAAAGTTGAGTTTTACTCATTCAACCCAATCAAGTATCCAACATTCCAGCCACCAATACAACCCCATTCTGGATCAACCTATAGCAACCTGTCAGACCATGCCGTATCTGCACAGATACCAAATTGCGGTGAATAATCTCCATCTGAATCGTACCATTTCACTCAAATAACCACCAAAAAAACCAATGCATACAACTTGAACACATCAGTCACCAGCCGCCACCCTCCCCCCCTCCTTTCCCTACAACCCCTTCGCCGCCCACCCCAACCTAGCCCCCCCTCCCGAACTCCCCGCATCAAAAACCACATACGCCGCCTTGAGCGCCACATCCCCGAAGATATTAATCCCAATGCCCCCACTATCCTGCAACCCGCCAAAGCACGTAGCACTCCCCTCCTCCACCGGACCATAGTTCAGAAACCCACTCGGAATCGTAAACCTCGCCGTGCCCACACCAAACGTAAACGTGGGAAGGGTGGAAGTACATGGGAAGACGTACCCGCCGTAGGTGTTTGAGTTGGAGGAGTTGGATACGCGGGAGTAGTAGGCGGTGGTGATTTTGGCGGGGAGGTAGAGGAGGGTGGTGCCGGTGTCGGCGATGCCGGTAATGGAGGCTGAGGTGAAAGATGTGGAGGGGCCGATGGAGTAGCCGGAGGAGGTGAATTTCCAGTATCCCGGGGAGGTGTTGACGGGGGTGTAGGTTATGGCGGAGGTGTGTTTAGCGGGGTCGATGTAGCCGAAGTCGTAGGTGCCGGCTGAGAGGGGGTTAGAATTGATTGCCCGGGTTGTGTGGAAGAAGGGGGTCAAGGGGGTGAAAAGGGTGAAAAGGAGAGGGAGGCACTTACCGGCGTTATGCTTGAGGTCTGCGGCGAAGATGGGCGATGAGAGTTGGCTCTTGACGTTGGTGAACCAGGTCTTGGCAGGGGTTGGGGAGACGGAGTTGAGCGCGTCGAAGGCAAGCCCGACGAGGCCGTCGATGGACGGGTCCTGGCTGAAGGAGTCCGAGACTTGCTGGGCGCACTCGACGGGTTGCTGAGCGACGGTTAGGCCGCCGATGGTGACCTTATCCTTGTAGACGTTGCCGCTCGACTGGCTGCCGTCGCCGTAGGTGATGTTCCAGGAGGATCCAGACATTTGCGTGGCCGTGCTGCTGCTTCCAGGTTTGTACACATGCTGCCCGTTGATCTCGGCCGGGGGCAGCTCGTTGCTGAACACCCAGAGGTCGGATGACCCGGTGTCGAAGTCGAGGTTGAGCACCTGCGCGGGTGTGCCGATGGACACGGGCGTAACGTAGGCGTCGTCGAAGGTATCGATGGGTGTTGCCGGGGCACTGCCGGTAGCTCGTTTTCCGACACGGGCCTTGGCTGCAGCTGCGTGCAGGTAGTCCGGGATGGCGGCGCCGAACTTGAGGTAGGTCTTGTAGACCGAGAGTGCACCGTTGAATTTATATCCGGCGTTCGGCACCTGCTTGAAGGTGTACTTGCCCGGGGCGACTTGCGGGTCGGAGAGGTTATTGACAACCGTGCCAATTTTGGCGCCGTTGGGAATCGCCGTGCCGAGGACGGTCCCCGCGAGGGCGGCAGCGGCAAGAATGCTGGATACAGGCGACATCTTGGCGTGCGGGAAGAAGGGGAGCTACCAATGAGGTACCGAGCCAAGAATATGGGGGAAAGGTGCGTGGTGCTTGGCAAGCATCGGCTATCTCTTGGCATGAACTCCCGTCGATTTATACATGGACGCGGTAGACTCACGATCACTAAGTAGCGCCTCAACGTCTTGATGCTGGGCAGCAAGTCCTCTCGAAATGGCAGTTCGTAATCTAAACAACTTCCTATTCAGGTAATCTCTATCGTCATCGCAATAACCTCCCAGACTGACACCACTGGTGAGTGTACGGCCGAGGTAAGAAGATGCGCTGCATCTGTGGTTAGAAACTCGGATGCTATGATAGGCAACGCGCGACTCACTGGCTGTTCATGTTGCTGGACGTGGGGAACCATGGCGCTGAGTGGTACCGGTCCAACTTCCGCTTCAAGCCTTGGCGCTGTCGTAGTTTCAGAGTGGAGCTAGGGATGGAGTGGTGTTGATGCGGGACATAATCTTAGAGCGATGCCCTTGCAGAAGCACCTGATTGTCGTGTACGTCTCAGTCGGCCGATTTGAACGACCTCCAGCAGGAGATAGATAGGAAGGTGACATCCCGCGCGGCATTTGGTGTGTGTGCCCCTGGGTCATTACCGCTGACCTACCAAATCAGAGATGGCCAATTAAGGCAGGACCCATGAGACAAGACGGCCATACTACCCCGGAATCAATAATATCTGCAGACATGCCGGTAATCGGTTTTACTTGCGGCATGTGTTGGTTCCTGGGAGCCCTGATTGGTTCGCGCTGGGACGCTAGCTCATGTGCCCAATCTAACATCCCGCGGGTTTCTCCTTGAAAACCAGGCCATCGGCACTGGCTGCCCGCCCGGGAATAAACCTCCGGGGTGCTGAAGCGCGAATCGTGTATTGTCTTTAGAGGACGACGAAACTACTACGAAATGGTTAATTTTACACTCTCGACGAAACAAAGGGAAAGTCTACCCGATTGATTCGCGACGATTCAGCCCCTACGCCCACTCCAACGGCAAACACCACCAGTTACCGGACACACGGAAGGTGGAAGCGAAACGGCTCCGTGGCACGGCCCAAGTGACTGGCAGGCCGGCGAGAAGGTTGAAGGCGGCGTAGACACGGAGAGTCCATCGGCCGCCGATGGAGCTTAGGAGGGTGTGGATGACGGGTGCAAAGACGAGGGCACCGATACCGCCGCCGGCTAGGATCTGGATAGGGTTTCAGTCGGTAGCCATATTTCTGGTTATGTGATCTGCGAAGGGGGCAAGAAGAGGAAGAAGATTAATTACTGGGAAAACCTACAAATCCCATGGCCGTGGCCCGGTGAGTGGTAAACTACTCCGGCGCGGGCGCCAAGAACGGGAAGTACAGCAGCGACATGCCAAAACCGACGAGCAATCCTTGCGATAGCAGCAGCTGCCACACAGAGGTGCAAAAAGACGCCAACGTGAACCCAATCGATACCAGGAGGATTCCCGAGACGGTGATAGTCCTAGCCGTCAGCAGGCGCGGAAACAACCTGCGACGACTCGACGAAGGAGACTCGGAAGTCGCGCCCCAGGTCCCGTGTTCAATACGCGATATCACGGGATTCACGACAATACCGCCCGCCCACGTCAGGCCGTAACACAAGGTTCCGACAACAGTGAGCATTGCCGTTGGTGGCGAGGCCTGCGGGGCCGGCGAAGGCACCAGAACATTCTGACTTGGCGACAGGTAGTATTCTTGGAACACGCCGTAGGTCTGGTTGTAACCGAAAGTGAGGACCGTGGTCCCGAAGGTGGCGATCAGAACAGCGGCTTGCTTCTTGCGGGACGGCAGCGGTAGAGCAACATGTGTCGCGGCCGGCGCTGGGTCTGGCCTGGACTCGATTTCGTGGGTCGCCGCCGTTGCAGTGAGCAACATTCGCTGCGTTTTGGTCGTCATTGTCGATTTTATGTTTGGAAACGATTGGTAGTTATTGAGGCCGGTCCAAGGGCGCCATTTGAGGAGGGCCGTGTTTGCCAGCTGCGATCCCCCGCTGTGGTTGCTGGTCGTTGACGTCGGTGCGAACCTGGATTACCAATTGTGCACTTTTCTGCATTAGCACGTAGAGTACGAAACCCTAACACCTACCTGAAGCTGAAGGCAACCTTGTGGCACATGCTCTGGTTGCCACTGTCGTCACAATTGATGCCGAATCTCGGAGGTAGGAGTACTATGTAGGGTTCTGGAACAAACTACCTATCGGTACCTTATCCATGGGTGGGTTTGACTATTGCGGTTTTGCTTTCCGCTTTGTTCTGTGTGAAGAATACCTAGTCTCCCGCTATTCGCTGCATTGTCCACTGATTCGCACCTTCCTTGTTGCCTTGAGCCTAGAAATCAGGCAGCCAACCTGAGCAGCTCAGCCAAGCATTCTCAAATCATCTTTCACCGCCTCACGCACTCGCTTATCTCCAACACATCTTAACGGCCCCCCTCCCAGTCGATACCCTCGGACCAGCTGTCCGTACTGCGCGCAGTCCGTCCCCCGCAACTGCCGAGCGCATTCCTCCAGTGCCCGCCTCTCTCTCGCCACGATAGCGCGCAAAAAGACCCACGACTTTTCTCCCAGCAGCCCAGGTGCCCGCACCATCGCCTCCTGCAGCTCCAGGAACGCGAGCGCCAGGCCAAGGAGCAGCCTAAGCCGCGCGACGGGCCGCCCCGCCCAACGCAGTATGTCACACGCTAGCACCGCGCTTTCCTCGCTCTGCCCGTGTCTAGCCACCAGTATGAAAACATCATGCAGACACGACAGTGATGCTGCAGTCGCCCATCCGAGGCGAGCCACCAGCTCCAGTCCGATGTCTACCAGGCACCGCCCGAGCACCGTTTCATCTCGTCCATGCCAGCAACGGTGGGCCGCCCAACTGCGAAGCCTGCTTGGGCGCGCAATTGGTTTCGGCCCTGCTCGCGAAGAGGCATCTAGGACTGGATAATGCCGAACTGGGTCCTGTAGTTCTCTTACTGCGTCTCGAGACGTCAGATGTTCGCGGCCCGTGAAGAGCCAGTATCGCTAGGCGCGGTTGTTGTGTCCCCCGTCCAGTGAGTCAATCCACGCCGCCAACGCGACCAACTCGTTGTGTGAAAAGGCGCCAAACATGCGGCCTTCCCATGAAAGCTCGCGCACGAGGAGGCTCTTACTACTCACGCCGGGCTGGGTCCACGGCGTGGCCTGGCTTAACGCCGTGAGGATGTCGAGATCGTGCTGCGGGTGAGACGCACAAGTGTCCAGCCACTCGGCCAGCGAAACGCCTCCGATGAGCGCCTGGCTCTGACAGTGAAGCTGGTGGGAAATGAGTGCCTTGGCCCGGATGATCTCGAAAACGCGGACACCAATGGAGTCGAGCTGTGACGGAATACTCTCGGCGGACGCCGTCTCTTCCAAGTCGGAGCCCTTCCGACGAGCGCCCCCCCAACGTCTGCGATAGGAGATACCCGACCTGAACACGCTTCCATACCTGCTGCAGAGCCGCCTCGCTCTCAGCCGCCCGCATCATGTCCAGGTAGCGCGTGACCGTATGCGTGGCCATAGCGGCATAACCCGAGTCGGGATTGTCGATGGATATGTGCAGCAGAAAGTAGTACGGGTTGACTCCCACGGCGCGGAGCTCATGCGCCACCCGTAGCGCGTCGAGCGTCACAAGCTCGTAGTGCATATGGAAGCCGAGAATCTCGGGCAGGAACTCGTGCGGGAACAGAGAGATTACCAGCTGGCCCACGGCGGGCTCCCAGGTGCCGCGATTGTCGTCGCCAGAGCCGTCACCCTCCCAGTGGCCAGGGTGGATAAATTCGGCGCTGCAGGCTGAAGGGAGGGGGTGTCCAACATCGTCAAGCAGCTGGTGGTAGATGTTGACGTGGTGCTTGGCGAGGTCGCCGTCTCCGAGTTCCTCCGACAGGACCTGCCACGCGTGCTTAGTGACGCTGCGGAGGGCAAAAGGGGTCGTTATCCTGTGTGTGTGTGTGAGCCACGCACCGCCGATCAGTTTGATGGGCGCTTAGTGAATCAGCCATTTCCTCGCAGCGTCGAGCGCCGCGAACAGCTCTGGACCGCGTCCCCGTCGGCGTTGTTCTAGGTAGCTCGCCCACTGCGTCATGACGCGTGAGTGCTCTGCCTCGACGAGGCCCTGCACCTGACTTGCGTCCTCGTAGCGCGATATGCTGAGTATACTGCCATCCTGAGGCTGCGCGAGGTTAAGAGACAATGCCCGTGAGAACATAGCGAGGAGCTCATCTCGCGCGGGCTCGACGACGGTGGGGCGGTCCTCGAGGTTTTGGAGTTGGAAGAGGTCACGGTACCATTGTGTCGGCTTGGAAGACGTGGATATTGGCTGCGGACTTTTGAGTTGTCATCTCGCGGCCTAGTAGCTCGACCATTGCTAGTGGGTGTAGAAGGGGCATATTCTTTTTGAGTTGCCTTGGGTCCGTAGTAGTGATACAAGGTGGCCAGGAGTGCTGCAAAGGGAAAAAGAACACACACTTGAGGTATTATCGTGAGGGCGGCCGAGAAGTTCATGTTAACGTGCATTCAAGCTGAAGGGCTGTCGAGGTGGACGCCTGTTTGTTTTGGCGAACCGAGTCTCCACGATCGGGAGAAGCTTTGCGCCGGGCCAAAAATTCCCCGATCACGGGCGAATACGTCAACTGATGCCCGGGCGGCGTCTTGTTCGATGCTGACAGTTGCCGTCACCCGGCTTAGCGCCCTTGCCATACATATGTAGTATCACGCCAACTTGCGGGGTACAGAGCCGAATAAGGTATCCCTAGGTTTCTTGGGAATGATGCTCGTGCTAAGATGCAGTCCAATCTGAAGCTTCAACCATAATGCACAGCACCCTAGTCTAACATGAGGGCTTGTACGACCGCAGCAGATAGAGAACCCCGTTCCTCACCCTTTTCACACCCGGCAGAGCCACCACACGGTGCACGGGCGAGTGCAGACGCCCAGCCGACTTGACAGCGAGTTCATTAGCGACATTAACAAGGCCGGCCCCTTTGACCACAGGGATGCGCGTTCACTCGGTGCTGGCATCTAAAATTCCGAGGCGCCTGCACCTCGAGCTCCGAGTTCATGAGACCCTTGTCGAAGCTAGTATCGACGCCAAAACCGTTGGCGAGGCGTCATGGGAGAAGGCGCAGAAGCTCACCCCCGAGTCCATCGTTCGATCATCTGGCAGCTTTGATCTGACAAGCAGCGGTGTCGAGCGTTCGAATATCAGCAACGGCGACAGTGCGAACAGCGCTGCTTCGGCCGCAGCTTTCGTAGCCCCCTTCACCGTAGCGGAGCTCTTCGTGATCGCCTACGCATCTCCGGACCTGGCCTCCTCGTTTCTCCACCGGCTCTCTGGCCGTGACGGGCAACAGGCGCCCGGGCTCGAGGAGCGCCTCAACAGCCGCATCTTGGATGTTCGCAGTGCCGCCGAGGGCGCCATCTTCAAACTGCATTCGGGTCTTTGCCAGCTTGCAGTTGAGTTCCTCTGCTCGCACGGCTTCCACTGGATACACACACCGCACATCATCACGGCGAGGATCGCGGGTGACAACGAATACTTCCACCTACCTTACTTTGGCCGCGACGCCTGGCCTGCCCAGAGCACGCAGCACCACAAGCAGATGGCCCTAGCAGTGGATATGCATCGCGTCTTTGAGATCGGCCCCGTCTTCCGTGCCGAGGTAAAGTCGAGTGGGTCGGCGAGGCACTTAACTGAGGTGAGCCAGGCCTGTTCAAGCTGTTTTTTTCGTCAGACATAAAGCACTCGCCCTGCTGACAAGGCCGCAGTTTACCATTCTAGACATCGGTATGGTGTTCCAGGACGACCACCACGAAGTAATGGAACTGATCGAGTCGATACTGCTCTTCATCTTCAGGGGCCTCCAAGAACGCAAGCAATACCTACCGCTGCCAGCGGCATCATCCCTCACCGAAGCCGTTTTGTGTCGACCTGGATGCACACGGCAAGGTCCCGCGCATCACATTCCTCGAGGCCAAGCGCATGCTGCCGAAAGAGCTCGGCTTCCACGCCGACGATGACAAGAACTTCACCTAAGTTCTCCTCTTTCCACAGTATGTCCCCTTGTGCACCCGCTCAAAAAAACACTCCAGCGACGAAGAAGCCGCTCTGGCCCGGCACTTCCGCGCCTCCCCCTACTTGGGGCAGACAGACATCTTCACCATCGAGCAATTCCCCACGACCCTGCGCCAGTTTAACTCCAAGGCAAGCCCTGACGCACCATGTGACACAGTACAGGGGGTAGGCCCTGAAGCGTGGAATGGAAGCACTGCAGAGCTTAGGAGGAAAGATACAGTTCTGGTATTGAATTTCAATTAATAATGTTCTTTGGCCAGAAGGCCTTTACTTCTAAATAAGAGAATGTCTATTTGCACTATGACTCCGGTCTATTTGCACTATGACCCCGCACCACGCCATACATAACCCTAACCCCCGCCCGCGTTCAAATGCCAGTCGCATCCACGGATCGGTGGTCGCAAATGCGACTGCGATTCAATTGAACACTCGCAATTGATCGATCGAACAGGGCCTAAATCGCTCGATTCTGAAATAAAATTACAGTT
>Ga0247770_1000523_pt1 | contig 36832 bp, 41 predicted proteins | sample UWRJL136409B6_FD_179943 | JGI IMG/M metagenome (GOLD analysis project Ga0247770, IMG submission 179943) | Plant litter microbial communities from Arlington Agricultural Research Station in Wisconsin, United States - UWRJ-L136-409B-6 | ecosystem: Environmental > Terrestrial > Plant litter >... | reverse complement strand
GTGCTCCGCCTTCACCCTGACCGGTCTCTGGCCGCTTCGATCTTCCGGGCCTGATTCAGTCTGAGCAACAAGTTCCGCTGATGCCGCCGGCGCCGCAGGCGCTGGAAGGGCCTGGCCCGCCCTCGCTCGACTCGAGATGAGCGCGTCACGGTACGTCGCTTTTGTCTCGGCACAGTTTCGAAAATAGTCGAGTCTCTCCTGGGTTCTCCCAATCGCTCGCCCAACCTCAAGCAACAGCTTTGGGGCTGCTCCTTGGGCCTGTAGCGCCGCCTGGTTGAGTTTTTGCTGGCCCAGCTGCGACTCCAGAAGCGATACCTTTTGAAGAAGGTACGGCATGCTGCTGAATTCTTCTGGGAATAGAAGCTCGGCGCCCGGAACTGACAGGAAAGGTGAGTAGTTATCCATAGAATGGTCAATTGCATGTTTCTCACGTACCAGGAGTCTGGTCGATGATAGGCGGAGGGGCCAGAATGATGGCGCAAGCTTGGAGGAGTCAGCGGAGTCCCATCAAAAACTAGACGAAGAAACGTGCAGCTTCCATCCGGATTGGTTGCGACGGACATCGGCCGCGCCATCAAATTCAGTCTCGACGCGTCAAACGCAGAGAGTCCGAGATCTGCCTCTGAGCGGATGGTGTCAGCGACAGTCTGAATGCCGAAACCGTTCTGGTTTGCGGCGCAGGTCAACCCACCATGGCCGCGCGTGGGACGAGAGGAACCACGACCACTCTGGGCCTCGAATATCCGGACAGGCGGCATCGTCAAGGACTGCGGCTGTTGCGAATCGCTGTGCTTTGATTGAATAGAAATTCAAGAATACAAACCGAGTGTCTGATCTCGCGCGCACATCCAGCGTGGATGAAACGACTTTGTAAAATTGTGGGAAAGAGTCTGGGTGGAAATGATGGGCAGAAATTTGATCTGAAGGGTAGGAAGAACGAAACTCGGGTGACCGGAGGAAGGAGCGAGCTGTTGCGAGGGCTTGGGTAACAGAAAGTCCCCGGCCGGCAGGGCAGCTGTAAATCTCGCACCTTGTGCTAATGAGCTCATGAAGCTGTATGGTTGTTTAGAGAAGCTCTAACAGTTCCATGCATTTATCAACTGCACACCCCGTGCTTCCGTTTCCAGGTCACTGCTTTCACGATCATCAACCGGAACCCTCGCCGGGGATCCGGATGTCATCGGGAGATTGCGTGTCTGAAATCCAATACTGGGAAAGTGCGTCCTCCCACTCAAGTTGCCCGGCCGCCAGCCACCGACCAACGGGGCCACGTTTTTGTCTTCTATCAACACAAAGGGCTGTGAAGCGACTGCAGCCGTCAGAGTCATATCACATAGGTTCAGAAGGATGCAGTCAAACTTGTCGATCTAGCGCATCTCCTTCGTCCTATGTATCTCTTGGTTGCAAGTATTGAACATGTCGTTCACATCTCCCACGACGTTCGTGTCGCCCGCAGCGTTCGCATTCCACATTCGCTGCTGCTACACCCCAGGGCACCTCACACGTCGCGACGGACTACCTATCTGAGGGTGACGAGAACATGCCGGTTTTCGAGCGTCCCGGCTCCCTTCAGGGCCCTTTCGGCATCTGTGAGCCCAAGACATCGTATCGCTCCTCGTCGTTACCTTCCCAGATAATTCGGCTTCCCACTTCAAGTTGTTGCAAGCGCCGTCCCTGACGCAGTAATTCTTGGCGCACTGCTCTTCGTCATCTTCAGATAGGTACCACACGCAGGATACCACACGCAGGAACGCCTCAGATGACCAACCATCGCCATGTCCCTCCTACGCTACCAAACTCCTCCCGACCGCCTGGTACGATTATCGCGAACTAAGTTCGTTCGGAGTCATCAAATTCCTCAATGTCTGGATAATTAATCATGACATGCAGATCCGAAAGAAAACACCAAAACTTTACCGATACCACAACCCTGGCTTCCCGGTCTGGCCCCTCACCCGGCCAGGTCATCGCATGATGTTGGGCTACGGATGGCTCATTGTCCGCACGAGCCACTCTCCCCCTTTGTCGCAAACGTCCTGCCGAGAGATCTGGCTCATCAAGGTGTACCGCACATACCGAGACTACCAGAGACTACTAGCTGCGGTAGTGGCGTATGTGATATGCGGCGTGATGGTCTGCTGGAGGTGGATGCGGATGCGGCTGCGGCTCTGACCTAGTACCAGGTTGTGGAGTTGGAGAAGCTTGAAAGTGCGAAGAAGTTTGGCTTTTTTACGATTAGTATCGTGAGTTGGGGGTAAAGGGAGTTCGGGTTGGCGGGATGGTTCAACGACGTGTCCGCACATGCCGAGACGGACTCAATACTACCAGCGTATTTTGAAACCTATGTTGAAATGCAAGTCTCCTGTTCCCCTGTCTACCAGCACGAGTTCCACGAGACAGTCCTGACCCTCATAAAACCCCTCAGTTACACGTCTCCCCATCCGCAAACGGGATGGCTTGTACCCCAATCAACAATTCGCCGTTCCCCCATGCAAAATCAAAGCCCTTCTTTGACCATTTTACCATCAATCTTACAGTGTTCCATAGTGCAGTTCACAGCGTGTGCCGCGTCCCTGCAGTAGCTCTGCGCCGGGCCACCATTAGGTTTCTTGCTGGCACCATAAACATACACCCAGTCGGCTTCCATGCCCGCCGTGCACATCATGGTCCAGCACTTGGAGGGGGTTTGCGCACCACAAGGCGCTTTACCCATCGCTTTTAGCGCCTCCCTACACGAAATGGCCCAGGCGCAGTTGAACCGCTCGTTTCCTCCTGTACATGTCGCGGCGCGTGGATGGAGAGTCGCTGATGTCGTGCTATTGAACGGGGAGGGTTCGGTCATCTGGGCTGAGTCCCGGGTGAGGAGGTCGGCAGCGGTGAGGCCGAGGTCTTCGAAGGTGGGGAGGCCCGGTCCAAGAATAACCCAGAACGCGCCGGGGTTGTCCTTGGCGATGAGGGGAGTTCCTGTGACGCAGTGGCACAGATAGGTGTGAAACAAACGGTCACCTGGTTAGCCACGTGACTCCCCACTTTCACCACTATAATACTGGCTCTCTGCCCCTCTCTCCTTTTTATCTAGAATAAGCAATTCCATCACTCTTTTGCCGAACGGCCAACAAACGGCCGAAAACACCCTGGTTTTGTGTTCCACAGTTATGAGCCCGGGAGGCTGTAAGCCTGAAACTTCCCCGTTACTGCTAAGGTTGCCAGTTCGAACCCTGTTGTCGGCATGTTTCTTTAGCACACGTGAGCGATTAGTCAGCGTTGTATCACCAAGTCTGACTTGAGCCGCTTGATGACTAATGATGTATCAAGTTGCGAGAACTGCACTGGGCATTTGTCGGATTTTGTCCAGCAACTAGGGGGTGTGTGGAACAATATAGATATAGTCGCTGTTACTAAATGCTGGTATCAGTGGATTCACTTTTGCGGTGTTTTAGTGCAGCAGTTTTGTATCACAATAGGCGAGAGCGCTGAGGATAGCGATCGGCTTGTTGATGAGCATGGTTGTTTTTGGAGGTTTCGAATGGAGCTGCCGCTGCCGGAACCAAATCCACTGGGCTTTCTGCTGACCCTTTTATCGTTGTTGGGAACGCAGTGGCAGAACACAGTCACCTTTGCGCTTAAGGCGTGACATGGGATGCTTGATGGGACTGTGTTCAAATGGCTGGGGAATAGCACCGTGACGTGAATTAATGACGGCTGCAAATTGCCGCGTGCTTAGACCCAAGTCTGTGTTTGCTTAGAGTCTCACAAGCCCCAAAGGGGGTTTGCGTCATTGTAACACATTCCGCTTGCTCCGGGCGTCACGAATTTTTGGAGCAAACAGGATTAAAACCTTCGGCCAATACCAACATGAATAGCGATTATATAGGACCTTGTGGTTTTCTAAAATCTTTCGTCGGATTTTCTGAGGCAAAGTTCTCTGGGGCGGTATTCAACTGTTGTCGGCCGCGAGTCCCGGTGGTCGAAAGCGCCTGCGCCAACTAACTATGGGTGCCCAAAGAAGTGGTCCGAGATGACGGTAATTTAAATTCCCAAATTAAACGCGGGCCTGCCTGGCCACATTACACTCAAAGCTTCTCCAGCTCGGGGTCTTTCGCCAGGTGTCTCTTCACTGCTGCCATCGTCTCATCCGCAGCCGCAAAGTCAATCCAATATCCCTCTTTCGTTTTACACATCACCACGGCGTTAACTATACGCATGTCAGCCAACCCGCTGCCGTCAATTACGCGAAGAAATGCGGTCTTGCAGCACTCACATCTACCAAACGCCTTGGCCTCCCTCCCCTGGCCCAGCACCAGCGCCTTCAATTCCCTGCCGCCCCGCGCCTCCTCAGCTGCGGCTTCCAGCGCGGGAGTGAAATCGAGCTCTCGCCACGCCGAAGCCCAGTTGGTGATGTGATATGACTTCTCGAGCGGCTCGCAGATGTGCTCTGGCCGACCGCGCCGATGCTGCTCGCGAGAAATAGCGAGATACAAGTCGATGTTGCTGGGTTCTACGGTTTTCGTGATGCTTTTACGGCCTTGGCGGGCGAGCTCGCCCAGGGGGAGAGTGTGGTCGAAGCGGACGCGATTGGTGGCGTAGACGAGACTATTTCCGATGAAGCCTTTGATCTTTTCGGGATCTGAGAGCTCGGGGACCCGGCGGCGCACTGTGGCGGTTAGTGGCATGCCACAAAGGGGACACAGGATTTAGTGAGGAGTAAGTACGGTTCACTGTTTGGGAAACGGAGATCATGTGTTTCTTCCTGACGTCCAGGCGGGAGAGCTACATTCTGTGGTCAGTGAGAAGCCCCCCGTTAAGCCAATGTGGAATGCAAACCTTTACCATGATGGCAGCAATGATATCAGCGTTGGTCAGTTCTGTAACTGCGCCTTTTCCTTTTTCCGAGAAGGGTTTCTCGCGAATGCTCTGCAACAGCGCTGCAGGGAATAGCAACATCACCCGAGTTTCCTTCGACTTTAGGACTATCTCCGGGGCAAATCCAAGCGGGATCAGAAAGGCGTCTAACCTGCTCTTTATGCGAGTTCTCCCCTTCTCGGTCACTTCTCTCTTTGCGTATTCGCTGAACGGCTTCTGTCCAGGGAGGATGTCTTCCTTGTAGCCAATGAGTGGCGGCGGAGTCTTACCCTCAAGCAGTCCCATCCACGCGCTGATGATGTTCGCGAGGCCCATTTGATCGCCCACGACATGGGGCAAGCTGATGGCGAGGACCGTCGCGTCCGAAAACTGGCTCAGATTGACGAGCATGGACGGAACGTCTACCGCGTCTTTGAAGTTATACGGCCACTCGGCTGGCCGGAACCGTGCGTCTATCGCGTCCATATTGAAGGGCAGGATTCTCGCGTCTCGGCCCTTGGATGATGCCGGCCACAGACCAGACACCGCCTTCTCAATCGACGCGTCGCTGTCCTCTGAAGTCCACCTGAAGAGCTCATAGTCGTCGGTAAACTGTATGGGGAGATGGTAGGTAAGTTGCGGCGCCTTGAGATCCCCCGTAATTCGCGCTCCTAGCAGCCGCCAATGGTCCCGGATGAGCCGATCCAGCGCGTTCTTCAGCGCGTTTTCGTCAAGCCGGTCATCGACGATGAAAAACGTCCGGGTCCGGATGTTCCGGTACGCGAAGCCGCTGCTGGTCGGCGGGATTGGAATCACCTCCATCGCTGCTCCTCAAGTTCGATTGAGTTGGGTTGGTAGAGTATCGAGGTGATGCAGTGGAGGACAAGACGGCGCTTCCGATCTCGATCTCTTTGCAAAGATGGCATTCTGCTGCTGCAATGTGTACGTACCTACGGGGACCCCTCGGTTGCGATTGCAAGGAGCGGCTGACGTATCGCGAAATCCTTCGGGGCAGTGTCAGCACCCATGTTCCTTCCGGAGGGGTCCACTGGTGCCTCACCCCTGAAATGCTGACAGGTGGTTTCGGCGACAACCATTCCAAGACAGGGGTCAAACTCGAGCTCGGTTTGCCGATCGAGTTTCTCTGGAGCAACTTCCAACTCCGCCTTACACACCAGGCAATGCCAAGGGTTGATCAAAAATGTAGGTTAATTAGGCACCATCTCGTACCATGGATCATTCAAAATTCTTTTTCCCTTCGTAAATGCTGTAGGTAACTTTTGTTGAACTGTACACCGCGTCCGGATCGTTTCTCGTTGCACCCAATTTATCTCCTCCATGCATCCTTCTCATCTCTCGCCTTCAAGCTCTTCATCTTCCACATCAGATGCCCCTGACGCAATGATATAAGGCAGCGGGATTTCCCTACTCGCCTTGTTATTCGCGATGTTGACGCAATGCTCGTTCTCCACCCTGAAGCTAATCCACAACATTCGGCGGAACAGCTCGATCAGCGCTACTAGGTACGATGCGACGCTTGAATGCTGCGGAATCTTGGCAAAAATAACGTATGTCACCCAAGACATTCTTAACAGTGGATCAGCAACCATGACGGCGTAGTAAACCCACTCCGTCTTGAAGGCCAGGACGTCGCGCAAGTAGTTGGGGGCCTTCTTCTGCGCGAGTCGGAAGTCCATGTAGATGTCCCACCACGCTGCATTCTTGTCAGCCTACCACATTATAGGCTCCAGTTGGAGAAGACTTACTCGAGTAAAGAGTGTTAAAAGTCGCCAGGAAGATGAATACACTGAGAGTCATCTCCCCACCAATAATTCTATACTCCGAAAGCCCCACAATCATGAAGAGAAACAACAGATATTTCGCGCAGTTGGCAAGATGCGGGAAGAAGCTCCGTGTATCGTAGTAACGGCGTATGCACTGGATTGCTCGCCACATCGGAGGCAAGGCGCTGAGAAACGCCATGAGGCGGGACTTGCTGGACCCGCAATCCTCGGGCTCGGCCCACCCGTTGATGTAGACGCAGAAAAAGAGTTCAATACTCTCGAACGCATATCGGAGCGAACAGTAGATGTCGCCGAGAAAGACGTCGCGGAACTCGACTGGGTAGAACGGGGCCATTAAGAGGCGCCACTATGCAGTCAGACGGTTAGTCGTTGAGCCAAAAGAGTGATAACAGAAGTGAGGGACACAAACATGGGAGTAGGCGAACCACAGCCGGCTCTTGTGGTGAAACACCGGAAGCGGCAAAAACAACACAAGCAACGACGATCCGATGAGAATGACAGGATAATAGAGAAAAAGGTCCTCTCCACCCAGCTGGATACTGAAATTGAGCCAGAAGATGATGCCGAACATGAGGCTGAAGAGACTCGGAAACTGGCACAGCTTTCTCCAGTCAAGCGTGTGTCTAGTGTCGAACTCGAATATGAAGGGGTAGTTCACCTTTGCCCTGGTCCAGATGTAGCAATTGAGACAGAACATCCAGCCCATGCAAAGGAAGAGGAAATACCCTCCATAGATTTGGAGATGCGAGACAACCACTTTCCGCATGTCGTAGTGGACATTTACGGTGTCAGACATGAGTCTGATGGCGGACACAAGCCCTTGGATGCTGAAGACGAAGCCAAGGCCGACAAGAACGCCATTGTGAAAGGTGCCTAGGGACTCGTCTCTGGCCTTGCGGGACCGCAACTTGGTGAGAGCGGCCTTGGTATTGCCTCTCTCAAAGTAGCGAGCATAGAGGTCTTCAGTTGTTCTCATGTGTCGTTCAATTACGGTGCTGTTGACAAAGTCCGACCTATCGACGTAGTTGTGCATAAATTCCAGCTTCTCCGTCGATCGCGCATTTTTGTCGTATTTCTTGTTCAGCTTTTGGAAAGCAGTGCGATTGAGCGCCGCGTATACTTGAATAAGATCGAGGCTGCGAAAGAACTCGTGCACGGCAGTTTTGATCTTCCGCTTGGCATCCTTGTACGAGATAGCCTCCTCCTCAGTTATGCGCTTTGGGACGAAATCGCGCCTTCGTTGCGAATCCATGGCAAGGGATGTTAGCATCGGTGTTGACAAGGCGTGTACTATTGTCTTCGGCTTTGTACTCGTCCCGAATGAGGTGAGGTCAATGACCTTCTTCTTCATCCGCTCAAGAAGGGATTGAGAAGCCAGGTCGTCGTCATGCATTTTCTGCAGGTTGCCATGGAGGATGTCGTCGTTCCTTCTATTCCTCATTTCCTGTAGCTGCGCTCGCAGCTGTTGTAGACGCGTCCCCGCTTCCTCTTCCTTTGCCTTGTAAAAGGTATCAACCTTCTGGAGCTCAGAGACCATAAAGTGAAAGAACTCGGATTTGGCTTTGTCAACAGGATTTGTCGGGTGGAGAGGCTGCATGTCGCCGTCGAAGAACCGTGTCCGGACGCCGGAGAATGGATGGCCCCCAAACAACGCATTGATGACCCGACTTTGTGTTCCGGTTCTCCTTACTGCAGGGAGCGGCGACGGGTCCCGCTCAGCGGGTTTCATGGCCTCCGAGTCGCTTGGAGGATCATTCGGGTGAATTGCACCGAGTCCGGCAGCACCACGGCGCAGTCCCCCGCGAGCACGTCCATCCGGGCTTGGACTGGTATGCCGAGAGGAAGGCCCAGAGGCAAAGTACCCTTCGCCATGAAGGGAGAAGTTAGGGCCTACAGGATCTAGGCCTCCCGCAGCTTCGACATCGTGCGCTGGCAGCGGCGATTGGTATACGGGAGATTCCGGAACTCGGGCCGACCGGGTGCGTCTCCGAGTCGAAAGACCCGTCTTTCGCCGGGTCGGGACCTTGAGTCCTGATTCTTCCTTCTCAATAGCGTCGGCTACCGCTTTGATGTGCTTCTTTCCAGTCTTGTAGTCGAGGTACTTATTCGCCCATTCTGTCCAATCGATCGGTTAGCCGAACGGACAGTCGCCTCAAAGCAGACAGGGAGCGACCTGCCTGGAACCCTCTCTGCGACAAGCTCCTCCCCGAACTTCATTGTGAAATAGCCCTAACAGCCACCAAACTCCGTGGCATAGGCAGACGTCCAAGCTGCAGGGCAATGACGTGCATGGACACGTCAGCGATGTGTGTGCGGTGTTGGTTGTGCTGGTCTCGGTGACGTGCGTTCACGATCGGCGCAATCGGCGTTTCTTGACGATGAGGGGAGGATTCCCCAGTTATCCAGCTATTTAGGGAGGAAGCAAGAGAGCCAGGAAATGGCATGTTCCAAATTCCGTGACTGCCTGAAGTCAAGGATCCCGACTCTGTGGTGTGACGGTAAGCCGCGCGAAGGCGTGTAGCACGACGCATGTGGCCATGCTGGATCCCTGACAAATATGGTCGAGATCAACGGTTGCGTGCGCCCATTGAGGCACAACTAGGATTAGAGGGGGCTGGTGAGTAAGACCTGTGGTCAGGGAAACGCGATTTCCGCAGCGGGCGTCTTGCGGCTTGCAGAGTGGGTTGCTGACAGCGACATGAATGGCGAGATGCTGGCTTGGCGGCAGGACCATAGACAGAGAAGCTGATGGAGACTTTGGCCCTCCAATCCTTATCCTGGCCTCACGCGACACAACACCGCTTTTAGAAAACCCGCCCATGCTCATCTGCTGACGGGTCGACTGCCGGGCATTGGGCATGCAGTAAGCTTATGGGCGCTTCTTGGCGCCCGCGGCCTTGGCGCCTCGGTCTCTTTGCTCCTCGCATTTTTCTTCCAGAACACCAACCACGACAGCTCAGCCATTGACCCGACGTCCAATCTGAGAAGCACAATCGTACTGGACAGCTGCCCGAAGCCGTCGCAGCTTGGCGTTTTGGACAGGCAGCTCTTATGTGTGCAACCAAACGGCGACCGCCCTCGGTCTTGGGAGAAGACCTGTTTTCGTTCAAAACGCGATGGAATTCAACCTATCTTTTAATCTTGACGACGAACTTGGATCGATCGAGACGCGGGCCATTTTTGGTATGATGCCGTTTTCTCAACCGCTATTCTGGTCTGTTGTTTCACTGGTATGACCATTCTCAGTCGTGTAGCCAACAGCTGGCAATACGACAAACACTTCGCGGGGTAAATCTGATCTTGATGTAACGCCAGAACACCTCTGAACTCCCGTTGCATTCACTGTCTTACCAAACAGACAAAACCGCCGATCCTGTCCCTGGGCTCAAAAACAGAAGCTTTCTCCTGTTGTTGGAACCCCGTCCCAAATAGCGGCCGTACCTAGATAGGTATAGAATTTCGCGGCCTGATATCTTCACGACGACGAATTAGCATCGGTCGAGGAGTGCAACATTGACGGTTTAGGATGCGGGACAGCGTACGAGGGGCTCGGGCTCTGAGTACCGGACTGGAGAGATGAGAATGTGCCGTCTGACGCTGTGCGGTTACACGCATAAAGGAAATGTCATTTGTGCTTCGTGCCACAGACGGGTCGGGGGAGTTGATCTGAGTAATTCTATCTCGTCGAAGTCGGTCTGAATCTCTCGGGCGCTCTCCCTGCCTGGTGTATTCCTGACGTCCTGGCTTTCGCGCCTAGGAGGTTCTTCAAGGCGGAGAGTTGAGCGAACTCTGGGACTTGGTTGTATCTAACAACCCCCAAAGCAAAGGAGCCATTCCACTCCTACCCTCGGGCAAGAGGCTAGAAAATAGCTACGTTGCTCGGACCGATTCAATCGCAAAAATATGACGAAGTACTCGGGGTCATCAGCCTAGAGGTTGTGCCCTGGTGGGCTCGGAAAATTGTGGCAGAACATTTCTGCGGAATGATCCTCGTGAAACACTTGTTGAAGTGTTGGTTCTACTGTGCAAGATACGTACGCTCATGACAACGGTTCAAGGGGACTGCGGTTGTTCCAACCGGAGTTGCGATGAGGCCACCGCGGCTAGCGGATTAGCCGCCTCAGGGTCCAGGTCATCGGCACCTGAAGCGAACATTTTGACCGAGATCATAAGTCATGGGTCGGTCGGAGGAGGAAGATGCTGGATGGGAATGATGTCCGTGATCGGCACATTGCGATCTCGAGTAATTCTGCCTAAACAGGGGCGAAAGAAATGCCATTTACAAACAGCACAAAGATAGCGGCTCGAGAGCTACCCTGACATCCGCTGCTCAGCGACGCGATTTCTGTTCAACTACGGACGAAATGCATTGGACCTGTAGTTCATCGGGGATGAACGAGCCTCAGTCTTGGGCGCTCGTGGTTCACCAATTTCACATCAGGCAAGCAAGAAGGGCAACCTGGACGCACCACCTCCCTCCCAGTTTCTGGTGGTCCGTGACAGACAGTGGTGGTCCGTGACAGACAGTGGTGGTCCGTGACAGACAGTGGTGGTCCGTATGACAGACAGGAAAGTCTAGACGGGAGCCGCCAGTTTCATACAATAGGGGATGAAAACCTCGGCGTCATGTAAAGCAGTTTTTCAAAAGGCATGCTGGATAGTGTTTACCCCGCGAGACGACGATAGGCTATGAAGAGCGTTGCGCCGGCGCCACCATGTTCCACGCGGGTTCTGGTGACGACGAACCCACGAGATCTGGGCGTTTTGACTGGATGGGCAACTGGAACAGGGGGGCGGCCGTAACTGCGCGGCCACAGGAGGTGTGAGCGGGAACGCAAGCGCCACGACTGGACCGCAAATGTCCGCCATCGAAACAAAATGCGTACCTGCAGTAGATGCGCCGACTGCACGACATGGTGTGGAAGAGGGCCTACCTTAATATTATTAAAAGGAACAGGAGATGCTGGTCGGCGATTCCAGGCCCAGATCCAAGGGGCAGAGTTTGGGACGACGTGGGGTGCGGGCGTTCAAGCGCTTCGGTCCCGTCGTCAGTGCTGTCTGCGGGGTATCCCGCTGCTGGAGTTGGCGTTTCTTTGTGAGAGTGCACAGCTTCCGATGTTGATAGGCAAGTCGGCAATATCCATGGAGGCTAAAAAAAATCCAGAAAGGAAACAAAATTTGATAGGCAAGCCATGGCTCAAGGAGTCTTTTGACGATTGCAACCTGAGAATGAAGGGTTTGGCGAGGTTGCACTCGGTCGCAAAAATCCAATTGTGGTCAGAGAGCCCCTTTCACCTGCGACGCTGGGACACGGAGGCCACACCCCTGTCTCATCGCTCCCTGCAACTCACCCGTTGATGTGGGGTGCTGGTGGCTTGACGGGTGACGATAAGCTGAGGCACTCACCGATAAGGGCATTGTGGCTTCGCTGTGGCTAGTGGCGCCCCATCTCGAGACCCGCAGTGTCGCAGAACATCCCCGCTCATACGGCACGAATGATGCAGGGTGAAAGGCGACTCCTGAAATCGCCATAGCCCCAGCAGGGTGCTGAGAAGAGAAAAAGAAGGGTGTCAGTGGCAAAAATATTATACCTACCGTAACGAAAAGACTGATCATATCCCTTTGTTGTCTGTTGCCCGTTGTGCCGGGGAGGTTGGAGCGTCGTCTGCGATGCTGGAGACAATCGGATTCTGTTGGACGAGGCGAGGTGATTCGCAGGCCAATCGGCCGCTCGGCCAAAAAGATGGCACGTGCGACCCCCGTTCCAAAAGCATTGTGCAACAGATGTCGCTTCGCACCCCCGACGCGTCTCGGGCAGGCATACGACCTCCGACTCGACTTGTTACATCGCTGGTCGATCCGACAATGCCCTGGCCCCGAACTGCCATTGCGCGAGGCGATCAGACCAAAGCTCGCACAAGCCGTTAGCGCCCAAATGATTTTGGGCTCGTCGCTCTCCCTAATCCCTCTGCTCCTGCTCGTAATCCACTATCTCTACTAACGCTCAGCATTCCAGGCCGCGCGAACCCCTCGCTCCCTGTGTCAGGTCCTGGTCGCACCCCTCGTCGTCGTCCCCACCCCCCCGCCTCCCGTCTCGGCGAACATGACAACTGCCCCTCGAGATCCGTCAGTGGTGCCACTCTGCAGCACGCAGAGTCTGGGAATCGCTCGTGGGGTCAAGCCAATTCCATGCTGCCATTGGCCTACCGCGCCTTCGTCCCTGTTCGTCTGATGGGGATCCCCCCTTTCTGGCGTGGTCGTACAGTCCAGACCTCAGTCCAGACCTCCACGGCCATGTCATATACAAGGTCGCGAGGATCTTGATCTGCGTCGCATAATACTCCCGTTGCTCTTTATCCCCAAAACGCGGGCTGGTCGTTTTGTTTAATCCGCTGCTTAATCACCTCGCTTCCCTTCTTTCCACCCCCCACGGACCTCTTGTCCTCTTCTCCTTTCTTCTTCTTCTCTTCTTCCATCACTGCCATCTCGCAAGGCGGGAACTATCACGCAGTCCTTCCCTTCATCGGGCAGGTCCCACTTCCACTACGATACTCGCTATCATCGATCGATTGTCTACTCGCCACCGGACGGATTCGAAATAATACCGCGGATGACTTGGTTATAGCAACGGACAGGGCGAGCACACTACACCAGGAAAGGGTGCAGTTCACACAACAACAACAAGATGCTGTGGCACACAACACTTGTCGCCTCTCTCCTGGCGTCGGGGGCGCAAGCTGGCATCGGGAGTCTCGTCGTCGAGGGCATGACACGCAACAGCCCACAAGTCGAGCGGAGGTTGCAGGAAATTGCAAAGTCGAGCCTCCTTGCTCGGGGCTACGTGGAGACACGACAAGTTATGGCGCAACCGAACATTCTCAACCCAGATGGCACCATCAACATGGACGCGTGGAATACCGAAGCAAACAGGGCATGCCAGGAAGCTCTCAGAGACCTTCCTCAAGCCTCAAACCCGTCGGGCACTTGCGTCTGCTACAATCTCCCCGCGCTGGATAATAGGACGGGCACGTTTGAGGCCGACTTGAGGTTATTCCGACGGGGCGAGCCGACGGGCGACTTCCTAGGCATCCCTCCACAGAACGTCCAGGTTGGACTTAGCTATCGGGGAGCATCGGTGTCTCCCGTGAGCATGGGGAGGGCATCTCGTGCGGCGACCGGGGCGGCAGCATCTGTTGCCGCAGGCACATCAGCTTTGAGCGCGAGACAGGGGCAAATAAACCCCAACGAAACCCTCGAGTTGCTTCAGACATATCTGTTCGTCGGCCAGATCGACAGGACGAAGATGAGTGCGGCGATGACAATGTAGGCAATCTCCAAGACCTGTGCCTTGGCGGACGATGCTAACGATACTCCCAGGGCTGAACTCCAGGCTCTTGTGATGCCGGTTCTCACGCTCAGCGCCACGAACGGACAAGGTCGCCAGGTCAGCACGAACGTTTCGTCGAACGAGGCCGTGTTTGTTACCGGCGTCTTCTCGCAGGAGATCGTTATGAGTAGCTTCCGTCTCGCGGAGCTCGCAGTCGAAGACGAGATCGCCCGCTTGCGCAATGGCACAAGTGCCTTCGTCCTCCCTGGCGTCCAGATCATGATCTTCCCCATCGGTCTCGTCATCACCAGTCTGTGGATGGTGATCGGCATCGGCGCCTACGCTTTCGGAACATATAACCGATACAACTTCCGGGACAATTACAGGCGTCGGATGGCAAGGGCGGAGAAGGGTAGTGCTGCCAGGTTTTGACCAGCCCGACTTTCCCTCAGCGATGTTCGTCGAGTTTTAATGGCGTGATCCTGCGCATCCATACGCTCCGTAATGACCCTCAGCTGGGGCGCTTCTTTCGCATACCCTTTGCAGCATTATCTTCATTTCAGCTGGGACATACCCGACTCTTGTCACATAGCCATGCAGCCGAGCCAGCACCTGTACATACAATAGCCTCGTCGTGGCAGTTCATGCCGGCGATTAGACATAGATGCAAAAACAAACAGTTAAAGTTACTACCAACCTGCCGTGTTGAACTCCAATGATTGAGCCGCGCGCCGAAGCAACCCAGCTCTCCATCCTCCCGCTCACCATCACCAGCTTTCCTGTGGCTGTGAATGCCAGTCGCCCAGTGTCGCTTATTCTGATGTGCTCATGACTCTAACAACCTTCCACGTTACTGGTATGGCAGGCTGTTAGCAAAGAGACCCACCCCACATGCCATGGGATCCCCACTAATCCCATGCGGCTCGCCTCTCGCATCCTTGCTGAAACACGTCCCCAACGCCTCACGTCAACCTTGGAATTTCATGCATCGATGCAATGGTCTCGAAGGATCTTGGCTTGCTTTTTGCCATCGCAGTCCCCGAGTCGAGCTGCGTCGATGACTCGACAAATGAGGCGAGATTGCGTCCACTACTACTGGTTATCAACACAACTCCGAGTCACTCCTTCTGCCAGTGCGAGGATTCCTGGCGCTTCGCTCTGGGTGCCGTGTCATCGTCCGATCTTTGCAACTGCACGGGCGCCGTTAAATCCCATCTCCCCCCCAAGTGAAAGGGCGGGGCCAATGAGGCGATCAGGACTGCATCCGAGGCAGCAAGAATATTGTCGCCGCGCCGACAGTGGGAGCATCTTGGCCACCCAAACCTTCCGAACGCCTGTCCCGCCCAATGGGGCTGCTTAACCGTCTCAGCATTACCGATCACCCGTTGAGGTGCCATTGCTGCCGAAAAGCAGCGTCTGGAACCCTGGACTGCATAAACGGGACGGTGGAGCCAGGAGCGGGCGCGCCGGGTCCTGACAGGTCTCGCCTCCGATCTCCGACGCCGAGTTGGCGCTAGACTTGGCCGCCCTCCTACTCTTCCACAGGTCTCCCTGCTATCTCCATCTGGGTAGTACCTAGATTTTGCCGCCGTATGCTAGAGCTGTTCTTCATTCTCGTATTCCCCGGTTCTCAGCTGCACACCACATCGTGAGCCGTCCAGTTCTTAGCCGGGACTTGATGTCACTGGTCGTTGTTTTCTCCGGAGCTGGCCGTCCGTTCATCTTCATAATTATTACACACATCTTAATTACACCATAACCCTTGTTCTAGACATCGGCTAAGACCACAGCCGTGATTTTTGCATCCAGGCTGGGCCGCCCGTCACCAGTGGGTCACGATGACATCCAAGATGGACGTCTCGGTGCTCGTCAAGGAGATGCACGAGACGCTATCGACTATTCATGACACAATCGCGTTTCTCACCGCAACGGGTCACGACGAGAGACTCGACGAGCTGGAGAAAAGGCGTGACAGCACTATCCAGTCATTGATCAACGCTTTCTTGGCTGAGTCCGAGGCCTTGGACGAGAAGCGCAAGTTGGAGCGGGAGGAGATAGCAGAGCGCAGGAGGATAGAGGACGAAGAGCGTGAGAGGAGGAGAAGAGTCGAAGATGAGGAGCTTGCTGCGCGGGACCGTCGGCTGGATGAGGAGCGTGACGACAAGCTCCACGATGAGACTGAGGAGATCGAGGAAGAGACGGATAACCTCATGATCCAAGTCGAAGAGGATGCGGAGAAAGTTGTGGAGGATGGCAAAGAGAGGCTCAGGATGCTCGAAGAGAGGAGAAAGGTAGGGCAACTTCAGAACTGCAACATCAGAGCATCGATCATTAACACCGTCACAGGAACTGAACCAACTCATTGATGAGCAGCTGAAAATGCCGCTGCCAGCAATACCGATGCGAGCACGGAGGGGTAATCGCACTAATAGCTTCATGCGGTCGGCTGTGGCGGTAGAGAGTAAGCCCTCGGCGCCCGTCCAGGCCATTGAGCCCCTGAGTAACCCCGGTATCAAGGCTCGTGAAGAAGACGACGACCATCACCATCCGAGCAAGGCAAACGAAGAGCCCCACATGACTGTTGCCGACTTGCCCACCGCGGCTCCGTCCATGCCGGAAACGGGCAGCCAGGACAGCAAGCAATCGGACAGGTCGATGGCTGAGTACAACTTGCAACAGCACGTCGACATCGCCCGCGATAACGCAACCGCAGCACACGTACAGCCCAAGTTGTTAGCTGTGTCAGCTGAGCGTTACCATTCCGATGAAGAGCATCACATTGTGTACAGTCCGGAGCACTTGCCCCGGAATTCCACATCCGCGAAACTTGACAGTCCAGCTTCACGGGACGCGACAGATGCCCCGACCTCTTACGAGCAATCAGCCACGCCAACAGAGCAGGTGATACATGAAGCAAATCACAGTGGAGATCACGTCGTTGATGACCTTGAAATCGAGCCCCTCAACATATCCAGGGACTTGATCCCTGGCGAATCAGTAGGGGGCGAACTGATGGAGGAAGAGCCATCGGAAACGGAGGCGTCAGAAAAGGGCAATTCTTTGGCGAGAGAAGTTGATCGCGCTGTCTCCCATCTCTCGGAAGCAGTCAGCATTCTCAGTGTGCATCAGTCGGAGACGGCCAGCCCTGTCACAGGGCCTATGACGCACGAAGTTGACGATGATAACTCGGGCTCCGCAGGTGGCATATTCCATCAGGAGGATGAGTTTGCTAGTAACGCAGCAGAAACTACCATGAATCTCCAACATGGTGTTGACAGCGACTCGGACGTTGAAGAGGATTCTCGACACTCCATGTTGGAAGAAGCGAAATCTGACTATGGTGATGGAGATCAGCCATGGCCGTTACCAGAGGGGAGGGGTGACTCCGCCTTCGAGAGGCACGATCGAAGTGACTCTGGGTCAAGCAAAGCAGAAGAAGATCACTTCGCTGTCGACAAGGCTAACATTGCCTCTGATCTTGTGGCCTCTGAAAGCCCCAACTCGCCAAACTCTTCTATTGCTAACGAAGTACCGCCGCTCGGAGTTGGCCTTGGTATAAGCCACAACGCAGCCAGCGAGTATGTGGCAGAACGTCGGGAATCTTTGCACGACCCGCGAGCACTTGACGACTATCTCGAAGACTACCATTCTCGCGAGCCGGAGGCGACTGGCGTGCCAACAGCCTTTGAGCAGGCCTCAGAATTTACGGAGATGTACGATATGAACGCTCGGGAACTCCCATCCGACATGTCACCCGTCGAAATGGCCGCTGCTGAGAACGCCGAGAAGGGTGGTGTGGCCGCTTTTGAGGGCGTTGAGAAGGGCGACGATATTGAGGATCTCCTAGCAACACATGCTCAAGAACATGCTGCACTCTCTGATTCCGATGACGACTTGGACGACTCTGAACCAGAAGCTACACCGCCGCAATTTCAAGCTGAAAGATATTCGCCCCACAAGAGGGAGGAATCATCGAAGCAGGAGGATGGCGTGCGGCAATCGACGGACGACGCCCCAACAATCCAGGCACATCTGGCCCCTGGTGGTAGCGTAACGGATACCGATTCCCAAGACTTCTTCACCCCTCTCGCATCAGCAAGTATGCGTTCTCATGAGCAACGGACGCTGGCCGACGAGCTCGGCCATGCGGATGACGAAGAGAGTGACTACTTCGAAGACCACGAGCAGTACCAGACCGGCCACCATGAGCTGACTGGAGAGCACACGGGTACTCTCCACGAAGTTGCGGACAGAAGCAGCGAGTCACCGTACCAACAGGAAGATTCGGAAGAGCACACAACCACTGTCCGCGGCGCTGATACGTTGTTCGACTATGATACTCACAGCGCCGGCTCTTCTATTGCACGAAGCGAGTCTCCGGACTTGGAGGACGAAGATCTTACTAACGAGGTAGAATCTCGCAAGGAATCAAACTCGGAGGCCAGCATCACGGATCAAACTGTCGCAACAAACACCCACGGGGACGTTCGCGAGCACCAGAACGCTCCGGTCGAAGCAAAGCTCCATCAGGAAGTCGCCTCAAGCGGTATCTCGGACCAGGCTGCTGCTGCGAGCCAGCTTGTCACCACAGACACTCATGACAACCACCTTGAGCACGAATACACATCGCGGTCGGCAGATTCGTCAGCATCGGATCACGACAATCCGAGACAAGGCTGGGAAGAAGAGGTCGACGGTTACTTTGACGAAGCTAGAAATCCCACGGCGGGTTTGGCGACGCCACCTCTTCAGCCTTCACAAACACCACCGACAGACGTCAGCCAGTTTAATCTGCAGGAATCCCCATCGGTGAGCAAAGGCCTCGCCGCGAGCCGACACAACCCTGAACGGCCGCAGACCCCGGTCGAGGAATCTCCCGAACCCTTTCAAGACTATGAGCCAGAAGATTTGATGCCACGCGACGTCACCAACGTGTCCTGGCACGCAAGAAACTTATCCACATCGCAGTCTGTCCGCAGTCGGAGCACAATCTCGTCAGCTCAGTCTTCTCCAACCCAACGCCATTCCATCGATAACCACGATCCGGCTATTCGCCACAGCTGGCAGACATCCTCGAACCCATATTACGCAGGCAGACCCCGTGGTGACTCAACTCTGACGGACAACAGCGGGTTCAGTCGCTTCGAGGCTGCCAACAAGGACAACGCCCCGCCAATGCCGCATTGGGAGGCTCAAGACTCACTCACGCACGAGCCCCCTCTCGACGAGTCCTTTGAGGAATTCGACAGCCACGATGGCAGCCTCGAAGCCGACAGAAGTGACAGCGGACAAAGAAGCTCCAGTTCCACAGGCGGAAGCCTCTTCCAGAGGATGCGCAATGTGTTTGAGCAGCCGGCCCCCAACGGCAGCCAGCGGCCGGTATCATTCGCCGGCAGCGCGAAATCTACCGGCCCTTTGAAGAAAGATACACGGTTCGATGCCGAGAATGACGACGAGGACGACGACTCGGATGAGCACAGCTCGCTGCTGAGCCATCAACCTGGCCCCAAGATCTCCTTGAATTGACCACGCCCGGGCCAAGCGGGGGCTAGTACCTGGGCTGCTAGTAGCAGGAGATCCAGTGTGAGATCGGTGACGGAGGAAGTTTCCGTCGACGATGCCGATTCAGAATCAGAGGAGGCTGGATTCCAGCTTCCAGGAGCGAGGTCAAGGTCTGCTACGACCTGGGGACCTGAGAAAGGCAGTGACTTCCGTCTCGCTTGGCTTTGGACTGAGGGGTGGAGAGCGCGGTTGCGGAAGAGCGGTGACATCGTCGAGCAGGCGCGCTGGGAGTGGCGGCTTGAACGGACGATGCGTCCGAACAAGGTGCCGGAAATCGTGGCCAAGATCCCGGGGGTCTTAGTCGTGCGAGAGGTGAAAGTTGGCTTGGGGAGGGAGAGAACAAAATCAGTGCATTGGGCGTAGCGTAGATGGTGCAGATGGCGTAATACCTATCATTTCCTTGCAAATTGTTACCGGCTTCAGCTGCCTCAGAAGTGTGCGATCAAACAAACTTTAAACCTATACCCCACCATCACCTACGCCATGGGCGCCGACTGTTTGTTTTCTAAAAATCATCCATTTCTTCCCACTCATTTTTATCTTTAGCATTAACTCGTCCATTTCCCATAATTTAAGAGGCACCTAACCGTCTTATCTTGGCTTATACCTTCCGTTTCTTCACTATTTCAGTCGTCCAATAGAAATTGGATTTCATTATACTGATTAAAAAAAAAACGGGTGGGCTTTATCGCTAGGAGTGGGCAGAGACATGGGGAATTGTTATACCGCTATTCTTGGCATCAGTTGTCTCTGACGAATAGCTCAAAGAGAAAGTTGATAGTAACTGTAAGATGCGTCCGTGCATTGAGGATGGTGTGGTTTGGAAGCCTGTCACATTGCACATTGACGTTGTAGTGCAGACGCCATATGCACCGTACCCCTCCTGCATTGGGGGCTGAATTGCCAGCTCATTTTGGTTGCTTTCCCTCCCAAGTTTCGGCTCCTTTTTAAATTTGCAGGCACCGATTCTGCTCACGAACTACCTCATTATCTCGAAGCAGAGCATCTCCCACTCATTATTGTTTCATCAAACCCCTCGTTCGATTGAGAATGGTCGGCATCCCACGATCCGCCGGCTGCCACACCTGCCGCCGCAGGAAAGTTCGGGTAAGTTTGCACCAAGGAAACAGCTAGAGATCACAATAACTGATAACAGCGTCTATGTTATCTAGTGTGGTAGGGAGCTTCCCATGTGCCACCGCTGCTTCCGAGACGGTAAGGAGTGTGAGGGCTACGAGCGGTGGGCTACCTTTGTAAACAGAACGCCATCGGGACTGCAAAAGCGACACCACCTCGAGGAAGCCATCATCCCCGGGACGCCCGTTAGCGATCCCACCACATCCCTACCATCGCCACGCCCTCCGCTACCGCCGACGTGTATGCTGCACCCGTCCAACCCAGACCACGGGCTCCTTTCGAGATACCTCGACTGGTACCTGCCAAAGCCGTCAGCCCGCGACGTCGAAGGCTATGTCTCCGTCTTGGTGTGCGAACTCCCCGCGCCCCTCCCAGTCCTCCGGGCTGCCATGCGCGCTCTCGCCGCCAGCTGCGTGGGTCTTTATGAGGGAAACGAAGCGTTGAAAGCAATGAGCCTCGAGTCATATACCGAAGCGACGAACCTCCTCAGCCAGTCGCTCCGGCTGTTGGAACCCATCAACTACGAGCAAATCACGGCCGCCTCGACCTTGATGATGAGCTATGAGACCTACAAGACAACGGGCAGTTCCGCCGGCGCATGGGAGAGCCACTTGCGTGGGTTGATAGAGATGATGTTGAGACAGGGGCCACGCGCCCAAAGGTCACCGCTGGGGAAGAGTCTTCTCATGGACATTAAATTTAGCAGTGTAAGCTGGCCCTGAATTAACAAATTATTACCCGGTAACAAATTTTTTTTTAAATATTTTTGCTATAATGTGGCTAACTCCAACATGTGCGCAGATGGTCCTGTCCGTGCACTTGACGGAACCATCGCCGTTTGGCAGCGAAGAATGGCAGGTCGACCCCGAGGATGCCGCCTCTCCCCGCCAGGCGCGGTTGCTTACCATGGACTTGGTCTTCTCCCTCGTCGCTCTCTATCGCGAGGAAGAGGAGGCTTTCGAAGCGGGCCAGCTAGATGAGACGAAGCTCCTCAGTTTGCTATCTGGGCTCGACGGGGTCGTCTCGCGGCTGCACGACACGCAACTTATGCTGCCACGCCTCAGGCCCGCCGAACCCGATGATGCTAGAATGAACCAACAGCCGTTCTGGGACACGGCCTCTGCTTCGACCGTGTCCAGCGGTATCACGGCCATGATTGATGCCTCCACCTGCGCCCAGGACATGCTGGCCCGGCTCGGGGCCATATGTGCGGATGGAAGTGGCAAAGGCGCGGCGGCCGAGTCGGTTACGCCGTTCATGAGCTCCCAAGCACCGGACTGGCACCAGCATCTCAGCCAGCGCGTTGCTGACGCCGTCGAGTACATGATCAACGACGGCGGTCTGCCCGGTCTCGGCTGTAGTCTTTTCCCCTGCCGCATGATGCTCAACATCTTGCCGCGTAGCGACCCAACCTATCGCCGCGTTGGCCGCTTGTACGCACAAGGTGTGATGAAGCGCAAGATGCGCCACGCCGGCAATCTCAGCGAGCTGCTCGAGGGGCTGGATATTGCCGATGATAGCGAACAGGCCACCATTCCGGATTGTAGCTGTGGGGAGGACTGTGCCGTCATCACCAGACGGATGGGGCGGGCGAGGTGGTGCGGGTGTCCGTGGGCTAAGAAGCCGTCAAAATGAAGATCGTTGTGACGGTTGCAGTTTTGGTGGTGCTGATACGGGGAGACGCCGGTTATTGCGAGATACCTACCCTCCTGGGTTGACTTGTTGAGACAAGAAGCAAGGCGCTATGCGAAGCCACTGTAGGCATTGGATAGTAGGCACACATGAAGCCTACCATGGCTTTCGTTGGATGCAAATTTTAGACCCCGATAAAAGCAGCCAACGTTGTCTCGGGAGAAAAGAACAGCGAAGTGCGCCCTGAGAGTCGGAGCAGACGTGCGGTTCACATGCAGGTAAATCGATAACCTAATGTAGGCAATTATGCACGCTGCAAGGTGCGTCAGCGCTAAAACGGCATGGAACGTCGAACCTGGAACAGAAAAATAATAATAACGTATACACTTCTCTTTTTCCTCTCATTTCTTTTTTTTCTTCTTTCCAATCGATGTCGCGTCACATGCATTGTTTGTTCAATATGTCATTTCCAGCGTTGTCCTCAGATCCCATGGCCACTTTGGACTTACAGGAGGAGAGCGCCCCCTCGGCCAAGGCCGTCTGCGTCGTTCAGGAGCGCCCAGAGACGACATGGCGCTCGTATGTGTGGGATACACTTGACAAGCCCAAAGCTGAGCGTCATTTTCTGTTCAAGCTAGACGCGGCGCTCACCCCTCTCTCGGCTCTCGCCGCCTTCATCACGACGCTGGACCAGGTCAACATCCACAGCGCTTTTGTGTCAGGTATGCGTGAGGACCTCGGCCTGTTTGGGCGCGAGCTCAACTACATGGTGACGGCTTGGACGGTCGGGTACGTCGTTGGCCAAGTTCCTAGGTATGTCCCCCGCCTTCCCCGTCTCCTCTGCCCGGCCTGCAAAGTAACAAGTCTCCCTGAACAGCAATATCATTTTGACTCGAGTCCGCCCGTCAATCTGGCTTCCAGCATGCCAGGTGCATCCCCCTCCCCCTCTCACATGATCCTCTTCATCGACCAAAAAAAAAAGAAAGAAAAAAAAAACACTGGCTCACCTCCGTATCGCAGCTCATCTGGTCCGTCCTCACGTTCCTACTCGCCAAAGCTCACACCCCTGCCCACTTTTATGCCCTCCGCTTTCTCATCGGTCTGTTCGAAAGCAGCAGCCACCCGGGAATCTTGTACCTTCTCGGGTCGTGGTACCGCCACGACGAGCTGGGCAAGCGCACGGCCGTGCACCAAGCGGCCAGCTTCGTCGGCCAAATGTCGTCGGGCTACCTCATGGCCGCCGTGCACGCAGGCATCGGTCCCAGCGGCGCCGCTGGCCTCAAGTCTTGGCAGTGGCTGTTCGTGGTCGATGGCGTCATCTCCCTGCCTGTTGCCCTCGCCGGCTTCGCCTTGCTCCCCGACACACCGGACCGCACGCGCGTCTTCTACCTCTCCGCCGACGAGGTCACCATGGCGCGGCGACGCATGGAGCTCGAGGGCCGCACCACCGCACGCGCGCCCTGGACGCGCGCCAAGGCCAAGCGCATCTTTTGCTCGTGGCATCTCTGGCTGCCGACGGGGCTCATGGTGCTTTTTTACAACGCCGCGGCCGGCGCGATGCAGCCTGCCTTTGCGCTGTGGCTGAAATCGGAGGGCTACAGCGTGCGCGACGTCAATCTGTATCCGACGTTGACGGTTGCGGTCGGGGTTGTTGCCGCGCTGGTGAGCGCCTGGGTGTCGGACGCTGCGTGCGGCGGGGTGCGGTGGCCGGTGATTGTCGCTGCGGCGGTCATCAGCATTGTCACGTATACGCCCCTGGCGGTGTGGGATGGCGTCGCGCCGGGCTGGAAGTGGGCGTGCTATATTGGCATGGGGCTGGGTGGCGGGATCGGGCCGATGGTGGCAATGTGGGCAGCCGAGATCACGGGCGACGATAGTGAGGAGCGGGCTATTGTCACGAGCGCCATGTCACAGTTTTCGCTCGTTGTGTATTCTTGGCTTCCGCTATTGGCTTGGCCTGTTTCCGACGCCCCGAGGTATACCAAGGGCTTCTTAACGTCTATTGTGCTGTGGTTGTTGCTAGTTGGGATGGCTTTTTGGTTGCGGTTCTTGCGTGCGTGCGAGCTGGCATCTCGGAAGGGGAGCGTAGATAGGGTGTGATGATTTTGGTAACAATATTCATTTATCTGATTGGAAATAGGGACGATAGTATTTTATTTACGTTCAATAATTATAAAAGTTGGATTTCAACACATAGTGGTTTTGCATCAATCATTTTCACATTACCAGAAAAGCTCCGGAAATGGCGGGATCATCCTTCAGGTCCGGCATGTTTCTTGAGTCTGAACTCTGAAGCATGCATAGAGCTACTGTGTCTCGTCCCGCCGCCGCATGAATCAGTATCCTTGTTGAGAGTGTCCCGTCGCTGTTCAATTGGCTTAAGGGCTGAGCCTAACCCAAATAGGCGCCCAAGGTGCGAGAGCTGCATGTCGTCTGCAGGGCATCGGAAATCTCCGCTCGGAACACAACACCCTCGTCTTCCAGTCTCGATACAAACATGTATGGATCTTGTGTCAAGCGTTAATGACTAAAATTCCGATAGCCTGATAGATTCCAGTCCGAAATGGGCGCCCAAGCCGCGATAATGGGACCCTAGATGTGTAGGCGCATGCTTAATATTTCTGCAAGCTGCAAGCCATCCCAGCCAACGGCCGCAGAAATGCTGCCGAGTTTTGTTAATGCTTTTGTACTCCTAGTCGACCGTTTAGTAATAGCTAGATAGCCTCAGCAAGCATGAAAGACCTCCAGCAGTTGTGATGGCAGACCTCAGTACCATTTTGGGGGTGTATTTGGCAAGGACTGCGTCTCAGTTCTTAGGAGCAATCGTGAAAGGCAGTAGTTCCCTTTGGACCAGCTGATCCGCGATAAGGCAACAGCAAAGAACGAGGATTCTAGATAATCTTATTCAAAAGCTGTTATTCTTGCGATTCGTTAAGCTACGTCCGCTGCTGCCTGTTTTGTGTGCAACGATGTGTAGTTCAACTCCTTGGCACCTCAGCCCCAAGCTTTGTCATATGGATTTCCCATAGCCCAGCGCAATGAAGTCATGTTATTGGTGATGATAACGGCGGGTCGCCAATGACTCCCCCCTGCTAATATCTTCCGACAAAGTCAAGTGGATATGCCTAATCTAGCAACCAGATATAGATAATATAGATTTGTATAACTAATTTAACAGCAAAGCTAAAGAAATTTCAACAAAGTGTTACCGGAAGCAGGAAAGTATGCTTAAGTATTCTGCGTAACACTAAAATGGCAACATTGACAGGCAGTGTCAAGATTAGTAAATGATCCATGCTGTAAGAGCCTGTGCCAATACACTGGCAAGGGATTAAGGGAGTTTCCCGTGTAATGGCGATAGTAAATGGTAATCTTCAGTTATAATCTGTTGGATTTTGTTTTCCAATGATGGTGTTGATGACCAGCGTGGCAAGGAAGAGTCAGATCGATCAGGAAAGAAACATTTGTGAATCCCCTGCTAGTGCTTGAGTTATCATCTTCTCGTTTGATCGCGTGACCAGTTCGTTACTACCTACTTAACTAAGTAGCATTATCCTGATGCTGCTACGTTTTGGCTCGTTCAAGACACACTTCAAAGCAGAGTGACGTCCTGAGAATGAAAACAAGACTTAATTTCTTCTCACACACTAATTAGTTAGGTAGATTGCCTCCAGGGCAAAAAGAAATGCACTGGTTCTCAACATTCGAGGTTGTGTAACCCCCCATGTTGGAGTTCCGCGACATTGTCCGATCTCCCTCACAAAACCTTTGCCGCTGGCGTCGGTGTTGGCCAAGCCTTATCGTTAGGTACTAGTACTATTGGTACAAATTGGGCCACCCACCCTCGAATCCACAGTGACTAGAAAGTCCCCGTTCGCCCACGCAAACTCGGAGCCCACCATTGCATGGGTGTTATTGAGAGCGCAAGTGTTCTGAATGTTGAATATAGCCTGGGATACGTCGCTGCAATAGCTCTGCGCCGGTTTTTTAACTCCAGGCCTGGAAACGCCGATAATATATGCGTACTCCGTGCCGACGTTTGCGTGGCACATCAAGGTGCGGCCGCACGTTGAATTCGCCGGCAACACAATGCAAGGTGTCTTGCCCAACTGGAGCAGAAAAATCTCACACAAAAGGGCAGGTACGCGGTTGAAGGTGCTGTTCTGGGGTACACACGTAGAGCTGCGTGGGTAGATGCCCGGCGATCTGGCGCCAATATACGGGGAATGCGCGTTCTTCCGGGCCCAGATATCCTTCGAAAGATCGTCGATCGTGAGGCCGAGGTCTTTGAGGGAGGGGAGGCCCGGCCCGGGAGTGAGTTGGATCTGAGTTAGACCCTGAAGCGCGTCGGATTGTATGGCTAGCTCGCCGTTGCTTTTGATGGGGGTGCTTGTGACGCAGTGGCCCAGATAGGTGAGGGCGACAAGAAAGACAGTGCACTTGTGGAGGAACATTATGGTTTCTGCGATCTTGAACGAGGTCAGTGATTCTGGAGCCAAAGTATGTGCGATTTTTACTGGCCGGCGTGTACTCGAAGACAGGCGACTACAGTTGCTTGCGCACAACCACGTGGTCTTGGATGTTTAGTAGGATGGGACTTGAGTGAGTCAAAATGGTAGGCGACAGCTCTGAGTGATAACAGTGGCGTTTCCTGTATGAGGGCCCGGAAGGTTGCAAGGTGAATGAGCAGGTGGGAGAATATATACCTTGCAGTGTCGCCAGGAGGGACAAGTCTGGGAGACCAGGAGGGAGTGCTTCAGAGAAATCAGCCTATGATTCACCAGTTTCCAAAACAGCCAGAGATGCCCAGGTGCAGATTGACCTGATGAATTCAAGCTTAGTACAACTAACCCCCTGTATTAGGCCCCAAGATGAGCTCCGACTGCTGGGATGAGGTTTAACACCAAGCTTGTACGAATACAAATTCGGTTTGCTCTGTGAGTCACAGTGGAGATTGTAGTCTGATCAGACCACTGCTGGGGCGGGCGGGAGCAAAGGATCTTGGTAGATCAATACCACATGTTTGCCTTAAAGAACCTCAAAGACGGTTCTGCCAGAAAACGAATTGGGCTCCTGGTTTTTGCCTTCACCACCTCCACGAGACAGTGCTTGTGTCAAGTTACGAAATCAGATGGTAAGCCTCAGTTACCATTGACGCACCACGTTGGGATGTTCTCACGCGGAGCGTGGTAGTTGCACATGACCTTTGCATCTCTCATCCCAAATAGGCCCTCCTCACAGACTTGTAAATATAACCTAGGTTTTAAGGTCTATTCCGTTGCCCCGCTGATCCGGTTGAGATGGATTGAGATGCCCAAGTCATGCACCAACCGTCCCACCGCAAAGTCCTTGATCCATAGTCCCAGGCAGCCAACGTTGAGTCAACCAAGCATTTCGTATTCTTTCAACTGTTGATCCACCAGCTCCAAGGCCGTTCCTCGGAAGTGAATACCGACCAAAGCCAGCCAAACAAATCAAGCGACTTGAGTCTTCACACGTGATGAATTAAACGCCAGTAACAATAACCAACCTGAAATATCATGACTCCTGGGACACTAATCTATCAACAAAACCCCTGACCAACCCCCACCTAGCCCCTGACTCAATACCCAAACCTCCCCCACTCAATTCCCTTCACATCATCATAACACCTCACCTCCTGCGCAAACTCATGCGACGACCGCGCATCAGCCGGCAGCCCTTCGAGCACCGCACACTGCGGTACCAAATTAATCGGCACACACCCCTCCGGAATGACCAGGTGCGTCCCCGTGGCATTTCTCGTCGTCGTGACCCAGTTTATGACCTGGAATTCCGTCCCATTCCCGTAGTACGGAATCGTACTGTTACACCCGATGAAGCTCGACGCCGTCACTTCCGCAAGGATAGTCAGATACGAGTACGGCACAGACAGGCGCGTGAGCTTGACGGCCTGCGCGCCGGACCCGGCAGAGACGTAGATCCCTGCCCCTTGGGCATCAGTCTGCTCCTGCTGGTAGGACAGTCCCTCGGGGAAAGGGGGCGTGCCGCCATCGGTGAGGAGGTTGGTGAACGAGGGGGCGTTGGAGGTGCCGTTTTGGTAGAAGATTGGGCCGGGTGTGGAGGTGGCGATGGCGCGGTTCTGGGCGGGCCCGATGTGCGCGAGGTTGAGGAAGAGGCCGTTGATGGAGGGGGAGAGGTCCTTCGAGGGGTCGGTGACGTTGATGACAAGGCGGAAGCCGAAGGAGGCTGAGTTGCGGGGGACGCAGTCTGTGGAGGCGGCTGCTGCTGAGGCTAGGCCGAGGGTTGCGGAGAGGAGGAGTAGGGAATGCATTATGGGTTGTGAGGGCGTTGTTGAGGTGAGGTTGAATGAGCGGCTGTTGAAGCTGTAAGAGACTGTGAACATCGGCTTTATGGAAGATGGCCGGTCTTTATACAGCCTGTTAGCTTGCCCGTTTATATACGGAGGCGTCGTCGGGGATTTTGCTGTTGCAGCTGGACTCCGGCTTGGTAGCGAGCAGTTCAATATACGACAATGCAACCCTATCAGCGCGCGATATTACCCTGTCGGTGATACGAACGCAGATCTGCAGCTGCTGAATAAGATCATGCCACAGGACGATTCGCTGACAAGACGGTCGTGTTGCGGAAATACAATTGATACAACCTCGTACCCCGAGAAAACGATGGCAGGTGCGATGCGAGATTTGCGGTAGTGGCAAGATTGGCCCCGGATTCTGTGAGTGCAATGGCGACTTCTCAACGCCGATTGCTCCCGAGTCTTAATTTGGATCCAGTTGACCGTGTGCCGCGGCTGATGATTACTCATATAGACAAAGAAAGGTTCAGGCTATAGTGAGCGCATGGCTGACTTCACGAATCTCCACAAACTACTAATACGAAGCCGGGTAGTCAGCCCCTCGTTAGAGATCAGTAAGGTCACGCTGTTACTGGAATAACATTATACCTCACAGTCTCTGACTATGTAATATCGTTTCCCTACAAATTATCTGCAGGTTTCGACCGTCTCAAAGATGTGTAATTAAATAACTTTAAATCGATAGCCCACCTCGTATACGGTGTTAGCACCGACGGTTTATTTTCTAAAAAGAAATCGATTTCTTCACCACTTATTTTATTTAACGTTTAACTCGCCTCCGTATCGCCACTTTGATTTACAGCTGGAGAGACTCTGGTGCGTGTTGTGGAACGTTTAGACTGAGGAACGAAGGGCTCGCGAGCAGCGGAATTTCAGTTGCAAAGTGACTTAATTAGGTAGAAAAGGGGAGTGCGAAGCACCCCCCAGTTATATACAAATGGAAGCTCCCTGTGTGTGGGGAGAGCACATGATCCAAGGCTTCTGCGCTCCAGCCAAGCACGGGAGCGGCAGGGCGCCTGCGCACCCAGCACCTCAGTTCGACACGTATTTAATTGAATGGCGCTTGGAAAGCCGAATGATAAAGCAAGTTCTCTTAGACGGGGAATATCCTGGTTACTCTAGGCTGCTGTTATTAAATGATCCTCACACCTATCCTAGACTTGATAATGGTATCTGTATTAAATTATATCTGCGTACTCTGTTGACGGTTGCCATTAAATTATGGAGTATGATGCTGAGGCGTCCAGAATTGGAAGTCCGTATCACCATATATGGCGAACCCAGTTCGAACAATGTAGTCGTACAGTCTTCGAAATAACTTATGTAGCAATTTTATAACTGTTTCCCTTAACCCCCCTCACAACGTATAGAAATGGGGCGGCTCCAGTCTTCCGTATGGTAGTGATTAGAAGGCTAAACGATAAAGTCCTTTTGGACGGGGGATACTGTTAGAACGCCGGTGAACCTGAGCCGCTGTGGTGACAAGGCTGAATCCTGCAGATAGGTTTCTAAAACTGTTGCAAAGAAGAATTTAGAACCACCAGAACCATAGATTTGTAACCATTGCCACAGACAAGCAATTGTAGCCACGTGACCTCGCCACACGGCTTTCCACCATTCATAACTATAATGAAGGCTCTCTGGTAGAGCTAGAGAGCCGAAGAACAAGCAATACAATCACGAGTTGCGACCCCTTCACAACCCACCAAATCCAGAGTCAGTGCTCTAACACTTACCCTGTCAGTTGTACCGTAACTTTCAAGCTATCTCTCTCAGGAGCTAAAAGTGATTATTCAGATTATTAAACTAGTTACGTGGTACTGGGGCACCTTATTAATAAAAGATAAAGTCTCGGTGAAAAATTCACCCTGGAAGCCGTCCAGGTGTGGGTCGTCAAGCCAGTGTGTTTTACTTGGGCTGAAAATCTGTAACAAATGTTCCGACAAAGACAGACTATTCATATAAACCATCTTCGTGATGAGGTACGTACGTGCACCCTCTAGGGGTTTCAGATTCAAGGTGAGCTCAAGCTCAGCACCGGCCGACGGTTTACCCCTCAGACTTACCTACCTCCAGGCTTGAACAAGATTTCCTAAACCCTCAGTGTCCGCTGTAACGTGCAGATGAAGCCCAAGCCCTGCTTCCACGTGACTGTCGAAGGCACGGAGGAGCAGGGAATCACAACCACAATCTAGCCGCTTTATTAAAAGCTCGTATTCTTCTGATAATGTTTGTTCAAATACCGTACAAATTCAACGGCTCCAAATCCAACCGCAAGACTCATTGTAGCATTAATTATCAACGTACCCGGCGTCATCCTACCTCCTTGTCTTTTGAAACGGGCCTGTGGCCCATAGCCGAAGGCGAAGCGTTGTTTAGAATATAGAAATTGCAAGGACGGCTTGAGAAGCCAAAGGGCGTTCGTTCAGATAGCAGCCCAAACGAATCCGCCCTAGCTCCCTATATTAGCGCATAGTATAAGTGCCTCGCCACAATGATGATCGGCTGTGAACAAAGTGCTTGCCGTACCGGAGAATATGGCAGAGAGAAATCGCAGCGGCGGCGTTAAATATCAGATCATGTCCGCGTTTGATCTGGACGGTCCCGCTTCGGAACTTGGCTGCAGGCGGTGAATTTCTAGCAAGCCCCTAGTTCTACTTCGTAAGCGGTCTAAGAGCTCGGTAATGGCTTAGATTCCCCCATCCTCAGATTTCCGTCCGTACTCTGTAATTTGGACAAGATCGTCGTTCATCATTGCAACACCTAGGGCAGGGAAGATGATAGTCGGCCGGGAGAAATGGGACTTTTAGCACCTCGATCTTATATACTACTTGCTCGTAGCACATCCGTAACAGTTGAGCGCCCTGTTATTGGTGGCGGCCCTTGATGCCATTCAGCATTTTATGAAGAGAACGTCTATTTGCACTATGACCCCCTACCACACAACTATCACTATCACCATCACGCGCATTCGCGTTTGTTACTCCCAGGGTAGGCAGTTAATCACACACAATTACCTGGGCTGAGTAGGTGCTCAGATAGCTAGAAACAACCCGCCGCGCGATGGTGCCTTTAACTTTAATCCCGAGCGATTTTGACGGCAATGCCGCTGGTGGTAGTTATTAACGCGGAGAATAAGGGCAAACAGAACAGAGGCTCCAAAACGACTTCCGAATCCAGGAGGTTCAATTTCACGCGTTCAGTTAAAATGTGGCCGCATTTGCAACCGTGGATGCGATGCGGCGGGCATTCTGGTATGGGCGAGTGTTGGGGTTTTGTGTGGTGGTTGTGTGGCTCATAGTGCAAATAGACCCGAGTCATAGTACAAATAGATATTCTCTTATGAAACATACTTTCCAGTTCCGAGGGCAGCTCGTTGCCTAGGGAGGACGGGGTAGCACTTCAAATGTGCGTACACATTTAGCTGCAACTCCATCAATCCCACCCAGTCTGGCATAACGTCTTTCGGACGCTAAGATACAATTCTCGGCGTCGGGGACGACCCCGCATCCACGCGCTGTCCCGTGATCGCTACCAGCGTCGAGCCCGCGCTTATCATCAACGCCTGATTGGTGCCCGCAATGGACGCATCGCAACCTCTTCAGTTTGTTCTCCCTCGTCATATCCCTCTCATTCCCATTTCCATATCCCTTTCATTTCCCCTCCCTCGTCGCTCGCTGCTCAGCACGATCAGAATCATGGCGGAACTCGTTGGGCTAGCCTCCGGGCTGATGGCACTGGCTACTTTTGCCCTCAAGTCCTGCGTCACGCTTTGTCAGAAGATCCGTGAGTTTCAGCAACATAACGAGGCGGTACAAGACCTCATCAAGGAGCTTGAGGCCTTGCAGGGCGCTCTTGTATCGCTCACCAAGACAATTGATACCATGACTGACGTCAACCTCTCTGCGCTCAACATACCGCTGCTGCGATGCGGACATGCGTGTAATGAGTTCGAGGAGGCGCTTCAAGGTTGCCTAGCAACATCCGGGGGCACTCGGGCGAAATTTCGGGGCTGGGGTAAGCTGAAGTATATGGGTGACGATGTCGACACCTTTCGGCGGACACTGGCGGGATATAAATCAACCATTATCATCACTATCACCGATGCAACCCTGTACGCTCTCCCCTGACTGCCTGCTCCCTAGTGCTTTCCTAGAATATAGGGGTTGCTGACCTTTGCTGGGCGAGATGTTAGTCGTACATCATCGCTGACCGCTCAACAACTCAAAGAGCATCGAAGCATGATCCAGGTCGCTGCCGTCACCTTTGAAAATCGCCTTGAAGCCATCGACGCCAAACTTGAGTCGATATTTAAAAGTACCGTGACGGATTCCGACGAGGACGCAGCCGAGCTACGGCGCATGAGGGAGGACAGGCTGAGCACACATCGATGTCTCCAGATCTGTGATCAGCTCGCTAGTCATCTTGACCAAATCGAGCTTCCAACCACGCGGGAAGGCCGCAGCCCTTCCGGGTTGATTGATCCGGTAAAAATCACCGGCGAAGCTATACGGGGATACAGGGAGTCGGTCAGCAGCAAAATCTCAGAACTGGAAAACAACATGGACTATCTGATCGACCGGCTAGTAAAGAAATCAAAGTCAGCCATGTCGGACGAGGACGAAGCGGTAGTGCTTTCCAAGCTGCAGGCAGAGTGGGGGTCGCTTCGGGGGTGCATGCAGGCCTGCTCTCAGGCCGGCATCCGCCTGAACGAAAACATCAGCATCATCGACAATTTTGCGACGGGCGACCACGCGAATCAGTACCTGGTCTCTACGAACAACAAGACGATACATGGTCAGAACCGAGGGTACGGTGAGTGGACGAACCAGCTCGGGGGTCACATGAGTGATGAGTCTTTGCAAAGGGTATCAGACAACATATCGCGTGCCAGCCTCCATGATAGCAGAGGTAGCACACCGCCACAAGCCAAGACGGTCCAAGTTCCAGGCGAGTGGTCGGATAGATCCGGCGCGAGCTTCCAGGCAGGTCGTGGCCAAGGTCTCAAGCCCAAGTCCGGGTCTACTCTGGATAATACCACACTTCCGCGGACCCCCGCGACAAGTAAGGTGCCGCAGGAAAACGAGCCGAGCGTTCCCGAACCTGGCAAACACGCGAGGAGCGAATCACCAGATGGAAGCGAGCCAAATGCTCCGGAAGCCAATAGCCGTGCAAAGCGTTCCTCCCCTGGGCCGCGATCGTCTTAGTCTCATAGTCCTCAGTTTCGTTACTTCTTTTGTTTACATTGTTTAGTTAGTACCGGATCCGGTAGAATTGATAGGGATGCACCTGTCTATGTGGATTGCATTGTCTTAAGTGAGTGTACATAGCTTCACTGGCGTTGGCTAGAGCAAGACGTTCTCTTCGAGATGCTGTAGAGTAACGGCGCGAAATTTTTTGATTAGACCTAAAAGTGAGGGTGCTGATAAAGGGGGCCAAAGGAGGTTAGAGTCAAAATGAAGGCGCTAGCTATGTCGAGAACCACGAGAAGAAGAGGTAGAAAACGTGGTGACGAGAAAGGGGTGCAAGAAGAAGGACCCTTTCCCTTGTTCCCGATGGTGTGATGTCGAGGCATCTTTCTCAGACTCTTCCATATAGAATCTCGCACAATAAAAGTAATCCATGCATAGGAGGAGCTCCAAGATCTCTTAAAAAAAAAGTGGTGAACGATGTTCTTGGAGGAGGTTTGGAAGGTAATGTACGTGATTGTTCCAAGGGTCAATAAGGCGGATATCCCATCACCCTGTCGGTCTTTCTGCTCGATTCATTAGCTGCTATGCTTCCTAATTCAAGGGCTCGCATTATGGGCACGAAGACAAAGGTACACCGCAGGAGCCACGAGTGAGTCTGGGACTTTACAAACATTAGGAGTGCCTTCAGGCGAAGTGCGTCGAAGATTAGAAGCCAGTGCTGCGGCACTTCTTGGCTCGCTCGAGAACCGACTGCGGCGCCAGATTGTCAAAATCGTTCGGGACCCACAGGTGGAGGTTTTCGAGGCTTTCCGGTGATCAGAGGCGGTGAGGTGGGCCTGTCTGGCAGTGACTCTGAAGCCCTGGGCGAGTCACCAAGCTGGCGTCCCACCACCTTCGAGTCGAGCTTAACGTGGCTCTCGCATTCTCACAGACAGGCGATCACTCGCGATCCGGATCTCGGGCAGCAAAAAGAACGAACATGTCGTTCCCAGCGAGAGAGACTCATGCTTTCTTTTGATGCCACCTCGGCTAAAACGGGCAAACCGGGAGGACTTGGGTATCTGCCACTTCCCGAATGACGGGCAGGTGGCTGGGCAGGAAGAGGCAGCAAACACGCCTTCCCCGCACCCTATCGGGCCCGAACCCATCAAACACCCCCCCTCCCCACACTGTGTTCCTGCCAACATCTCAACTCTCCAATCCATTCCCGTCACTCTGCCCCTGATACTTCAAGTTCACAAGCTCATCTCCCACTTGTTCCCGTCTTGTTAGCTCAGAATGGCGCTGCAAGGCAAGTTGCCGCACCCCAAGAGGTACATCACAACTCACGACGACGACGGCAGAGGCATCATCGACCCCACCATCCCCTCGGAGCTCCCCTTCATCGAGGTCCCGAGCAAAGCAGCTTCTCACTGCGTCGGCTATGTTACGAAGGGGTTCCCCACAGTACTCGAGGATGGAAAAGACATTGCCATCTACCAGCAAAACTTGATCAACCCGCCTGGACTCACCGTCTCCAACGGCACTGTGCTCCGCTACGTCGACATCCCGCCGAACAACCCCGCCGACATGCATCGCACCGTCAGCCTAGACTTTGGGGTTGTTCTAGAAGGCGAGGTGGAGCTGATACTCGACTCGGGCGAGACACAAGTGATGCGACGCGGCGACATCTGCATCCAGCGAGCGACGTCGCACGCTTGGAGGAACACCAGCGACACGGAGTGGGTGCGGATGCTGTTCATGCTCCAGCCAGTGCAGCCCCTTGCTGTAGGCGGAAAGGAGCTGACTGAGGAGCTTGGCACCATTGATGGGGTCAGACCTTCTTCGTGAAGCACTGGGACCCCGTGGCGTTCTGCAAGAGTTGGCTAACCTGTGTTGTGTCGATCTGTTCTGAGAGGGGTGCATTGGTCTCGCGGGAAGTGGAGGCAGTCGTCCGAAGCGGGACCCCAGGTTCCCGGCGTTCAGGAACCGCAGAGGGGCAAACCCGGTTTGCACGACGCCCGCTGGGGATTGGCCGAACTGTTGGGCAACTGGATTGACAGGGGGCCTGAGAGCTGTCTGGGTCAGGTCTAGTACTCCGTAGAACCCGCATCTTCTTTTTTGCGCGGGGACGGCAGGATGCAGAATCACTCTTCATCACAGCGGCTGTCGGTGACAATGCTGCAATTCGTCCTCCGTGTGGGGCAATTCTTCCACTTAGGCTTGGCATTGCCGGCACCCCTGTCGAGATACGGGGTTTCACCAACCGAAAGATCTCTCAATTTCTTTGGAATCCCCCAATGCTGCTATCCAATTCGCGCTGCGGACAGCCTAGAGAGGACAATGGTCAGTAATTCCCCGATCCGGTTTGGTGACTGGCGTCCGGCCGTCCGTCAACCATCGCAGCCGTCCCTGACAGAACCCGGGGCAAGGTCTGCTTGGTACGAGTAATGGTACCTACCCCACTTTCCGGGCTGGCACTTGTTCCCCAGGTTTGTGGTGGCCTAGTGTAGCACGACCGGCTCCACCATCCACCAACTTCCCACGCAGATCTCGCATGCCCGCCGCCCTGCCACCGCGAACACCCGTTCGTCTGGTCACTGTCTTCGGGAAGAATTCTCACATGGCTTTATGCTTCGTTATAAACCCCCCTGATCGGCTCCAAGAGCGCGTATTGTCGATGCCCTCTCTTCGAAGATGTTACCGTTGTCTTCGCGGGAAAACATTGACGGTTTCGAGAGGACCGCAAATGGGCCGGCCGACGGATTTGTCACGCAACTTCGCACACCAGGGCAGCCCCCACTTTGATGAGACCTGCAGCACCTTCACGTTCCTAACTCTTAGAGCCCTCCCCTGCGCCAATCCGGGGCCGATCCCGATGCTCGGACCAGAAAACAGCGAACCCCGAGGCGTCTTGGGGAGGCCCTCGCAGCAATGATGCCTCACTAGCTTGGTGTGGCGGTTCTTGGTTGTGCTGTGCGGATGCCCACAGCAAAAG